>Ga0164242_10000212_pt1 | contig 72774 bp, 68 predicted proteins | sample OricomgcompostMG_FD_108783 | JGI IMG/M metagenome (GOLD analysis project Ga0164242, IMG submission 108783) | Miracle-Growth compost microbial communities from Emeryville, California, USA - Original compost - Miracle growth compost (MG) ... | reverse complement strand
TCCGACGTGGCCAGCATCCGCTGACGCGAATCGCTCAGGCGAGACCAAGCAGTTCGGAGAGTCGCTCGCGATGCATCGCGGCGTCGCCGAACAGCACAGCCAGAGTGCGGGCCCGGCGCAGCAGCAGGTGTGCCGGGTGCTCCCAGGTGTACCCGATGCCACCGAGCACCTGGATCAGCTGCTCCGCCGCGAGCACACACTGCGTCGAGGTCCACGCCTTCGCGATGGACGCCGTGCGGGCGAGGGCGGCCGGATCATCGTCAGCCGCGGCAGCCGCTGCCGCCGTCGCTGCACGAGAGCTCTCGACGGTCGCGAGCATCTCCGCACAGATGTGCTTGATCGCCTGGAAGGAGCCGATCAGCTTGCCGAACTGCTCGCGGGTCTTGGCGTACTCCACAGCGAGCGCAAGGGACCTGTCGGCGATCCCGGTGAGCTCGGCAGCGGCCGCCAGCGCCGCCACGTCGCCCAGTCGGTCGACTAGGGCCGTCGCGTCGCCACCGAGGCGGACAGCCGGCGACTTGTCGAAGCGCACCTCGGCGAGTCCCCGAGTCAGGTCCAGCCCGTCTCGGAGGGTCACCTCGACGTGGTCGGCATCGACCAGGAAGAGACAGCTGACACCGTCGACGCGTGCACTGACCACGAATTGCTGTGCGACTGCGGCGTCGAGCACGGGCTCCTTCACGCCAGTGAGCAGCCAATCGGTGCCGCTGCGTTCGACCCCGACCGTGGTGCCTGCATCATCGAGCGCGACAGTGGCGATCAGGTCGCCGGACGCGAGCCGCGGCAGCAGCAGTGCCGCCTGGGAGGCGTCATCGCTCTCTCTGATCGCAAGGGTCGCGAGCACCGAGCTGGTGAGGAACGGCTGGGCGAGCAGAACCCGGGCCGTCTCCTCCAGAGCGACGGCCGCCTCGGTCACGCCGAGGCCCTGACCGTCGTACTCCTCGGGCACGAGCAGACCGGTCAACGCGACCTCACCGGCGAGGCGCGCCCACACCCGGTCGTCGAGCTTGTCGCCCGCTCCGACCCGAGACTCGGTGGAAAGCGACGGGTAGGCGGCCTCGAGGAATGCACGGAGGGACTCGCGCAGCTCACGACGTTCGGCCTGGTTCGTCACCGGCATGACTACTCCTTCGGCAGGCCGAGCACGCGCTCGGCCATGATGTTCTTGACCACCTGCGTGGTTCCGCCTGCGATGGTGAGCGCACGTCCCGTGAGGTATTGCCGGACCGCAAGCGGGTCGGCCCCACTCGCGCCGGCGACTCCCGCGAGAGCGAGTCGCGTGCTGTCGAGCCGCTGACCAGCCTCGCTCCACATCAGCTTGATCACCGTCTGCTCGGCACCGGGCTGCTCGCCCTCCGCCACCCGGGCCAGCATCTGCGCGCCGAGCTCGGCGGCGACGAAGGTCTCGACGTAGCGCCCGACCAGGTCGTCCCGCAGCGACGCAGGAGTCGCCACCCCCTGACGCCGCTCGATCAGACCCGCGACGTCGCCGTGCAGGCGCCGCGCGAGTGCCGCGATCGCGGAGCGCTCGTGGCCCAGGGTCGTCATGGTGACCGACCAGCCCTGGTTCTCCGGCCCGAGCAGATTGGCCGCCGGGACACGCACATCGGTGAAGAAGACCTCGGCGAACTCACGCTCGCCGTTGATCTGCCTGATCGGGCGGATCTCGATGCCGGGACTCGACAGGTCGACGGTGAGCGCTGAGATGCCCTTGTGCTTCGGCAGCGACGGGTCGGTCCGGACCAACAGCTCCATGTGGGTCGCATGGGTGCCGTTAGAGGTCCAGATCTTCTGCCCGTTGACGATGTAGTCGTCGCCGTCACGCACTGCTCGCGTGCGCAGGCCGGCAAGGTCGGAGCCGGCCCCGGGCTCACTGAATCCCTGGCACCACATCTCCTCACCGGACAGGATCGCCGGAAGGTGACTGCGCTGCTCCTCGTTGCCCCACGCGATGATGGTGGGGCCGACGTTGTTGAGGCCGAGGACTCCCGCGATGATCGGGAAGCCCGCCTCGGCGAGCATCTGCTCGACGACGAAGACCTCGTGCGGCTCGAGCCCACGACCGCCGTACTGGACCGGCCAGGCCGGGGCGGCCCAGCGGCCGGTGTTCAGCGTCCGCTGCCAGTCGACCTTCGCCTCCCAGCTCGCCGGGTCCGACCAGCGCTCGCGGAATCTCGGCACTTCCGCCTCGAGAAAAGCGCCAAATTCCTCAGCAGTCCCCATCAGGGCATCCTCCAGCTTTCGTCTTGCACAGCCACGCCGTCGACCATACCGTTCAAATCTCTGAATGATAATCCCAGATCGAGGAGCGGCATGAGCAGCAACGTCACCTACGACATGTCCGGACGAGTGGCACTGGTCACCGGCGGAGGCTACGGCATGGGACGCGCATCGGCTCGCCAGTTCGCCGCATCCGGTGCCGATGTGGTCATCGTCGACATCGACGACGGCCACGGCAAGGAGACCGTCGACCTGATCGAGGAGGCAGGCGGGCGTGCCACCTTCGTCCACGCCGACGTCTCTCAGGAAGCCGAGGTGGAGCGCAGCGTCGCTCTGGCGGTGGAGACCTACGGCCGCCTGGACTACGCCCACAACAATGCCGGCATCATCGAGGCGCAAGATGCGATCACGGACTTCAGCCTCGAGCTGTGGAACCGGATCATCGCCACCAACCTGACCGGCGTCTTCCTGTGCATGAAGCACCAGATCCCGCAGATGCTGAAGCAGGGCGGCGGGGCGATCGTCAACGTCTCCTCAGAGACCTCCTACAAGGGCAACGCGGGCGATGTCGCTTACACCGCCACCAAACACGGCGTGAACGGACTCACTCAGGTGGCAGCACTGCGCTATGCGCGCAAGAACATCCGGATCAACTCGATCGCTCCGGGAAACATCGAGACTGGCATCGTCGAGCGCGCCCGGAAGTACTTGACCCCCGAGCAAACCCACGGCATGGAGACGGTCATGCCGATCGGCCGTCTCGGTCAGCCTGACGAGGTCGCCGAACTAGTCCTGTGGCTGTGCTCGGATGCCGCGAGCCTGGTGAATGCCGCCCGGGTTCCGATCGACGGAGGCTGGCACCGCGCATGAGCACCGGTACGGCTACGACCTGGTCCGAACTGGTCGCGGCGCGGCTCGCCGACAACACCGACCCGGCCGTCGTGGCGGGCGCGGTCAGTTGGTCGGGCCCGGAGCTGCTCGAACGAGCACAGGGCGCGCTCGACCTGCTCGACGACTGGGGCGTCCCGGCAGGCGACGTCGTACCGGCCCTCGTGTCGACGTCGCCTGCCGCGATTGCTGTTGCGATCGCAGCAGCCGCCTCCGGACGACCGCTGGCACCGTTCAGCCCGCGTCAGACTGTCAGTGAGCTGGCGGCGTGCGTGCAGCGGCTCACGCCCTCGGTCATCCTCGCCGATGCGACCTCGCGCAACCTCGCGCAGGAGCTCGCCCAGGCGAGCAAGGCGCGGGTCGCCATGCTCGACGACGTGGCACGCGGATCACGCACCCTGCCCATCGCGAGTGATCCGGCGCGGACCGCCTTCGTGATCCACACGTCCGGCACCACCGGCATCCCCAAGCGCGTCGACTATCGCCAGGGATTGTTGGTCAAGCGCAGCCGTGTCTTCGCGACCTTGCTGGATCTCGGCTCCGGCGATCGCTACGTCACGGCCTCACCCTTCCATCACGTCTCGGGCCTCGGCACATGTGCCGCCATCCTGGGCGCCGGTGCCGCCGTCGTGTCGATCCCCCGCTTCGATCTCGAGCACTGGGAGGCGCTCCATGATGCAGGTGTCACGCACGCCACGGCCGTACCGACGGCGCTACACCGTCTGATCGAGGCCGACGCGCTCGACATCCCCACTCTGCGCGTGCTCCAGTACGGCGGGTCACCAGTCTCGCTGCAGTTGCTCGAGCGACTGCAGCGAGCCAGACCGGATCTGACCCTCGTCCAGTTCTTCGGCCAGACTGAGGGGACTCCTCTGACCTGGCTCAACGCCGCCGACCATCGCCTCGGTCGTACCGAGCGGCCAGCACTGTTGCAGAGCGCCGGGCGAGCAGTCCCCGGTGTCGAGGTCCGCGTGGCCCATCCCGACGGCACGGGCGAAGGCGAGGTGCTCGCTCGTGGCGCCCATCTGGCCGGCGCCGAAAGCGGCACCTGGCTCGCCACGGGCGATCGGGGTCGCCTCGACGCCGACGGCTACCTCTATCTGAGCGGACGAGCCTCCGACCGGATCATCCGTGGCGGCGAGAACATCTATCCGAGTGAGATCGAGCAGGTTCTCGAGCAGCACCCCGCCGTCCGCGAGGCGGCCGTCGTCGGCGTACCCGACCAGGATCTGGGCGAGCGGGTGGTCGCCTTCGTCGTGGCCGGCGCCGAAGGCCCGGTGCCGGACGAGCAGCTGCGCACGTTCACCCGCAGCCACTTGTCCGGCTTCAAGGTGCCGGCCGAATGGGTATGGATCGAGGAGCTCCCGCGCAACCCTGTCGGGAAGCTCGTCCGGCGCGCTCTGCTCCCACCAGGGAGCCCCTCGCTCAGCTGAGCCGCACCACCGCTCGAGCTCCAGACAACACCGCCGTCCCGTCCGGCAGGGCTGCGGTGACCGCCACGACGACGCGACCATCCGCCTGCTTCTGCTCGACGCGAGCACGCAGCGTGATAGCGATGCCGCGGTCGTCGTCCGGCACCGGGACGGGCGCGGAGAAGCGCACCGAGTAGTGCTCGAGGCAGCCCGGGTCACCGACCCACTGGGTCACGACCCGCGCCGCGACGGCCATAGTGAGCATCCCATGAGCGATCACGCCCGGCAGGCCCACCGCCGTCGCGAGACGCTGGCTCCAGTGGATGACGTTGAAGTCGCCGCTGGCTCCGGCGTACTTGACCAGGTCCAGTCTGGTGAGCGTGACGATCAGCTCGGGCAGATCAAGGCCGACTTCGACCTCGTCGAGGGTCGGAACGGAGCTCACTGGTCCTCCTTCGAGGCGGCGGTGCCGCGGCTCACCAAAGTGGCAGTCAGGGTCGCAACCGGCTCGCCGTCCTGGTCGGCGATGCTGGTCTCGGTCACGAGCAGCTCGTTCTTCCCGGCATCGCGGATGTCGGTGATCGTGGTGACCATCGTGAGCACATCACCGGCATAGACCGGCCGATGAGCATCGAAGCCCTGCTCGCCATGCACGATCCGTGAGTAGTCGACGCCGACGGCCGGGTCGGTGAGCGGGTTGGGCTCGCGGAAGCGGAAGCCCAGGGCGTGCAGGAAGGTAGGCGGCGCGACCACGTCACGGTGCCCAGCCGCGCGAGCCGCCGCCGGATCGCGGTAGAGCGGGCTGTCGTCACCGATCGCGTCTGCGAACTGACGGATGTGTTCGCGCCCGACCTCATAGGTCTCCGGCGCCGGGTACTGCTTCCCGATCACGGTGCGATCCATCGGCACGACTGGCCTCCCTAGACTCCCATACAGGTTAATCTTTATACCGTATTGACCGGATGCTCACCAGAGATCGAGGTAGCCATGTCTGACCGGATCGTGCCGTTCCCCAACCGGAACCAGCCCCTCGACACAACAGGGGTCGTCCGCGACGAGCATGGCTCGCCCGGATTCGCCGGTCTTGAACCCTCACTCGTGGCGATGCTGCGTGCCTCGACCGATCGAACGCCGACAGCCGAGGCCCTCGTCGAGTACGGCGGCGCCCGTCTGACCTACGAGCAGGTCTGGACCGCCGCCACGCGGGTGGCGGGAGGCCTGCACCGACGTGGGGTCCGCGACGGCGACCGCGTGGCCGTGCGACTGCCCAACGGCATGGACTGGTGCTTGGCCTTCTTCGGCGCCCTGCTGGCTGGTGCGGTGCCGGTGTCGATCAATACCCGCTTCACCGACCAGGAAGCGGCCCATGTCGTCAGCGACAGTGGGGCCATCCTGACACTTCTTCCCGATGACGCCTTGCCCGACAGCGAGCCCTACCTCGCCGACAGCGTGCACCGCGCCGACCCGCAGGATGCGGCCGCACTCTTCTACACCTCGGGAACCACCGGCGTACCGAAGGGCGCGATCCTCACCCACCGCAGTATCCTGAGCGCGCTCGAGAGCGCTCAGCGGGCGCTCGGCCTGCCGCTCGACGGCGTACGCACCCTCGTGCCACTGCCGCTGTTCCATGTGATGGGTGCCCTCAACCAGCTGCTGCCGACGCTGCGGCGTTCCGGCACCGCAGTGATCCTGCCGAGCTTCGATGCAGCCACCTACCTGAAGGTCATCGAGGAAGAGCAGATCCAGGTGGTGAGCGCGGTGCCGGCCGTCTACTGGCAGCTGCTGCACGGCCCAGGGATCGATCCGGCACAGACTGCCGGCGTGCGCTGGGTGATCTTCGGCGGCGCCGCCACGCCGCCAGCTCAGGTGCGCCAGCTCCAGAATGCGTTCCCGAACGCCACCCTGCACTCGGGTTACGGGCTCACCGAGACCTCCGGCGGGATGACCGGTCTCCCGCCCGAGACGGCGCTCGAGCGCCCAGACAGCGTCGGGGTCGCACTGCCCGGCGTCGACCTCGCCCTGCGCGGTCCGCACGCCACCGAGGGCCGCGGCGAGCTGCTCATCCGGTCAGCCCAGGTCATGGCCGGGTATTGGGGCCGTCCCGACGACACCGCCGAGGCCATCGTCGATGGCTGGCTGTGCACCGGCGATGCGGCCACGATCGACGCCGAGGGCTATATCCGGATCGTCGACCGGATCAAGGACACCATCAACCGTGGCGGCGAGAACGTCTACAGCCTCGAGGTGGAGCGTGTTCTGATCGCCCATCCCGGCGTCAGCGAGGCAGCGGTCCTCGCCGTACCCGACCCGATGATGGGCGAGAAGGTGGGCGCCGTCATCGTCCGCGCACCCGGTGCCGATCTGGACGGCCCGACCATCGCCACCTTCAGCGCGCGCCGTCTCGCCGACTTCAAGGTGCCCCAGTACGTCGTCGTCACCGACGAGCCGTTGCCGCGCAACGCGATGGGCAAGGTCGACAAGCGAGCCCTGCGGCAGCGCACCGACTGGGGGCCGCCACTACGCTGAACGCCCGCCTCAAGCGGGCTGCACCGCCGCCTTGGCGGGCGGCGGTGCGTCCCGCGGAAGCCCGAGCAGCGCCTCCCCCAGGATCGAGCGCTGCACCTCCGTGGTGCCGGCGTAGATGGTCCCGGTACGCGAGTTGAGCATCACCTGCCACCAGCTCTGCGTCGACAGCGGGTCGGCCCCCGGGTCGTCGGTCCGCATCGGCCGACTCGGCCCTTTGCCGCGCATGATCATGCCGTCGAGGCCCTCGACATCAAGTGCGAGCGCCGTGACCTCCTGGTGATACTCGCTCCAGTAGAGCTTCGAGACCGAGGCCGCAGCACTGAGGCGCTTGCCCTCGAGCACCTCGGTCAGGATGCGATAGCCGAGGTAGCGCATCACCTCGACGCGGGCATAGAGCCGACCGAGCCGCTGGCGCACGACACTATCGGCGATCGCACCGTTATGGCGTGCAAGCGCGACGAGGCGGTCATACTCGGCACGGAACAGCAACGGGTTGGTCGCCGCCTCCTCGCCGCGCTCGAACTCGAGCAGAGCGCGCGCGATCTGCCACCCTCCGCCGACCTCACCGATGACCAGGTCCGCACGACAGCGCGCATCGGTGAAGAAGACCTCGCAGAACTCGTTGCCGCCGGCGAAGTGCCTGATCGGCCGCACCTCGACGCCCGGCTGGTCGAGCGGCACCAGCAGGAAGGACAGACCTCGGTGCTTGGGCGCATCGGGATCCGTGCGGGCGAGGACGAAGATGCCGTTGCTGTCCAGCGCACCCGACGTCCAGATCTTCTGACCGTCGATCCGCCACTCACCATCGCGCAGCACGGCCCGCGTCGTCGCCGAAGCCAGATCGGAGCCGGCACCCGGCTCAGAGAACCCCTGGCAGTAGCGCAGCTCGCCGGAGAGGAGGCCGGGCAGGAACTCCTGCTTCTGCTCCTCGGTCCCGAACATCAGCAGGATGTTGCCGAGCATCTTGAAGCCGGTCGCGTCCTGCGGCAGCCTGCCGAACGGCAGCCCGCGCCGGACCAGTTCCTCGACCAGGACGACCTGGTGCAGCTTGCTGAGACCGCGCCCGCCGTACTGCTCGGGCCACGCGACGCCGATGAGACCGCGCCGATAGAGGGTCTCGCGCCACGTCCCGACGAAGTCCGCCGTCTGTGCCTCGGTGGGGATCGCACCGATGCCACGCCAGCCGGCCGGAAGCTCCTCGGCCAGGATCGACCGGACCTCGGCCCGAAAGACCTCGATGTCGGCGGGGTAGTCGAGATCCATCGCTCCTCCAAAGGGTTCAAAGTATAATGAACTATAGGATAGTGTTAATTTATTCATCCTGCTAGCAGAGGAGCCCGCGTGCGATTCCGCTTCGAGCCCGAACACGACGCACTGCGTTCCTCCCTGCGACGACTGCTCGACAAGTACGTCGTCGGCGCGGGCGGCGGCCAGCCCGAAGGCGACCTCAAGGAGACGGACCCCGACCTGCTGCGCCGGCTTGCCGACGAGGTCGGGGTCTTCGCTCTCGCCGTACCCGAGCGGTTCGGCGGCGCGGGCTTCGGGCTCCTCGAGCTAGGCGTGGTGTTCGAGGAGGCCGGCCGCTCACTCCTGGGCGCGCCCCTGCTCGCTACCACTGCCGCGGCGCAACTGCTGGTGGCCAGCGGCGACGAGGCGGCCTGTCGCCATCACCTGCCCGGCCTGGCCGCCGGCGAGCTCATCGCGACGGTGGCTCTTACCGAGGACGATCCGAACGAGCCCGCGGCCCACGCGACCACCGCCACCCGATCCGGCGACTCCTGGACGATCACGGGTTCCAAGCGCGCCGTACTCGACGTCGACAGCGCCTCTGCGCTCATCGTCAGCGCGGCCGCTCCCGAAGGCACCAGCCTCTTCACTGTCGACCCCACCGGCCCCGGCGTCGAGCTCGTCGCGACGCCGTCGGTCGATCTGACCCGGAGGCTGTACGACGTACGGCTCTCTCAGGCTCCGGCAGCCGTCGTCGGAGAGGTCGGTGCAGCCGAGACAGCGATCATGCGCACGCTCGACGTCCTGCGGACCCTGCTGGCCGCCGAGCAGGTCGGCATCACTCGAGCCTGCCTGGACATGGCGGCAGAGTGGGCCAAGGAGCGCGAGCAGTTCGGGCGCACGATCGGCTCCTTCCAGGCGATCAAGCACAAGCTGGCCAACGTCGCCCTCGAGCACGAGGCGGCGGTCTCGGCTGAGCTGATGGCACTCTTCACCGCCGACAACTCCCCCGCCGACCTGCCCGCCGTAGCTCGCACGGCCGCCTACATCTGTGGCGAGGCCGCCCTGCTGGCGGCTCAGGAGAACATCCAGGTGCACGGCGGCATGGGCGCGACCTGGGAGCACTCGGCCCACTTCTATCTGCGCCGAGCCCACCTGGACCGCCAGCTCCTCGGCTCACCTCAGCAGCACCTGGAAGCACTCGCAGTCCACGCCGAGACCTCCGTCCCGGCTCTGATCTGACCCATCACCACCTCAACCCTCTGGAGGTCGCCCCATGCCCGGTCGACTCGAAGGCAAGGTCGCCTTCATCACCGGTATCGCCCGCGGACAGGGTCGCTCACATGCGATCCGGCTCGCCCAGGAGGGTGCCGACATCATCGGCCTCGACATCGCCCGCCAGGTCGAGACGATGGGCTATCCGACCGGGACGGCTGCCGAGCTCGACGAGACGATTCGGCTCGTCGAGAAGACCGGCAAGCGGATCATCGCCAGCCGTGTCGACGTCCGCGATCGCGCCGGCATCAAGGCGTTGCTGGCCGAAGCCGTGCCGCAGCTCGGGCGCTTGGACATCGTGGTGGCCAGCGCTGGGATCTCACCGCCGGCGATGCCGCTGTGGAAGATCTCGAGCGAGCAGTGGAACGACGTGATCGGGATCAACCTCACCGGCGTTTTCAACACGGTCGCGGAGGCGGTTCCGCATGTGCTGGCCAGCAGGAACGGCGGCTCGGTGGTCATCATCAGCTCAGGCGCCGCACTCAACGGCGTGCCGCACCTATCCGACTACGTCAGCACCAAGACTGCTGTTCTCGGCATGGCACGGGCCCTAGGCAACGAGCTCGCGCACCGCGGCGTCAGGGTCAACGCGATCGCACCCGGCACCGTCAATACCCCGATGGTCACGGCCAACACCCAGCAGTTCAAGCTCTTCCGTCCCGATCTAGCCGATCCGACGCTGACGGACTGCATCGAGGGCTTCCGCCGGATGATGCCGATGGGCGAGCCGTGGATCGAGCCCGAGGAGATCTCCGACGCGGTCGTCTTCCTGTGCAGCGACGAGGCCAAGCACATCACCGGTGTCACCCTGCCGGTCGACCAGGGCAACGCCGCCAAGGCCGTCTGACCGCCTGCCCCACCCCACCACATACCGACAGAACCACGATTCGGAGGAACCATGGGCCTACTCGACGGGCGAGTGGCGATCGTCACCGGAGCCGGGCGCGGACTCGGCCGCGCGCACGCGCTGACCCTCGCGGCCGCCGGCGCACACGTCGTCGTCAACGACCTGGGCCCGGCGGGCGGCCCGAGCCCGGCCGAGGCGGTGGTGGCCGAGATCGTCGCCGGCGGCGGATCGGCGATCGCCAACGGCGACTCCGTGAGCGACTGGACGGCCGCCGGGCACATCGTCGCGCAGACGATCGCCACGTTCGGTCGGCTCGATGCGGTCGTCAACAACGCCGGCATCACCCGCGACAAGATGGTCTTCTCCTCTTCGGAGGACGACTTCGACGCGACCATCGCCGTACACCTCAAGGGCAGCTACGCGATGACCCACCACGCTGCCACATATTGGCGTGAGCGCTCGAAGTCCGCAGACGCGGTCTCGGGCAGGATCATCAACACGGTGTCCGGGGCCGGCATGTTCGGCAACATCGGGCAGTCGGCCTACAGCGCCGCAAAGTCCGGCATCATCGGCCTGACGCTGGCGACCGCACTTGAGTTGCGCCGCTACGGCGTCACCGTCAACGCGATCTCGCCACTCGCCCGGACCGACATGACCGCGGCACTCCTCCCTTCGGCGCCGGAGTCCGGCTTCGATGAGCTGGCGCCGGAGAACGCCTCAGGTGTCGTCGCCTACCTCGCCTCGGCGGAGTCCGGCTGGCTGACCGGTCAAGTCCTGCGGATCGAGGGCGACCGAGTGGTGCGGATGCAACCGTGGGCGCCGGAGCGCTCCTATCCCTCACACAGCGGCACCGCGCTGACGGCTGACGAGCTCATCGACGGCATCCCCCTGCTCTACGGCGCGATGCCGGGCGGCGTCACCACCCTCCAAAAGTAATCCGAGAACGCAGAGAGCGATCCATGACGACCTTTGACTACGCCGACGTCCCTGCCCGACTGCGCGGCTTGACCTACGACCAGGTGCAAGTCGGCGATCGGTTTCGCACCGCCAACCGGACCATCACCGAGACCGACCTGATCTCCTTCATCACCCTCACCGGGATGAACGAGCCGCTGTTCCTCGACGAGCTCGGCTCCGTGGAAGCCAACTACTCGGGCCGCCTCATCCCCGGTGCCCTGGTCTTCTCCTACGCCGAGGGTCTCCTGATGCAGTCAGGCGTCATCCACGGCACCGGAATGGCATTTCTGCGGGCGGACGTCGACACGAAGGGTCCGGTCTTCGTCGGCGACACCATCCTGTGCATCGTCGAGGTAACCGAATGCCGGGCCGCCAGCTCGGGCAACCGAGGGTTGGTGACCACACGCAACACGGTCGTCAAGCGCGACGGCACCGTCGTGCTGGAGTACACCCCCGTGCGGATGATCCGGGGCGCCACCGACTGAGCTGATGCTCAGTCCGGGGCGCCTCCCCACAGCTTGATCAGCGCTGCGGTCCGCTCCGAGCGGGTGAGGCCCCGTAGATCGGCGCTCCCCCGCTCGGTCACCACGATGTCGACGTCGTGACTGGGCGTGGTGGCCGGCATCTGCAGGCTTCGGACCAGCGTCGGCACGCCCTTCGTCGTATGCGTCGTCATGGCGATCACGCTCAACCCGCCGCGCGACGCTGCCGCCGCGGCCGCGAAGTCTGGCTGTCCTCCGACGCCACCAACCGCCATGCCACCGACCGCCTCGCCGTTCACCTGCCCGGCGATGTCGATCTCCAGGCCGGTGTTGACAGCGACCAGGGGCCTGCCGTGCGCAAGCCTGCTGGGGTCATGTGTGAACTCGACTCCCGCGACGCGGACGCGGTCGGCGCACCACTCGTAGACGTGCTCGGTGCCGACGACGTACGGCGCCAGCGGCGCCGACTCGAGCAGGCCTCGCGCGTCGAGGTCCGCGACTTGATCGGAGACGATCCCGGTGTCGACAGCGACCGGACGAGTGAGCCCATCGAAGATCGCGCTGCCAAGCCCTCCTGGACCCACCTGGAGACGAGCTCCGTCGGGGACGAGCGCGGCGATCCGAGCGCCGATGTCCCGCTGCTCCTGACTCGGCGCGCGAGCCGCGAGCTCGTCAGGACGACGCGCGCTCTCCCCCAACACCTCGACCCGGTCCAGGGCCAGCAGCGCGCCCGAGGCGGTCCGCGGAGCGTTCGCTCGCAGGACGGCGAAGATCGCGGCGCCGGTCGCGATCACTGCACGCTGCCAACCCACCTCGGTGGCGAAAGCAAAGCCGCGGCCGGCTGGTCGCAGTGTCGTCACCAGGGCATCGCAGCGCAGCGGGCCTGCCAGCAACGCCGGCATGGCGCCGAGCCGCACGGGTAGGAAGCCGACACGGCCTGCGTCGATGGCACGGCGTAGGCCGAACCCGCTGATCACCGTCCGCGCACTCTCGGCCCTCAACTCGTCGATGCGCTCCGGGGTCGGGATGCACCAGCCGATCAACAGACGCAGGTCGGGCCTACGCGCGGTGAGGTCGACCAGCGCGGGCCACGCCTCGTGCGGGAAGCCGGCGCCATCCGCCACGGCGATCCGGCCGCCCACGGGCAGCGCCGCGGACAACCGTTCGACCGTCGCCTCGAGGTCGAGCATGTCCATCCCGATCGGTCCTTCCGAGCCCGAGCCATCGCAACTTCGCGAGCCATAACCCTGGGCGTTATTCGCTTAATCAGATAACTTAGTTTCCTACTCTACAGAAAGGTCGACCGTCGTGGCAGGTGTGATGGATGGCGTCAAGGTCATCGAACTGGCGGGATGGACATTCGTGCCAGCAGCCGGCGCCGTACTCGCCGACTGGGGCGCCGACGTGATCAAGATCGAAGACCCCGAGACCGGCGATCCGCAGCGCGGACTCTCGGTCGGCTCGATCGGCTCGACGGGGATCGGCGGGGTCAGCTTCATCGTCGAGCAGCCCAACCGCGGCAAGCGCAGCCTCGGTCTGAACATCCGCACAGAACGGGGTCACGAGCTGCTGCTCGAGCTCATCGCCCAAGCAGACGTCGTCCTGACCAATCTGCTGCCCGAGCGGCTGGAGCGCTTGCGGCTGACGACCGAGGACCTGCGCGCGGTGAACCCCCGAGTCATCATCGCCCGCGGCACGGGCTTCGGCATCCGGGGCGAGGAGGCGAACAAGGCCGGCTTCGACGGCTCGGCGTACTTCTCGCGCGGCGGAGTGGCACACCTGGTGATGGAGCAGGACGCCCCCTGGCCGCCGATGCAGCGACCCGCATTCGGCGACATCATGGGCGGCTTCATGGTTGCCTCCGGCATCTCAGCCGCCCTCTACAAGCGTGAACGCACCGGGGAGCCGTCCGTCGTGGACGTCTCCCTCCTGGGCGTCGCGACCTGGCAGATCGCCCCGGACCTGGTCGCCACCGGCCTCCTCGGCGAGGAGAATCTGCCGCATTTCACCACCGACGACATGCCGAACCCGATCGTCAACTACTACAAGACCTCCGACGGCCGGTTCGTGCAGCTGATGATGCTCCAGGGCGATCGCTTCTGGCCGGAGGTCTGCGATCTCATCGAGCGACCGGACCTGATCGACGACGAGCGTTTCGCCACCGGCGCCGCACGCTTCCAGAACCGCGTCGAATGCATCGCCGAGCTTCGCAGAGCCTTCTCGTCACGACCCCTCTCCGAGTGGCGCGTGCGGATGGCTGGGCTGGAGGGCGCGTGGGCGGTGGTGCAGACCCCGGCCGAGGTGCTAGCCGACCCGCAGGTGATCGCGAACGGCTACATCCGCCCGGTCACCACCGACGATGGTTCTGCCACTTACGGTCTGGTCGCCAACCCGGTCCAGTACGACGAGACGCCACCCGACCTGACGCGAGCGCCGTACGCCGGCGAGCACACCGACGAGATCCTGGAGAAGGAGCTCGGCCTGGACTGGGAGGCCATCGTCCAGCTGAAGGTCGACGCCGTCACGAACTAGCGCACGCTTCACCGCCGCAGCACCATGACACCGGGCCGGCAGAGGTAGCCCCACAAGCTGCCCCTGCCGGCCCGGATGCTTGTCCGGCCACCTGGATCAGACGCGGACCAGTCGCTCAGCCGGGTTGCGGACCTCGAGGCCGAGGAAGCGGCGGGCGTTGTCGCCCATGAAGTCGTAGGTGCGCTTCTCGTCCATGCCCTCGGCGTACTTCCAGAAGCCCTTGGGCTCCTCGAGGCCCTCGGGATGCGGGAAGTCCGAGCCGAACATGACGCGGTCCCACCCGACGGTCGCAACCACGTCGGCGACGGAGCCCTCCCAGAACGGGCTGACCCAGATGTTGCGCTTGAACACGTCGATCGGATGCTCAGGAAATGCCTGAGGCATCTTCTTGTAGAAGTCCTCGTAGTCGTGGAATAGCGGGTGCAACCACGCCGAGCCGTTCTCGATGCTGGCAACCCGCAGCTTCGGGAAGCGCGTGAAGGTGCCATGCGTGATCAAGCTGGTGATCATGTCGGTGATCTCACGGTGACCGAGCGCGATCCAGCGGAAGGCGCTCATCTCAGTGAACACCTGACTGTTCGGCGGCTCCCACATGTTGATGTAGTCATCCAGCGGCGGCTGGCTGGCATGCAGCACCACCGGCAGTCCGGCCGCCTCGACCTCACGCCAGAACGGGTCGAACTCGGGCAGGGCCGGGCTGCGCCATCCCTTCAGCCCACGCACCGGCGCCGGCTTGATGAGGATCACCTTGGCGCCGTTCTCGAGGACATATTCGAGTTCCTTGAGCGCCTCGTCCACGAGGCCGAGATTGATCACCGGTGTCATGAACAGCCGGTTCTCGTGGGTGAAGCCCCAGGTCTCGAGCATCCACTGGTTGAGGGCATGGATCATCGCGGCACACAGCTCAGGATCCTCCGAGGCAGAATGCTCGACCAGGTTGGCCAACGTCGGGTAGACGAGAGCGGCGTCGACGCCCTGCTTGTCCAAGGCCTTGATCCGAGGCTCCGGCGCGCGGAAGGCAGGAATGGCCTCCATGACATGTTCGCGCGCCATCTGGGAGAGGGTCTTGCCCTCGTGGTTCTCAGCTGCGAAGAAGGCCTCCCACGCCCCCGGGGCGGCGACCCGGTCGAAGGTCGGATTCGGGATGTAGTCACGGATCCGACCGAGGATCGAGATCCGGGTCTGGTGGCCGATCTCGACGAACTGCACAGCCGACTTGTACTTCGCCGGGAGGAACTTGGTCAGCGCGTCCGGGGTCTCGTACATGTGCTGGTCGGCATCGAAGATCGGTGCGTCGGTGAACTGTGTCACTTCTCTATCCCTTCAAGAGCAAGATGCAACCCAAGCGGCCCGCTTGAACGAATCCAGTGAACCTCCTATTTGACATATTCGTCAACTAGGCTGCGAGAATCGCTTCGCCCCAGGCGCCACTACGCCGCCAAAGGTGCCGAACTCCGCGCCTGACAGTGCGTCAATTGACTGTCGTAGGATCCCGACATGCCGACCGATGTGCAGGAGACCGCATGGCACTGACCCACGGCGAGGCGCCAGCTCCGCCCCCTGTCACCCACTCCGCCGACGACGCCGACCTCGGGCCCAGGGCGGCCAGAACACGTGAAGCGATCCTCGACGCCGCCAGGAAGCTGTTCTTGGAGCGGGGATACGCCGGCACCCGGATCAACAACATCACCGATGCCTGCGGCATCTCCCGCGCCGGGTTCTACACGTATTTCAAGGACAAGCACGACGTCGTCGACGTACTCGGCCGCAACACGTACGCCGACTGCCTCAAGGTGATCGGCGAGTGGGACACGATGGCGCGCCCTACCACCTACGAGGACATCCGCGCCTGGGTGAAGCTCTACTTCGACTTCATGGACGAGCACGGGGCGTTCATGTACGCGCTGACGCAGTCCGGGCCGCGCGACGAAGAGTTCCGCGCGACCGCACTGCGCCTGCAACTCCGGGTGTGGTTCCTCCTCGGAGGTAGCCTCCGCGGCCGCCAGAAGGCCCCGACCCACGCCCCCGAGGCGCTCGGCATGACGACTCTGGCCATGATCGAACAGTCCTGGTCACATCTGCGCGTCCGCCGATTCCCGGTCGCAGAGCGCGACGTCATCGACATGATGGCAACCAGCATCCTGCGGATGCTGACCAGTCCCGCCCACCCCGACGAGAGGTAGCCGGCGACGCACCGCCCAGCCGGGAAGCTCTTCTCTCGAGCCTTACTTGACAAGTATGTCAAGTAAGGCTCGAATGGCGTCTACGGCCATCCGAGGCCAAGCGAGGAGAGACATGGACAACCCCTTCAGCCCCGAACTGCTCGTCGAGGCCCGCGGAGCCGTGCGACTGGTGACGCTCAACCGGCCTGAGGCGATGAACGCCACCAACGACGCTCTGCACGACGCCCTGGTCGCGGTCTGGCGTCATATCGCCGCTGATCCCGAGGCTCGTGCCGTCGTGATCACCGGCGCGGGCAAGGCCTTCAGCGCCGGAGGCGACTTCGAGCACTTCGTCGACCTGTGGGACGACCCGTCGGCCAGAAGGCGCGAGATCGACAGTGCCGGCACGCTGGTGCGCGAGATCCTCGAGTTCCCGCTCCCCCTCGTCGCGGCCGTCAACGGTCCGGCGGTAGGCCTCGGAGCCAGCCTCGCAGCGTGCAGTGACCTCGTCCTGATCGAGGAGTCCGCATATCTGTGCGACCCGCACGTCGGCGTGGGCCTGACCGCCGCCGACGGCGGAGCGCCGACCTGGCCGCTGATGATGAGCATGCTGCGCGCCAAGGAGTATCTCCTCACCAGCGCCCGCATCCCCGCCGACAAGGCCGTCGAGATCGGTCTCGCCAATCGGACGGTCGCGGACGGCACCGTCGTCGAGGAAGCGCTCGCCCTGGCTGAGAAGCTCGCCGCCGCCCCCGCTCACGCGGTGCAGACCACGAAGCGTGCCCTCAACATGCACATGAAGCGCGCGATCCAGGGCGTCATCGAGTACGCATTGACCGAGGAGTATTCCTCCTTCGACACCGCCGAGCACCGGGCGATCGTGAACGGATTCCTCGAGCGGAGTCGGGCTCGGGCGGCGGCGACGTCATGAGCTCCGTCAACGCGGCCGACGCTGCGACGTACGCGGCATCACCTGAGGCCTACGCCCTGGCCCTCCGCAAAGAGCTCGGCCCGCTCGTTGACGGCTCCGACCCATACGCCGAGTGGCGCGACGCGCGCTACCCAACCGCCGAGGAGCAGAGCGCCGGCGACGGACGACTCCTCGCACATCTCTACGCGGGAGGCTGGAACCGCTTCGGCTGGCCCGAGGGGGCCGGCGGCCTCGGGGGCGACCTGCGCCATCGAGCCGTCCTCTACGACGAGCTCGCTGCCGCCGGCCTCGGCGTACCCCAGCCCACGCTCGTGCTGGAGACGTTGTCCCCGCCACTCCTGCACTTCGCACCGGACCTGGCCGCGATGATGCTCCCCCGCGCACTCCAGGGCCTGGAGTGGTGGGGCCAGGGGTTCTCCGAGCCTGAGGCCGGCAGCGACCTGGCGAGCCTGCGCTGCCGGGCCAGGCGCGATGGCGACTCCTACGTCGTGTCCGGTCAGAAACTGTGGACCAGCCAGGGCCCCACCGCGGCACGCTTCATCTGTCTGGTCCGCACTGGCACTCCTGAGTCGCGCCACCGCGGTCTGTCGATGATCGTGGTCGACCGCGACCTGCCGGGCGTGACCGTTCGACCGGTCGCGATCGCGAGTGGCCGCAACGACCTCGCCGAGATCTTCTTCGACGACGTCCGCGTGCCCGCCGACCGCCTGATCGGCCAGGAGAACGCCGGCTGGGCGGTGGCGATGTATCTGCTGCAGTTCGAGCGATCCATGTATGCCTGGCAGTCCGCAGCTGTCTGCCTGCACCGCTTCGACAACCTGCTCACCGAGACGGCGAGCCGACCGGGGGTCGGCGCCCTGACCGGTCGCTTCGGCGAGGTCTACTCCGACCTGATCACACTGCGCGCACGCAGCGCACAGACGATCCGGCGCCTCGCCGCCGGTGAGAACATCGGCCCCGAGGCAGGAGTCGACAAGATCGCACTGGCGCGCGCCGAGCTGGCGATCCACGACCTGGCCCGCGACGTGTACGGTGCCGAGTTCGCGCTGGGCGACTCGCCCGCAGCCCAGCATTGGCGCGAGGAGTGGTGGTACAGCCGTTCAGCGCCGATCCTCGGCGGCTCCGCCGAGGTGCAACGGACCATCATCGCCGACCACGTGCTCGGCCTGCCGAAGGAGTGATCCGGTGACCGCACTGGACGACGAGACGATCACGACCGTACGCAGCTCGCTCGCCGAGCTGTTCGCGAAGGATCCCGATACCGTCATCGATGCGCTCGACGATCTGGGCTGGTCCGACATCGTCGCGGCAGACAGCGTCACGGCGACGGTCCTCCTCTTCGAGGAACAGGGCCGCGCACTGGCGAGCACGCGCCTCCTGGACTCCGTGGTCATGAAGGCGCTCGCCCCACTCGGCCTGCCCGACACCACGAACGTCGCATACGACTCGATCACGCTCGGCCCGATCACCAGCGACACGGTGCTCCTCCTTTCCGAGGACCGAGTCAGCACAGTGCCGGCCGACGCGTTGGCCGGACGTGTCCATGACGCGACCGGATTCGACCGGTCCGGCCCCTGGCGTCGCCTCGACCTCGCGGCCCGCGAGACGACACTCCTCTCACCTGAGGCCGACCTGCTCGCGCGCACAGTCGCGGATGCGCGCCTGGCCCTCGCCGCCGAGATCGTGGGCGTGTGCGAAGCGGCTGTGCAGCTCACCGTCGCGCATACCAGCCTGCGGCAGCAGTACGGTCGTCCGCTGGCCACATTCCAGGCCGTTCGGCACGGTCTGGCCGAGTCCTATGCCGCCACCGAGCATGCCCGCGTCACGGTCACGGCAGCGCTCGTCGCGGCGCGCGATGAGTCGGACTGCGAAGCGATCACCACCTTCGCCCGGCTGGCCAAGCATCGGGCCGGGGCGGCTCAGGCGATCGTCATGCGCAACGCCGTCCAGCTGCACGGCGCGATGGGCCTCACTCTCGAGAGCGACGTGCACCGCTACGTGAGCCGGGCCGGCGTCCTTGACATACTGCTCGGGTCGCACGTGGCGCTCGCTCACCGACTGGGAGAGGACCTGTTGGCCGGTGGCTCGCCGCGTGCTTTGGTCGCCATCTGAACAGAATCCGATGATTTCGTCATATGATTCCTCTGTTTGAGCGGTCCAGCCACTCGAGGAGACCCGATGAGCCAGCAGTTCAGCTCCGTCCGCGTGCCGAAGGCGGCCGAGCTCGTTGCCTCGACGCTGCGTATGCAGATCGTCACCGGCCAGCTCACGGAGGACTCCTCGCTCCCCTCCGAAGCGCTCCTGATCGAACAGTTCGCAGTGAGCCGTCCGACGCTTCGCGAGGCGTTCCGGATCCTGGAGTCGGAGTCCCTGATCGACGTACGGCGGGGTGCTCGAGGCGGTGCGCGGGTCAAAGTGCCGGACGGCACCGTGGCGGCACGCCAGCTCGGCTACATGCTGCAATACCGCGCGACTGCGATGGATGACGTCTACCGGGCCCGCACGGCCCTCGAGACGACGCTCGGCGCGCTGCTGGCACGCAACGTGGACGACGATGTGCTGGAGCAGTTGGAGCAGGCCATCGCCGAGGGCAAGACCCTGCTCGACAACGAGGACGAGTGGGCCAAGGCCGATATCGACTTCCATCTGCTGGTCGGACGCCTGACCGGCAACCAAACGCTGTTCACCCTGCTCGAGATGATGTCCACCATCATCTTGGAAGCACGACGACGCTACGACGACGCCAGTGACCCGGTCGACCTCAAGCGCCAGCACCACGAGGTCCACCGGACGCACGAATACTTCGTCGCCCTGCTTCGTCGCGGCACGCGCGACGAAGCGGCCGACATGTGGCGCCAGCACCTGGCCGCCATCGAGAAGCACTACACCGCACGGCCGCTCGCCGAGACGGTCGTGGAGATGATGACCTGACCCGCGCGCAGTCCACGCGGCCTCACACCAGCGAGGACCAGACCGACCCGCCGCCGGATGCCAGCGCGAGCACTCGCTCGTCCCACTCCCGGGGTGTCCCGAACTCCGAGCGCCAGGCGAGCACAGGCTTGGTGAACTCCTGCAGCGGGTGCTCGAGAGTTGTCCCGATCGCGCCGTGGAGCTGGTGGGCGTGCCGCACCACGCGCCCGGCCGAGACCGCGATCACCGATCGCGCGACGGCGATGCGGAGCTCGAGCTCGGTCGAGGTTCCCCACTCGGCGTCGAGGCGCGCGGCCGCCATGATCGCGGCGTCGGTTGCCGCACGGGCCAGGGTCGACTCGGCGGCGGCGTCGGCAAGGAGATGTTGGACCGCCTGGAACCGAGCGAGAGGACGGCCGAACTGACGCCGCTCGCTGACGTGGGCCACGGTGCGCTCGACGATCTCGTCCAGAGCACCAGTGGTCTGGATGGCTCGAGCCAACGCGCCACGTAGCCGGACTCCGCCGAGAAGCGTGGGATCGATCTCGTGGGCGCGCGAGCGCACGGCTGCGTCGACGACGACGGTGTCGCGGGGTTGTCCGGCCAGGTCGTAGCCGGCCTCGATGCTCATCTCGGTCGGATCGACCTCGGCGACCCAAGCTCGGCCGTCGGCGCCCCAGGCCGCCACCAGCCGATCGACCGAGCTCGCCCACGGGACCCGCAGCGCCCGCCCGGCCTCGTCAAGGAGGGCGACGGTACGGATACCGTCGCCCGGCTGGAAGCCCGCTCGCTGTGCCAGCCAGCCAGCGAGCAGATCATGCTCCGCCAGTGGCACTGGCGCGGCGTGTCGGGCGGCGGCACGCAGCAATTCGGCCGAGGCCCACCAGTCCGCGCCGTCCGCGGACGACAGCTCACTCAGGCCGAGCTCGACCAGCGTCCTCCACAGCGCCCGGTCCAGCGCCACCGGAAGCTCCGGGACGGCTCGCTTGGCACGCCAGTCCGACATCACCGAGGTGAAGAGCTGACGCACCTCCGCGTCGACCTCGCCCGAGTACGTCGTGCTCATCGCAACCCCATTCCACGCGCGATGACACCGCGCAGGATCTCGTTGGTGCCGCCGCGCAGGGTGAAGCCGGGCCGCTGGGTCAGCGCTGACGACGCCAGCCGAGCGAGGACCGGATCGGCCTCAGCGTCCCCCTCGAGCCCATCAGCGCTTGCCAGCTCGGCGATGTCTCCTTCATGCGCGGTCCCGAGGACCTTCACCACCGCTGCTGCGACATCGACCTGCTCGCGGCGGGCGAGGCCGCCCGCAACTGCCGCTGACAGCTGATGCAGGGCGGAGGTGCGCGCCAGCGCGCGCCCCAGCCCCTGTGCAGCATCGCGAGACTCCTCGGTCCCGCCAGCGCTGCGCCGGACAAGCCCGTCGAGCAGCGGATAGGTGCTCAAGAACCGCTCGGGGCCGCTGCGCTCATAGCCCAGCTCAGAGGTGACCTGCTCCCAACCCGAACCGATCTCGCCGAAGACCCACGCATCCGCGACGAACACCTGGTCGAGGAAGACCTCGTTGAAGTGATGGGACCCGTCCATCGAGCGGATCGGCCGGATGTCGACGCCTGGTGCCCGTAGGTCGACGATGAACTGACTCAGGCCACCGTGCCGATCGGCCTCGTCGACGGGTGCGCTGCGTGCCAACACGATGAAGTAATGAGCGTGATGGGCGCCCGAGGTCCACACCTTCGAGCCCTGGAGGCGCCAGCCGCCCTCCACCCGCGCCGCCTTCGTGCGCACCGAAGCCAGGTCGGATCCGGAGTCGGGCTCGCTCATGCCGATGCCGAAGAAGATCTCACCCGCGGCGATGCCGCCCAGTAGCGCTCTCTTCTGCTCCTCGGTGCCGTATTTCAGCAGCGACGGGGCCACCTGACGATCAGCGATCCAATGTGCTGCGACGGGGGCGCCTGCAGCGAGCAGCTCCTCCGTCACGACGAAGCGCTCTAGGTGCGTGACGCCGCGTCCGCCGTACGTCGTCGGAATGGTCATCCCGAGCCAGCCGCGCGCCCCGAGGCGCCGGCTGAAGTCCTCGTCCCAGCCGCCGAGCCAGCTGTCGATCCGACTGGTGATCCGCCCCGCCTCGACCTCCTCGGCGACGAAGGCTCTGACCTCTTCTCGCAGAGCGCTCAGGTGCGCGTCCTCCGCCAGCACCGCCGGCATCGAAACCCTGGTCATCGCCGACGTTCCTCTCGTGGGCGACCCGGGTGCGCTCACGCACGCTCCGTCGCCGTAGTTTCCAGCGGCTCAAAAGTTGATAGAAGTGTCAAAAACTTAGAAGTGAGAGCCATGTCTGTCAATCGATGACCACATCTCGTCGATCGCATCGACCGTCACGTGTTGCGCCGAGGAGTGCCCGGGTAGCCGAAGAACCGCTCGAAGTTGTCGTCGTTGATCGGCTGGCGTCGATTGCGCTCGAAGGCCTCCTCCAAGGCCGCCAGCCGCGCCCTGGCCGGCTCAATTCCCGCTCCATCGCTCTGCTCCAGCCGCGCAACCAGAGCGCGCTGCTCTCGCACCGCCTGCTGCAGCCGGACTCCCACCTCGCCGTAGGTGAGGAGATCGTGGTCGCTCTCGTCCTCACGCTGGAGGTCGACCTCGACGTCGTTCTTCGCCATCCCAGCACCTCGCTGAAGTATCTAACGATTTCGTCAAACCGAGTGTAGCCTGACGTGACACGCGCCACATAGACGCAGGTCGCTGTGCTCACGCGTGGACCCGTCCGTCCTGGAGACCGGAAGAGAGAAACCGATGCCACTGCAGGAGTACCACCAGATCGTCTCTGTCGACGATCACCTGATCGAGCACCCGCGTGTATGGCAGGACCGCCTACCGGAGAAGTTCAAGGAGCGGGGCCCGCGCATCATCGAGAAGGACAACAAGCACCAATGGGTCTACGACGGCGACATCTTCCCCACGGTGGGGCTCAACGCCGTCGCCGGGAAGCCGCCGGAGGAATGGGGGCTCGACCCGGTCCGCTACGAGGACATGATCCCGGGGTGCTATGACCCGATTGCCCGGACCAAGGACATGGACGTCGACGGCGTACAGGCGGCGCTGCTCTTCCCGTCCTTCCCGGGCTTCGCCGGAGGCGTCTTCCACCGCGCGAAGGACAAGGAGCTCGCCCTCCTCAACGTGCAGGCATGGAACGACTACTACATCGACGAGTGGTGTGCCAGCGCTCCGGAGCGCTTCATCCCGGCCTGCATCGTGCCGTTCTGGGACATCGACCTGGCTACGAAGGAGATCTTCCGCGCTGCCGCCAAGGGGGCACGCACCGTGTCCTTCCCCGACAGCCCCGTCCCGCTTGGGCTGCCGAGCTTCCACAATGCCGCCTGGGAACCGTTCTGGAACGCCTGTGAGGAGACCGGAACCGTCCTCTCGCTCCACTTCGGCTCGAGCGGATACGTTCCCGGTTTCTCGTTCTCCGGCATGAAGGCCATTCCCGGCGAGATGACCATGCCCGACGCCCCCTTCGCGGTCGCCATCACCATCTTCGCCAGCAACCTGATGTGGAGCGCGGTCGATCTGCTCTTCTCCGGTGTCCTGCAGCGCCATCCGCAGCTCAAGTTCTCCTTGGCCGAGGGCGGTATCGGCTGGATCCCCTACATCCTCGAGCGCGCCGACTTCGTGTGGGAGCGTCACCGCTACTACATGAAGGAGATCGACTTCGACGCACGGCCGTCCGACCTGTTCCGCAAGCACATGTGGGGCTGCTTCATCGACGACGAGTTCGGGGTGCAGAACCTCGACAAGATCGGCGAAGACAAGGTGATGCTCGAGATCGACTATCCCCATTCGGACTCGAACTGGCCAGACAGTCGCAAGCGCGCCTCGGAGGTCCTGGCCGACCTGCCAGACGACGTCGTCACCAAGATCACCGAGACCAACGCCCGCGAGCTCTTCCGCTTCCCGCGGTTGGGCTGATCTCTCGGAGCCCGGTATGACGACCTACCGAATCGCAGCCCCAGTTGACGACTCGGAGCCAGTGCGGCTGAGCAGCCTGGACCGGCTCGACGACATCCAGTTCGAGGAGCGCATCGAGTCCTGGGCGGCTCAGTACTCCGTGGCTTGGAGCCTTACCTCTCCGATGCCATGCCCCTGCTGTTGATCACGGGATAGACACCACGAGATCAGACCCCGCGAGGGGGATGGCCCGATCGCCTGACCAAGGTCTCCGGCCGTCGGCGGCAGCGGGCAGTGATCAAGTGAACCGCCCCGGCGAGTCCGGAGGCCTTGTTTCAAGGCTCAGCCGGTTGGCGTGAGCTCGTTCCTTGCAGCGTAGTGGAGTTCCTCGGCGGCCATCGGCGTCAGGTCGTTGAGGGCCTCATGAGGTCGCTCATTGTTGAAGAAGTCGACCCAGTTCACGGTCTCCAGCTCGACGTGCTCGACCCCGCACCAGGGACCTTCGGGCCGGATCAGCTCGGCCTTGTAAAGCCCGATCTGCGATTCCGCGAGGGCGTTGTCGTAGGCATCGCCAACAGACCCCACGGACGGGTCGACGCCCTCGTCGACGAGTCGCTGGGTGAAGGCGAAACTGACGTACTGGGCGAGTTCAACCAGTCGATGCAACACCGGGTTGTTGAAGCGAGCGTAGTTGCTCCTCGAAGACCTCGGCCGGTGTCTTCCAACCAAGGACCTTCCTGGGTCGATTGTTGAGCGCATAGGCGACGGCCTCGAGGTCGTCAGCGGACCAGCGCGACAAGTCGGTGCCCTTGGGAAAGTACTGGCGCAGCAGACCGTTGGTGTTCTCGTTCGTGGGCCGCTGCCACGGCGAGTGCGGGTCGGCGAAGAACACCTTGGTTCCGGTCTCCAACGCGAACAGAGCGTGTCCCGAGAGCTCCTTGCCGCGGTCCCACGTCAGCGTCTTGCGCAACTGCTCAGGCAGCTTGGTCATCGAGGCTGTCAGCGCGGCGTTCATCGCCACCGCTCCGTAGCCACCGAGTGATGGCCCGTTCTTCACGTACGGCTTCTCACCCCACCCCTCCAACCGCGGCAGGTGGACCAGGAGCGTTGAGCGACTGTTGCGCTCGACCAGGGTGCCGATCGCGGACCTGCCTGTGCCGATGATGAGATCGCCCTCCCAATGGCCCGGGACGGCCCGGTCCTCGGCCTCAGCGGGACGCTCGGACAAGACCACATCGGCGGTTACGTGTCCCTGCGCCTTGTTCCGCGAGCGCTGCCGCGGCTCCCGCAGCGCGCGCCCGGTGCGCAGGCAGGTGACCAACTCGCGCTTGAGCGCACCACGACCCTCGATGAACAGCGACTGGTAGATCGCCTCGTGGCTGATGCGCATGGACTCATCATCGGGGAACTCGACCTTCAACCGCTGCGCGATCTGCTCCGGACTCCACGCCGTCGACCACCGCCGGTCTTGGCGATGCGGCTTGTTCAGCCCCTTCCACGTCGGCGGTGTCGGACCAGGCACGATCGTGCCGTCGGGACGGCGGACGTTGCCGGCGAGTCGATCCTGCACGTACTCACGCAACCGCTCGTTGGTCACGAGCTTCGCGGTCTTGGGACGCTTCGCTGCTTGCTGCGCCTTCCACTGCGCCACGCCAGCGCGGTACTCCTGCTTGCCGCAACGAGTCGCAGCGTTGCGACGAAGTTCGCGTGACACCGTGCCCGGGTCACGTCCGATCGCACGGGCGATCTCACGCACGCCCTGGTCCTTTGCGCGCAGGATCGCGATCTCCTCTCGCTCCTCGAAGCTCAGGTAGCGGCCTGTGGGCTCGGCCAACGAGATCGGCGGCATGCCGCCAGCGTGGCGGAACCAGCGGGTCCCCACTGGCACGGACACGCCCACCTTCAGAGCCGCCTCGGCCGAGTTGATGCCCGTGGCGATCAACCGCCAGAACTGCCGCTGCACCACCCGCGAAGGATCCGGCCGCCCGGGCGAACGCATCGCCGGCCTCAAGGCCCGATCAGCACGCCACTGCCGACGAAGCCCCTCCGGCGCATCGCTGGTCTTCTTGCTCCAGTCGCTCCTCGCCATCTTTGAACACCTCCGAAGTCGAGGTGTTGCGACGACCGGTTGAATCCGCCCTGGCTGCCCGCGTCGGTGTGGTGGATCAGCCCGGACAGGTCGGTGATCCCGGCCTGACTGCGGGTCCAGATCGCATGCTCCAACGTGTCCAGGACCAGGTCGGTGGTCATCCTCGTGGCCGCACGCCACCCGACGATGCGGCGGCTGAAGACGTCGAAGATGAAGGCCACGTAGACGGTGCCGGACCGAGTCCGACGCTCCCATTAGGTGAAGTCGGCCACCCACAGCTGGTTGGGCCGCGCTGCCCAGAACTGCCGATCCACCCGATCCAGCGGTCGCTCCGCGGCCGGGTCGCCGATCGTGGTGCGGATCTTCTTCAATCGCAGCGCGCCTGCCAGCCCTGCTCACGGTAGAGCCGCTCGATCGTGCAGCGGGCGACATCGACGCCCTTGCCGCGTAGGTGCAGCCACATCTTCCTGGCACCGAACCTGGCGATCAGCTTCTGCCGTGCGCGCTCGGCCTCGATCAGCGTGACCATCTCCGCGTCACGCAGCAGCCGTTTCGAGGGCCGTCGGCTTGCAGCCTCGTAGAAGGTGGACGGGGCGATTTTGATCCCGTGCTCTGCAAGCACGCGGCAGCCATGGTCAAGGTCGGCTCGACCCCGAACTCCTCCTTGTGATCGCTGATGAAGTCGATCAGTACTTGTTGGGGCGGTCGAGCTCCGCCGCGAAGAAAGCCGAGGCCGCCTTCAAGATTCTCGTTGGCCCGCCGCAGCTCGGCGTTCTCCTTCTTCAGCTTCTTGATCTCGGCGGCCTCCTCGGTGGTCCGACCGGGCTTGAGGCCGCCGTCGACCTCGGCCTGCCGCAGCCACTTGCGCAGCGACTCGGTCGAGGCGATCCCCAGCTTGCCCGCGACCGACCTGATTGCCGCAGCCTCGTGGGGGTAGTCCGCCCGGGACTCCATCACCATCCGCACCGCGCGCTCACGCAGCTCCGGGGTGTACTTCGATGGACGTGCCATGAGAGTGATCCTTCCAACGAATCAACTCTCCGGACACGCCGGGGCGGTTCACTCGGTCGTGGTGGAGACCGACGACGCGGTTGAGGTCCAGGACTGGCTGATCCAGTCCGTGCTGCCAGCGTCGTCGCTGAGGTACTCGTCGACGAGACAGCGGACCGGCTTGGGTCGCGATCGCTCAGCGGTCTGGCCATCGTCCAGTGCCCCGAGCTGACCGCAGGGTCCTCTTGTCGATGGAAACACCGGACCGGCCTTGACCGTGCCGGCAGTCGTCGGCTGCTCAGCACCGGCCTCCTTCTGGCGCCGCCAGGAGCAGCGACCATCCGCATGGCTTAAGCACGTGGGTCCGGGGCATCAATACCGTTATCGACGCCTCTTCGGGCGTACGCACCCGGCTCCACACGGCAGTCCCGCGTGACGCTGGCGACCGACGCTCCGGACGGAGCACGTAGCCGACGCGTCCAGCGCTTCTGGTTCGCCATTGATTGCCCGACGCACTCTTCAATCAGTCGTTTGCGTTCCGCGATCGCTTGCCGATGTTCCTCGCTCATTGAGCCGAGTGGTTCGGGGATGCGGCCAGCGATCAGCCGGGGTGGTGTACGACGCTTGTCGCGTGGTGGCCGGCTCGCTTTCTTGTTGATGCGGTCCGTGAGGACGGCTGCGATGTCTTCGGCGTCATCGAGTCGGTGCTGGGCCACGAGCCGTGGAAGCAGTCGTTCGAGGTCGCGGTGATAGGCCTCGGCTCTACGTAAGGCTGCGGTGAGTGGCCCGAACGCAGTCGACGTAATCACCGCGGCGTGCTGCTCGGCGGTAAGTCCGGATCGGCGTAGCAGGTCGGTGAAGCGCTCGTGTTGGGCGTCAGCGGCGATGGTCTCAAGCTCCGCCGTGAGCCGCGCGACCGAGGCGTACTCCTCGTGCTCGGCATGGATCGTCTGATACGCCGACAGGCTCGCACCGCTGTGTTGGAGGACGCCGTGGAGAACCGTACGCGCAGATACGTCGTCGGGCTCGGGGGTGGTGTGGGCTTCGTCGGGCTGGTCGAGGGCGACGTAGGCGTTGTTGGCGTCCCGTCCGCGTGTCATGGCGACGTAGAGGTTCTCCCGCGTTGTTGATGCGGTCACGACCACGTGGGCGGTGTCGACCGTGACGCTCTCGGCACGGTGGGCGGTGACGGCGTACCCGAGGTCAAGATGCTCGGCCACGTAGTCGGGCGGAAGGACCGCGCTCCCCCGTCGCCTGTCGCCGTGGGCGTTCAAGCGGTGTACGACCAGGGAGCCGCCTCTCCGGATGTCGGTGATGCGCCACCGGTCTCCGTTCTTGACCCATATGCCGCGCAGAATTCTGAGGGTTCGGTCGTTGCGTCGGGTGATGACTATGTCGCCGACCGAGGCGCGGGTCCCGTCGGTGAGACGGATCTCTCGGCTGTCATCGGCGCCGTCGAGGATCAGGCGCTCCGCGCGGGCTCGTTCGTTGAGCGCTCGCACGGCCTCGGCGGCTTCGGTGACTAGGATGCTGGCCTTGCCGGCCTGTTGGTCGGTGTGCCAGGCCTGATACGCGGCATCGAGCATGTCGTCAGTGTCGCCTTCGTGGATGCGGTGCTCGCGGGCGTAGGTCGAGATGACCGCGGAGTTGCCGCGGCGCAGCGCGAGCGAGGCATCCTTCTCCCAGGCATGGGTGAAGCGGTGGATCTGCGTCAGCTCTGGTGCATCGGTGCGGCGGTCGGCGAGGAGCGCGAACGCGCCGCCAGCGTCGACCGAGGAGAGCTGGTACGGGTCGCCGACCAGCAGGACCTTCGCCCCGGCCGCGGCGGCGATCCCGGTGAGCCGATCCAGGGTGGTGGTGCCGGCGAGCGTTGCCTCGTCCACGATCACCAGCTGTCCGATCCGGAGGCGGTAGGCCGGGTTGCCGCGGTCGTACTCGACCAGCCACTTCGCGGTGTTCTCACACGCGATGCCGAGGTCCTCGGCCAGGATCTGGGCGGCGGTCGCGGACGGCGCGAGCCCGACCACGCTGCCGCGCCCATGCTCAGTCATCCAGGCATTGCGCAGCGCCCGCATCGTGGTGGTCTTGCCCGCGCCAGCGGGCCCGACGAGCAGGTCGACTTGCCGCCCTGAGGTGGCGATGCTGACGATCGCCGTCTTCTGCTCGCGGCTGAGGCCTTTTCTACGGCGAGCGATGCGGTCCACGATGAGCGAACTGGTGGTCGGCGCCCCGAGGGCCTCGGATCGGTCAAGCAGCCGCGCCTCGGCGGCAAGGACCTGCTGCGAGGAGTACTTCACCGCGTGCCGCGGCCGGAACACGCTGGTGCCGTCCGGGCGGCGGAACGCCGCCGGACTCACCGCAAGCTCCGGCGGCGCCAGTGCGACCGATGCTTGCTGGGCGGCGTCGACAATCATCCCGACCACCGCCTCACGGTCAGCGGTGCTGGCGAACCGAAGATCCATAGTCTGTCGCGAGGCCTCAGCCATCAGGTTCCAATGCGTCCACGTCGACCGCATCTCACTGACCTTGACGACAACATCGGCACCGATCGCCTCCACCGCCGCCAGCGGAACGTCGTCGACCGTGAGTGGCTCGGTGGTCTCCTGTGCGAGCAGCGAGCGCGCCCATGCGGTCGCGTCACCCTCGAGATTGCCGGGGACATTGCGTGGGACGTTGCTGGGGAGGTGTCTGGCGGCGCGGGCCCGCCATTCGGCGGTGAGGTCGGCCAGGGACCGGATATCCTTGGGTGGTCGGGTCGCGAGGGTTGCCTGTGCGCGTAGCTCGACGATCTTCCTCTTTGAGGGCAGTCGACCATGCGCAGCCCGATACGCGGCGATGAGGCGGTCCTTCTCGAGCTCGATTTCCCGGCTGCGGGAGGAGAACTCACTGATCAGCTCGTCGGGGACACCGGTGATCTCCCACTGCGGGTTCCGGTCCCGGCCCCGCTCGCGCAGCACCCACCCGAGACCGAGCTCGCGGGCAAGGCGATCGGCGAGCAGCGCGTTGTAATGCGCCGAGAGCCCCGTGATCGACGCGTGCACCGGCCGACTGTCCAGGCTCCGCCACCGGCCATCCAACACCGTGAGCACCTTATTCGAGACCACCACATGCGTATGCAGCTGCGGATCCCCCGCCCGGGAGTCGTAATGGTCGAACGCGACCGCGGCGACGCCCGCGACCTCGACCTGCGCCACCGCGCTGTCGCCATCACTCACGCCAGTGCGGGTGGCCGCGACCTCACGCTCGAAGAAGTCGAGCACGTCCGCTACCGCCGCGTGGTGGGCTGAGACGATCCGCTCCTGGACCACGGCATCCGCGACACCCCACAACACCGAGACCGACTTCGGCACACTGAACGTCAGATCGAACCCGGCCACCGCCCGCCGCATCCCCACGGCGGTCTCCTCAGCCTCGATCCGGGCCGTCTCCGCCGCGCAGTCCTCGACCGTCGTCTCCGCGTTCGATCCATGGTCGAGCGCGTCGACGCGCTCCCGGATCCGGTCCTTCAACGGCTTGTATGACGGGTAACCGCGACCCAACTGGTCACCGGTGACCGGGTCGCGGCCCATCCCAATCAGCAAGGCGAGCTGCTCCTCGCTCACCTCCTGCCCGGCCACCAGTTGGCCGGCACCGAGGGCCCGGATCCCGGAGCCCATCCACCGCCCCGGTGGCGTACCCGCCTCGGCGTAGTACCGCGTCAACGGAGTCGACAGCGTTCGGTTGCCGTCACCGGCGGCGACCGAACGCACCAGATACCGATACCCGCTGCCCGCGGACATCCGACGCATCGACACCGTCACAACTGAGCCCGTTCCACAACACCCCAGGTGCGCTTCCTCATCCACAGCACCCCTCGATCTGCCATGCGTGTGAAGACGAGAAGGGGTTGGGGCAGGGCTGGTCGCGGGTGCCGGCGGGGCGGACGGCGGGCGTACTGGAGGAACGAAGTTGGTGAGGCTGGAGTACCTGAGGTGAAGAGAGGCTGGGAAGAGGCCGGGCGCAAAGTTAAGGAACGGGTTTACGATGACGCTCAGACGAGGTACCGCAACGCCGCAGTACGCCGTCGAGCGCCTCGAGCCGTCAGGTGAGGGGAGCAGGAACCGCGCATGACTTATCGACTCGGGCTTAAGTCTTGGGCGACCGGCGCACTGGTGTTGGCCGCGGTGTCTGCATGCGGTGGTACGACGACGGACTCGGCGCCGGCGACCTCCCCGTCAGCCGCCACCGCGCCGCCAAAAGCAACACCAAGTACGAGCCCCGCTTCGCCGTCGGAGGCTGCGGCCTCGCATGCCAGCTCAGCGGTGCGGCGGTACTTCTCAACGATCGACCGGCTCGCTCAAGACCCGTCGTCCGACACGAGCGAACTCAACAGCGTGACGACAAGCAGCGAGCTGACGGCAGAGACAAGATTTCTCGAGGGCCAGCACCGACGAGGCGAACGTCAGGTCGGCACCACGAAGGTTGCCAAGTTGAAAGTGCAGTCGGTCAATCTCGACAACTCCGATCCAGCGACCGGCAAGATCCCAACGGTTGTCATTGACGTCTGCTGGGACGTCACCGGCGTCGACGTTCTCGGAAAGAGCGGGAAGTCGATCGTCAGCGTCAACCGCCCCAATACCGGCTGGACCCGTTACACGGTCGCGAACTACCACTTCGCCGCTGACCCAAGCGACGGTTGGCGGGTGGCGAGTGGGCAAGATCTGAAGCAGGCGCCATGCCCAGCCTCCTGACGCGTCTAGTGCTCCTAACGACCGCACTCGTCGGCCTGACCGGAGTAGCGCCTTCGACGGCCCGTGCCGATACCAGGTGCGAGCACGTGAACCCGGCGACGGGCGTGTGCGTCATCTACGTCCAATCGCCAGGTCAAGCGAATGCCGCAGCCGCTCCCAGCAACGACGGTCCGAAGGACACGGGCACCGGGGCCGCTTGCTACTGGGATCCGTCGAAGCAGGGTCTGACCGCTCCCCCGGCTGGTCCCGTGGCGTGCACGTCGCGGTCTGGCTATTGGTCGAACACCTACAACTGCTACGTCCAGCCCGAGAAGCCGCAGCCACCGGCTGGGGATCCGAGTTGGCAGGGACATCAGCCGGGCGATGGTGCGGTCTACAACTGCTATCAGCCGCAGACCGATATGGCTGTCACCATCTGGGCCCAGGACCCGCCTCCTGGCTCAGGCAAGGGTCCCACACCACGGGAAGTCGCCCAGATCGCGACCAAGAGGATGGGGCTGGCCGCCATCGACATCGGCATCGCGCCGAAGTCCGGGCCGGACAGTATCGGGCTGGTCGGAATGCCAGTGTGGATGTGGGCCAAGAACCCTGGCGAGCACACCGTCGGGCCGATCACCGCGTCAGCTTCCGCCGGCGGCATCACGATCTCCGCGACGGCGAAGCTCTTGCACGTCACCTGGGACATGGGCGACGGAGACACGGTCGTCTGCACCACGGCGGGTACGCCGTACAAGGCGTCCTACGGGCATCAGAAGTCGCCCGACTGCGGGCACGTCTACACCAAGTCGAGCGTCGACCAGCCCGGTCACAGCTACACAGTCGCCGCCACCTCGGACTGGGTCATCACCTGGTCCGGCGCGGGCCAGGCGGGGACCATCCGGCTCGGCGGTCTGACCCGCTCGACACAGATCACGATCGGCGAAGCGCAGGTGCTCGTGGACTGACGAGCACGGCATGGGAGAGGCACAGGCCATGACGACCACATCCGCACCTCGCGGCCGGGCGAGTGTTCCCGGATCTCCGATGGGCACCGACGCGGCCACGCCGGGAACTGCCTCCTCGTTCACTCCCCCACCGAAGATCCGCCGACGACCCACGCTCGTGGCTGGCGGTGTCGCGGCGATCTGCCTGGGCGCCCTGCTCGCGGTCTGGGCCTGGACCTCGACGACGCATACCGAGGAGGTGCTCGCGGCACGGGTGACGATCCATCGTGGCGATGTCATCACCGCGAACGACGTCGAGCGGGTCCGCATCAACGGCGACCCCGGCCTGGCCCCGCTGTCGTCATCGGCCTACGACACCGTCGTCGGAAAACGGGCGGCGCTCGACGTCGCCGCCGGCGGCCTCCTGACCGCCGACGCCACAGCCTCGCAAGCGCTGCCGCCCGCGGGACAGTCGGTGGTCGGGATTTCCCTGACCGCTGCGCAGGTCCCGGCCGTGCCGCTTCAGGGTGGGGACACAGTGCGGATCGTCTCCACGCCGGGGCAGAACGGCGACGCCGGGGCCGGGGCACCTCAATTCACTGCGGCATCGGTCGTTGACACCCATATCGACGAGGCGAGCGGCAACACCGTGGTCGACGTCCAGGTCCCCTACGCCGATGCCAGCGTGCTGGCTGCCCGCGCTGCGACGGGAAACGTCGCTCTCGTCCTCGACGCGCACCATGCCAACGCGCACAGCGGCGGCGGGAACGGTGCCGGTGATCGGTGATGGCTGTCATCGCTCTGTGCTCCGCGTCCGGCTCCCCGGGCGTGACCACCACCTCGGTCGCGATGGCACTGAACTGGCCTCGACCCGTGCTCCTGGTCGAGGCCGACCCAGGCGGTAGCAACGGGTTCCTAGCCGGGTTTCTGCGCGGCACCATCGAGTACGACGCCGGGATGATCGAGCTGGCGCTCTCACCACTCGGCGTGGCCGAGGCGCTGCGTGACGTCGTGCGACCGCTTGTCCCGACCGCCCCGAACGCCTCCTACGTCGCGGGGGTGCGATCCCACACCCAGGCCGGCGCGCTGCGTGATCTGTGGGATCCGCTCTCGCTCGCGCTCGCGGACCTTGAGTCCAACGGCCAAGATGTCATCATCGATGCCGGCCGTCTCGGGCTGGCCGGCTCGCCTCGTGCGCTGCTGGAGGGCGCAGACCTCTCGCTGCTCCTGACCCGCGCCACGCTGCCGGCCCTCGCGGCAGCGCGCTCATGGGCCGACACCGTCCGCGAGCCCGCCACCGGGTGGCGTCACGCCGGCACCTTCCTGATCGGCGAAGGGGCGCCGTACCGGGCCACCGAGGTCTCCAAGGTCCTCGGCATGCCCGTCGTCACGGACCTGCCGGACGACCCAGAGGCGGCGGCGGTGTACCACCGTGGCGCACCACCACCCCGCCGCTTCGAGACCAGTCCCTACCTGCGCGCCCTCGCCGCAGCAGTCCAGACGATCCAGGCACAGCTCGCACGCAATAGGGCCGCACTGGTTCAGGAGGCGCGATGACAACCGCAGGAGACGCCCGCCCCAGTGCCGTCGGGTCGGGCAGCGCGGCTCGGGGCACAGATGGCGTGGAGTACGGCGACCTCACCCGTCTGCCGCTCTTCGCCCAGCCTGTCGCCGACCAGCTGTCCGGTCAGCCGCCGTACGACGTCGATCCATCGCAGACGGTGTCACAGACGATGTCGCTTGACCCAGATCCGGCCACCCCGGCAACACGGGCCGCAGGGGTGGCCGGGGCTGAGGTTGACTGGCATCTTGTCGCCTCGCTTCGGGCCCAGGCATCCGAGCAGCTGAGCCATGCGATCGCCGCCGATCGCGGGCGGCTGGACCGTGCCGCGCAGGAGGAGCTCGGCCGCTCGATCGTGCTCGATCTCGTCGAGTCCGCGATGGCCGAGGCGGCCAACGCGGGTGAGGCGACGTGGTCGCTGGCTCGGCAGCGGTCGCTGGCGCAGGCGGTGTTCGACGCGCTCTTCCGGCTCGGGCGGCTGCAGCCATTGGTGGACGACGATCGGATCGAGAACATCGTCATCGCGGGCTACGACAAGGTACTGCTCGAACTGATCGACGGCTCCCTGGTTGAGGGACCACCTGTCGCGGATTCCGATGAGGAGCTGATCGACTTCCTGATCTTCCTGGCTTCACGCAGCGAGGTCAATGCGCGTTCCTTCTCCGAGGCCCAGCCCCGCCTGCACCTGCGCCTCGACGGCGGCTCCCGCCTCGCCGCTGCAGCCTGGGTGACGCCCCGACCCTCGGTGGTGATCCGGCGCCACCGGCTCATGCAGGTCACGCTCGAGGACCTCGTGGCCCGCGACATGATGACCCCGGTCGCGGCCTCCTTCCTCCGGGCAGCGGTGCGCGCCCGGCGCTCGATCGTGGTGGCCGGTGCGCAGGGCGCCGGCAAGACGACGCTCGTGCGGGCCCTGTGTGCGGAGATCGACGAGTTCGAGGCGCTCGGCACCTTTGAGACCGAGTACGAGCTGCACCTCCATGAGCTCGGCCGGCACAAGATCGTGCACGCCTGGGAGGCGCGTCCCGGGTCCGGTGAGCGTGGCGCTGATGGACGGTTGGCAGGCGAGTTCAGCCTCGATGAGGCGCTGGTCGACTCGTTCCGGTTCAACCTGTCGCGACAGATCGTCGGCGAGGTCCGTGGCCGGGAGATCTGGGCGATGATCAAGGCGATGGAGTCTGGGACCGGCTCGATCTCCACCACGCATGCTGCCGACGCGGTGGCGGCAGTGCGCAAACTGGTGACCTGTGCGATGGAGGCCGGACCGCATGTCACCCAAGAGCTGGCGACCAGCAAACTCGCGGCGACCGTGGACCTCGTCGTCCAACTCAGCCTGGAGACCCTGCACAGTGCGGACCGGGACTCTGGTGAGGCTGGGTCGCATTCGCGGAGGCGTCGCGTCGCGGAGATCATTGCGCTCTCCCCCGGCGAGCGCGAGATCGGCTACGCGACCACGCACGTGTTCAGCCCCGATGAGACCGGCATGGCGATGCCTAGTGTCCTGCCCGACGAGTACCGGTCGCTCGCCAGGTACGGATTCGACCTCAACGGCTACCTCGCCGGCCAGTCCACCACGACGCGGCCCAGCGGGCTTGGGAGCGACTTCGGGAGCGCATTCGGGGGCCGGCCATGACTCCCCTCGTGCCAGGTCTGGCGGGCGTCCTGGTCATCGGCGGACTAATCGCCCTGCTGGCCGGGACCAGGCGCCGCGAGGTCCTTGCATCGACCGGTCCCCGGAGGCGGTCTGCGCTGCTCAGCCGTGCCCGATCGATGTCAGCTCGCACGCGGTTGCTGCTGGCTATCGGTCTCGGGATCGGGGTCGTCGGCTGGCTGGTCACCGGGTTGGCGCTGGCCGTGGTGGTGGCACCGATCGCGGTGGTCGGTCTGCCGGCCATGCTCTCCGGGTCAGCAGCATCAGCCCGGATCAGGCGCCTGGAGGCGATGGAAGAGTGGACGCGTTCGCTGGGTGGCGTCCTGAGCGTAGGTCTTGGGCTCGAGCAGGCCCTGACGGCGACGCTGCACTCGACACCTGCTGCGATCGCACCCGAGGTGGGCCGGCTGGTGGCACGCCTGCGGGCACGGTGGGACACCGAGACGGCACTGCGTGCCTTCGCCGACGAGCTCGATGATGCGACTGGGGACCTGATCGCGGCCAATCTGATCTTGGGGGCTCGACGGCGCGGCACCGGCCTCGCCTCGGTGCTGGAGGCCCTGGCTGAGTCCGTGACCGCTGACGTCCGTGCACGGCGTCAGGTCGAAGCAGACCGGGCCAAACCGAGAGCATCGGCACGGTGGGTCACCGTGATCACCATCGTTGTGCTGCTGATGCTCGCGGCATCCGGCTCCTACGTCGCGCCCTACCGCACGCCGCTTGGCGAGGTCGTACTCGCGGTACTGCTCGCTTCCTATGTCGGGGCTCTGATCTGGATGCGACGCATGTCGCTCCCGCCCGTGGCACCTCGCTTCCTCGCCGCCAGCCGGACCGACCCCCGATTGGGCGACCCACGATTGGCCGGCTCACGACTGACCGACCCCGGATTGACCGGCGCACGATGACCACCGGGCTCCAGCTCTCCCTGCTTGCCGGCGGCCTGGTCGGGCTCGGCTTGGTCCTGATCGTGGCACGGCTGCTGCCTGTCCAACCGGACTTGGCCGACGCACTCGAACGCCTCTCTGCCAGCGCCCACCGGCCCGAGAGCGCAGCAACGCGGACGCCGCAGTCCCGGTTGGAGCGCCTCGGCCTGTGGGCGGCACGCGTGTTGCCCGCCGGTGCTTGGGTCCGCACGCCGCGGCGTGAGCTCGACCTTCTCGGCATTCCCGTCGGGCGCTTCTACGGCGAGAAGCTCGCCTTCGCTGGTCTCGGCCTGGTGATGCCTTCCGTCGTGACCCTCTTCGCCGACTACCTCGGACTCGGGTTTCCGCTGGTGCTTCCCGCTCTGGTCTCCCCCGCGGCCGCGGTGGTGCTCTCGTTCGTCCCGAACTACAACGCCGTCGACGACGCCCGGCGCGCCCGACTCGAGCTCACGCGTGCCTTGAGCGCCTACATCGAGCTGGTCGCCCTGGAACGCGATAACGGCTCGGGGCCACGCCAGGCGATGGAGATCGCGGCAGCGGTCGGCAGTTCCGGCTCCTGGGTCTTTCGACGAACCTCCGAAGAGTTGAACCGCTCCCGCTGGTCGGGCCTCCCGCCCTGGGACGCGCTGCGCACCTTGGCCACAGAGCTAGGCCTACCCGAGCTCGAAGACCTCTCCGACATCATGCGGCTCTCAGGGGAAGACGGCGCGAGCGTCTACACGACCTTGCGAGCCCGGGCTGCCGCCATGCGTACCGCGCTGCTCAACAAGGAACTCGCGGACGCCAACGCGACCGGCGAACGGATGACCCTGCCCGCAACATTGCCCTTCCTCGTCTTCCTGGCCCTGCTCATCGCTCCCATGGTGACCCGCATGATCACCCCAACCTGACCAACCCACCCTGACCAGCCCAACCTGAACAGCCCGACGTGACCATCCCGGCTGCACATCCGTCCCTGGCTCCACCTGCTGCTCTTTGAGGAGGAACACATGCAAGTCTTCAACCGACAAGTCCTCACCCGACAAGTCCTCATCGGGTTTCACCTGCTTGCGCTGAATCTCGTCTGCGGACTCACCGGAGGTCCGCCCACCGGGCACGACGATCGTCGCAACGACCGCAGGAGCCAGCGCGGCTCCATCAGCCTCGAGCTAGCGGTCATCGGCTCGGCCCTGCTGATCATCGCCCTAGCCGTGGCCGCAGCCGTCAAGTACGACGTCTACAAGTACCTGCCCGGCACCAACTGAGACCCGGCCGGCGATGAAGACCACCGCGAAGGAACGCCTCCCCCGCGCCGTTGCCCCTAGCGTCGGCGGTGTACCTGGCGTCGGAGGCGAACGTGGCTCGCTCTCGCTCGAGTACGCGATCCTGGCACCCATCGTCGTCGTGACGCTCATGGTCCTTGGCGTCCAACTCGCTGAGTACCAGCACGCTCGCACCGTCGCCATCGCTGCCGCACAAGAGGGCGCCCGCGCCGCCGGCGCCCAGGACGGGCAGGAATCCGACGGCGTACGCGCCGCCGCAGCCTTCATCAAGCAGTCCGGCGGCCAGAACGTGCTGCAAGATGCCACCGAGACCGCCCACCGCACCGCAACCACGGCCACCGTCGTCGTCCACGGTTCCAGCCTGACCCTGATCCGCGGCTGGCACCTCCACATCACCCAAAGCGCCACCGTGCCGGTCGAACGGCTGACCGCGCCATGACATCTAGGAAGGCTTGGCCACCAGCGACGCGCCGCATCGCACGAATCGCGGGCCCACGAGAACGGGGATCGGCCAGCCTCGAGGCCGCCATCGTCGTCCCTGCCTTCCTGCTCTTCCTGGGGCTCATCATCTACGGCGGACGCACCGCCACCACGCACCAGTCGCTGGCGTCGGCCGCCGCCGACGCCGCACGATCGGCCTCGATCGCCCGCAACCAAACCGCCGCGCGAAGCGATGCCCAACAAGCCGCCACAGCCAGCATCGCCGCCCAAGACATCCGCTGCACCAACATCACCGTCCACGTCGACGCCACAGACCTCGCGAAAGCACCGGGCCAACCCGGCGCGGTGAAGGTGAGGGTGTCGTGCCGCCTCGACCTGGCCGACCTGTCGATACCCGGCATACCCGGCAGCCAGGTCCTGACCGCCACGATGACCAGCCCGATCGACACATGGCGGCAACGAGCATGACACCGCGCCACCGTCACAGTCGACGTCCCAACTCACGACAACCCCCGTCAGACGAGCGGGGCTCCCTCAGCATGTGGTTCGCGGTGTCCAGCGTCACGATGCTCATCCTCGCCGGCCTCGTCATCGACGGCGGCGGTCAAGTCCATACCCAGCAGCACGACGATGACCTCGCGGCCCAAGCAGCGAGGGCCGGCGCCGAAGCCCTACAGGCCGCACCCGCCATCGAAGGCACCAGCGCAACCATCGACCCGACCAACGCACGGGCTGCCGCTCAGCGGTACCTGAACGCCGCGGGCCTGACCGGCGTCGTCACCCTCACCCATCGCGACACCCTCACCGTCACCGTGCACGACAGCTACCAAACCCAAATCCTCGGCCTGATCGGCGTCACCCACCTGGACGTGACCGCGACCGCTTCCGCTCACCTCATCCGCACCCTGGGAGGCAACCCACGATGAGCAGACCCCAGAGCCAAGCCCAGAGCCAGCTCCGGACCCGCCTGCTCGGCCTGGCTGCGACCCTCGGGCTGACGGCCTTCGTCCTCGGCGTACCCACCGTACTCCTCGCCATCGATGCGACACCCACGCTCGGAGAGCTCTCCTGGTCACGGCTCACCGCGCCCGACGACGGCACCATGGCACTGGCCGTCATCGGCGCCGTCGCCTGGATCGCCTGGCTGGTCTTCACCATCTCCGTCCTGGTCGATATCGCGGCCCGCGTCCGCGGGCTTCGGACACCACAGATCCCCGGGCTGGCCGTGCCCCAGCTTGCCGCCGGCCGCCTGGTCGGCGTCGCCGCTCTGCTCTTCGTCAGCGTGCCCACCCTCGTTGCGGCACCACTGGTGGCAACGGCTCCACGGGCCGAGGCCCTGAGCACAACGCCGATACCCCCGACCCCAACGGCTGCTCCAACGGCTGCTTCACCCGCCGATGCGGACGCCGACCTACAAGGCGACGTGCAGACCGGCGCACAGAGCCTCCAGCCCACGACCACGCACGTCGCGAAGGAGCGAGCAGAAGAGACGTACCCCTACACGGTCAAGCGTGGCGACAGTCTGTGGAAGATCGCCAAGGAGCATCTGGGCGATAGCACGCGGTACGTCGAACTGGTCCAGCTCAACCGGGACGTGCTCGGCGATCAACCGGACTTCCTGACACCCGGCACCGTTCTGCGCCTACCGGTCGAGGCCCAGCGAGCCAACGAGTCTTACTTCGTCGAGCCGGGCGACACCCTCTCCGAGATCGCCCGTCACCAGCTCGGGGATCCGGAGGACTATCCGGAGATCTTCGACGCGTCCCGATCGACGGTGCAGCCCGACGGTCACCACCTCAGCGACCCGGACCTGATCCGACCCGGCTGGCGACTCACGATCCCGGCCGCGTCACCGGAGACTTCGACCGGTCCGAAGCACTCGCACGCGCCACCGCCCATGACGGAACCTGTAGCCCCGCCCTCAGCCACCCCGGGTGCGCCGCTACACGCCTCCTCATCACACCACGTAGGCGCCGAACCGGCGGCCCCCGACTCGAATCTGCCGGGCTGGGTGCTGCCCGGACTCGCCGGCGGCGGCGCCGTACTCGCAGGCTCCCTCCTCCTGGTGCTGCGCCAGCATCGCCGTACCCAGCTGCGTTACCGCACGCCGGGCCACGTCATCGCCCCACCACCCCAAGACGTGCGTTCAGCCGAGAAGAGCGCCCATGCCTCCGGCTCCATCACCGCACCCCGGATCGAGGACCTCGACCGAGCCCTGCGGCACCTCGCAGGCACCAGTGCGCCTTGCCCCCGGCTCCGCATCGCGACCCTCAGCGCAGACGCCATCGAGCTCGCCCTGTGCGAGCCCAGCACCCTCCCGGCACCCTGGACCGGCGAAGGCACCACGTGGCGCATCCGGCTGGCCGACGTCCCAGCGGATCGACCGGACACCGTCGCGCCGTACCCACTCCTGGTCAGCGTCGGCATGGACCCGGACGGCGCGCTGGTGCTGGTGAATCTGGAGCAGATGCGGTCGGTGACCCTGACCGGCGACCACGACCGAGCGACAGCGCTCGGCCGCCACATCGCCGCCGAGCTCGCGCTCAACCCCTGGTCCACGCTCGTCGACATCCACGCGCTCGGCATCGGCGACGAGCTCGCCGACACGGACCCGCTTCGCCTTCACCACCACGCCGCTGGCGACACGGCCTTCCTGGACCGACTCGCCGGCGACCTCGAGGCGCAGGACGCGGCCGTGGAGCCCGATCAGTATCGAGCCCTCATCGCCACGGCCGGTGCGAGCGACGTCCAAGCTGTGCAGAAGGTCGCCAAGATCATCACCAGCTATCCCGGCCGAGCAGGCGCGGCCGTCCTCGCCGTCCACGCCGAACCCAGGGCGGACGACACCGCTTTCCACCTGTCCTCCGGTTGCCAGCTGCGCGTCGGCGGCCTCGACACGGAGCTCACCGCCGCCGGACTGAGCGCCGCCGAGGCACGGGCTTGCGCCACGCTCCTCGACATCACGCGCGAGGCCACCGAGACCCCCGTGCCTCAGCCCGAGGACCCGACGACACCCGCCGATCTGGCCGGCGCCCTCACCACTGCGTACGTGGAGCCGCGCCCGGTCGATGGACCTGCCGGCGAACACTCGCTCCTGCCCGATGCGACCGACGCCTACACCAGCCGTAGCGCCACCACGAGAGACGACGTCGAGACCCTTGCCCCCGTCGCCCGGGCGCACGCCGCACCAGTCGTCGCCGCCCAGGACCCGACTCTCGATGAGGACCTGGCCCGCTGGGAGGCGCCCATGCTCGTTCTCCCGAAGCTGACCCTGCTCGGACCGGTCGCCGCCCGGACAGCAGGAGACGCCAAGCAGGTGGCCAAGCGCAGACCGTTCTACGTCGAACTGCTCGCCTACCTGGTCCTCCACCCGCACGGCGTCACCACAGCAGAGGTCGCGGCCGCCTTCGGTCTCACCCGCGAACGAGCACGAAGCGATCTGAGCGTGCTGCGTCACTGGCTGGGCTCCGACCCCCGCACCGGTGAGTCCCACCTGCCCGATGCTCGCGCCCAGCGCGGACATGCGGACCGAGGAGCCGTCTATCTGACACGCGGAGTCCTGAGCGACATCGACCTCTTCCGACGGCTACGCTCCCGTGGCCAAGCTCAGGGCGAGAGCGGAATCGACGACCTCGTCGCCGGGCTGCGTCTGGTGACCGGCGAGCCCTTCGCCGAGCAGAGGGCCACCGGATGGGCCTGGCTGCTCGAGGGCGAACGGATCGACCACATCATCACCTGCGCCATCGTCGACGTCGCCCACATCGTGACCACCCAGGCCCTAGCGACAGGAGACCTCGAGCTGGCCCGCTTCGCCGCCGAGACCGCGTACCGCGCCGCTCCGTACGACGAGACCAGCCGACTCGATCTGATCGACGTCGCCGCGGCGACAGGACACGCCGGCACCGCACAGCGCCAGCTGGTCGACGACGTCCTCAACCGCACCGACGATGACCTCGGACCCATCGAGGCTCCTGAACGCACGACCGAGATCATCCGTCAGCGCGGCTGGTCCGCAACCACCGGACGCCGTGAGAACGCCTAGCACTAGAACTTGTCATGGCACATGCTCTCCGCGGACACCGACGGCGATGTCCTGCCGAGCGGAGGAGAGGTCAGGCAGCTCGGACGACGGACTGCCAAACTTTCCTGTCACGGCCCCGCCAACTCAAGGTCGACACATAACGTACCTTATCGGCGGTTTTTGGATGGATTTAAGGATGGGCTTGGAGATGTTGCTCTACCTGTGATTGAGCGTGTTGTTATGGCATGCTGTAGCTATGACGATTACAGCGGGCGCTCGCGTCGACCTGCGAGCACACCAGGACTCGATCCGCCTCACGCCGGCCGAGCTCGTCACGCAGCTGCGCGACCTACTCGGCGCCAAGCTCGTCGCTTACGTCGGCTCCCAGCGTGAGACCCGGGCCGTACGACTCTGGGCCGAGGGCGATCGCACACCGCACTCGGAAACGCTGAGCCGTTTGCGGGCGACCTACCACGCGGCCGCACTGCTGGCCGAGAAGGACGCTCCTGCTGTCGTCCAGGCCTGGTTCGTCGGTGCCAACCCGCGGCTGGGCGACGTTGCCCCGGCCCGCCTCCTGCGTGAGGGCGTGCTCGACCAGGTCGCGCCCGAGGTCCTCGCGGCCGCGCGTGCGTTCGGTGCCGAGAGCTGAGCCGGCTCGCCGAACGAAGACGACCCGGCATCGATTGGGCATCACCGTGAGCATCACCGTCACGCAACTCGACCGCGTCCCCGTCTGGAGGGTCGGGTTCAAACCCGACCCGTGGGCCTGGTCCGGGTGGGAGTGGTCCCACGACGGCCGTTTCACTGGCCGCTGGGACGACCGAGCAGGCATCTTCCGCACCGTCTACGTCGGCGCTTCCCTGCTGGGCTGCCTCCTCGAGGTCCTCGCGCCGCTGCGACCGGACCCGCACGTGACCGCCGCGCTCGACGGGATCATCGAGGACGACGAATACGCAGCCCTGCACCCGACGATCGTGCCCGGGCAGCTCTCACGCGCGTGGCTTACGTCGCGGTGCATCGGGACCGCGACGCTGAGCGGCAGCTTCTGCGACGTCACCACCAGTGCCAATATCGCCGCGCTCCGCTCGCAGTTCGTCGGCCGCGCCCTCGCGCTCGGCCTCGACGACTACGATGCCGCGGCGCTCAAGGACGCCCGGGCACGCGAGCTCACTCAGGCCGTCGCCACCCACCTGCACGGCACCACGCTCGTCGACGGCGTGGCCTTCCGCTCCCGCCACGGCGATGAGCAGCGCCTCTGGGCCATCTTCGAGCGCCCCGGCGCGCTCGACCCGATCCACCCCCTGTGCCTGCAAGATCGCCACGAGGCCAATCTGGACGGTGACGAGCCCGAGCTCGTCCAGGCCCTCGACCTGTTCGGCCTAAGTTGGACTGACTGAGGAGCCGGCATCTGCGAACAGAACGGCTCCGCCAGGGGTGACTTCGTCCAGGGTGCGCCACACCGTAGGCGGCGACGCGACCGGATCCAGCACCCCTTCCTGGTGGCGCAGCACGTCGATGTCGGCGATCGCTTCACCGCCGTCGGCGAGCATCACCGCGACATCGACCAGCACTCGGCCGCGGTCATGGAGCGGCATGAAGTTGCGCCGTGTCATCGCCTTCGACAGCTCACCGGTCAGGCCGGTGCGATCTGCCAGCAGCCTGGTCGCGACGCTGCCCGCGTGCGCGATCACGCCGACACCATCACCGGTGACGGACAGACCGCGCGACCATCTCGTACTCTTCACCTACCGAGTGCCTTCCGAACGGCGACCTGGGACCTTCGACAAGTCCAAGTCTTCGCTGTTCAGAGGGCACTTCGGTGTTTCTACGCGCCGATCACGCCGTCGCTCGGTGAACGATCCGGGCTAGGTCTGCCTCATTCGAGACGAGTCGAATGTGTCGCTGAGAATTTTCGCCGATCTACGCGTTCGATTCTTCCGTGCGCCTTAGCCGAGGAAGGCTGGCGTAATCTTCCTTAGCCCAATCGTCGACAATCTGTGCTTGCAGCGATCGCGCCTGGTCGTGCGACTTGGCTTCACTGCGCTTTACAATTCGCCAAACATAGGGCCGGCGGGATACGTCCCGAACCGAAACTGTGACCACATACCTCGGATGGGTGACTTTCAGAAGCAGCATTATGCACGCCCGAATAATGCCTAGGACAATAAAATCCGCTGGTGATGTCGCGAAAGTGTCCTGACGCGCGATGGAAACTGGTACCCAACTGGGCGTGCAGCCAACGTAGAACTCAGAGTTTTCCTGTTTGAAAACCCGATCGGCGAGTGGGACGTTTGGTGTCGTCATAGTCCTATCCATAGGCCACGAGAAGTTTGTTCACGAAGGCGTTCCCGCCGGAAATGATGCCCATCGCGGTATAAGCGTGGCCATGTTGTCTCAGCCATGATGCTGCCCACGTGAAGAACTTTCGAACGCTTGGGAACAATTTCTTGATCTGGCCGAACCCAGGTGCGCGGTTGGCAGTGACCAAAGCGCTTACGAAGCTAGAGTACCCAGAACTTGCTGCACCCGCGAGACTCGAACTCACGTGCATGTCGTAGTAGAAGACATCCTTCAGTAGCGTCACCGTGAACGCGGTCGCTCCGGCGATCATTGCTTTGCACACGATTGCGCCTCCTTCGCAGATCAACGAAGAGAGGCCCCATGTGAGACCCTTCTGGAGTGCCCAAACCAGGGCAGCCTTTGCCGCTTTGATGACTGCGGCAGAAACCTTGTGGATCAACTTTCCCAGTGACCATTGCCCGTTCGAGTCGAAGCAATTGATCGGGTCTTCTGGGTACGCATATCGCGTCTGTGTCCCGCCGAGGACGTGGTCCACGGAGAAAAATTGGCCGGTCGCAGAATCGAAAAGACGGGCACCCATAAGCGTGATTCCACCTACCATTCCTGAGGCCCTCTGGGCGGACCCGAGGTAACTATACCTAGTCGTGCCGGTTTCGGTGGGCGCGGCGTTCTGGCCGAGCGGATTGCCGAACTCGTCAGTCTCGCTGAACGATTCGAGTGTCCCTGAGTTATCTGCGGTAGCGACAATGTCGCCATGGAGGTTCGTCAACTGGTAAGTGATGCCATCGGTGCCAGCTGAGGCGACCATTCCGAGGTCCCCAAGCGTGATGTAACGGGTCAGAATGGTTGTCGCATCCTCACCTGCGGTTGAGTCGGTGTATGTCGAGATCGCGGCGGGTGAGTCGGAGCCGTCGTCGTATTCGTACGTTTCCTTGGTCGTCTCGGCGCCATTGCTAGTAGTGGTGACCTGGTTGATACGCCCGTCGGGGTCGAGAGCAAAGATGTTCTGGTTGGTCTGGAGTGCACCATCAGTGCCGGTGACTGTCTGAGTGAGGCTGGCAGCCATGTCGTTGGCGTAGTAGCTGATTTGCAGGTCGCTCGCGGCCGTATCGCCCGCGGCGTTGGTGTCTGCAGCAGGCACGGTCAGCGTGCGTCCAAGGTTGTCGTAGCTGTAACCGGCGTTGGTGATCCGGTTGCCATCGTCGTAGGACCAGGAGCGGGTCTGCGTGATCGTGGCGCTCTGGCAGCTGCCGTCGTCAGCGGGACCATAGGTGTCCAGGCTCGTGCGGTCCGAGGTTGCGTCAAATCCGTAGACGCGAGTAGTGCAGGCATCGTCGCGGGTGTCTTGGACAGTCGTTAGGCGACCTTGGCGGTCGTAGGAGTAGTCCTGCGTAGCCGCCGATGCGGTGGAACTGGATTCCTGGACGAGACCGTTGACGTCGAGCTGGCTGCCGAAGCCTGCGAGGTCGTCGTCGGCACTGTTCTGGTAGTCCAGGCTGGTGTTGTTGCCCGCCTCGTCGTAGCCGTAGGTGGCCGCCAGCGCGTCGCCGTAGCCGACCCGCTGAGGGCTGCCGTCGGCGTTGTAGCCCATGGTGAAGACCGTGCTTCCTGCACCAGCAGAAGTGATCATCGAGGTCAGGGCACCGGTGCCGTCAGCGGCGTACTTGTAGGTGGTCGTGCCGTTGGGATCGACGGTCTCGGCAGTCTGGCCGTCCGGCGTGTAGCTGGTATGGGTGATCACGCCGCTAGCGTCGGTATAGGAGGACGTGCGGCCCCACGAGTCGTAAGTGGTCTTGACGGATCCTCCGTTGTCCGTGCTGGCGCCACTTACCGCGGCCTGCTGCCCGGTGGCAGGGTCGTAGGCGATGTTCTGGACTCGGTTGTCGTTCCCGTCGTCGACAGTGACCTTGGTCGGCCGCTCAAGGTTGTCGTAGATCGTGGACGTCGTTCGGGTCGTCGAGCCGGAGGTCTCCACGACCAGCGTGGGCTGCAGGTCGGCGTCGTAGGCCTTGTTCCATGTGACCGGCAGCTTTTGGGCGATGCCGGAATCCGCGGCGTCGGTGGGTTGGGCGGCGGGGCCGGTCTTGCAGGCCAGGCCCTCCCACCCAGCACGCTCAGGGTGCCCGTTGATCTGGCAGTCCGGGTCAGCGTTGGTCTTGCTGTAGTAGCTCGCGACGGTAGCGTGGGCGTCGTTGCCGGCGCCGGTGCTGTCGGTGGAGCCGCCGGGCTGGCGGGACTCGATCTCGTTGCCGTCGGTGTCGTAGCGGGTGGTCGAGGTGACCGCGAAACTGCCGTCGGCCTTCTGAACAGTGGTCTGGGTCGGCTCCTCCAGGGTCCAGCCGTTCCCGTCGGACGAGACCAGTTTTGCGTAGCTGTTGCGGGTGACGACAGTGTCGTGATCGCCGTTTCCGTCGGGGTTCATGTCTGGATCGGCGGCGGAGGTGTCGGTCTCGACCACGAGATTGAAGGTCGTCTGCTTGACGCCCGTGTCGGGGTCGGGATTGTCGTCATACGCAGGCTTATCAGCGCCTCCCAGGTTTGGGGCTTGGTCGTCGTAGACGTAATGAGTGTGTGCACGGTAGGTGCCGCTGGTGCCGTCCTTGAGAGTGGCAGTGTGGGCGGCACCGTACTCGTCACTGACGCGGGAGCCGTCGTCGCTATAGACGGTCCACGCGGAGCGGTCGGTGGCGACCTGCTGTGCTGGCGCGAGGGCGTCCTCAGAGGCGGCGCCGGCGGCGATCGCGTCCGATTGAGCGTCTTGCGCGGCGATGATGCCCGCGGGATCGATCGTGGAGACGGTGTTGCCGTTGTGATCGTAGGTCGTGGCGTCGATCAACCACTGCGAGGTCGTGCTGCCGTCTGCGGCGGTGATGGTGCCGTAGGTGGCGGTGTTAGTGGTGCTGCCGTCGGCGTCGGTATACCACAGAGATGCGTGCTTCAGGTCCTCCGCTGTCGGAGTCCCGGAGGGGGTGTAGGAGGGATCGAAGGCGGCGTAGCCCTGGGTGGGCACGTCGTCCTGGCCCCACACTGCGGCCGCAGAGGCGGAGAGGCCCGGGAGGCCATCGCCCGTCGGGGCGACGACATAGTCAGCACTCCAAGTCGCGGTCCCACCGCCCGCGTCGCTGTCCTGCGGCCGGGTGACCTTGGCGAGGCGTCCCTTGCTGTCGTAGGTGAAGGTCCACTTGGCCTGGCCGGGAGGAGTGAGCGTCGTCAAAAGGGAGCGGCCAGCCACCGTGGTGGTGTCGTAGGTGTAGGTCTCACACAGTGACGTCTGGGCGCCCGTGCCGTCCGGGTCGGGGCCACAGACCTTGGTCAGGAGGGCAGAGGCACCGGTTCCGGTGTAGGTGTAGGTGGCCTGATGCGTTGCGGTGCCGGTGCCGCCAGCAGCGCCGATGACGAGGTCGACCGAGCTGGCCCGGGTCGCGGTTCCGGCACCGGTGTAGTTGATCCGCAGGGCACGACATCCTGGCTCTTGATCGGTGGCTGTGCAGGCGGCCGTGTCTCCGGGCTTGGTCTCCGCGATCCAGGCGGGGTGGTTCTGGTCGTAGGCCACTGTCGTCTGAGTGTTGCCGGCCGCATCCTCTGAGCTCTGGAAGTCCCAGCCCTGCTGGTCAGCGTCGTAGGTCCATGTGCTCGTCTCGCTCAAGGGGTGAGTTAAGGTCACGGTCTGCCCGTCATGTGACAGCTGCAGGCGCGTTTGGTCGTCGACGCCGAGCGGGGCGAAGGTGACGCCGTTCGGGTAGCTGCCGGGCTTCGTGGGGTCAGCGCCGTCAGTGGGGGTGAAGATCTGGGACGCGTCGCCAGCCGTCACCAGTACGAAGGTGCCGTCCTGGGTACGGTTGTCGACCAGCGTCGCGCCGGAGTCTGTGGAGCTTTGGAGCGTGGTGCTCCAGCCCGGGCCAAAGGGGCCGGTGGCGATGGTGCCGGCGTCGTAGGAGGAGAAGGTGCGGCCCATGCCAGCGGACTGGTCGGCGGCGTCGGACTCAGAGAGTGCCATCTCGCCGGTGCTCAGCGCGACCTCGGCCGGCCCCATGTCGGTGGTCGGGAAGTTGCCGCCGAACGCGGAGGGGACCAGTTGGGCGCCGTTCTCAGTGGCGCACTGGTTCACGCCGCCGGCGTAGATGAAGCAGACCTGCAGGTCGATCAACGCAGGCGCGGTGAGGTTGGTCTGGGCGCCGTCGGTGCCGGTGTAGGTCTGGTCGGTCGAGTCCCACATCAACTGCGGCGTCGCGGACGCGGAGACAGTGCCGCCGCCGATGGTGGTCGCGACGGGCTTGCCGTCCCAGGTGGAGTCGTTGGAGGCGAGCTTCAACGTCTCGGAGTCGATCGGCGTCCACGCGGCAGCGCCGGAGAAGCGCCAGCTAGCCGTCGTGCCAGTGGCGCCGCCGGGGCCGTTGGCCTGGATCGGGAACGCATTCGTGGAGATGGGGTGGTCGACCAGATTCGTGATGCCGCCGGGGCCGGTGCCGATGCCGAAGATCTTCTTCGCGCTGGTGTTGCCGGCCTTGTCGGTCGCGGTGGCAGTGATCGTGTTCGCGCCCTTGGCCGGGGTCCAGGTGAACGCGGCCGTCCCAGAAGAGTTGGCGGCGACTGTCTTGGTAGCGCCACCGTTGAGCGAGTAGGCGAAGGACTTGGTGTCCGCGCTGCCCTTGAGGGTGAAGGTGTCACTGGTCGGGTTCGCGGTGTTCCACTGGCCTGCGGTGTAGTGGGTCGCCGTCAGTGCGACGGTCGGGGGTGTGGTGTCGACAGTGAAGGTGGTGGCCGCCGAGGTCTTGGTGTACGAGCCATCCACGGCTGCGACAGTGGCGGTGTAGGTCCAGGCGTTGTTCAGCTTCCCAGCAGGAACCGTCGGCTTGTAGGTGCCGTTCCCAACGCCGGTGGTGCCAGTCCACACCGCGACACCGGCGCTGTTCTTGATGGTGAAGACAGCTTTGGCGTTCCCGTCCAGGTCGCTGATGATCCCTGTCAGGGTCGGCGTCGTCTTGATCGAGTAACCGGCCGAACTCGCCGGAGTCGTAGTGATGGTCGGTGCGGCCGGCGTGGCGGGCGGGCGGTCCCAGGTCACTGATAGGACCGGCACATGGGACTAGGTGTAGCAGGCCGGAGAGCTGGAGACCCAGTCCAGCGAGCAGATCGTCTTGTCCTGGGCGGCAGCGGTCTCGTTTCCGGCACGAACCTCCATGCCGAGTTCGGCGGTGCCGTGAGCCCAGGCGTTGACCATCGCGGTCACATTGACCGTGCCGTAGGCGTTGGGACAGCTTGAGCTGTAGCCGTGGGAGAACGACGCGGTCGCCACGTTCGTCGAGCTCACCGTGGGCTGGTTGGCCCAGGTTGCCTTGTTGTCCCAATCGGAGGTGATCGGGTAAACGCTGATCGGCTCCGCCGTACAGGTCGCGCCGCCGGACTGGAACAGCTTCAGCGTCGCCGCGGTGACAGTCGTCCCGGAGAAGAGGGAGAGCTGGTTGAAGTGCAGCAGGGCACGGCGCTGGTGGGCAGAGCTCGAGTCGTAGCCGATCTTCATGTTCGGGTCGCTACCGTGCGAGGAGGTGTCGCCGCCCTCGATCCAGGTGTCGCGGGACTCGAGCATGTCCACGGACGGATCGATCGTGACCGGGTACACCGTGGACGGGTCGCTCAGGTATGAGGTGAGGTCGTCGGGCGCCGCGCCGGTCGCATCCGTCACGCCGATCGCCTGCGAGGCGTCCGCGACCGGGTCAGGGGTGAGGGTCGTCGGCACTGTCAGCGTGTTCGACGGATCGCCATCCACGTCGGTTTGGGCGTCGAACACCGTGGTGGCCCCCGCGGTGATCACCGGGTCACTCGAGGCCGGAGCGGCGGGCTTGGTGAACGCGACACCGTCCCCTGAGTCGTGGGCCGCCAGGCCCTTCATCCCTGCACGGAAGTGGAACTGGTCCAGCACTCCGTCCAGGTCCGTGGTCGATGGCTGGCTTGCGAGGACGACAGACTCCTCCAGGCCGGTGCCGGTCGCGGTCAGGACCAGCGAGACCTTGTCGTTGAGCTGGTACGTCGCGGTGTTGTCCTTGATCACCGGGGTAGGCAGCTTCGCCGCCCAGGTGCCGACAGCGGTCGCGTCTGTCGACTTGTCCAGCGACAGGGACAGCTCGCGGTCACCCTTCTTCGTGACCGCTGCGGGTCCCGACCCCCCTCCGGAGAACCAGACGTCCGCGGTCGATGCCTTCGGTGCGAACCCGCCATCGGTGGCGACCAGGTCGTAGTCCACCGGCTTCCACGAACCGTCAGCGCCAAGGGCGCGGACCGGCGTGATGCTCGAGTCCATCGTCAGGGTGCCATCTGGGTTGGCCCAGGTGGTGGTGTTCTCGGTGCGGTCGTTCGCGATCTCGACGCGAGAGCCCTGGATCCGTGCCGCGATCAGTGCCGACGTCTCATCGGGCCGCTCGCTCACCTCGGCCTGCTTCGTATCAGCCGTCACCAAGGCGCCCGACGCCGCTGCTGGCTGAGCCGTCGCGGGCGTCATGGTCAAGGAGGTCGCACCTAGTGCGCCCACTACCGCCACCGTGGCGGCGCGCGCTGCCCACCGAAGCTGAACCGATGAAAGAAGAGTGCGCGAACGACCGCCCACCGATGCCTCCCTGAGAAGAACCTATGACCATCCCAAGATGGGACTGTCCGCGCGGGACGCTAGCGGCGTCTCTATGGGCCAGCTTTGGGAATTTGGAAAATACCTGTGTAAAGCCTGGGAAATTGGGACTTAGGTCCCGGTTCGTCCCGCTGTGGCCCCCGGAGCGCCGCTCGCGGGGTTATCGGCATCGTTGGCGATGGAGAAGCCGTCGCGCGCAAGCAGAACGGCTCGATCTGGCAGTGGAAGCCGAGGCTTGGCGGTCGAGATTTGTCATCGGGGTGACAACATCGGCTCCTGCCGAGGCTTGATCTTCCATGTCGCTCTAGTCCGCAGGCCTGGCGGCACGCACCATCGGGGCATGCAGCCTGAAAGAGGATCGGAGTCTGACCTGCTCCGGCGGTGGGGTCAGGACTTCGGGGCGAACATCCAGCGTGCCCGCGAGGCGAAGCAGCTGACCCGCAAGGAACTCGCGGAGAGGGTTGGCCTCAACGCCGCGACGATCGCCAACTACGAGCGCGGGCTCAGCTCCCTGGCCATGCCCATCAATCCCACCCTCACCACGTTCGTGGCGCTATGCCAGGCCCTCGACGTCAAACCGCCCGACCTGCTGCCCTCCTACCCCCTCCCCCTCGACTGACCAGCCAGCAGAACCCGCCGATCAGCACCGGCCAGCCGCTAGCGACCCGACGACGGCGCTAGGACAACCGGGGCGGGACATCCGGGACCCATGCGGGAAGCAGCTCTGCCAGGGACACCCCCAGCGCCTGGCAGAGCCCGAGCAGCGTCGCCAGGCCCGGGTTCATCGGAGCACCGGGCCGCGACTCGCCTTTCTCGAATTTCTGATAGGTGAACCCGGCCAGGCCGGCCGCGTGCGCCAACTGCTCCTGGCTGAGCTTCGCCTCGCTACGCAGCCGGCGGAGATTGCCGCTGAGCTCGTCGACGTAGTCCTCGTAGGTCCTCCCGTTCACGGTCAGAACCTCCCAGGCGGCCAGTAGGAACGCAATGCCCGCTTTGCGTTGGCCGCGGGCTGTCGAGTCCGCCTGACTCCGAGGGCCAGCTGGTGGCCCGAAACTTGTCACCTAGGTGATAGGTCGCGCCGATGCCGGCGCCGGATCTCCTCGCAGGCCTTGCCACGGTCCGCAGGCATCTGTGCACGATCGTCTAGGCGATCTCAGTCTGGAATCCGATGGGCATCGAGATCGCCGATCCCGAGACGTCGCCGTCGCCCGGGCCAAGGTGCTCCTCCTCGACCGGGTCAGCTCCCCTACCGCGCCATCCCGCACATCCCTCCCCGGCGGGCCGGCGCACACGGCGACACTGTGAACCCCGGGGTTGACGTCAACCCCGGGGTTCACGCATGCTGAGTGGCGTGACGGACACATCGCCAAAGCCCCCACCAGGTGTAGACCTGCCCTACGATTCGCGTCCCGATCCGCTTGAACTCCTACAGGCCGCCCATGCGGCCGAGCCTGGCTGGTCCGAGCCCTTCGGGGGACCCGAGGGCGTCGCTGTCCTGGCTGAGCTGGCCCGCCAGGCCGTCATGCGCCAGGCCGGCGATCTCGCCGCGCTACGCCGGGTCGCGATCGCCGAATGGTGCCGCACCAGCACTCCCCCTGAGATCGGCCGGGCTCTCGGGATCTCTCGAAACGCCGTACACAAGCTCAACAACGAGGTCGCCCGACAGCCTCACGACCTCAACCGTCTCCTTTGGGAAGGACTCTGGTGATGTCCACATCCACAGCTGGTCCCATCTCTCACCCCACCGACGCCGGCCGTGCCGCCAGCTCAGCCTACTACGCCCTCGCGCTGGCTGGCCTCACGCTGCCGATCGGCTTCATCGCGGCCGCGGTGCTGGGCCTCAGCTATCCGCACGGGTCCTCGTCGGCCTGGCCAGGTTCTCCTCGTTCAAGGCGACGACGACTCCGTCGGTTTGGCGCTTGCTGAGCCCCTGCTGTCGCCGCCTATGTCGAACCGGCAGTGCGGTCTGATCCCGCGATCGGATCGGAGTGCGTCTCCTCCGCGACGGCCTGGATCATCGCCACCAACCGCAGCGCCGAGGCGACCGTGAGCACCATCTGGCCGGTCCTACTGTCGCCTGGCTCGACGAAGACACGCGGCTCCGGTTCGCCTACGAACAGACAGACCCTGACCATCGCATCGACGCGATGAAACGTCTCGGACCGCGCCTCTGCTGGGTGCGAGCTCAGCTCCAGCTGAACCGTCCGGGGCTCGGCCTGGTGGTACCGATCGAGCACGATGTCGTCCTCGTCGTGCTCCCGGATGCACCACCCGGGACATGACTCGTACTGCCAAGACGGCCTGGGCCGGGGTTCTTCCACCGTGCCGACCTTCCGTGTGACCTCGGTGATCTCGCCAGACCACAATGAAGTCCAGAACCGCCGACCACAACGGATTGACCAGTCCCCTGCCCTCGTGCGCGCGGATCTTGTGAGGCCGGTGACAAGATCCGGGTCGCGAGCCCTTCAGCGACGACGCTTCCCTTCGCCCTATGTCGAGCACGTTCGATGGCGCCAGGCATGGTGGCAAGGGTTGTCGAGACTACTGCCACTGTCCCCACCCGGCCTCGGGCGGGTAGGAGCGCCGGCTCTCGCTCGACCGGAACCTGGTGCATCGGCCGACGTTCACCCTATGTGTTCAGGATCGTCGGCGATGCTCTGGAGTGCGCGGGCCCGGCGAGGACGTCGAGTCAATCGCTCGGCCAACGCCTTCCCGGAACTACTTAGGGAACGCTCCTGACCTGCGGAAACGCTACGTACCCCCTTAGCTATGTCTTCTCGGGAGGTGCGAACTCGGTAACGGTTGAGGGTCAGCCTCGGAGGCATGTTCGATCCCAACACCCCGGTCTCTGGGTGGTCGACCTCCACGATGCGTCGCGTCGCCGCCGAGCCGACCCTGGCCGCCGCGGCGTTGCGCTACGCCGCTCTCGACATTCCCGTCTTCCCGTGCGTGACGGGTGGCAAGCAACCGCTGACATCGAACGGGTTCCACGACGCCACCTCCTCACCCGCGACGGTTGCGCACTGGTGGGAGCGTCACCCTGACGCGAACATCGGACTGCCCACCGGCGCCAGGAGCCGCGTCCTGGTCGTGGACGTCGACATCCACGGGGACGCGAGTGGCTTCGGCGCCTTCGAGCGTTCGAGGACCGCAGGTCTCTCCAATGGCTGGGGCTGGCTTGTCCGGACACCGTCCGGCGGACTCCACGCCTACTACCCCACCGACCAAGAGGCGGAGCAGCGCTGCTGGCAGATCCCGAGCGCCCATGTCGACTTCCGCGGCGACGGCGGCTACGTGATCGCGCCACCGTCGCGGATAACGATTGGTAGCCGGTCCACGCCGTACGAGGTGATCGCCGTCGCCAACCACCCGCCACAGCCCCTGGACGCGGCCGCCCTACGCCGGTTCCTCGAACCACCGCGCCCCCTCCGTCGACCGCCGGCCCGGCCGGTGCTCGAGCGCCGGCCCGATCGGCTCGCCAACTGGGTCGCCACGCGTCCCGAGGGCGGAAGGAACGGCGGACTCTTCTGGGCCGCCTGCGAGATGGTCAGGCAAGGCCACGCGGACGGCGAGATCGCCGCGGTGCTCGGTCCGGCCGCGGCGACGGCCGGTCTGCCCGAGCGTGAGATCGACTCGACGCTGCGGTCGGCATCACGGATCGCGTCACGCCTCGCCCCTGTCCCAATCCCTTCCACGCCGACGAGCCACTCGGTCCCTACCCGCCGCCCTACCCAGCGGAGTGAGGCGATCGGGCGATGAACACCCATGTTGAGTACCGCCGCCACCGGCACCAACCGACGCCAGAGCCCCAAAGCCCGGAGCTCTCGGAGTCCCTCGCCGGCCATCTCGCGGTCAGTGCCGATCCGTCGCTTCGCTCGACGAGCCCCGGGTCCACCACGGCGACCGCGAAACACGTCGCCTGGGTCCGGCCCACCGATCTCCACACCGTCGCCAGCCACGCGATCGGCCGAGGTATCGACCTTCATGCCGAGCTCGCCAGGCGCACCCGGCGCTCGCCGCGGCAGCTCAACCGCACGATCCACCGCACCCTCCGACGCACCGTCGCACCCGATGTCCCGGCGACGAAGGGCACCACCCAGGAAGGACTTCAGCTATGACCTCATTCACGACCGCCGAAGGACTCCGCGAGCTCCTGATCCGGCTCGATGCCCTGGAATCGATCGGCCACTTCGCCTGGCGCCTGGACCCCGAGGCCGAGCGGCTGATGCGATTCACCATCCACAAGTACGCTCCCCTGGCCCGTAGTCATCATTGCCGTCCCGAGGACTCGGCCGCTGCAGCCTTCGAGGCGATGCGCAGCCGGGCCGTCCGTACCGCTGAGGACCCCTGGGCGGTCGTGACCCGCGCCGTCCAGGTCAGCCTCATCGCCGAAGAGCGCGCGAACGACCTGCTCTGCGCGCCGGCGCAGGCGCGTCGCACCCATGTGATGTGGCACCACGACGCCCGACGGTTCAGCGAGTACGACCTGGACCTGACCGAATACGACCCAGTCTTCTGGATCGCGGCGGAGCAGGACGACATCGGCGAACCCGAAGCACCCGACCTAGGTCCAGATGACCGGCACCCGGTGTCGGCGAAGGAGGCCCTCGACCGGACGATCAAGCTCTTCACCACACTCGGCTGGCCGGAGAACACCACCACGTGCGCGCTGGACTACATCTCCTCGCGACTGATCGAGGCCGGCGACCGGCGCATCGCTCACAACTACCTGCGTCGCGACTTCACCGGGCTCGCGTTCCTCGACCTCGACCACCGGTCCTGGGCGACGCTGCTCCGGCTGGTGTTGGGAAGCCTGGTCAAGGACGAGGAGCACACCCGCGCCGGACGAGGCCTGTTCCAGCTCTTCGCTCTCGGCTACACCGTCGCCGAGCTGTTGCACGACATCGATCTGGCGTGGGAGATCAGCGACACCGCGCCACCGCTCGCGCGCCGGCAACCCTGGGGACCGGTCGATGCCTGACCACCGCGGGCACATCGAGCTCGACCGGCGCCTCGACTCCATCGTCGTCGGTGTTCGCCATCGCAACGACATGGGTGACATCGAGGCATTGATGCGCTCCATCGACGAGGTCGGTCTGCTCCAGCCGATCACCATCACCCCCGACGGTGTCCTGGTCTGCGGAGCACGACGACTCGAGGCGGTACGCCGGCTCGGCTGGCACACCTTGAAGGTATGGGTCCGTTCCGGAATCTCCGACGAGCTCTCGCACCTGCTCGCCCAGCAGGACGAGAACCAGCAGCGCAAGCCGCTGACGCCGCTGGAGACCGAGACCCTCTACCGAGAGGTCAAGGCACTGCTCGCCGAGGAGGCAGCCCGTCGCCAGGAGGCGACGCGCTTCGGTGCGGTCGGCGCCATCGCGGAAGTGAACGGTGCAGTGGGCCCCACTGGACCGCGCAGCGAAGGCCAGGCCCGGGCGCAAGCCTCGACCCTGTTGACCGGCAAGCAGTCCTGGGCGCGGCTGGAGCAGATCGGTTGGCTCAAACGCGTCGCGGCTGACAGCGCCCAGATCCCGCACGTGCGCCAGTTCGCGACCAATGCCCTCGAGGCCATCAACGAGGGTGCACCGGTCGAGCCAGCGTACAAGCGGGTCAGGGCCGCCGTCGAGCTCGCCAGCAAGCCCCGGAACCAGGAGACCGACACCGCGGATGACGCCGGGGATGACGCCGGGGTTGACCTCGCGCGGCTCGCGGTCGAGGCGCTTGCGCGCGTGCGGCAACGAGACGCACGCAAGGGCGCGCGCGGCCTGAAGACCGTCACCGCCGTGGCGCAGTACCGCAGCCTGCGCTCGTTCATCTTGACCTGGACCGAGCTCGAGGGATGGTCAGGGCTCTACGGCGTCAACGAGATCGCCGCCTCCCTCGAGCCAGAGGAGTGGGACCGTTTCGAGCGCGTCGTGGCCGAGACCGTCGAGTTCGCCGACCTCGTCCGGCAGGCACGCGAAGCGCTCGCGCCGGCGTAGACGACCCACCTGACCTGCATCCCCTCACACAACGCTTGGAAACGCTGGGAGTCGTCATGCCCGAACTCACGCGCCGTCAGCTCGCCCTGATCGTCGCAGCAGTCCTCGCTCTCCTCACCCTTGCCGTCGGCATCTACGGGCTGATGACCGGGCCAGGCGATCGCACCGAGCCCGTCGCGCGCGCCGCCACTGTCGCGACCACGCCCGGGACCGAGAACGGGAAGGACAACGACAACGGGGTCATGGCCGCGGATCCCAGCCGCCGGACGCTGCCTCGGACCAACGACCCGATCGAGTTCGCGCGCGCCGTCGCCAGCGCACTCTTCGACTGGGACACTGCCACCGGCTATCTGCCCGCCGACTTCGAGGCACCCGTACTCGCGGCCGCAGATCCCTCCGGCGAAGAGACGCCGGGTCTGATCGATGACATCGGCACCTATCTGCCCTCCCTGGACCAGTGGCTCGATCTCGCGACGATGAACGTCACGCAAAGTCTCACGATCGACTCGGCACAGGTGCCGGCGGACTGGGCCTCCACCGTGGCACAGGCACACGGTGAGCTTCGACCAGGTACGACGGCCATCACGATCACCGGCAGACGGCACCGCAACGGCATCTGGAACGGCGAACCCGCAGCGACCTCCTTGCCAGTGTCCTTCACCGTCTTCGTCGCCTGCCGGCCAGCCTTCGACCGCTGCCAGGTCCTGCGACTCTCCCAGCTCGACAACCCGTTGCGGTGACCCAGGGATGGGCGCAAAGGCGATCGGCATCAGCGCCGCTGTAGCCGTCCTGCTCCTGCCCGGCGCCTGTTTCCTCGGCGTCGCCACCCTCATCGCACCGCCCGCGGCCGGCTCGGCAGGCTGCCTGTTCGGCCCAGGCTCTCCAGGAATGGGCGCGCTCGGTGTCACCGGAACCGTCCCTGCCGGTCTGAGGACGCAGAACGCCCGCGGGGACACCATCACGCTCAGCCGGCGGCAACTCCAGCGCGCCAGCGCGATCATCGCCGTCGGCAAGAGCGAGGACGTCCCCGCGCGCGCTCAGCTCATCGCGCTGATGGCCGCACTCACCGAGTCCTCGCTGCGCGTCCTGTCCAACACCACCGCGTACACCGGCTCGAGCAAGATCCCGAACGACGGCAACGGCGGCGACCACGACTCGGTCGGGCTGTTCCAGATGAGGCCCGCCGCCGGCTGGGGAACGGTCGCCAACCTCATGGATCCGGTGTCCTCATCGCGCGCCTTCTACGGCGGCCCGGCCGGACCCAACCATGGCTCACCCCGTGGCCTCCTCGACATCGACGGCTGGCAGAGCCTGGCCCCAGGCGCAGCCGCCCAAGCCGTCGAGGTCTCGGCCTATCCCGACAGATACGCGATCAATCAGCCCGTCGCCGAGAAGATCCTCTCCACCCTGACCGGCGTCACACTCGATTCGACGGCCTGCGCCCCGGGAGGAGCCGTCCCGGCGAACCTCCCGCCCGGCTTCGCCGGCGCCCTGATCACGGCCGCTGCAAAGGAGATCGGCACGCCCTACGTCTGGGGCGGAGGCAGCTTCGAGGGCCCCACCGGTGGTGGCTTCGACTGCTCCGGCCTCGTGCTCTACGCCGCCTACCAGGCCTCCGACGGCCGCATCCGCCTCCCGCACTACACCGGCGCCCAGATCCGCCTCGGCCAAGCGGTCCCCTGGTCCGCGAAGCAGCCGGGCGACCTGATCTTCTTCAGCTACCCCGGCACATCCGGCCCGCATCACGTGGCTATCTACGTCGGTGGCGATCGGATCCTCCAAGCACCCCACACGGGCGACCACGTCAGGTACGGGACCATCGGCGAGTTCAGCGGCCAGGTCATGACCGTGCGGCGCCTCGGCTGAACTACTCCGGCTGACCTCCTCCGGCTGACCTCCTCCGGTTGAGCACCTGAGTGCCATGACAGCTTTCACGACCATCGCCCGCACCGCCAGCGTCAGGCCCGACTTCGGAGCAGTCGACGGCGCGGCCAAGTTCCGAGGCATCGTCGGAGCCCTGCTGACCTACAGCCTGGTCATCGCCGTCCTGATGCTGATCATCTGCTCCATCACCTGGGCACTCGCCTCCCACGCCGGCAGCTGGCACACCGCGCAGAAGGCGAAGCTCGGCCTCTTCGTCGCCCTCGGCGGAGCGGCGCTCGCCGGAGCCGCCCTCGCCTGGGCGAACTGGCTCCTGGACATCGGCGCCCACCTGTAGGACGTCCGCCGAACCTCGACAGGAGACCCTCGATGCTCCGCTTCTCCAACCCGGGCCCGATGCCCCTCGACATTAGCATCGACCCCAACTCCAACGGCCTGCCCGGCATCAGCCAGCTGCGCCACATCGTCGGTGCCTCGATGACGGTCGGCCTTGTCCTCGCCGTTCTAGCCCTGATCATCTCGGCGATCGTGTGGGCGCTCGGCGCCAACTCGTCCAACCCGCACCTCGCCGGCCGCGGCAAGCTCGGCGTACTCGTGGCGCTCGGCGCCGCCGTGGTCTGCGGCGCATCGGTGACGCTGGTGAACTTCTTCTGGCACGTCGGCCAGTCCGTCGCCTGAACCCCGAGGATCGGTGATCGAGCGATGAGCGTGTGCGACGTCCCGGTGATCCACTCGGTCTGCAACGTTGCTGGCGACGCGGCCGGAGCGGTGGTGACCGCACCGTTCGACTGGCTCGCCAAAGGCATGGCCGGCGTCGCGAAATGGATGTTCACCTCGGTCTGGAAGGTCATCGACACCACCACCTACATCGACGTGACCAGCGGCGAGTACACCAGCGTCTACGACATCATCTTCGGCATCGCCGTCTTCCTCATGCTCGGCTTCTTCCTGTTCCAAGTCATCGCCGGCATGATCCACCGCGACCCAGCAGCCCTGTCCAGAGCCACGCTCGGGCTGGCGAAGTCGATCCTTGGATCCTTCGTCGCCCTCACCCTGCTCGCCACCGCCCTGGAGATCACCGACCAGCTCTGCATCGGCATCGTCAACGCCGCCGGCACCAACATGGACCAGATGGGCGCCAAGGTCGACGTCCTCGCCGCCGGCCTCGCCACCATCAACCTCGCCGCACCAGGCGCAGGAGCGATCCTGACGATCTTCCTCGCCGGCCTCGCGATCGTCGGCGCCATGATCGTCTGGATCAGCCTGCTGGTCCGCAAGGCACTCCTCCTGATCGCGATCGTCTTCGCCCCAGTCGCCCTCGCAGGATCCTCCTGGGACCACACCCGAACATGGGTGTCGCGATGGGCAACATTCGTACTCGCGATGATCCTCTCGAAGCTGGTGCTCGTCGTGACCTTCCTACTCGCCACCGCCCAGGTCTCAGCCCCGATCGACGCCGACCTGCAATCGGTCAGCCAACCGATCTCCGGGGTCGTGCTGATGCTGATGGCCGGCTTCGCCCCGTACCTGACCTACAAGGCCATCGCCTTCATGGGCTTCGACATGTACCACGCCATGTCGGCCGAACAGGAAGCCAAAGGAGCCCTCAACCGGCCCCTGCCCATCCCTCAAACCCGGCGCGGCGGAACAGCAGAACCACCCAGGGTCCTCACAGGAGCCGGCGGCGAACACGGCGAGACAGCACCCCGGAATGCGACACCAACGGGTACTTCACCGGTCGGCTCTGGTGGTGTCCCGGTGGGAGGCGGTGCCGCCGGCGGCCTTGCCGCGAGCGCGGCGGCCATCAAGGAGACTGCGGCTGCCGGATCCAAGGTCGGCGACTTCGTCGCCGCGATGTCGCCCAGCCATGCGCAGACGGGTGAGGGCCAAGCGGGCCAGAACCCTGCGCCGTCTTCAGTGCCCCCACACGTCGCCGACCCAACGCTCGCCAACCAACCGACGGGAGCCGAGGAGTGAACACGAACGGCTCCGCGACACCAGGCTCGACATCGGGCTCAGCATCGGAGCTGACTCCTGTGAAGTTCTCGCGGCTCAGCCGCCGTGGCGTCCTGCTTGGACTGTCCGGGCTTCAGCTCGTCATCGCGGGTGCGGGCGCCGGGTGTCTGGTGTTCGCGCTGTACGCCGGTGTCATCGTCCTGGCGTTCCCGATCGTCGGAATCTGCGCGGTGCTGGCGTTCGTGAGTGTCGGTGGCCGCAAGCTGGCGGAGTGGGGACCGATCGGGCTCGGTTGGCTGTGGCGGTCCAGCGGCGGCCAGCTGGTCTACCGCCGCAGGATCGTCAAGCCTCGTCCCGCCGGGACGCTGGCGCTACCGGGGGACGCTGCACGGCTGCGGCAATGGCTCGATCCCGAGACCGGTGCCGTCATGGTTCATGATCCCCACGCCGCCACGCTGACTGCGATCATCGGCGTGTCCCATCCCGCGTTCGTGCTGCTGGACCCTGCCGAACAGGAACGCCGCGTCGTCGCGTGGGGCCGCGTCCTGGCCACCGCCTGCCGCTCGGGCCGCATCGCGTCCCTCCAGATCATGGAGCGGACGCTGCCCGACTCCGGCAAGGGCCTCGCACAGTGGTGGGACACCCACGGCACCCATGACCAGACCTGGGCCTCGAGGACGTACGCCGAACTCATCGAACGCGCCGGCCCCGCTGGTGAGCGCCATGCCTCGACGATCTCCATCTCGCTCGACATGAAGATCGCCCGCCGGGCCATCCGCGCTGCGGGCGGCGGGATGAAGGGCGGCGCCGCTGTGCTGCGTCAAGAGATGGCGACCCTTCTGGCGGCCCTGCGCTCCGCGGACCTCTCCCCCAGCGATTGGCTCACCCCGGGCGACCTCGCGTTCATCCTGCGATCGGCCTACGACCCCGCCGTCGCCGGCGCCCTCGAACGCCACGGGGACATCGGCCGCGACCTCGCCACCGCCGGACCGGTCGCCGTCACCGAGTCCTGGGGAACCATGCGCACCGACTCAGCACACCACTGCGTGCTATGGATCAGCGAATGGCCGCAGTCCATGGTCTTCCCCGGCTTCCTCGCACCCATGCTCCTCTCCTCCGGAATCAGCCGTACCTTCACCCTGCTCTACACGCCCATGCGCACGGATCAGGCCGCCCGCGACATCCGCAAGAAGAAGACCGAATACATCTCCGACGCCGCCCAACGCCAGCGGATCGGCCAAATCGAGGACGCGCGGCAAACCGCGGAGTACCAAGACGTGCTGCAGCAGGAAGCCGACCTGACCGCCGGCCACGGCGTCCTCCGCTGCACCGGCTTCGTCACCGTCAGCGCCAACGATCCCGATGAGCTCGAGCGCGGCGTCGCCGCCATCGAGCAAGCTGCCATCCAAGCCTCATGCGAGACCCGGCGACTCTGGGGGCAGCAGGCCCAGGGATTCGCCGTCTCCGCCCTCCCGCTGTGCCGGCTCGTCTGACATGCGGCTTGGCCCTATCAGCTGAGCATGAGGGGCCGGATGCGCTCGCTGGCACACAGCGCCTCGCTCTCGGCTCCGGCATGTAGCCAGAGGTCGAACCGCAGGATGCGAGGAATGCCGCGTTCCAGCTGGCCTTGTAGCTCGCGACCGGGTTGAATCCGCCGCCAACCCACTTGGTCCTGTAGATCGTGCTCCAGGCAGCCGCCATTACAGGTGGAAGCGCTCGATCCACGCGGGAAGGTGCTTTGCCTTCCAGCGCGCCGTCACCACGGCGTTGTAGGTCCGTCCGAGCATCGCGGCCACCTCCTCTGCCGTCAGGTCAGGTCGGAGCACGATTTCGATCTCAGGGCCGGTCCACTCCGCACCGTGATGGCCCGCGGACCGTGCGGTGCGCGCCTGCACGACCGCTGCGCGCTCGGCCAGCAAGGCCGGCCAGCATGTGCTGCATGTGCTGACTCGCCGTTGCAGGCGGCCGGCGATCAGGAACTCGTCGCGTTGACGAAGGACTCCGCAAACGATGCATGTCTTCGCGAGCAGCCACTGGTCATGGATGGGATGTCGGTACCGGACGACCTCGAGTTTCGAACGCCTCGTCTTCACCGCCACCACGGTGCGGTCGATGCAGTCGGCAACCTCTTGCGCTGTCAGCTCCAGGTCGCACAGTACGGCGTCCTCCTGCTCAGTCCAGTGGCGCACTCGGCGGGGGTGCAGCCGTTCCCGAACGGTGAGCAGTTCAGCGAGGTCGTACAGCAGCGCTTTGCCGTCTTTGCGCACGGGCGGCGGCCAGCCTGGCTCGGCGAGCATCCATCGCTTGAGCTCGCTCACGCTCCACCCGAGCAACGGTCCGGCTTCCCCGCGTGTGACCAGATCACGGCCAGCGTCGTGGACCACCATGCGTCCGACAATAGGACTGATCTGCCGGCAGCGCCGTCTAACTCCGCTGCCTGCGGGATCTTGATCCGACGCTGCCGGCAAGCGGCACACTCGGTATCGAGGAATCGGTTCGAGGAGCTCAGCTCAGTTGCAGGGCGCGCCTTCGCAGCACGGCCGGATGTAGCCGCAGCCGTCGCAGCGCTCGTGCGAGGTCTCCCACCGCATCAGCGTGCCGCAGTTCGGGCAAGGCTCGGTCAGATCAGCCATGGAACAAGCCTAGAGCGACGAACGCCTGGTGCTCTGCCAACACGGCGGGGCACTAAGCGCACCTCATCGATGAGATCTCCCCGATGAAAAGCACCGATGAGGAGCACGAATGCCGAGCTTCAATCATCCAGCCGCCGACGCCGATGAGCTTCGAGAAGCGGCCCGTGGCCTGGCGCACGCCACGCGCCAGATCGATGACCCCAGTGCGATCTACTCGGTCATCGGCTCCATCAGCCTCGCGCTCGGATCCCTGTCGCAGGCACTGCACCAGCTCGGTGCGGCACACGACCGCATGTCCGACGGTGCGACATCCGAACCGGTCGGTCGCACCGCCCGCGCGTCTGCCTTCCAGGTCTCCTGGGAGATGCACCGTGCCGCAGAGATGCTCACCCAGGTCGGCGCGACCGTCGATCGCGCACACCAGCTCGAGGCAGCGATCACCTACGACGTCCACCTGCCCGTGATGCCGGTCCGGGCCCGACGTGCGTCCGGTCCGACACCTGGGGCGACATCTGGGCCGGCACTATGACCGTCGAGGACCGGCTGTACTCCTCGGTGCTGCTCACCCCGGGTCGCGAACGACGCCGGGACCGCAAACGACGCACCGCCGCCGCCCGATCCTTGCTGATCACTGATCGAGAGGCCCGCCGCACTGCGGCCAAGCGCCAGGCGGAAGAGCTCGCCGACGAGCGACGCAACACCGTCGTACTCCCCCACGCCGGCGAGCCCGGCCCAGCCGCGCTGCGTACGCCGGGGAAGTTCCGGCTCCCGCGTCATCAGGACACCTCCGCGACCCTCGCCGGCGCCTACCCCTTCCTCGCAGAAGGCGGACTCGGCAGCGAGGGCGTCTTCGTCGGACAGGATCTCTACTCCGGGTCCTCCTTCGTCTACGACCCCTGGGTGCTCTACGCCCGCGGCCTGATCACCGCTCCCAACGTCGTCCTCGCGGGCATCGTCGGCTCCGGGAAGTCCAGCCTCGCCAAGAGCCTCTACACCCGATCGATGTCGTTCGGCCGCCGCGTCTACGTCCCCGGCGACCCGAAGGGCGAGCACACCCCGGTCGCCGAGGCGGTCGGTGGGAAGGCCATCGCGCTCGGCCACGGAATGCCGAACCGGCTCAACCCGCTCGACGAGGGCCACCGCCCCGCCGGCCTCGACGACGCCCAGTGGGCCAGCCAGGTCACCAGCCGACGCCGCGACCTGATCGGGGCACTAGCCGAGACCGTGCTCGACCGACGGCTGACACCGTTGGAGCACACCGCCGTCGACATCGCCCTCGACCGAACAGTTCACGGCGCCGACACCCCCGTGCTCCCGATGGTCGTCGACCGCCTCCTCACCCCTGACCCGATCGATGACCACGACGGGCGGCTCACCGAGGATGGGCGACTCGTCGGCCACGCACTCCGCCGCCTCGTTGCTGGCGATCTCGCGGGGCTCTTCGACGGCCCCTCGACCGTGGCCTTCGACTCGTCGCTGCCGATGATCTCGCTCGACCTCTCCCGCGTCGCCGAGAACGCAACCCTGATCTCGGTATTGATGACCTGCGCGTCAGCCTGGATGGAGTCCGCGCTCATGGACCCAGCCGCCGGCCAGCGATGGGTCGTGTACGACGAGGCCTGGCGACTCATGTCGCATCCCGCGCTGCTGCAACGGATGGACGCCCACTGGCGGCTTGCGCGGCACTACGGCATCGCGAACATGCTGATCTTCCACAAGCTCACCGACCTCGACAACGTCGGCGACCAAGGCTCAGCCGCCCGCGCCCTCGCCTCCTCGCTGCTGGCGAACGCCGAGACTCGGATCGTCTACCGCCAAGAGTCCGACCAGCTCGGCCCGACCTCGGCGGCGCTGGGACTGACCGGCACTGAGCAGTCCCTCATTCCGACCCTGGGCACCGGCCAGGGGCTGTGGCGGATCAAGCACCGCTCCTTCGTCGTCCAGCACCAGATGCACCCCGCCGAACTGGAGCTCTTCGACACCAACTCCCGGATGGTCCACAACTCGTGACCTTGATAGCCACGCGACGCCGCCCGCCTAGCCGCACCTACCGGATATGAAGCATGATCGATGAACCGAGATCTGCGGTGCTACCACGCCTTGCGGGGCCTGCCCAGTACTGGGACGCGCCCGTGGTCGATGCCCTCGACATGGTCGAAACGCTCACTGGGTTTTCTCCCGACCGCATCGAATGGGACAACTTCCGGTTCTGGGCTACCGGAGGAGGCCCGATGAGGGTCGCGTGCATCTACGCCTACCCACGCGCCGTGCCACGCGCGCCGCTGCGGTTCGCTGTGGACAGCAGCCGGTTCACCCTGTCTGGCCGGGATCGGGGACAGATCCGCGAGCTGTCCATCGGCGAGGCCAGCCGGTATCTGGACGTGCCGGTCGAGAGCGCGGCGCAGGCGACGGCAGCACTTCGCTCAGCACTCGCACGCTCCTTAGCTCGGTACAACCACGTCCACCAGCCGGGCCGCCTCTCGCCTCGCACCCATGGCGCAGGCCGGGTCCCGGCCTCGTACCCGCCCGCCATCCACTCTCCTGTTCCGCCTGGTCGACCGGATCCGATCGGTCTGTGACGAGACCCAGTCGGAAGGTCAGGCGGGTCGGGTGGGTGCTGCGGCGTACCTCTTCGTTGTCACCAACCTCCAGGAGGCAGCCATGCGGGCACCGTCCGCCGCGCACGACGCGAAGCTTGAGACACTCCAGGGCCAACTGGCCAGCGCCGTCGAGGCACTCGTGACCAGTGAGGACTGGAAGCGAGCACTGACGCTCGCAGCACAGTTCCGATCACGCTCGTTCAACAACACGATGCTGGTCTATGCCCAGCACCACCAGGCGTACAACCAGGGACGGGTGCCCGAGCCGACACCGACGTATGTCGCCGGGTTCAAACAGTGGCTCAGCCTTGGCCGGCACGTGATGAAGGGGCAGTCCGGGTACGGCATCCTCGCGCCGGTCACCGCCCGCTTCGCCTCGGCAACACCCGCGAACCCGGAGTCATGGCGGCGCCTCACCCGCGCCGAGCGCCCGCGCCCCGACGAAGCCGTCCGGTCGAAGATGGTCGGCCTGAAGGCCGCTCATGTCTGGGACATCTCCCAGACCGACGGCGCCCCAGTGCCCGAACTGCCCAGGCCCTCGCTGCTGAAGGGTCAGGCACCGGCCGGCCTGTGGGACGGACTGGCCGACCAGATCTCCACTGCCGGCTACGAGCTACGGCTCGTCTCCACCGCATCCGCCATCGGCGGCGCCAACGGGCTGACCGACTTCGCGAGCCGTGAGGTCTCGGTGCAGATGGACATGGAAGACGCCGCCCAGGTCAAGACACTCGCCCACGAGCTCGGGCACGTGCTCCTCCACGAACCCAAGAGCAGCAACATCTCGGCCTCGGTGGCAGCCGACGCCGTACTCCACCGCGGCATCGCCGAGGTCGAGGCCGAATCGGTCGCCTTGATGGTCGGCGCCGCCCACGGCCTCGACACCAGCTCCTACACCGTCCCCTATGTCTCGACCTGGGCGTCGTCGGTGCCGGGCAAGTCGCCGGTCGACGTTGTCCAAGACACTGCGGAGAGGGTCCGCGGCGCCGCGATCGGCATCCTCGACCAGCTCCAGACGGAGAAGGTCGGCGACGGCAACCCGCCGGGCCTCGACCGCGAAGCGCTGGCCCACCGCCGGCAGGTGGCCCCGGTCGAGACAGCACCACGGCACGATCACGCGGTATTCAGGCTATGAAGATCCCCATCGTCCTGCCGGTCGTACACGTCCACGCCGAGGACGCCGGGACACTCAGCATTGACGTCAACGGCAAGCCCTACGATGCCGGACGCGAGCTGAGGCGTCCGGACCTCCAGCGTCTGCTCGACACGATCACCGCCGAGCTGGACAGCCCCATTCGAGTGGAGATCACCGAGGTCGACGGCACGACGTACGCCGACATCGCCACACCGCCTTCCGAGCCGACTGACAAACCCCCAGACCAGCGCCCCGCCACGGAAGCGGTGGGCGCCGGGTTGAGCGGATCGGGCTTCCAACCGGGCGAACAGGTCGCCGTGGCCTACGTGTTGCTCCGCCAGACCGCAGACGCCGACGGCGCGACCGTGGTGCATCTGCCCGCGGCCGCGATAGCGGGCCGAGGAGGATCACTGCTTCTCTTCGGCCTCGACTCCAAGGCCAGTGCGCTCCTCGAGTCACCGGCATGAACACAAACCCTCGTCGCCCAGACGACGACCTCATCAACCTGGCGCTTCTCGCGATCGCCGCAGCGTTCCTCATCGCACTCGCCCTGCGCGGGGCCGGCACGCTCGCCGCGATTCTCGGCGGTAGCCCTCATCCCACCGCTGGCGTCGCCTCCGGGCTCCGGGTCCTTGGCCACCCAAGCCACCCTGGCAAAGCGCTCAGCGCACCCCACCTGTCAATGGTCCTCTATTGGGCCACGGTGGTGTGCCTCCTCGGCATAGCGAGCGTCCTGGGAGTCGCCACCTGGCGCATCATCGCCGGCACCCAACACCGCTCGCAGCGCGATCCCCACCGGGTCCTCGGCACGGCCACCGTCCACGACATCAGTCCGGTCGCTTCCAAACGAGCACTGTTACGGCGCGCGGCCATGCTTCGCCCCTCCCTTACCCGCCCACACGCTGAGCAGGTCGGCTACCTGCTCGGCCGCTCCCGTGGCAAGGAGATCTGGAGCTCGGTCGAGGACTCGATCCTGATCGTCGGGCCGCCTCGCTCCGGCAAAGGGCTGCACCTGGTCATCAACGCGATCCTCGACGCCCCCGGAGCCGTCGTGACCACCTCCACCCGCCCCGACAACATCGCGGCCACGATCGATACCCGGCGCAAAGTCGGGCCCGTGGCGGTCTTCGACCCACAACGCCTCACCAGCGAACTCGGGCTCGCGGCCGGGCTCCGCTGGTCACCGATCCGCGGTTGCCAAGACCCGCTCACCGCGATGATCCGAGCAACCGGCCTCGCCTCAGCGACCGGGCTAGCGTCCGGCGGCGTGGAATCCGGCGGCTTCTGGGAAGGCAAGACCCGCGCCGCCCTCCAAGCCCTACTCCATGCCGCCGCGCTCGAAGCACTCACGACCCGCTCACTCTTCGAATGGTCGCTCTCCCCCGCGGCAGCCGTCGACGCCGTCGGCATCCTCTCCAGCCGCCCGGACGCGGCGACCGGGTGGGCCGAGTCGCTGGAGTCGATGATCAACGCCGACCCGAGAACCCGCGACTCCGTCTGGATGGGCGTCTCCCAAGCACTCGGATGCCTCGCCGACCCACGGGTGCTCGACGCCGTCAACCCCTGCCCGGGCGAGGAGTTCGACCCGCGCGAGTTTCTCATCAACAACGGAACGCTCTACCTGCTGGCGACCGGTGCCGGCGCGGGCGCCTCGTGGGCACTCGTCGCCGCGTTCATCGAGGACCTCGCCGAGACCGCCCGCCATCTCGCGGCGGTGTCTCCCGGCGCTCGCCTCGACCCACCGCTGTTACTGGCGCTAGACGAGATCGGCAACCTCTCGCCCCTGCCCTCGCTTCCCGTCTTGATGGCCGAAGGCGGCGGCACCGGCATCACCACCATGCCCGTCCTGCAGTCGCTGTCACAGGCTCGCGACCGATGGGGCGAGCACGCGGCCAGCGCCATCTGGGACGCCTCCATCGTCAAAGTCATCCTCGGCGGATCCTCCGCCTCCAAGGACCTCCAGGAACTGTCCTCCCTCATCGGCGAACGAGACGACCTGACCGACACCATCACCATTGGCGACCAGGGCTCCCGCTCACTGCAACGCTCCGCGCGACGGATACCGATCATGCCGCCCGAACGCATCCGGACCCTCCCATTCGGCACCGGCCTCATCCTGCTCCGTAGCGCCTCACCGATCGTCACCGACCTGCGTCGATGGACCGACCGCTGACGTACGGATCGGGTCGCTTGACCGCGGCGCACATTCGCGCTGCACCCTAGTTTTGACCCGGCCAGCGAAAGGCGCACGGGCATCCGCCCAGATCGACGCACGGGTGAGGGCACACGACTCTCGCTATCTGTTTCGGATCTCATCCCAGTCGGCTCCCTTGAACCACGCCACCGCGGCCGCCGAGTCGACACACACCGGCTGCAAGTAAGGCCAGAACCGCGATGGCTGCTTCCTGTAAGAAACCCCGGTGGTCACGGCCGGAACACTCTGAGCACACATGATCACGGCGCCGTGGCGGGCGCGCGAGAGCATAACGGACAAGATTCGCGCCTCCTCTTGAACCGCCGCTGGAGTGGCCGCTCGGAAGTCTGGAATGCATCCGTCTTCTGCTCCGACAACCATGACCCAATCGAACTGCTGGCCTTTGCCAACATGACCCGTCAGGAGATGAACGCCAGGCATGTTCAGGAGCGTCGACTCGTCGCCGACGCGAATCCGTGTCTTGATGGCGCTCGCTGCAACACCTTGCTGCAGCAGGTCGCAGCACCAGTTCAACGCCGCGCCCAATGCCTCGCGCGTACTCGGATCCTGCACCCCGCTCAGACCAGCTACTGTCCGCAGATGCTCCAGCGGGTCGCTCGCGGTTTGGAAGTCAGCGACGTTCAAACGCGAAAGCATCGCCTTAACGATGCGAGCGGTGTCTGTGTCGAGAACCCCGTCGTCCCATCGGTAGGACGGCAGATCGCTTGCCTCGACAACGGCATCGATGAAGCGCCGCCGGCTGGTCGTGCGGGCGATGATGCCGATGCGATGCTTGGGCGCTGAAGCCAAGACGAAGCGTGCGCACTTGATCGCCCAATCTGCCTCGTCCTCCGGAGTCAGGAAGACAATTTGAGCCGCTAGGCCGGCCTGCGGCCACGAAGCTGGCTTGGCTGAGGTGAGGGCGGCTCCGCCAGTCAGAGGCGACAGGGCGTTGACCATGCCGAGCACCGCTGGAGACGAACGATGCGAATCCGCGAATTCGATGACAGTTGAACTCTCGTCCCTCACATGCCGGTTGATCTCGTCCGGTCGGGCTCCGGCAAAGCCGTATATCCCTTGGGCAAGATCACCTGCGTAGGTTGTCTTGCCCTGTCCGATGCGATTGACGATGCGAAGCTGTTGTGGGGTGAGGTCTTGGAACTCGTCGACGATGATTGCGTCGAAGTGGTGGCGGTACAGCTCAGCGACGCCGTTGTTGGCGAGGATGAGTTCTGCGAGTCTCGGTAGGTCGTCGTACGTCAGACGGCCATCGGCCACACGCTGGCGCTCGATATCCAGTGCGTCCGGAAGCCCTGAAACGATCAACTGCTGCTCGACCGCGACGTCGTTGATCCCGTGCTGCTTCGTCTCGCGAAGCAGATCCTGCACTGCGCCCGCGAGCTGGAAACTGAGGCCTCTACTCCGGCACTGCTCTCCCACCCAGTCGGAGTCCGGAATGATCAAGTCGGGACTGAGACCGATGACCGATGCATGGGCGCGAAAGATCCGCGCGGAGAGCCCGTGAAAGTTGGCGATGGCGACACGATCGCGCATGGCGCTCGGGCTTAGATACGACGCCAGGCGATCACGGATGTTGTCGCGAGCTCGGTTCGAGAACGTCGTGATCAGGACGCGCCGCGGTGGCGCTGCGCTCCCTCGCTGCAGCAGACCTTGGACCCGCAGCGCCAAAGCCTCTGTCTTTCCACACCCGGCTGGCGCAACGACTAGGAGGTCGAGATCGGGATGCTCACGGATAGCGAGCTGAGCTTGAGTTGGCTCGACCATCTCAGACAAGCTCGATCTCGCTCAGGAGCTTGTCGATACTCACCACGGCACGCGCCTCCGCTGGGCCGATGAGTGGCGCGACGACGAGGGCGGCTCGGACCTTGTGCTTCGAACTCGAGCGGCAGAAGGCAGCGACGTCGTCGGCCGTTCGCGTGCCGCCAACTCCCGTGACCGCGCAGTTGGCGCGATCGTTGGCGCTGAACAATGTCGATTGCTCGATCGCCGCCCAGACGGTTGCAGCGCCGAGTGCCGCCACGTACTCGGCCTCAAGGTCCGGGTCCGACACCCAGGTCGAGTGCAGGTGAAGCTCTGCGACAGCGACGCCCAGCTTGGTTGCTGTGTCCCTGGTGGCATCTGCGTCGATGAGCAGCGACATCGGGATGTCGAAGCCGTTTGGCCCAAAGATCTTGATCACTGGCCCCATGTCTCCTGCGCCGTTGGTCTCGATGATGGCGCAGCCAAGACGGTCAAGGTTTCGATCGGTTACGTCGGCACAGCGTTCCACGATGATCCGGTCGGAGATGCCCTCGACTGCAGCAACGCGACGCGCTGTGAGTGGCTCGAGCTTGTCGCGGACCCACCATCGGACACTCATACGTTCATCGGCGCCCAGGAAGTTCGCCTGAGGCTGGACGACCTTGCCGCCCGCGCGAACCGCCACGATGCATTCGGGTTCGAACGCCCCGACGATGTCGGCTGAGTGGGTCGCGATGAACTTTTGATTGTCCCCCTGCTGCAGCAGCCGTGCCAAGCTACGTTGGCTTGTTGGATGCAGATGAATCTC
>Ga0164242_10000211_pt1 | contig 72877 bp, 67 predicted proteins | sample OricomgcompostMG_FD_108783 | JGI IMG/M metagenome (GOLD analysis project Ga0164242, IMG submission 108783) | Miracle-Growth compost microbial communities from Emeryville, California, USA - Original compost - Miracle growth compost (MG) ... | reverse complement strand
GGGAGAAAAAAGGCAGCGTGTGTGGGTATTATTTATTTAGGTATTCTTTCTTAGTTCCGTCCATATAGGCTTGAAAATAAATCACTATAGATACAATTTAAATGTCTGATAAAAATTAAGATGAATATGGAAATATTGAAGAATTATATTAATGGAAAGTGGGTAGACAGCGTTTCCAAAGAGACAATTGATGTAGTTAATCCCGCAACCGGAGAAGTAATAGCAAAAGTGCCTACAGGCGCTGCTGCCAGTGGAGATGTGGATAAGGCCGTTGCTGCCGGGCAGCAGGCGTATCTTCAGTGGAAGGATGTTTCTGTGTTAAAGCGTATTCAGCCACTTTTTAAGCTAAAACAGCTTTTAGAGGACAACTACGATCAAATTTCCGAGTTGATTACAATGGAGTCAGGGAAAACATTGGTTGAATCCAAAGGTGAAGTTCAAAGAGCTATTGAAAATGTGGAGGTGGCCGTCAGCGCGCCCATGCTGATGCAAAGCGAATTTTTGGAAAATATTGCTACAGGTATTGATGAATATATGATACGCCAGCCGTTAGGGGTAACTGCATGTATTCTGCCTTTCAATTTTCCGGCAATGATTTCATTCTGGTTCCTACCCTATGCTATTGCCTGTGGTAACAGTATGGTTGTAAAGCCATCTGAGAAGGTACCACTTACCATGATGAAAATCTTTGAGTTAATTGATCTATTGGACCTTCCGGACGGTTTAATTAATATGGTTCAAGGAGGTAAATCCACAGTGGATGCACTGCTTGACCATTCGGATATTAAATCCATCAGCTTTGTCGGAAGTACTGCGGTGGCTAAATATATTTATGCTCGGGGTACTGCAAATGGGAAAAGAGTACAGGCGCAAGGCGGTGCCAAGAATCCAGTTATAGTCATGCCTGACGCAGATATTGAACTGACTTCGCAGATTATTACTGATAGTGTTTATGGTTGTGCAGGCCAGAGGTGTCTGGCAGCATCCGTAGTGATCGCAGTAGATGATAACGCGAAAATCCGAGAATCACTTTACGCTTCTGCTAAATCAAGAGTGGTTGGGTATGGGTTAGATGAGGGAGTGGAAATGGGGCCTGTTATTAGTACGGAAAGTAAAAATAGGATTGAAGGATTTATCGCAAAAGGCGAAGCAGAGGGAGGATCAATTTTATTAGATGGAAGGAATGCCACAATTCATGGTTATGAGCAAGGAAGTTTTATTCGGCCCACGATTCTTGAAAATGTTCCGTTAGAAGGAGAACTGATAAAAACAGAAATTTTTGGACCGGTCATGAGTCTACTGTACATGAAGACGGTAGAGGAGGCGATTGCATTTATCAATAGTGGAAGGTATGGTAATATGGCTTGTTTATTTACCAGCAGCGGTGCAACCGCACGAAAATTCAGAAGCCAGACGATGGCTGGTAATATAGGAATTAATATAGGGGTTGCTGCACCCATGGCTCAATTCCCGTTTAGTGGATGGAAGGATAGTTTTTTTGGAGAACTACATGGGCAGGGAAGGCACGCCATAGAATTTTTCACCCAGACAAAGGTTGTCGTAGAACGCTGGCCCAAAGAATGGTCAAGAAAGTTTTAAAAAAAGGGAACAAGCGAACAGAGACCGGGGCATGTCATTGCGGGAAGCAGACTGTACCAGGCCGGAAACGCCGGTTGGTGGCCCCGGACTGAATAGCGGGCAGCGTATCCGGCTGAAATTAGGCTTTGAGAATGCCGGAAAGTGATTGGTGTGGAGTTTAGCCGGGACATGTCATGCGGGGAATCAAACATCCAAGCGGATGAGAATGTGACATGGAGGAATTGGTGGTTGTTGGCCAGAATGAGACTCCGGGTGTAGGCAAGGACAGGTCTTGGTAATCGAATGCAAAAGGTGAAACGAGATCGGGGTTAGATCCGCGGTATGAGGGTTGTGGACCGGAATTTTTGCATTTCCGTTTCTTAAAAAACTAGCGAATTATTGTTATGAAAAAGACGATTCAGCCAAAGAAATTATTTATCGCAAGTTGCCTCGCCTTGCTCGTTACGTCTTTATCTTTTGGTATTAGGGCGGGAATTATGGATAGCCTAATGGTGGAGTTTCATTTAGATGCTAAACAAATGGGGCTGATAGCGGGGACGGCGTTTTGGGGATTCCCGTTGGCGATTATTGTGGGAGGAATGATCGTTGATATTATAGGTATAAAACGCATCCTGTTATTAGCTTTTCTGTTTCATTTAATCGGTATTATTTTTACAATTTTTTCTGTTGGATTTATGAGTTTATATATTTCCACATTATTTGTGGGTATGGCAAATGGCCTGGTAGAAGCTGCTTGTAATCCACTTGTAACAACCATTTATCCGAATAATAAAACTACGAAATTAAATCACTTCCATTTTTGGTTTCCAGGAGGAATAGTGATAGGCTCTCTTATTTCGTATGGATGTACAGAGATTGGCATAAACTGGCAATGGCAGATGGCCACCATGTTAATTCCTACAATTATCTATGGGTACATATTTTATAAGCTTGATTCCCCTGCCACGGAGCGGGTAGCGTCGGGGATATCTACTAAAGAAATGTATAAGGCAATACTCGCCCCATTATTTATTTTTATGGTGATTTGTATGTTGGGAACGTCTATTACAGAGATATTTACCAATCAATGGGTGGGTGTGTTGCTTCAGAACGTGACGAAAAGTGCGATACTTGTATTGACGCTGGTAGCGGCGATTCAGGCATTTGGCCGAAGTATGGCTGGGTACGTGGTGCCTTGGATATCGCCGGTGCGTTTATTAATAGCATCGGCGATAACTGCTACTATTGGAATGTATTTGTTGAGCGTATTAAATGGGAACCTGATATTTCTTGGAGCGGTAGTTTTTGGCATTGGGGTAACTTATTTTTGGCCTACTATGCTTGGATTTGTATCAGAGAATATGCCGAAGACAGGTGCTTTGGGCATTAATATACTTGGTGGATTGGGCACCTTCGCAGTTTCAATTTACATGTTTTTTATGGGCGGTTATTATGACAACCTTATTGCTATGGCCTTGCCGAAAGACGCCAATATCGATAGCTACCGTTCTGCTGCTTCAGGGACGGAAGAGGCTTCTGCCTATTTAAATGCACAATTGATTGCGGGACCACAGGTTATTAGGGTAACTAGTATCATTCCTCTTATTCTTGTTTTTGCATTTATCTTTTTGTTGGTGTATATGAGATTAAAAGATAAGAAAGCAGTAGCGGGTAATGTTTTGGATCCGAAGTTCAAATAAAGCGGGTTTTCCTATGACACCGGCAATTATTCATGACCCAAAAAGAAGGGCCTCCACTGCGGTTATGAAAGCCTACCGAGCCATATCAACAGACGGAGTATTAGGAACCAGCAATAATCAAGATGCTCAGAATGAGAGTGATTAGGATCATGTGATTGACTGAATGTCATATCCTTCACCGGAGTCCAGCAGGTAACATGCTAAACTCATTAATCCTCTGATATTGACGAAAATAACGACAAGATGTTTTGGCAGGCAGGTAATGTGCTGTATGGCGATTATTGGCACTGATTCTATTTTGATTGATTTTTAAAGGTTTATCAAAAAGAGATCCGAATCAGCACCAGATTATTTTTAAAGCATAGCCTTTATCCGCGGTTTTCAAAAAACTGGCCTTAATTTTACCCGCTACAGATGATAACGCTCAGGCAGAGAATATTCCCGAGCAAAGTTGTTTTACTGCAAGACGGATATTCAAATATATATGCCTAATGAGGCGACTTCTTACAATATTAGCAGCGAGTGTATTTTTATTGTCCTGCCGACAAAAGTCGCATAAATTATTTACAGAGCTATCGCCCTCTCGAACGGGTATAGATTTCAGAAACGACATAATTGAGAACGAAAGCCTTAATATTCTTACCTATGAGTATTTATATAATGGCGGAGGTGTGGCTATAGGTGATATCAACGGCGATGGCCTTGCCGATATTATGTTTACAGGGAACATGGTGCCCGATAAATTATATTTAAATAAGGGTGATTTTGAGTTTGAGGACATAACTGATAGGGCAGGAATTAAAGGCAGGAGCATGTGGAAAACTGGTGTGGTAATGGCTGACGTAAATGGAGATGGGTTGCTCGATATTTATATATGCTATTCGGGAGAGGGAACAGATGATGACAGGACAAATCAATTGTATATTAACAAAGGTGTTAGAAGTGGAGTGCCCGTTTTTCAGGAATGTGCTAAACAATATGGGCTTGATGCGCCAGGCACTTATACTACGACTGTGGCCTTTTTTGATATGGACAACGATGGTGACCTTGACATGTTTATGGTAAACCACGCGAACACATATTTCAATCCCTTTTTCAACACGAGTAAACTGCGCGCGACACGCAATCAGAAATTCGGGAACCGGTTATATAGAAATGATAATGGTCATTTTACGGATATAAGTGTAATGGCAGATATCGATGGTAGCGGGTTGAATTTTGGCCTGGGGGTGGCGATAAGCGATCTTAATAATGATGGATGGCCTGACATATACGTCACGAATGATTATACGGAACGGGACTTTCTCTATTTGAACAATAAAAATGGAACTTTTAGAGAAGTGCTTACCAGAGCTGCGAGTCATATTTCCCAGTCTTCAATGGGGAATGATATTGCCGATTACAACAATGACGGAATGCCTGATATAATGGTATTGGATATGAAGCCTGAACACAATTATCGTCAAAAGCTGTTGAAAGCAGATGATGATTATGATAAGTATATGACAGAGATCAATGCGGGCTTTTACAAACAGGAGATGCGAAATACGCTGCAATTAAATAATGGGGTTGATAGTAGTGGAATTCCTATATTCAGTGAAATAGGCCAATTTGCGGGCGTATCAAAGACTGACTGGAGTTGGGACCCGTTATTTGCTGATTTCGATAATGATGGTTGGAAGGATCTTTTTGTGTCTAACGGCATATTAAAGGACTTGACAGATCTTGATTTTATAAAGGCTACTTCTGGCTATTCTCAGCAATATAATAATTATGCCACCTCAATGGGCAATAAGACTGAACTGTGGAGATTAGCCCAGGAGATGACTTCGACAGCGCTTCATAATTATATATTTAAAAATAATGGTGATCTAACTTTTACGGACGTTACAGATAAATGGGGTATGATAAAAAAATCTGTGAGCAACGGAAGTGCCTATGCGGATCTGGATAATGATGGAGACCTTGATCTAGTTATAAATAATCTGGATGGAATTGCAGCGATTTATAAAAATAATGCCAGTGAAACTACTCATCAGCACTATATTAGAATCAGATTAAAGGGTGATAAAGAAAATACGTATGGCATTGGCGCGAAGGTATATGTGGAAACAGCATCTACAACTCAATTTCTGGAACAATATTCCAATAGGGGATACCAATCATCCGTAGATCCTATTATGCATATAGGGTTGGGAAAGGATAGTCTTATAAAAACGATCAAGATTGAATGGCCCGGTGGGAAAGTTTCACTGATCACAAACGTAAGGGCGGATACATTAATTACAGTTAGTCAGGATGGTGGGTCAATCAATAAAGACATTGTTCACAGTAGTGAAAAACCAGAAAGTCCGAAGCTTTTTGAAGATATAACAGCACATTCAGGCATTCATTTTGTTCATCAGCAATCGCGCTTTATTGATTTTAATGCTTATCCGCTATTGCCTTATCAGGTTTCTAAAATTGGCCCCTGCTTGGCAAAGTCTGATGTGGATGGCGATGGTTTGGAAGACATATTTATTGGTAGTTCAACAGGACAGGCAGCCGCGTTGTATCTCCAGACCCCGACGGGAAAATTTATTCTGTCTAAAATGCAACCATGGACCACAGACAGGAATATCACTGTAGCAGATGCGGTATTTTTTGATGCAGACAAGGATGGTGATATGGACCTATACTTGGTGAGTGGAGGGGCGGACTATACAGTGAATAGCCGGCACTACCAGGATCGTTTTTATGAAAATGACGGACATGGAAATTTTAGTCAAATCAATGCACTGCCCATTGAGACCATAAGTGGTAGCTGCGCTCGGGTGGGTGATATCGATAAGGATGGATTACCTGATTTATTTGTAGGCGGGAAATTGACACCAGGCCATTATCCTATGGCTCCTGAAAGTTTTATCCTAAGGAATAAAAGTACCAAAGGGAAGATCCGTTTTGAAAAGGATAATACTCAAAAAGATTCCACGTTGAGGTGTCCTGGGATGGTTACTGATGCCGCATGGCTGGATATAGATAAAGATGGTTGGGATGATCTGGTTGTTGTGGGAGAGTTTATGCCAATAACCGTTTTTATGAATCATGCCGGTCAGTTAAGTAATCAGACAAAAGCCTACGGATTATCCGAAACCAATGGATGGTGGTCCCATATCGCTGCAGGTGATTTTGATCATGATGGTGATTCGGATTTGGTGATTGGGAATCTAGGCACTAATACTCCTTTTAGTGCATCAGTGTCTGAGCCATTGAGTATAACCTACGGAGATTTTTTTGGTAATGGGAGAACAAATGCTATTTTGGGTTATTACGACAATGGTCAGAGATATCCGTACTATTCAAGAGATGTGATGGCCTCGCAAATACCGTCGATAACGCGAAAATTTTTACGGTATGCTGATTATGCCAAGGCAAAATTGAGTGATATTGTGGTCGATGAAGAATTGGTAGAGTCTCATGCTATTAACGTAAATACACTACAGTCTGTTTATCTGCGGAATGATAATCAGAAATTGGTGGTCAATCCTTTACCATTGAGGGCGCAAATCAGTCCGGTTAATGGCATCGTGACTGTAGATTTTAATAAAGATGGTAAAAAGGATATGATTATTTCCGGTAATTTTTATCCTTTTAGAGTAAGTATAGGCCCAATGGATGCCGGTATGGGATTGGTTCTGGAAGGGGATGGCAAAGGCGAGTTTACTCCACTGCCTTACGCGATCACGAATCTAGACATTCGTGGGGATGTGCGGGATATGCTAGTGGTAAAAACCTCCCAAGGGAGTCTTCTGGTTGCTGCAAAAAATAATGGGGCGTTGCAAGTCATCCGGTTATCTGAGGAGGCTAAGAAGTTGTATAACAAATAAGCGATGCATCCTAACCTGCGCATGGAAGAATTTTGAGAAGAAGGGGAGGAGGGGTAAGCCAATATCTTTGTATTAAGGACCGGCTGTTTTTTTCCGGCGCGGCAACATGCCTTGTAAAAAGAGATATCCTATGTGGCCTGGAGCCTGCTTGCAAGAGGACTTCTTACCGAAAGATATCTGGGCGTAAAAAAGAGGCCGGTACCGGAGGTTGTTTATTTGATGAGGGCATGATAGAAAAGGCGTGGATCAAGGTAAGATGCACAAAGTGCAAGTGCTGGCGGCATTAGCCCGTGAGCGGGATTTAAAATTAAGTCAAATGGTACTTGCGTATATGTTGACATTGCCCGGCATGGGTCCTGTCATTCCTTCTTCCTCCACTGTGCCACCGCCGCAGGAAAAGTAGTATTGAATGATGCACAAAGACAGCAGGTGGGAAAGGTGTTGCAATAATTACCTTCAGAGGCGACGTTTATCTATGACTGGGCCGCGCAGCTTCTGCAAACTCCCGTGAGCACACAATTGGCCGTTTCCACCTGGTAGCCCCTGGGCACGGTAAAATGTACAGGTGACTGCAGGCACTCGATCGTCTGGCAACGGGTACAGCGAAAGTGAAAATGATGACTCGTGGGCTTTTTCCCTTCACAAGGTGCACAGATGGCAAAGTATTGCTTTCCATCCTCCGCCACTATACGGTGTACTATCCCGTCTTCACAAAACCGATTTAAGATCCGGTAGATGGTCACGCGGTCTATATCCATCTTGATGTTGCGTTCAATGGCGTCCTGGCTCATGGCTTTGCCGGCCGTTAATACCGACATGACGGCCTGTTTGGTCGGCGTATTTCTTCTTTTCATTTTTATTAATGCAATTGTGTTGCAATAATAAAAATAATTTCTAACTTTGCCAAATTGCTTTTGTCGAACCTTGAGAAAGTGCTGCACACACGTATGGCCGAAGCGTGTGCCGGCAGGTCTCTTGTGATCACTTAAAACAAACACTATGAAGAGAGCTAATCATTTTGAGGTCATTATCGTGGGAGGCAGCTATGCGGGACTTTCAGCGGCCATGGCCCTGGGGCGTTCCCTGCGAAAAGTGCTTATTATCGACAGCGGGTTGCCTTGCAACCGACAGACTCCTCATTCCCACAACTTCATTACACACGACGGCGAGGCCCCAGCCTCGATTGCTCAAAAGGCCAAAACCCAGCTATTGCAGTACAGTACGGTGGAGTTTTTTGATGGTCTTGGCGTGCACGCCACCAAAGTCGATGAGGGCTTCGTCGTCACTGTGCAAACCGGAGAGGAGTTCCTCTCAAAGAGGCTTGTGCTAGCTACCGGCATCAGGGATCTGCTGCTCGAGATACCCGGATTAGCCGCTTGCTGGGGCATTACGGTCATTCATTGTCCGTATTGTCACGGCTATGAGTTTCGGGGCCAGAGAACGGCCATTATGGCCAACGGAGAACGGGCGTATCATCTGGCCACTCTGGTGAATAACCTGACGGATAAATTAACTATTTTGACAGGTAGTGCTCCTGATTTTACTTCGGACCAAATGACCCGGCTGAGAGCCCATCAGATCGAGGTGGTCCCCGACGAAGTGTCTGCCATCATCCATGAAGATGGCCAGGTAAAACAAGTGGCCTTTAGTGATGGCCGCGTGATGCCTTTTAGCGCGATTTACGCAGCGGTCCCCTTTGTGCAATCCTCAGACATAGCCGCTTCTCTAGGATGCCAGTTCACTGAACAAGGCCGGATTCAAGTGGACCCTATGCAAAAAACTACGATTGAGGGGGTTTTTGCCTGCGGCGATAATGCAAGTACGGTTCGTTCTCTTGCCAGTGCAGTATACAGCGGCAATCTGGCAGGCGCTGTGATCAATCAGGAGCTCACTGAATCCCAGTTCTAGCCGGCCGAAAGGAGATGAGGATGACCGGCCGTTGTATTTTGTGCTCGTAAGTCTTAGCGCTTAAGAAGCACTGCCGGTCATTTCCATCAGCCTTTGGGCATTGAATACCGCGTGCGCTTTTCCATCATTGTTGAAGAATATCCACACCGTATGGCCGTCCTTTTTCCAGTTGGTGACCTTCCTGGCGAATGTGCGTAATATTTTATCGGAATAAGAAGATGCATACCCGCTGGGCCCGTGAAGCCGCAGGTAAATATTTTGATCAGTAATTTCCTCTATATAAGGACGACGATTCCCTGATTCAGCAATGACAAAGGCGATGCCCTGTTTCTTCAGTAATGTAATGCTTTCTTTCACAAACCAGCTTTCGTGCCGGGCTTCCAGGGCAAAATGGTAGCCTTTGTACTTTTTGAGCGCCTGGTAAAATTCGGTAGCCCGTTCCTTGTCAAACGACAAGGAAGGCGGTAGCTGTACCAGGATTGGTCCGAGGTGCTTTTTGACCGGCTCAAACAAGTCAAAGAATTTCGGCAGGATGTCTTTGGGATCGTTCAGTTTTTTAATATGGGTGATATACCGGCTGATCTTTGGACAAAAGAGAAATGTCTTTTCGACCACCGAAATCCAGTGTTTGATGGTTTCCCGCTTGGGAAGGCGGTAAAAGCTGGTATTGATTTCCGTGGTATGGAAGTGCTGGGCGTAAAAGGCAAGGTAATCCCGGGGCGCTGTTTTTTCGGGGTAAAAGCGGCCTCGCCAGTGTTTATAGCTCCAACCGGAAGTGCCAATATGAATAGTACCTGCCATCTCTTAAATTTCTTCAAAATCGTGCCACACTGGGCCTACGCATAATCCCTGGAAATGAGGCTTTTTTTCGCAAGGTGGTTCAGGTACCCTGAGAAGGCTGCATCAATCAGGTCAGAAGCAGCCAAATAATTTTTATATTCTGAAAAGAAATGAATTATCTTAGTAAGATGATAAAAAACTCTACCTCTGAAAGAGAATTAGTAGAAAGATTGATCGGTGGCGATGAGATGGCCTTTAACGAGATTTTTTATTGTTATAAGGATAAGCTATTTTCTTACTGCTACCGGTTTGCCAAGTCTAAAGTGATGGCCGAGGAAATCGTGCAGGAGGTATTGGTTAAGATATGGACAAACCGGGAAAATATTAACCCTGAATTATCTTTTAGCAGTTATCTATATACTATTGCCAGAAACCACAGCCTTAATTTTCTCAAAAAGGCGGCTTCTGACAATGCATTTAAGGAACGCCTGTTATATCATTTCGAGCGTAACCGTTACGAATTCGAAGAAGAAATGAATTATAAAGAGCTCAGCAGACTGGCTGACAGGGCGATTGCCTCACTGCCTCCCAAAAGACGGCAAATCTATCAAATGAGTAGGGATTTATCGATGAATTACGAAGATATTGCCAATTATCTGGGTATTTCAAAGCACACGGTGAAGAACCAAATTGTTCAGGCCCGCAAGTCAATAAGAGATTATCTTAGCCTGCATGAAGAAATCGGGTTTTTTCTCTTATTTGCCATATCGCTTTCGTATACGGGTTTTTAGCACCAAGTATATGGGTGATTATTAGTCTTCTAATTGGCTTACCCTATTGTCTAACTGACACTCTGATCTCAACATCTGAGATTTGCGAGAGATTCTGAGCTCGAGCATTATGATTCTTCCTGACATGGCAAGGTATTTTTTATGTGTGAATAGTCCTGTCGTTGTGTCAGGATTGTATTAATAGTAAATCGGAAAAACATTGGACATTTATTCCCGGAAAAGAGACCTTTTGAGAAAATACCTGGACAATGAGTATTCAGAGGATGAATTGGAAGAACTGTTTGGTTATTTAAGGGAAAATGATCATGGAGCTTTTGAGGAGATTACCGCTGATTTGTGGAAGAGTATTGGAGAAGAGAAGAAGATGGATGAGGAGTCTGCCCGCTCGTTAATAGAAAATGCGATCAATTCCCACAAGCATGTAAATAAAGCGCGCTACAGAGCAATCCCATGGTACAAGGCAGCGGCAGCAGCCGTATTGGCATTGGTCATTGGGGGCGGCTTGTTTCATTGGGCTTTTCATGGCAAGGACCAAACGGCGGTAGCCGTGAAACAAGTGGCGAAAGAGTACAGGAATGATGTGAAGCCCGGAGGGGTGAAAGCAATTTTAAAGGCGGGCCAGTCTCAAGTGGTATTGAACGCGAGAGACACCAGTTTTGTGCTTGCTGGAAATGTCGTCCATATTAAGCAAGGGGATGTGAAGATTGCGGAGAGTGAGCCGGTCCAGTATACCTTGATTACACCAAAAGGGGGAGAATACAGCCTGGTATTATCAGATGGTACGAAGGTGACGCTTAATGCCGATTCCAAACTGGTCTATCCATCCGTATTTCACGGAAAGACCCGGACGGTCCAGCTCACCGGGGAGGGTTATTTTACGGTCACAACCGATCCAAATCATCCCTTTATCGTCCATACCGATATGCAGGATGTGCGGGTGTTGGGGACAGAATTTAATGTACAGGCTTATCCCGATGAAAAGAAAAATGTGACTACCCTGATTAATGGAAAAGTTCAGGTAAGCAGTGGTGGGGAGGAATTGCGGCTAGAAGACGGGCAGCAAGCTATATCCACTGTCCAGGGAAAACTCACCCTTAATCCTAATGCAGACGTCCAACAGGCGATCGCCTGGAAAGAAGGCTATTTCAGGTTTTATTTGACCGATATTCGCGAGATCATGCGGCAATTGTCCCGCTGGTATGACGTAGAGGTAACCTATGAAGAAGGCGTGGAACCCAGAGAATTTTTAGCATTTATTAATCGGAATAATAATATTTCCGAGGTATTGAAAATGCTGGAGGAGACCGGGGAAATACATTTTCAGATTGAAGGCAGGCATGTTACCGTCATGCGTAGTGCACCTTGATGGACGCAGAGCGCAGCATAGAAGGCCGGCAGGATATGGCTATAGACAGGTCAGTCGGATATCTCTGTTTTGATCTAATATCTGCCTGGCGAATATATTGGGGAACCATTTGGTACATTGTTATGAAAGCCGAAGCCGCCATCCTCCAATTCACGAATTGCATTCTCCTTCGTCCAACCGTCAAAAATAATCCGGTATAAGGCTGAGGTTAAGCCTGTTCGGTCGGAGCCTTTCCAGCAATGGATCGGGATCGGGCCTTTCCTGTTTTTGATCCCACGCAATGCTTCTATCACGCTGGCTTCTTTTATGGACGATACGTCAGTGAAATAACTATTGTTATAATGGGACCAATGATTATTGAGGGAATTAACCGTTTCCCTAAACCAGACATAAATATCCCTCCATAAAAAATTGGGGGGTAAATTGTAGGGTAAAAAAAACACTCAGAACAAAAAATGTTCTAAGTGTTTGATTTTCAAGTGGTCCCACCTGGGCTTGAACCAGGGACCCCCTGATTATGAGTCAGGTGCTCTAACCAACTGAGCTATAGGACCTTCCGGTTAACTTAACCAGAAAAACATTTGATTTAACAAGAGCGCAAAAGTAGTCATTCTGTCATATTTCTCAAAAACTCCGAGAGGAAGACCGGAAGCCTTTAAATGCGAGAACTAAGAGAAGCTATATTTCACGCATGGAGCCCGGCCGGATCGCTACCATAATCTGTAGCAAGTCCTTTGGCCTTAATCGCGAACCGGAATGATTTATCCGGTAAGTGAAAAGACGGCCTTAAGACTATAGTGATTATCTGTCGCGAGGGATCTCTTTCGGCACTTCGCCCGAGGGGCTTCCTCGAAATTAAGCCGTTAGACCGAATATTTTTTGCGTTTCTTTGCGGTATGCAGCATATCAAGGCCATCATTTTTGATTTAGGAGGGGTTCTGTTGAATATAGATTATCACCGGGCAGAAAAGGCATTTCGAGACTTGGGCGTGTCGCATTTTGGGGATCTCTATGCGCAGACCCATGTGGGAGCCCTTTTCGCGGATCTGGAAACCGGCCGGATTGACGGGCCGGCATTTACCGAAGCGATGAAAAAGGAGTCTTCCCTTCCTTTAACGGATCAGCAGATTACCGACGCATGGAATGCCATGCTGTTGGACTTCCCCGCCGAACGGATCGACTTGTTGAAGCAGATCAAAGAGAAGTACGACCTCTACCTGCTCAGCAATACCAATGCCATCCATTTGGAGGCATTTACCCGGATGTTGCAAAAGGAAAGCGGAATACCTTCACTGGACAGCTTGTTCCGGAAAGCCTATTATTCTCACCTGATCGGAGAGAGAAAGCCGGATGTGGAAGCTTTCACACACGTCATCGAGGACAGCCATCTGGATCCGGCCACTACGCTTTTTATCGACGATACCGCGATAAATATAGACGCCGCCAGGAAAGCCGGCTTACAGGCGACATTGCTGACCCCACCCCAAACCGTGGTCGATGTGATCTCAGCCCTGGGCTAATTCGGCGATGACAGTCTGCCCCCCTCGTACCATATCGTTGACCTTCACCCGGATGCGGGCATCCAAAGGAAGCAGCAGGTCGACGCGGGAGCCGAATTTGATAAATCCCATCTCATCATTTTGGTTTACCTCCTTACCTGGTTCCAGGTAATTGACGATGCGCCGCGCCATCGCCCCGGCGATTTGCCGGACAAGGACGGTTCCGTGCGGGCTTTCCAGCACCACGGTGTGACGTTCATTGAGGGTAGAGGATTTAGGATGCCAGGCCACCAGGTATTTTCCCGGATGATAAGCTGAAAGCTTCACTACGCCACTCACGGGGTTCCGGTTCACATGTACGTTGGCAGGACTCATAAATATGGATACCTGAATGCGGGGTCCCTTGAAATATTCTTCCTCAATGGTCTCTTCGATGACCACGATTTTTCCATCGGCCGGAGCGATCACGAACTGTTCGTTGGTTACCATCACCCGGTGTGGAATCCGGAAAAAAGACAGCAGGCATAGATAGAAGATGACTGCCGCTGCAGTCACCACCCAGGCAACCGCAGGTGCAGCATACCACCACACCAGGACGCAGATCGTAGCGAGCAGTAGGAAGCCGATACCCAGGGTCGGATAACCCTCCTTATGAATGTGCATAACAGTCTGATTATTCGAGGCAAAGATAAGGCTTCGCCCATTGCCGGCCGTTTCTTATCCGCTCCAAAGCCGGCCTGGCGGATCAGTGAACGAACAAGGTAACATAAAGCCACACCACCGGTGTGGCCATGAGCAGCGAATCAAAGCGGTCCAGAATCCCACCGTGCCCGGGCATGAGACGTCCCGAGTCTTTAACTCCTGCCATCCGCTTGATGCGGGATTCCAGCAAATCTCCCGCCGTGCCCACCACCGAAGCAATTAAGGCGATAACGACCCAATCCACCAGCCGGTAAGTGTGGCCAAAATAGCCGTAAATACAAGCAGCCACGATGGTGAAAAACACGCCGCCCAAAGTACCCTCCCAGGTTTTTTTGGGAGAGATGGCCGGAAAAAACTTCGTTTTGCCGATCACCGAACCGGTGATATAAGCCATGGTATCGTTGATCCAGATGCAGAAAATCAATCCCAGCGGAATGACCGGAAGGTCATTCCAGGAATGGTATAACCGCAGATGAACCATCAAGGCCAGTGGCAGAGCCACATACAGCAGACCCAGTAAACTGTATTTAAGATTGCGGGGTCGCAGACGATCCATAAAGAGCCCTTCGTTGATGACCATGATTATAATCATCAGGATGCCCATCCAAAGCCCCAGGAAAACTGCCGGCAGGTATAGAAAAGTGAAAAAGTCTCCCGACAGCATCAGAAATATCGCGATGACCAACAGATAGAGGCAGGGACGGTGCCAGGAAGACACGTGGGTATACTCAGGATCCATACGGACGATCAGTTCGGAGTATTCGCGGATTCCCCCCAAGGCAATGGCCAGAAAAAGCAGGAAAAAAGAAGTGGGGGTCCATAGCACAGCAAACAACATCACCATCACGAATACGGCGGCCGAAAGCGTACGGGTGTAAAAGGTTCTCATGGATACTGGGCTAAAGACATGTCTTTTCGGGTTAAAGAAGCGCTGGTTTTTGGCAGGTCATTCTCGGGGCGAGTCTTGGAGGAGTCGGGTGGCTTCTTCCACCTGATCTTTATGGACATATAGGGATACATCACCGAATACACCATAAGAAGAGTCCCGCTGGTTAATAATTACACTTTCTATGTGATGCTCTTTCAGCATACCTCGGATTACTTCTGCTTCAAAAGGGCTTTCCGTAGTAAATACGACTTTCCAGTCAGGCTCCATAAGCTATGTTTCAGGTAATAGGTGGTTCTATAATATCAGTCTGCCGGCCAAAAATGCCCGGAATGGTTTTCCGGGGGATGAATTTCCAAAAAATCACAAAAAGCCCGATGACAATCACCGAGCTGACCAGACCAGCTAACGCCGGCGTGGGCTGATCTTGAGAGATGTCAAATGCAATATAATGCTTTTGGAATAAGAACAAAAGCACAACCTGTGTCCCATTGTTAATGAAATGAGCCACGATAGAATACCACAGGTTGCCGCTGATATAATAAATCAGCCCAAGGATGACACCGAGTGCTGCCCGCGGAAAAAAGCCAAGCATTTCCCCATGCAGCAGACTAAAGATCAACGACGCCAGTAAGATGCCGATCCATCCGCGGCGGGTCATGCGTACCAGCAACCGCTGAATCACTCCCCGGAAGAACATTTCTTCAGCGATGGCCGGAATAATGCCGATCAGCAACAGGTTGAACAGCAGCGATCCCCAACCTTGCATCCGCAGCATGGCCTCGGTCATTTCGGTCGCTTTCTGGTTCAACTGCCGCAGGCTTTCATCAAGACTGCCGAAATGAATTTGCTGATTCCAATCAGAAAGTACTCCGACGGCAGGCATGGCGCAAACCAAAATCACGATGCTCAGCAGTCCTGCTACCAGCCGGAAGCGGTGGCGCAAATCTCCATATTCCAGCGGGTGGGGATCCGACAGGTACAAAAACAACAGCGCAGGCACCAGAAAGCAGAACAGACTGTAAATCAATTGCATCCACTTCATCACCTCCACAAAATGCGGATTATGGAGGTCCCCGTTCTGCAAGTCGAAAGCGGTAATGCCTGTTACCTGGGGCATGGCCCAACCCAGAAAAAAGAAATTATAAATGACAAAGCAGCCCAGAAAAATCCCGGAAAAGACAACCAGCTGAAAGAATGGAGGGTATTGCTTAAGATATGAAGTCATGAATGATATTATTCCGATTTCAGTGACAGCCCTGTGCACCAGGGCCTAAGGAGGCGAAAATAAGGGATTTCACGCAGAACTTACCGATATGCCTTATGCCGGGGAATGTGTAACTTTGCCTTCCCGCAGCCGCAGGGACTTTCTCTGCCTGGATCGGCGAATAATTCAGATCGTAAGCATGGTACGCATTGGCGACATTTCATTAAGCGATTTTCCCTTATTGCTGGCCCCCATGGAAGATGTCAGCGACCCGCCTTTTCGTGCCCTTTGCAAAGCTCATGGCGCCGATTTGATGTATACGGAATTCATTTCTTCGGAGGGGCTCATCCGGGATGCCATTAAAAGCCGCCAGAAATTGGATATTTTCGACTATGAACGTCCCATTGGCATACAGATCTTCGGCGGAGATGAAGAATCCATGGCCCTGGCGGCGCAGATCGTAGATGCTACCGCTCCAGACCTGGTCGACATCAATTACGGCTGCCCGGTCAAGAAAGTGGTATGCAAGGGGGCCGGTGCGGCCATTCTCAAGGATATTCCCAAAATGGTAAAGCTGACCCGGGCCGTGGTGCAGGCGACCCGTCTGCCCGTTACCGTGAAAACCCGGCTGGGCTGGGACGAACAAACTAAAAACATCGAAGAAGTAGCGGAACGCTTACAGGATGTAGGTATCCGTGCCCTCAGCATCCATGGGCGGACCCGCACGCAAATGTATAAAGGAACAGCGGACTGGACCCTGATTGGCCGGATTAAAGACAACCCGCGCATCCAGATTCCCGTTTTTGGTAACGGGGATGTGCTGACGCCGCAACAGGCCGTGGAGGCAAAAAACAAATACGGCGTGGATGGTGTTATGATAGGAAGAGCGGCCATCGGGTATCCGTGGATTTTCCGGGAAATCAAGCATTATTTGCGGACGGGTGAATTGCTTTCACCCCCTACGGTACAGGAAAGGGTTGATGCCTGCCTGAATCATCTCAGAAAATCGATAGCCTGGAAAGGGGAGATCCTGGGAGTATTGGAAATGCGGCGTCATTATGCCAATTACCTGAAAGGATTACCGAACATCCGGGAGTTCAGGCTTAAACTGGTGTCAGCCTCCTCCGCAGCAGAAACGGAATCCATTCTTAAACAGGTAGTGGATTACTACGCAGGATATCCACCGATGGATATCCCGGGGGAACAGGAAGCCCCGCGGCATGCTCCGGTAAGCATTTGATGGGTGAGTGCCCAACTGGTATACTTTCACATTTAAAATCTTTTGCCATGGTAAGCTATTTGAGAAACGAGGCATGGAAGGAGCTGCCGATCAAGTATAAGTCGTCCTTGCGAAAAAAATATGCAGTATCTAACCACGGAAGGGTAGTGAGCTATACCCAAGATATTAAAAGTGGAAATTTGCTCAATGGTTCTACCGTGGAAGGGTATACGGTAATCAACGTAAAACCGAACGACACGTTCCAGTCGCTGTATCTGCACCGCGAAATTGCTAAATTGTTCCTGCCCCGTCCCACGAGGAAGCATAAATACGTGATCCATCTGGATCACGATAAAAAGAACAATCATGTGCGAAACCTGCGCTGGGCTACCAAAGAAGAGATGGAGGCCCACCAGCAGAAAAGTCCTGCGAAGATTGCCTATAAGGAAAGGCAGCGCAACCGCACCAGCGGCCTGAAATTGACCGCTGCGAAGGTCCGCTCCATTAAAAGGCTCTTGAAATCGCCGGGTCGCCGTACCATGAAGCAGATTGCCGAAAAATTCGGGATCAGCGAAATGCAGCTCTATCGGATCAAAAAAGGCGAGAACTGGGCTCATATTACACTTTGATCACCGGCGGCGTCATCCACCTTAATCAAAGGGTCTTGGAAGCGGGCTTTTCGCGGGCAGATACCCACTTGCCCATGAGAATTACATCCTGAAATTCATGGTCGCTTTGGCGGACCACGCCGGTCTTTCGACCCTCTTCCTGGAAGCCGAAATTGCGGTACAGGTGGATCGCTTTGTCATTATTGGCCATGACGCTGAGATGTACATAGCGGAGGACGGGATGGGGTTCCAGCCATTGGAACATGACATGCATCATCCGCCGGGCAATGCCCATGTTCCAGTATTTGCGAAGCACGACGATTCCAAATTCCCCGACATGCAACTGTTTTTTGGATTTGGCCTGGGTGACGCTCAGGGTGCCCGCGAGCGTGCCTTCGATGTCGCCGACAAGAAAAAGCTGGTTGGGGTTTTGCTGGTAGGCTGCGATAAATTCCCGCTCCTGTTCCAGGGTCAGGTGAAGCGCTTCTGAAGGCGTGGTCATCAGAAAATCGGACTCCTGAACGGCCTGTCTGAACATGTCCAGCAGCGGTCCGGCATCCTCTATGCGGGCATCCCGAATGCGCAGGTATTGGCCGTTGGCAAGCAAGTATCGCATGCGGTATTGATTGATGATCAAAAACCCGGTGATTCTACGCTTGGGCGGCAAATGGCGAAAGCTACCCCGCCGGGGTAGCATAAATATACAAATACTTAATTACTGATCCGGTCTTTGCCAAAATACGGCACCAGGGCGGCCGGCAGGCGAATCGCATCATTCAGCTGATGGTTTTCCAGCAAACAGGCCATAATACGCGGCAAGGCCAGGGAACTGCCGTTCAGCGAATGGAGGAGTTGAGATTTTCCGTGTTCATCCTTGAAGCGGATTTTCATGCGGTTGGTTTGGAAGGCCTCGAAGTTAGATACCGAACTGACCTCCAACCAACGTTGCTGAGCGGCGCTGAACACTTCAAGATCGTAAGTCAGTGCAGAGGTGAAACTCATGTCACCGCCGCAGAGCCGCAGAATGCGATAGGGCAGTTCCAGACTAACCAACAGGTGCTCCACGTGGGAAATCATGGCTTCCAGCCGTTCATAGGAATGTGCCGGATGCACGAGTTCGACGATCTCGACTTTGTCGAACTGGTGGACCCGGTTGAGTCCGCGGACGTCTTTGCCATAGGAACCCGCCTCCCGACGAAAGCACGGCGTATAAGCGGTCATTTTTACGGGCAATGCGGCAGCGGCAAGGATTTCATCGCGGTATATATTGGTCAGCGGTACTTCGGCCGTCGGGATCAGGTAAAAGTCATCTTCCTGCACGTAGTACATTTGCCCTTCTTTGTCAGGCAGCTGACCCGTCCCGTACGCGGTGGCCTCGTTTACCAGGAAAGGCGGAATATATTCCCGGTATCCCCCCCGGGTATTATAGTCGAGAAAATAAGCAACCAGCGCACGCTGGAGCCGCGCTCCCTGTCCGCTAAAGACCGGGAAGCCTGATCCTGTGAGCTTGTTACCCAGTTCAAAGTCGATCAGGTCATATTTTTTGGCCAGTTCCCAGTGAGGCAGCGCTTCGGCCGGCAGCGAAGGCATAGGACCGCCTTCACGTACCACCTCGTTATCCTGGGGAGTGGATCCTACCGGAACAGAATTGTGGGGCAGGTTTGGTATCTTAACGAGGCTGTCCTCCAGCAGTTTTTCGGTTTCGCGCAACTGGGCGGCAATCGGATCCAGTTTTTCTTTGAGGGAAGCCACCTGATTTTTCTTTTCTTCCGCTTCTTTAGCTTGTCCTTTTCCGATCAGCATGCCTATTTCCCGGGAAGCCGATTTCACGGTCGCCTGTGTTTCATCAAAACTGGCCTTGAGAGATTTTCTTTGGTCGTCCAGCCGGATGACCTCCTCGACGAGAGCGTAGTCTGTAAATTGTTTGACGGCGAGCCGCTTGAGCACTTCGTCTTTGTGTTGCCGGATGTAGGCTACCTGTAGCATCGGATAAAATTTTCACAAAGATAAGGGATCTCCAATGGGACAGGCAAACCGAAGCCATACAGGTACTCCATAAGGTATGACGGTGTCCGGTGTGGCGGGGCTCATTTTCTCCATCCCCTGAGTTTGCCCGCCACTTTGCCTTCCCGGCATTCCGTGTAGGCCTGTGGGCGGCTCACTGGACCGGAAAAAAGCGGCGTGATCAGTTTTTTCTGTGTCCTCCTGTCAGCCTGCCGCTCCGCATGAGCATATAAGCCACGTGCCTATAGCGTGCGACGGGGCGCATTCTGCCGGGCATTCCCGGTTGCGCGGTCTTTTTTGCTACCTTTGCGACACAAAAAAAGGCGTCTTATGATTAGTGTGCAAAATGTGAGTCTGTCGTTTGGGAAACGGGTGCTTTTCGACGAAGTGAACCTTAATTTCACCGAAGGAAATTGTTACGGGGTGATCGGTGCCAATGGCGCGGGTAAATCCACCTTCCTGAAGATCCTTTCCGGAGAAATTGAACCCAATAAGGGTTCGGTGTCCATTACGCCGGGAGAACGGATGTCCGTGCTTCGGCAGGACCAGTTTGAGTTTGATGCCTACCCGGTGCTGCAGACAGTCATCATGGGCAATACCGCGCTGTGGGAAGTCATGCAGAAGCGGGATGCCATATATGCCAAAGAAGACTTCAGCGAGGAAGACGGAATCCAGGCGGGCCATCTGGAAGACGAATTTGGGGAAATGGGTGGATATACTGCTGAAAGCGATGCGGCTACACTGCTGAGTAATCTGGGCATTGCAGATGCCTTGCACAACCAGCGCATGAAAGAACTGGGCGGAAACCAGAAAGTACGGGTACTGCTGGCCCAGGCCCTGTTTGGCAACCCGGACATTCTTTTGCTGGATGAGCCGACCAATAACCTCGATGTGGAAACCATCAGCTGGCTGGAAAACTTTTTAGCCGATTATGAGCATATCGTCATTGTGGTCTCCCATGACCGGCATTTTCTGGACACCGTATGCACCCACGTCGCCGACATTGATTTTGGAAAGATCCGGATCTTCACGGGCAATTATACCTTCTGGTATGAGTCGAGTCAGCTGGCCGCCCGGCAGCTGACAGACCGCAATAAGAAAATGGAGGAAAAAAAGAAGGACCTGTTGGATTTCATTGCCCGGTTCAGTGCCAATGCGTCCAAATCCAGGCAGGCCACCAGTCGTAAAAAGGCGCTCGAAAAGATCGTTATCGAAGATATCAAGCCTTCCAACAGAAAATACCCCGGCATCATCTTCCAGCCTAACCGCGAGGTGGGTAATCAGATCCTGAACGTGGAAAAACTCGAAAAAGCAGTAGAAGGACGAATGCTGTTCAGCGACGTCACTTTTGAAGTCCGCAGGGACGACAAGATCGCTTTTTTGTCCCGGGATCCGGTAGCACTGACCACTTTTTTTGAGATCATCAATGGCGAGATGCAGGCTGACGGGGGCAAATTCACCTGGGGAACCACCGTAACCAGTGCCTATCTTCCCAATGACAACGCGCAATATTTTACCGGAGATCTGAGCCTGATGGACTGGTTACGCCAGTATGTCCCCCCGACGGTGACTGAGGTGGATGAGCCATTTCTGCGGGGATTCCTCGGCAAAATGCTTTTCAGCGGAGATGAAACCCTGAAAAAGACCAGCGTCCTGAGCGGAGGGGAGAAGGTTCGTTGCATGATCTCCCGGATGATGCTGCAGTCGCCCAACGTGGTGATCCTGGATGAGCCTACCAACCACCTGGACCTGGAATCGATCCAGGCCTTCAATAACGGGATTCTCGATTTTAAGGGGGTAGTGCTCTTTACTACCCATGACCATCAATTCATGCAGTCGGTGGCTAACCGGGTGATCGAACTGACGTCTCAGGGGGTGATTGACCGGTTGATGACTTTCGATGAATACCTGGCAGATGACCGGGTCCGCGCGCTGCGGGAAGAAAAATACGGACAGGATATGCTGGCCTGATCCCCGTTATTCGTATCGGAGCGCATTGATGGGGTTAAGCCTGGAAGCTTTGAAAGCTGGATAGATTCCGGAGATCAGCCCTACCAGTGTGCAGATAAAAATGCCCGTAAAGATGACCCCCCAGGGAACGACAAAAGCGGTATGCATCAGCATGGCCACCCCGTTTCCCAACAGCAGGCCGAGCACAATACCCCAGACACCCCCCCAAAGGCTGATGATCAGCGTTTCGAACAAAAATTGCCGGAGTATGGATGCCGATTTCGCCCCTAAGGCTTTGGAGACCCCGATTTCGCGGGTTCGCTCGGCCACCGCCACCAGCATAATGTTCATCAGTCCGATGGCCGAGCCGAACAAAGTGATGAATCCGATGAGAATAGCCGCGACAGTGACTGAACTCAATACTCCAAGCAGCATTTGAGCGATGTTGTCGCTCTTGCTGACGTAAAAGTTGTTGGCTTCATTCAGGTTTAGTTTACGGACAATGCGAAACAGCCCGGTGGCTTCGCCGATCGCCTGGTCCACTTGTTGCACCTGGTCTACCATAATGCCGATCTGGTAAGAAGGATTGGCATTATCGAACACGCGCCGGACATTGTTGACGGTGGTAATCACCACATTGTCCGCACTGAAGAGATTGCTGCTGCCCTTGGCCTGCAACACGCCGATGACGCGATAGCGCACTGACCCCACCCGGATGGTGCTGTTATCTATGCCTTTGAGATGCTCGCCGAACAGCTTTTTGGCAATGTCCATGCCCAGTATGGCGACATTGCGGCCCGACTGGAGATCAAGTGGGTTAAAGTTCCTGCCGATCTGCAGGGTATATCCATTCAACAATAGGTAGTTTTCATCGCTGCCCACAATGCGCACATTAGGATCGGTCTTCTGATCTCCGTGAAACACCGTAGACATCCAGCCTCCGTTGACCGAAAGACTTACATGCGCCGGATAGTTAAAGCGCCGGATGAACTCCTGGGCCTGGAGATAGGTGATGGGTTCATTGCGACGGGATGTCTTTATTTTCTTTTCATCCTCGTTTTTGTTTCCCTTTTCTGCTTTCCTTCCGCCGATGTGGATATTCATTTCCCAATTACGGATGGAAAAGCTATTGGCGCCCATGCTGGCGAAATTGTCGTATACGCTGCTGCGGATACTGGCTACCGCCGTGAAGATGCCGACGAGGGCGAGAATACCCACGGCGATGATGGCGATAGTGAGCCGGGTGCGCAGTTTATTGCCTCGTACCGAGCGAAATGATAAATATAGTATGTCTTTGAGCAGCATACGGGGATGATGAGCCCACGATGAAAATGGCGTGCCAGCATCCCAAGGAGCCGGCAGCTACTGCGAAAGTAGGATTTTTCTCCCGGACCCGTGATTTTTGTGCACCGGCCCTTTCAGGGCGCCAGCCAGTGAAAAAAAGGGACCGGCAGGTTTCTTAAAAGCCAGAAAATCAGGGTGGCAGCCAACACACTCCAGGTAAACCAGGGCCGGTACAGCAGGGACTGCCCCTGAGGCCGGCCCCTCAGCCACGTCGCCAGGGGCGCCAGCCCCGTATAGGCCAGGACCGGCAGCACCATCACGGCCAGCAGATTGTAGCCTGCCGCCTGGCCGACCGCCCCGTGCAAAAGTGCATGCAAAGCCCGTTGAGAGCCGCAGCCCGGGCAGTAAAGTCCCGTCAGGCAATAGAAGGGGCATTTCGGAAAAAAGCCCGCGCCCACGGGATTGAACCGGTAATACAGAAACGCGCCGCCTGCGGCAACCGTGACAAACACGATGACCTTGGTCCGGGAATGCTGCATGTCGTGCGTCCCCGCTTCTTTAGGAAGGTATGGCTTCACGGCTTTTCGAAGTAACCCGTCGCCTTAACGGTGAATGAGCGAACTGAGCTCCACCCCATAGATGATCGCTCCGATGATAATCCAGGCAATTCCGACAAAGAAGCCGATCTTGGTCCATTTGCCGGCATTGGCGGACGCTTTTAAGGCGCCTTGATGATCACCCGCATCAAACTTGCTGTTGACCTGTGCAGCAAACACGATGCCGGCTATCCCAAAAGGAAGACAGCAGAAAATAGTGACCAGGATGGATTCCACCAGCCAGTTTTTGGGCCTCCCGGTAGGAGGACTGCTTACGGAGGGTTGGGCATTTGGTTCCATAAAGAGGGTTTGATTGAAGATTAAATATACCAAAGTTTTGAGAATGGAATTTTTCTTAAAAGCCGGCCGATAAAAACTCCGTCGCCGGGATTGCCGGACGGGCTAATTTGGCTATATTTACCCTACCCTTCGGGCGGTGTATACCCGGCCAGCCATCGGCCACCACTATTCTCCCATAAATCGTAAACAGTAATGATATGAAAGCTATAGCCATTACCCCGGGAAGCCCGGGGGCTCACCTTACCGAAAGGCCCGAACCGCAAATATCCGCAGACGATGAAATCAAACTTAAGATATTGCAGGTAGGCATCTGCGGTACAGACCGGGAGGAAGTGGAGGGGGGCAGGGCCGACCCTCCTTCCGGAAGCGGGGAACTGGTCATCGGTCATGAAAATTTCGGCCGCGTGGTGGAGGTAGGCAGTGCCGTGAAAGCGGTCAAGCCCGGCGACTATGCCATGTTCACCGTTCGGCGGGATTGCGAGCCCTGCATCTGCGGCTCTCACAACGATATGTGCATGAGAGGCGCCTATACCGAGCGCGGGATTAAAGGACTGGATGGGTATCAGGTGGAATATGCTGTGGACAAAGAGCGCTATGTCATTGCTATTCCCGAATCCATTAAACACCTTGGCGTGCTGGCCGAGCCTATGTCGGTCTCGGAGAAGGCAATCAATCAAGCCGTGCGGGTGCAGTGCGCCCGGCTGCCGGGAATCAGCGAAGATACCTGGTTGGCCGGGAAGAAAGTGCTCGTGGCCGGGCTGGGGCCGATCGGCTTATTGGCGGCCTTTATCCTTAAACTGCGCGGGGCCGAGGTGACCGGACTGGATATCGTCGACGAAGACACCCTCAGGCCATCGCTGCTTCGCGCCATCGGCGGAACCTATGTAGACGGCCGGCACATAAAAACCCTGGATCTGGACGATCATCTCGGTCAAATTGATCTCATCTTTGAGGCCACCGGAGTACCGTCCCTGGAGTTTGAGCTGATTGATGCCCTGGGCATCAATGGCATTTATGTGTTGACGGGCATCCCTTCCGGAAAGCGACCGCTCAATATCGTAGGGGCGCCCCTGTTATTGCAAATGGTCCTCAAAAATCAAGTCATGATGGGGAGCGTCAACGCAGGACTGGACGATTTTCATACCGGAATCCGGGAACTGGAAGAAGCCTACCAAAAGTTTCCCGATGCGATTGACAAAGTAGTCACGGCCCGGATCCCCGTGGCGGATTTTCAAAAGGCTTTTTCCCGGCATGACGCCAACGACATCAAGGTAGTCATTGAATGGGAAGCCCCCTAAAGCCACTCCGTTCAGACGATCTCTATGGAGAAATCCCTGCCCTCCCAGCGGTCCGCTTCAGGCCAGAAGAACGTGAATTGAAGGGTGCTGCCGGCTTTGACGCGTGAGAGAGTAAGATCTACCACATGGATGCCCAGTCCGGTATCCCGACTGTCCGTATCCCGGACGGTAGTCCATCCGTCCACACTCCAGTGCAACCTGCAGGGTGCCTGGGTTTCCAGGCGTAGCTTTTTTTTGCGGTTAATGGCGCGGAGCTTGCGGGAAAACCGCCAGAAATCAAAGGGAGAGGTCCTTTTTTCTTCCAGGTACCGGCTCTGGGTCTGTGGAGGCATGTCAAATATTTTCCCGTCATGGAGCGAACGGCATAGTTTCAGGTATTCGCTGTGAGCCCATACCAGGGGCATCGCCGACCCGGAGGGACGTCCGAAAAATAATTCCAGGGAAGGGATATCCGGGGCGTCCCACACCTGTTCGGGGATCATCCCTCCCTCATTGGCGAAATTAGCCATGGTCTGTAGAAGCTCCCGGGCACGGTCCTTGTCCCCCGCGGCGAGTGCATAATGCCCCCGCTCTCCGGAAAGCAGCGGCCATCCGCGCCCCCGGCCCGTGCCATCGAAGGGACTTCCATCGTCATGTTCTCCATAGCCATCCCGGTTATAACGGTGCCAGAGATCTCCGTAGGGAGTCTTGGTCTTTAACAGGGCATCGATAGCCACCAGTGTATTGACGATCCGCGGATCATCGGCCGTTCGCAGGCCGAAGCGGACCAGGGCCAGCGCGTCCGGACTGACGATCTGGGCGGACAAAGCGTCTCCGGGGACCGCCAGATTTTTGATCAGGATGACGTCGTCCTCCAGGGTCGCGGTCTCCCCGACGTTGGGGGGAGCGATCCGCACGTAATATCCTTCAATATTGAGTTGCTTGGCCAGTTCCGTATGGGTCACATAGGTCCAGGCGTCGATGTTGTCGTTCCAGGTATCAGCGGTTTGCCGCAGATAACGGGCAAATGCCTGACCTTCCTCTGCCTCCAGCAGGTCGGCGGCCGCCAGCAGGGCCGCAATGGTGGTCGCCAGCGTAAAGGGAGAATACCCGGCGTTTTCTTCCCAGCGGTCCTGTTCCGAACAAGGCCCGTGCGTCACCAGAAAGGCGACAGCCTTTTTGACCATCGGCAGAAACTCAGTAACGGTCTTGCGGTTCAGTACCTTGTGGTGATACAGCATATTGACCAGCAGGATCGGCCAGGCGGTCTCATCCAGTTGGATGCCATGCCAGTAGGCCGACCCGTCCAGCCACATGTTCTGCAGCCAGTGTCCGTCGGGCTCCTGGGCCAGGCGGAGGTAATGTAAAACGGATAAGGAGGCGTGCTTGGCTCCGGCTGCCAGCAGTCCTCCGGCCACCTCGACCAGGTCACGGGGCCAGATCAGGTGATAGCCGCCCAGGTCATCGTCTCCTTTGGAGGATCCCCAGGGCACAGAAAGGCTCGCAATATATCCGCCGGGGAACTGCTGGGCGTGATGTACCTGTATGGTCGCGGCGCTGATGCGGAACAGGTTCCGTGATCCCTTGCTTCCTTGGGAATAATCAGTCAGTTGTTTTTGCCAGTCGGCCCATCCCTGCATATAGCCTTCTTTGGCGGCTTCGAAACCATCCAGGATACTGGCCAGGGCCCGTTGGCCTGCTTCATCGGCGTTCATCCCGAAACCGATCGCGATCACAAAGGGCGCACCCTCGGTCTGCGCCAGGTCGATTTCGCCGCATACGGCCACATTGCCGTTGTCGGCCCGCCGGTACCAGCGGGTCATTTTTTTGTTCCGTGAGATGTCCTGCCAGGCATCGGAATGACCGACAAAGCCTACCGACCGGGCTTTGAAAGGGGTGGAACAGGCCATGGCCACGGCGGTGCCTTTACGCTTGGCAAAAAGCATCGGGATGCCTTTATAGGTATTGCACCATGCGGTATTGCCCGCCCCGGCATTCATGATATGGGGGGCCATCAGGGCATAGAGGTGGTAGTCGGTCACCGAGCCTTTCAGGGCTTCAAAGGTGACCTGCTGGAGCAAGGTGTCCCGGTTGGGGTCGGTGAGGATTTCCTTGGTGATCCGGTAACGGTCTTCCCTGCAGGTATTGATGAACCGGTAAGCGGGTACCCCATCCTGAAGGTATTTAAGGGTACTCGCGGCATGTCTTTTTTCTTCGGAGAAAAAATCCTCGCCATCGCTGATGAGAAATCCCATGTCGCGGATGCACGCATAATCCACGCGGGGATAGTAAATTTCATTCAGGATGCCGTGGCTGGTCGTAAACCAGACCTGACTTAAGGGATTGAGAGAAACACCCACTCCGGTTTTGGCGCTGCTGTTCCAACGGGGCTGCGTGCCCGGCCAGCCAGGGGCAAAGGTATCTGTATACATAGTCATCTTGTTTGGCCTTGACGCAGCAAGGGCCTGAGAGCCTGCAGAGATCGCTAAACCGCCGGGTATCCCACCTGGGATTGGGTAGAGTAGTCAGGGGCAAGGTACGACTTATTGACCGGCGGACCTGAGCCGCGCCGTGTGGCAGGGGCGTCACGGTTTAAGTCCGTGATACATCGGAATGACGGTGCCCGTCACGGAGGCGCCCGCTTCGCTGACCAGCCAGGCGACTACCCGGGCAATGTCTTCGGGCGGGGTCCATTTTTCCGTTTCTTTTTCCGAAGACGCCCACTGGGCATTGGCGGGTGTTCGGATGACGGCCGGTACCACGACATTGGCCCGGACTCCGAAGGCCCTGCCTTCCTCGGCGATAGAGAGGGTGAGATTGATGAGTGCCGCCTTGGAGGCCGCATATGCAGCATTGCCTTCCCCGGGATGGACGGCCGGTCTGGCCCCTATGGTCACTATGGCTCCCCGTTTTTTCTCTTTCATACCAGGCAGCAGGGTGCGCAGCAGCAAAAACGCGGACCGCACGTTCAGGTGAAACATCTGGTCAAATACCTCCGGCGTATGTTCAGCCAGAGTCGCCGCTCCCTGAAAACCGCCGGCCAAATGCACGACTGCATCGGGAAAAGGCGCCTTGGTGCCTATTTTTTCGATGAGTGCGGGATCCGTTAAATCGGCCATGACACAGGAAAGCTGCTTGCCATAGGCATAGGGAAAATGCCGTTTGAGGGTCGCGGCGCCTTTTCGGTGATGCACCAGTGCAAAGACACGCCAGCCTTCTTCCAGCAGGCGGCTGGACACTGGGATCCCCAATCCTCCGCTTGCGCCGGTGACCCATATTGTTTTTTCCTTGGGCATCCTGGATATTTTGATGAGTGCGCTGCCCGACCTATGCCTTTACCGGTGGTTTGGACGGGCGGATCTCTACTTTGCTGGGCAGTGCGCGCCGGTTCATGCGTAACAGGTCATAGATCAGCTCACCAATGTCTTCGGGTTGTATTTTCCAGCCATCGTCGTCGTTGGGCGTATGGCCGTTAAAGTGACTGGTCACGGACCCGGGCATAATGGTAGTCACCTTGACATCGTCCTGGCGTACGTCAAGCATGAGCGCCTGGCTGAAGCCCACCAGGCCGAACTTACTGGCATTGTAGGCAGATCCTCCGGCAAAGAAATTTGTCCCGGCGAGGCTGGCGATGGTGATGATATAGCCTTTGGCCTGTTTGACGGCGTCCAGGGAAGCCTTGACACTGTGGAAGACTCCGGTCAGATTGGTATCGATAGTCTGATTCCATTGCTCGGAGGTCAGTGCAGAAATGGGTGCAAAGATCCCGACACCGGCATTGGCTACCAGAATATCAAGCCGGCCCCATTTCTTCAATATGGCCTGCACTGCCTGACGCTCGTCTTCTTCATTTCTGACGTCGGATTGCAGACAAAGCAGCCGATCGTCCCCTGCCTGGAAAGGAGCGGTGGCTTTTTGCAACGCATCGAGATCGCGGCTGCTGACGGCTATCCGATAGCCTTTGCCCAGCAGGTAGCCTGCGATGCCCAGGCCGATTCCCTTACTGCCTCCCGTAACGTAGACCACTTGTCTCTGGTCTGAATGTGATTCCATAGCTGATGTATCTTTTGTGGTAATGAAAATTGGGTGATAATTATGTTACAACAACGGAAAGCGGACATTGTTGGCCTGTGGTGAAACAGCCACGATCCGGTCTTTTCCCCCGGGGATCTTCCCCGGTTCACCGATTGATTGACGACGTCTACCGAAACCGCGTTGGCTCGCCACGCCCCTTCGGCTAGTTTCGTAGTATGATGCATGTTAGTATAACACCTGCTGCCTTGGATACCCCTCCCTGCTTCGCCGGGGTGCTTTTGTTCGGTCGCAGTCGTAAAGTGCTCCGGAAGCTTTCAGCAGCCCTGTCTGAACAAGGCATACCCAGTACCTGCGATCAAACCACGGCAGGGGCGCTTCGCCACCTGGCGGCCCGTCCCTTTGACCTGATTGCCTTCGGCAGGGGCGTGAGCGGCCGGGATAAAAACCGCATCCGGCAAAGTGCATTACAACGGGATCCTTCGGTACTTTTTATCGAAGGGCTGGCTCCGGTGACCAGCCTGCTCGTCGCTCAGATCAAAACGGCCCTCTGGAAAAAGAAAATTCCAGATCCGGGTTTTCGCCTGTTGCCTTTTGAGAATACGCCTTACGGGCTGAAGATGCACTTTGAGGTCGCTGCTCCGCAACGCCGGCTCCAGGTAGATTTGTACCGCGTCAACTTTTTCTACCGGGTCACCCGGGAGACCCTGCCCCTGGGCGAAGTCGACCGGGGGCAACATTTTGTCATGCTGGTGTCTTCGCTTTTTGGCAGAAAAAGGCCCCAGTTTGTCGTCGTCCGAAGCGGGCCTGTGCCCTTAGAGGTCCAATCGGTGCATTGGCAAACCGCATGGCCGGAGTTTAGCCGATCACGTTAATCGGTTTGCCCTCCCGGAAAGCCTGCAGGTTGCGGACCACCTGGGCGAGCAGACGGGCGCGCGATTCATGGGTCGCCCAGCCGATGTGGGGGGTGATCAGGCAATTGTACAGCCCGAACAGCGGACTGCCGCCCTGCGGCGGCTCTTCATTCAATACATCCAAGCCCGCCCCGGCCAACGTACCTTCCCGCAGGGCTTCGGCGAGATCTTCCTCCCGGATCAACGGCCCGCGACTCGTATTGATCAGCAGGGCAGAACGCTTCATGGTCCGCAGGGTATCCCGGCGGACAAAATGGGTATTTTCGGCATTCAGCGGGCAGTGCAGGCTCAGAATATCTGCCTGGCGAAAGCAGGTGGCCTGATCGACGAACTGCACTTGATCCGACCAGTCCCGCTCGGGGTGCTTGTGAGAGACGATGATCCGCATCCCGAAGGCATGGGCTATGGCCGCGACCGCCTGCCCAATCCGGCCGAATCCGATAATGCCCAGCGTCTTGCCCTGCAACTCCGTGATGGGTTCGAGCAGGTAGGAGAAATCTTCGCAACGCGTCCAGTCCCCCCGGCGCACGCTTTCTGCATAAGAGGCCACCCGGTTGGACAATTCCAGGATCAGCGCAAAAGTATGCTGGGCGACCGAAGCGGTGCTGTATGCCGGGATATTGGTCACCGTGATGCCCCGCCTGGCGGCAGCGTCGATATCGACGACATTATAGCCGGTCGCCATCACTCCGATATACTTCAGCTTCGGAGCCCCGGCGATCATCTCGGCGGTGACCAGCGCTTTGTTGGTCAGCACAGCCTCCGCATCCCGGATGCGTGAGGGAGTCTGTGCCGGAGAGGACCGGTCATAATACACCACGTCGCCCAAGGCTTCCAGGGCTTCCCAGCTCAGATCGCCGGGATTGGCGGCATGGGCATCTAATAAAACGATCTGCATGGCTGCGAAATTACGGTAAAAATGGGAGGGCGTTTTGACCTCCCCATCTGCTCCTTATGGCGTGCTGCGGCCCCGCCAGGGAGCGTCCGGCAGGCGGGGCGTCGAAAGATACACGCTGAAACCGTACCTTTACCAAAACAAGATCATGCGTACATTGAAGATAGACCCTCCCCGCCAGCGGGAGCTGGCCCGGCAATTTAAGGCCCTCCATCATAGTGGGCAAACACTCATCCTGGCCAATGCCTGGGATTGTATTTCTGCAAAAATTTTTGAACAGGCAGGCTTTCCGGCCATTGCCACGACCAGTTCAGGGATATCCTTTTCCTGTGGATACCAGGATGGAGAACACATGGACCCTGCCGTGCTGCTGGAGGTACTGGCAAGGATTACCCGCACCGTGCAGGTGCCTGTCACCGCAGACATTGAAGCGGGCTATGCCCAGGGAGACGAAAAAAAATTCCGGGAGTTCATCCGGTCCCTGGTACGGATCGGTGTGGTCGGGATCAACCTGGAAGATGCCGACGCCCACCAGAGTCCGCCGCAGCTCAAGCCTCTGGAGCATGCGCTGGACTTCATCCGTATCGCCCGTGAAGCGGCTCAGCAAGAGGGCGGCCAGCTGTTTATCAATGCCAGGACCGACGCCCTGCGCCTTGGCGCGGGAGACCTGGAAGCCCGCCTCGGTGTGGCCATAGAACGGGCTTCGGCTTTTGCAGGGGCAGGTGCCGATGGCATTTTTGTTCCCTTTGTGCGGGACATCTCCGCGGTGACCGCGCTGAAAGAAGCCATTTCGCTGCCGCTCAATATTCTGATGGACGAATCCCTGGACGTGAAGGCCTTAAAACAGCTGGGCATTGCCCGGATCAGCACCGGTTCCAAGCCGATCCTGGCCACTCTCGCGCTGTTGCAGCGCATCGGGGACGCGCTGCTCCATGGAGATGATTGGCAGCCGCTGTATACCGCTGAACCCACCTATGCTGCGGTCAATGCGATGTTGGCCTGAGTGTCACAGGCCTGGTTTGGGGTCATCACCTGCGCCCATGGAAAGGACTAATGGGGTTTTTTCAGGTATTGGCCAATCCAGGCAATAGCCTGTTCTTTGGCGCTATTCCAGGGCTCGGCATAACTGAGCCGGAGATAATTGCGGTAGGTGTCTTTCTGGGTAGAAAACACCAGCCCGGGTGTGAGGTGGATGTCTTGCTTCAGGGCAGCCTGGTACAGCAAGTAGGAATCCACTTTAGGTGGCAGTTGCAGCCATAAGGTCATGCCACCCTGGGGACAGGTGGAGCACACCTGCTCGGGAAAATAATGTTGAATGGCTTTTAAGGTCTGCATCATTTGTACGGACAAGGCATGGCGCAGCTTTTTGAGATGCCGTTCATAACGGTTCGTTTCCAGATATTGCGCGATCACCCGTTGCAAAAAGTGATTGGCAGCGATGGATTGCATGTATTTGATCCGGATGATCCGCTCCCGGTATCTTCCGGGCAACACCCACCCGATCCGCATGCCCGGCGCCAGCGTTTTCGAAAACGATGAACAATGCAGGACAAGCCCTTTGCGGTCATAATATTTGGCCGGCCGGGGCCTGTGTTCACCCTGGTACAGGTCCCCGTATATGTCATCTTCGATCAACGGTACCTCATAGCGGCCGAGCAGCTGCACGAGCTCCTTTTTTTCTTTTTGCGGCATGCAGCTTCCCAACGGGTTGTTAAAGCTGTTGACTAACAGGCATGCGGCTACTTTACGCCGGCCCAGGGCGGTTTCCAGCTTATCCAGGCAAATCCCCGTCACCGGGTTTGTCGGTAACTCCAGGACTTTCATGTCCATGTGCTGAATGGTCTGCAGAAATCCGTAAAAGGTAGGGGACTCGGTGATGATGGTATCCCCGGGTTTGGCTACGGCCTGCAAGCACAAGCTGATCGCCTCCATGCATCCATGCGTCACGACAATATCCTCCTCACTCACGGTACCGCCCCAACGCGCAGATAAAATGGCAATCTGCCGCTGGAGTCGTTCGTCACCCTGGTCCATGGGATAACGCAGGTAATCGGGTTTGAACTGCCGGATCGTTTGGAGCATGGCGGTATGCAGATGAGCGGCCGGCAGCAGCTCCGGAGGGGGCATGGGGGAACTGAGGTTGACCAGCCCTTCACGGGCGGCGCTGTCGCGGACTTCGGTGACGATTTCGGCAATCGTGACCGGACGGGCGACCAGGTCCGGATTGGAATTTTCGCGCAGCCAGCTGTGCCGCCGGCGTGAGAACTGAACAAAGTACCCGGACTTTTCCCGGGGTTCCACCAGTCCCTTGCGTTCGAGCCGGTGGTATACCTGCAATGCGGTGGAGATGCTGATGCCGTACTGCTCACGCAGGCTGCGGACCGAAGGAAGACGATCCCCTACCTGAAACACCTCTTTTTCAATCAGGCTTTCCAGTCTGTCGGCCACTTCTTCGTAGGCGAACTTGGGGATTTTCCGGTGCATGGCAAATCTGTTATGCACGAAATTACAAATTCTGTATCTGTTTTGTTATCTTTTTTTCACGGACCTTTGCGGGCATATTTAACTCATCAATTATGGAAAAGAGAATCAATGTACTGCAGGTAGAGCCAGGGGCTTACAAAGCCATGCGCGGCCTGGAGGATTACGTGCGCGCCAGCGGACTGGACCCGCGTCTTTACGAGCTTGTGAAGATCCGCGCCTCGCAAATCAATGGGTGCGCCTATTGCCTGAACATGCATACGCGGGATGCCCGCAAGCTGGGTGAAACCGAACAACGCCTTTATCTGCTGAATGCCTGGAGGGAAACCGAATCGTTCACGCCTAAGGAACGGGCTGCCCTGGCGCTGACCGAGGCTGTGACGCTGGTCTCGCAGACCCATGTCCCGGACGATGTCTATGAAGAAGCCCGCGAGCATTTCGATGAAAAAGAGCTTGCGGCTTTAGTCATGGCTATCGTAGTGATCAATGGATGGAACCGCATTGCCATCACTTCCCGCACCTTGCCGGATTAAGCCGCAGCCACTAAGGAAAAAAGCGCGTGATTCGGCGGCTTAAGCCGATATTTGCGCCGCGAAACGATCTGGTGGGATGGACGGGGTAATATAGTTGAGTTATGGCCCAAAAAACAAAGGCTTATTTGGCGCTCGTTGCCGTCTGCTTTTTATGGGGGACCACGTACCTGGCCATGCGGACCGGGGTGCGGCACATGCCTGGGTTGATGCTGGCCGGCATCCGGCAGACCGTTTGCGGTGTCATCGTCGTAGGCGTGTTCCTGTTGCGCCGTTATCCGGTCCCTGATCTGGGCATGATGGCCCGTCTGGCTGTCGTCGGCGCGCTCCTGCTGGGGGCAGGCAACGGGTTGATGAGTTGGGGAGAACAGACAGTGCCTTCCGGGCTTGCCTCGGTGCTGGCCGCGCTCAATCCCATGTGCATGGCGCTGTTCAGCCTGTGGCTGATCCGGGGAACCCGCTTGAGCCCTCGAGCGCTGTCCGGGCTGTTTTTGGGTTTGGCCGGTATCGTCTTTATTTTCTATCCTTTGTTAAAGGCATCGGGTCAGACGGGCTTTAGCTTCGGTGCCCTGCTTATCGTGCTCAGTGTGCTGGGATGGTCTTCGGGCAGCGTGTATGCGGCCAAGCAACACTTTGAATTGCCGCTGCTCTATGCATGCGGATGGCAGTTTCTGTGGGGCGGCCTGATTCTGATACTGGTCAGCTGGCTGAGCGGGCATACCATTCCCCTGTCGGCCGTACATCCGGAGAGCTGGTTTTCCATTGCCTATCTGGTGGTATTCGGCTCCCTGCTTGGATACAGTGCCTTTCAGTACGCGCTTCGCCATTTGCCGACCGCGCAGGTAGCCATCTATGGATATGTCAATCCGCTGGTAGCCCTGCTGCTGGGGTGGGCGATCCTTCATGAGACACTAAGCTGGCGGCTGCTGGCCGGTACGCTGGTTACCTTGGCGGGGGTGTACCTGGTACAGCGGTCTTATCAAAAGGTCAAACTGTCCCAGGGGCTGGTAAGTTGGGCGCGCAAGTACCGCAGAGGCGCTGCAGGCCGGCGGCCGGCCGGTTCCTGAGCCCGGAGCCGCGGAATGTATTATCTTTCGGCGATGAAACGTCTTTTCTTTGTAGGCATGATTTGTTTGTGGCTCTATCCCTGTGCCGCACAATCTTCCCACCAGAGCCTTCCCCCCTGGATAAGCCGGATGATCCGCGATACGAGTTTTGAGCTCGTCCCCGGCGTGCGGGAAAGGCATTTGTACTATCTCAACGGGGCGGGCAACCCCATGGCCGTTTACCTGTTGCGTGTGCGCACGCGAAAAGGAAAGCTGGGAATAGAAGCAGCCACGCCGTTTAACCAGGACACCTTTGCCCGCCAAACGGTGCCCCGGCTGATGCATTTTGAGCAAAGCCACGCCCACCGGGTCGTGGCCGGGGTCAATGCAGATTTTTTTAACATGAAAAACGGCACCCCGCTGCAAATGGAATTTAAAGCCGGGCGTGCCCTGCGGGACACCCTCGCTTCGAACCGGGGTTTCATGGCGGTGTTAAAAAACGGACGTCTCCTCATCGGGGACTCGGTGGCCTACCGCCACAAAAAGCGCCGGATTAGCGAAGCCCTGGGCGGTTATCAGATCCTCGTGAAGCGGGGCAAAGTGATACCCCAGCCGCAGAATGCCTTTTCTGTGACGCGCCATCCCCGTACCGCAGCGGCTCTGCTCAATGCCCATACCATAGTCTTTGTCATCGTAGATGGCCGTCAACCGGCCTATAGCAACGGGATGCCTCTTGATGAACTGGCGCAGTTCTTAAAATGGCTCGGAGCCACAGAGGCGATCAATCTGGACGGAGGAGGATCTTCCACCCTGGTCAGCGGGGCCGATCCGGCAGACTGGGCCGTCCGGAACCGCCCATCCGACGGCGCTCCGCGCGCGGTGGCCAACGGATGGATTGTCGTATCCTATGCCCATTAGGCAAGCGGGAGGTTTCTCCGCTCACTCAGGATCTTGATCGAGCAACTCCCGGTACCCTTGGGGATTTTCCAGCAAACGGGAGGCTACCCTCACCACATTATCGGTAGGCAGGGCCTGGGCGATGCGGCCATTCTGGTTATAATACCGGCTCATGATCTCCGACTCCAGCAGCCGGGAAATCTCCGCACGGTGCTTGCGCAAATCCTGTTCTTTGTTGTGCTTCAATTGTTTTTGCAGCTGGTGATAGCTGGAATCGATGTCGTCGAAATACCCTTCCTGCAACGCCACGCCGCGGAATCGTTCGAGGGCCATCTCGGCACGGGTCTGGTAGGAAAAATGCTGCGTATTGATAAAGCGAATGAACGCCTCAAAATCTTCGGCACTCAGGTGAAACGACCCCAACTCAGGCGGGGCGGGGTGGCTGTAGAAATACCGGGTCGCAAAATCGAAGATCAGGTGATGAGAGACCAGCGAGGAAGAAATATTGCTCAGATATTCGCGGGGCACCAGTTGGTCGGGTTCGATGCCGCCCCCGTCCTTGACGCGCCGGCCTTTCTTGGTATAAAAATCTTTTTTCAGCGAATCAGGAATGTAGGTGATGCTGCCGTCGTCGCTGCGATGCGCGTAATCGATCGCCTGGATGCATCTCCCGCTGGGGGTATAGTATTTGGCCGTCGTGATCTTGACTTTGGTATGATAAGGCAGGCTGCGGGTGGTCTGTACGAGGCCCTTACCGAAAGAACGCTGCCCGACGATGATGCCCCGGTCCAGATCTTGTATGGCGCCAGCCACGATTTCCGAAGCGGAGGCCGAATGACTGTCGGTCAGTACCGCCAGCGGGATCTGGGAATCCACAGGACGGGCGGTGGCCTGATATACCCGGTTCCAGTCGCTCACCCGGCCGTGGGTACTCAGAATGGTGTCTCCGGTCGGAATAAATAAGTTGGCCGTCTTGACCGCTTCATTGAGCAGTCCCCCCGGATTGCCGCGTAAATCCAGGATGAGACCTTTTAAGTCGGGATGGGCTTTTTTCAGCTCCACGATGGCGCGGGCCACTTCGGCGGACACCCCTTCGGTAAACTGGATGAGCTTGATATATCCGGTGGTGCTGTCAGCCATTCCCGTATATGTGACTCCGTGGATGTCTATTTCTTTGCGTTTGATGTGATAGCGGGAAGTGCGGTTTTTCATGGGGTGGCGGATGACCACTTCCAGTGAAGATCCGGGGTCTCCTTTGAGCAGGTTGCTTATGGCATCCAGCGACATCTGAGTGGTCGGAATACCATTGAGAGACACCAGGATGTCTCCGGGGCGGATACCGGCTTTATCGAAAGGGGCGTCCGCATACACATCGGTGATCACTACCGTATCGCCTGCCTTCCGGATCGCGGTGCCCACCCCGCCGTATTTGCCGGTGGTCTGGAAATTGAGGTCTCCCAGGTCATTTTCCGAGAAATAGTAGGTATAGGGGTCCAGGCTCTGGGTCATTGCTTCAATGCCGGTTTGCATCAGGCGGCCGGCATCCACGCTGTCCACATAAAACAGGTTCAGATCCCGGTACACGGCAGCCATAATGTCGAGGCTCTTGGCGATCTCGAAATATTTATCGGTTGTTTTGAAAGCCAGCGTTCCCAGTAACAACACAGCCAGGCCGGCGATCACCCGGTAGCGAAATCTTCTCATCATAGCGCACATTTTAGCAGGACAAAATACGATTATCTTTTTTGCGGACCCCCAAACCGCTAAGAATTATTTGTGCGGCGGCCACCCGTTCAGGGAACCGGGTCATATCCGTGGCCGCCCCAGGGATGGCAGGACAGAATCCGGCGTACGGTCAGATACCCGCCTTTGAACAGGCCGTATTTTTTCAAGGCCTCCAGGCCGTAATGGGAACAGGTGGGAGTGTAGCGGCATTGTCGCCCCAGAAGCGGGGAGAGGGTCCACTGGTACAATTTTATCAGCAGCATAAAGGGCCAGGCTAGTATGCGAGTGATCCAGCGCATGATTACGACTTATGGGCCTGCCCGGAGGCGGGGCCGGCGATTTCCCGGATAAGGGATGCTAAAATTACGGAAAACTTGTCATACACGGTCTGGTAAGTCACCCGTTCACGGCCGGTGTAGACAAAAAACACCTGCATCCCCCGACCCTGCTGTTCCAGCAGGCGGTAGAGCGCTTCCTTTTGCTTTCTCCAGGCCTCCCGTCCCAGGCGTTTGATGCGATTGCGGTCCGAAGCCCGGGGAAACGTCCGCGCGGATACGGCAAAGCCTGCCTGCACGGGGGAATCCGGATGAGGCCGTTGATCCAGGCGGAAAAAGACCTTGTAGGGGAAAACAGAAAACGCTTTCCCTTCTCGAAAAAGCGTCTGAATGATTTTCCTGCTTTTCAGGCGTTCCGCCCGCCTATATGTATGGTTGGATGAAACGATCACAAAAAGTTTAAGGCGACCTGTGGCCGCGCGCGCTTACTTCAGCTTCCTTTCGTCGGAAACCGTCAGCTTGACACGTCCTTTGGCCCGGCGACTGGCCAGCACTTTACGGCCGTTGGCCGTCTGCATTCTTTTTCTGAAGCCATGTACCGATTTTCTGCGGCGGTTATGCGGTTGAAATGTACGTTTCATTGGAAAAGAATTTCACGTTTACAGGCGTTTTTTCCGGGCGGCCAAAGCCTTTACAGGGCCGGAAAAAACGGAACGCAAAGGTAGGGAAATAAAATCGAAATGTGGAAACTATCCGCGGAAAATCTCTCCGTGCTAGAGGGCCAGGTGGCTGGACACCACTTCCCTGCCGAAAAAAATAGCGGCCTGGCGGTCGAATGTCTCCGCGTCATCCGTGGTCCGGAATTGCCGGCTGCCGCCCCGGCTGCATTGCGCGGCTATCTCGGGATGCCTTTGCAGGTAATCGGCCAGGCTTTCGGCGACAAGCGGTCCCTGGGACAGCACGGTGCACGGCTTGGGCAGCCAGGTACGGATCTTGCCGAGCAGCAGCGGATAATGCGTACAACCCAGCACAATCGTATCAATATCATCGGATTGCGCAAACAGTTGCCCCAGGTTCTTTTGGACAAAATAATCGGCGCCGGGCCCGTCATATTCCCGATGTTCCACCAGGGGTACCCACAACGGGCAGGCTTGCTGGAACACGTGTGTGCCGGGGAAAAAGCGCTCAATTTCCACGGGATAAGACCCCGAGGCAATGGTTCCCTGCGTCGCCAGGATGCCGATATGGCCGCTGTGGGTGTATTGGCCGACGATCTCCGTGGTAGGGCGGATTACCCCCAATACCCGGCAGTCGGGAGCGATCCGGGGTAAATCCTTCTGCTGGATGGTACGCAAGGCCTTGGCCGAGGAGGTGTTGCAGGCGATAACGACCAGCCGGCAGCCCTGCTGGAACAAATATTCGACGCATTGCAGGGTGTACTGATATACCGTCTCAAAAGAGCGGGTACCGTAGGGCGTACGGGCGTTGTCTCCCAGGTAGAGATAATCGTAGTCGGGCAAACGCCGGACGATCTCCTTGAGTACGCTCAGGCCGCCGTATCCGGAGTCAAACACGCCAATGGGTTGGGTCACTTCCATGTCCTAAAGGTAGCGCGTCCCCGGCATTTTCCCTGTAGTCTTTTCGGCTGGTCCGCAGCGCACATCGCATGCGGGTAGACCACAGCCTCTGCTGCCGGAGACCGGCCAGGCCGCCCCATTTCTGCACCAGAAAGGGGGGGATGCCCTCTTAGTGAGGTTTATAATATTTCAGAGCCGTAGGCAGCAATTGCTGGATCTGAGAGATCCTGCGCGCATCGCTGGGGTGGTCGCTCAACAGTTCGGGAGGAGCGCCGCCGCCGCTCATCTTAGCCATGCGCTGCCAGAAAGGAATCGCCTGGCGCGGATCATACCCGGCCATCGCCATAAAGATCAGTCCGAGTTCATCGGCTTCCAGCTCGTCGCGCCGGCTAAAGGCCAGCATACCCAATCCTCCGCCGATGCCGAAAGACTGCAGGAAAATATTCTGGACCTGCGGATTCTTATCCAGCGCCACCGCCCCGGCCATCTGGATACCCTGGGCGACCAGCTGCTGGCTCATGCGCTCGTTGCCATGCCGGGCGATCGCATGGGCGATCTCGTGGCCAAGCACTACTGCCAGAGAGGTCTCATTCTGGGTCACCGGAAGAAGCCCTGTATAGACGACTACCTTGCCGCCGGGCATACACCAGGCATTCACTTCTTTGCTGTCTACCAGATTAAATTCCCATTGATATCCTGCCACCCGGTCGCTGAGATTCTGCTGTTTTAAATATTCGGTGACGGCGGCGGCGATGCGGGATCCTACCCTTTTTACCAGCTGCACATTCTTATTGGAGGAACTGCTGACCACCGGGTTGGAAGACAGAAAACTTTTATATTGCGATACGGCCATCTCATCCATGGTCGACTCAGGAATGAGGTTCAGCTGCCTGCGTCCGGTCAGCGGAACCCGGGAACAGGAAGCCCATAGGGAGGCGACGCAGATCAGCGCCAGGGTATATTTTCTCATGGTGTACGATTTCGATCTTGCATCAACAATCATTATACCAAAGTCAGCCTGTCAGTCGGCCGGCAGGGAAGAAAGCAGCAGGCTATCCGGGGTGTTCAGCACCCGGTTTCATCTTCTTTTCTCCGGTTTTTGGGAAGCGGTACTTTGTTCTCCGTACCCTTCAATAAACGGCCGATATTTTTCTGATGGGTCAGAATGACCAGTAAGGCGATGGCAATGGCAAAAAGCTTATAGAAGAGCTCTTGTTCGCGGAATATAAAGATCAGCAAAATAGGAAAGGCAATGCTGGCAAGAATGGAACTCAGAGACACATAACGGGTCAAAAAGAGCATCAGCAAAAAAACCCCGACACAACTCAGGGCTACCAGGGGTTGAATGGCAAGCACCATTCCGAAAAGCGTGGCGATGCCCTTGCCCCCGCGGAAATCATACCAGATCGGAAAAATATGACCCACTACGGCAGCCAGGCCCAGCCCGATCTGCAGGTTGATTAACTGGGTGGCGTGTTCCGGCATGGTGTAATAAGGCAGCATTAAAGCCAGCTTGACTGCAGCCACTCCTTTAAGCATGTCCAGGACCATCACACAAGTGCCGGCCCGGGGGCCGAGTACGCGGAAGGTATTGGTTGCCCCGGCATTGCCGCTGCCGTAATCCCGAATGTCTATATGAAAAAACTTCCGGCTCACCCAGGTGGCATTGGACACAGATCCGATCAGATAAGCCAATATGATGATGTTCACTTCCGGCATCTTTGCTCATTTAATTGAGTCGGGCATACCCGCTAGGGCAGTCTGCAAATATAGTAAAAGCTTGAAAATCATAATAGCTTCTTTTTAACGGTGGTAGAAACTTCCGGCGGCCGCTTCAGCCCTGATTTATCAGGGGTTTTGCGCGCTTTTTTGCACACAGAGACTGCTCCAGCCTCCGGCCTGGAGGAGTTCCTTCCGTACCAGCGGAAAGTGTTCCAGGGCAGCTGTCAATCGGGGAAGATCAGGGGTGAGTATTCCGCTCACAAGCAGCCAGCCGCCCCCCCGGAGATGGGAAAACAGCGGGCCCAGCAATCCGACGATCACCTCCAGGTGAATGTTGGCCAAAATACAGTCATAAGGCGCGCCATCTGCCGGTACCGTATCGCCCTGGCTGAAACGGATCATCTCCGTGCCGTTTTCCCGGGCGTTTTCGCGGGCATTTTCCACCGCGTGGGGGTCGATGTCTATGCCATGGACGGGATCGGCCCCCAGGCGCTGGGCTAAAATGGCCAGGATGCCGGTTCCCGTGCCCATATCCAGCACGGATTTCCCGCGCAGGGAAAGGGATTGCATCAGCCGGATCATGGATACGGTCGTGGCGTGGTGGCCGGTGCCAAAGGTCATCCGGGGGGTGATGACAAGCTCATGGGTGACGCCGGATACCGGCGGATGAAACCCGGCGCGGATCGCACAGAAATCTCCGATCCGCACCGGGGAGAAGGATTGCTCCCACAGGGCGTTCCAGTTTTTTTCTGCGATGGTCTGCACGGTATAGGCAGTGCCTTGGAGCAGCGCCTGGATATCCGCTGGCCGGAAAGCCTCGGCGGGAATGTATGCGATCAGGCCGTCTTCGGGTTGCTCGAAGCCGGTATATCCGGCCTGCGTCAGCTGGCCGACCAGCAGGTCGATTTCCACGGGGTCCTGCACGGTAATATGTAGCGCAATATGGTCCATAGCCGAAGGGGGCGGAAACAGCCGCCTGCTTTAGGGGCTTTTCTGCTGAAAAAACAAAGCCACCCGCGGGTGGCTTTGTTCGGTATGAGAATCAGTTTTGTGTTTCCCCGGTCTTCACGCCGCGCGGGCCTCTGTCATGGCCTTTGCCATGCCGTGGAGGTCCTTCCCGGCGGGGAGGGGGTTCATATCCTTCGGGCTTAGGCATGAGCACCTTGCGGGAGAGCTTGAACTTGCCGGTCTTCGGATCGGTGCCGGTGAGCTTCACCTTGACTTTGTCTCCTTCTTTCATCACGCCGTCCAGATTCTCCAGCCTCTTCCAGGAGACTTCGGAAATATGGAGCAGCCCTTGCTTGCCCGGCATGAACTCCACGAAAGCGCCATAAGGCATGATGGACTTCACCGTGGAGTCGTATGTCTCCCCGATTTCCGGTTCGGCGACGATTCCCTTCACCCAGTTCATGGCTTTGTCCAGGGATTCTTTGTTGGAGGAGTATATCTTCACTTCGCCGTGATCGTCGATTTCTTCGATGTTGACGACGGCGCCTGTTTCGCGCTGGATCTCCTGCACGACCTTGCCGCCGGGTCCGATCACCGCGCCGATGTATTCCCGGGCGATAATGAGTTTTTCTACCCGGGGAGCCTGCGGTTTGGGTTCCGGTCGGGTCTCGGCGATGGTATCATACATGTGATCCAGGATATAGAGCCGCGCTTTGCGGGCCTGTTCCAGGGCTTCGCGCATGACTTCCATGCGCAGACCGTCCACCTTAATATCCATCTGCACGCCGCAGATGCCTTCACGGGTACCGGTGACCTTGAAGTCCATGTCTCCGAGATGATCTTCATCTCCGAGGATGTCGGTGAGGATGGCATATTTGCCGTCGCTTCCTGAAATCAGTCCCATGGCGATTCCGCCCACATGTTTGGGCATCGGCACGCCGGCATCCATCAGGGCCAGCGAACCGGCACAGACCGTAGCCATCGAGGAAGATCCGTTAGACTCCAGGATATCAGAGACGACGCGCACCGTATAGGGATAATCTTTTCCGGGCAACATCTGTTTGAGCGACCGGAGCGCGAGGTTACCGTGTCCGACCTCCCGCCGTCCCGGACCGCGCATCGGGCGGACTTCACCGGTAGAGTAGGGCGGAAAGTTATAATGCAGAATAAAGTTGGAGTAGGTGGAGGTGGCGGCGTTTTCGATCAGCAGTTCGTCATCGGGCGTACCGAGGGTGACGGTGGTCAGCGACTGGGTTTCGCCACGCGTGAACAAGGCACATCCGTGCGGAGAGGGCAGCAAGCCGATTTCCATGTTCAGCGGCCGCACCTGGTCCAACTGGCGGCCATCCAGGCGGATGCGCTCCTCCAGGATCATTTTGCGGACCACTTCCCATTCCAAATCATCGAAATAACGGCCAGTCACTTTTTTATCTTCTTCACTCACCTCTTCGCCCAGGGACTCAATGAACTCGTCCCGGATTGCCCGCAGGGCATCCTGGCGTGCCGCCTTGTGCAGCGCACTCTTGGCCACCTGGTATACTTTGTCTGTAGCAAAGGCAGCCAGCTGCTCTTTGAGCGCCGGGTTTTCATACGGCGTAGGATAGTCTGTGTACTTGGGTTTGGAACCGGCCAGCTGATGAAGTTCACGTTGGGCGGCAATCTGTATTTTGATGGCTTCGTGTGCCACCTCTATGGCCTGCACCAGATCTTCCTCACTGCATTCCTTGCTCTCGCCTTCTACCATCATGATATTTTTCTCGGAAGCGGCGACGATGAAATTGAGATCCGCTTCTTCGATCTGGGAACGGGTGGGATTGATCACCATCTGGCCCTGTACGCGGGCTACCCGCACCTCAGAGATGATCTCCTGGATGGGGATATCCGAGACAGCCAGGGCGGCGGAGGCAGCCAGGCACGCCAGCGCGTCCGGCATCACCTCGGGATCTGAGGAAATCAGGTTGATGATCACCTGTACGTCGCAGAAGTAATCTTCAGGAAACAAGGGCCGCAGGGCCCGGTCCACCAAACGGCAGATCAGCACCTCGTAATCCGATAAGCGGGCTTCCCGCTTGAAAAAAGAACCCGGAATGCGTCCGGCCGAAGCGAATTTTTCCTGGTAGTCCACCGATAAAGGAAAGAAGCTCTGTCCTTCCCGGGGTTCACGCGTAGCGCATACGCTGGCGAACAAAATGCAGTCGCCCAGGCGCACTGTGACTGCCCCGTTAGCCTGGCGGGCCACCTTACCGGTCTCAATCGTAATCGTACGGCCGTCACCGATATCAAAGGATGTGGATAATGCTTGTAGACTCATATCAATTAGTTGTCAAAATGGAGTGTATACAAAAAACTATTCCCAACTGTATATAGTTGGGAACGCATGGGGGTATATATCATGGCTTATTTGCGAAGCCCCAGTTTCTCAATCAGTTCACGATACCCTTGTAAGTTGGTGCGGGAAAGATAGGCAAGCAATCTTTTTCTTTTACCAACCATCTGAAGCAGCCCACGGTTGGAAGAAAAATCCTTTTTGTTATTTTCCTTCAGATGACCTGATATGCTGTTGATGCGTTCGGTGAGTAAGGCGATCTGCCCTTCAATGGAACCGGTATTTTTTGCATCTCCTCCGAATTCCTTGAAGATATTGGCTTTTTTTTCTTTGGTTAAATACGGCATCTTCGTTGATAAAGTTTTATATCTCAGTTTTTTTCCGCTGCAAAAGTAACGCAAATTCGTAATATCTTCAAAATATTATCCGGCCCTCCGGAAAGGCTGCGGCGGCATCCCGGATAAAAATGGCATAAGCCGTTAATATATAACTGTGATCCGGCGAATCGGTTATGCAAATCCCCGGATCTGTGCTTCCGGTCGTTTCCCGTTTTTATGCCCGCGACAGATCCGATTTGTGAGCCGTGCGGCGTAAGGGGGGCTTTAGATGTGGACACTGGCGTTGTCGAGCACCTTGCCGTGTTCGGTGCGCAACATGCGCGAGGGGAATTTCTGCAAGACGATGTAGTCATGGGTGGCCATGATGATGGAGGTGCCATAGTCTCTCCCAATTTGGAACAGCAACTGCATGATGCCGTCGGAAGTCTCCGGGTCAAGATTGCCCGTAGGCTCATCGGCCAGGATCAGCTTGGGCGAATTCAACAGGGCCCGGGCGATGTCCACCCTTTGTTGTTCGCCCCCGGAGAGTTCATAGGGCATTTTGAATCCTTTGGTCTTCAATCCCACCTTTTCCAGGACATCATTGATCTTTTCGTCCATCAGGGCCTGATCTTTCCATCCGGTCGCCCGCAGGGTGAATAACAGGTTATCCTGCACATTGCGGTCGGTCAGGAGCTGAAAATCCTGAAAGACCACCCCGAGGTTGCGGCGCAGAAACGGGATCGTTTTCCAGGTCATTTTCTTCAGGTTATAGCCCACTACCTGCCCTTCGCCTTCCTGCAGGGGAAGTTCTCCGTACAGGGTTTTGAGCAGGCTGGATTTTCCCGTGCCTGTCCGTCCGATCAGGTACAGGAATTCGCCCCGGCGAACCGTCACATTTACCTCATCCAAAATGAGTGAAGTGCCTTGGTATATCTGGGCATTTTCCAGGGAAACCAATATGTCTTGATTCTGCTCCTCCATAAGATGGCTTTCGTTAGCATTAGAGATTTCAAAGGTACTGATTATTTGGGGCTCCCAAAACGGGCAGATGCGGGATGCGAACCTCGCTTATCCTTTGTAGGGATGGCCGAAATGAACGCTAAATTACTTTTGTTTAGGAAGCCATTCTGCCTATATTTGTGGCCATATTGGTCCCAACCGCGACCCAAGCGGACTCCTATGCAGACCCCCCGAAATTCTTTTGGAAATCCTTTCGTCATGTAAACGCTGGCCGTGGCGTGGAACTTTCATTATCTACAATCGTATTTTAAAATTGATCATCAAAATGAAGACACTGACCCGTGCGGAGGAAGAAATCATGCAATCTCTCTGGAAATTGAAAAAAGCCTTCGTCAAGGAAATTATCGCCGGTCTTCCCAATCCCAAGCCTCACTACAACACCGTGTCTACCATTATCGGCATCCTCATGGATAAGGGTTTTGTCCGGTTCAAGGCATACGGCCGTTCCTATCAATATTATCCCGTGGTCAGCAAAGAGGAATATGCCCGGCGGACCATGAAGAAATACCTCAAAGGGTATTTTGAGGGATCCTTCACGGGAATGGTCTCCTTTTTCCTCCGGGACAAGAAGGTGCCGCTGGATGAAGTGGAGATTTTGCTCAAGGAAGTGAAAAAACTCAAAAAGCAGGAGGCCTAGCCTGCCATCCGGTCAATTTACCCGAAGCACTTTTTTTACCTGGTTATAATCCGTGAGATCCAACTCCGGATGCATGGCGATGATGGGGGCGTCTATCAGAATGATTTTTGCGTAGACCAGTCCGGACGGGGCAGGGATCGTGCCTCCATCCACCGCATGCATGTCTACGGTGAGGGCGCCCGGGGAGTGAATGGCCCCATAAGAGATGCCGTCAAATACTTCCGGAAGGGCTTCGTAAATATTGTCATCAAAAGAAAGATACACCAGCACCGCACCATGGTCGAAGATGGCGTCGGTGAGTTCGGGAAGGTCCGCGGAAGCGGCATAGCTGACGCCGCCATCTTCGGAATACCAGTCATTGGCTTGGATGTCCCATTGCACGGACACTGCCTGCTTGGGTTGTACTTGGGTGACTTCCTTGCGGCAGGCGCTCAGGGCAGTCACGGCCAGGATCAATAGAAGAGAAAGTTTTTTCATAGTCGGTGGTGTTATGTAGGTGGAAAATAGGGTACCAAAGCGTTGGTGAATGGGGAATCCTCATCCAGCCGGAACAAAACAAAATCCAGGCCATTTCTCTGCCGGCACGGCCCTGTGGGTTAGTGGTAGACGCACCGACCCTCCGGGCTTTCGATCCACAACTCCTTCTGCGGCGCTTCTTCCACGTGTCCGATGATCTGCGCCTCCACGCCGAACCGCGCCGCAATGCCGATCACCGGCTCGGCGAGGTCTGCGGGCAAATAGATTTCCATCCGGTGTCCCATGTTGAATACCTGGTACATTTCCTGCCAGCCGGCCCCTGAGGCTTCCCGGATCAACCGGAACAAAGGCGGCACGGCAAAGAGATGGTCTTTGATCACGCGTCCGCGGGTCAGAAAGTGGAGGATCTTGGTTTGCCCGCCCCCGCTGCAATGCACCATCCCGTGGATCTGTGCACGGTGCGCGGCAAGCACTTCCCGGATCACGGGGGCATAGCTCCGCGTGGGCGAAAGGATCAGCTTTCCCACAGGGATGGGCCCGTAGCCCGGGATGTCCACCGGGTCGGTGAGGGCATGGGGGCCTGTATAGACCACTTCTGCGGGCAGGTCCGGATCATAGCTTTCCGGGTAGGTGGCCGCCACTGACTTGCCCAGCAAATCGTGACGGGCAGAGGTGAGCCCGTTGCTGCCCATCCCTCCGTTGTAGGCGGTTTCATAGACCGCCTGGCCGAAAGAGGCCAGCCCTACGATCACATCGCCGGGGCGAATGCCGATGTTGTCAATTACCTGGTTGCGCCTCATCCGGCAGGTCACCGTCGAATCGACCATGACGGTCCGGACAAGGTCTCCCGTATCGGCGGTCTCTCCGCCGGTGCTGTAGATGCTGATGCCGTAGCGACGCATCTCCTCCAGCACCTCTTCGGTGCCCTGGATCAGGGCGCTGACGACCTCACCGGGAATCAGCCGCTTGTTGCGTCCGATGGAGGAGGATAGCAAGATGTTTTCCGTGGCGCCGACGCACAACAGATCGTCGGTATTCATGACCACGGCATCCTGGGCAATACCTTTCCATACGCTGAGGTCCCCGGTTTCCTTCCAATAGGCATAGGCCAGGGATGATTTGGTGCCCGCGCCGTCGGCGTGCATGATGTTGCAATAGTCGGGGTCGCCCCCCAGGATATCGGGAAGGATTTTGCAGAACGCTCCGGGAAACAGCCCTTTGTCCAGCTGCCGGATGGCCCGGTGAACGTCTTCCTTGGTGGCGGATACACCGCGTTTTTCGTATAATGAATCCCCCAAGATCGGTGCTTGTACAGTTGGTGAATCAGTCCACTAGACCGGGGCAAAAATAAGTCATGCTCCGGCCTGTTTTGGCCCCAAAGATAGCGACAATAACCGGACGGGCAAAAACACGACGGGCCGCATCGCTGCCTTTACGAACCCGATTGCCCCGTTGACGGAAAAGGGCGTCCTCCCCTCCCGGTACCGTCCTACTTTTAGGTATCCTATGGCGTGACCATATCCTCATTACCGACCATATCCATGAGAAGAACGTACTTTTTGTTGCCTGTCATATTCTTTTCCTTGTGGGCCATCCTAATGGCCGGGTGCACCAAACAAGGCGTGCTAGGCCCTCAGGGTGTCCCTGGGGTACAGGGCCCTGAGGGCCCTCAGGGAAAAGACGGTAACACCCTTTTGTCCGGCGGGGGAGCGCCTCCAGACTCGCTGGGCAGGCCGGGAGATTTTTATCTCGATACGGTGTCCGTGACCCTGTTCGGGCCAAAGCAAGCAGGAAACTGGGGTGTGGGGATCGTGCTGCGCGGAAAAGCCGGCAGCGTGATCCTGAAAGGACAAGGGGTTCCTGATCCGATGGCAGGGCAGCAGGGAGATTATTACCTGGACGATCAAAGCGGTTCCCTTTACGGGCCAAAGGATGCCACGGGCTGGGGAGCGCCCGTCACCCTCATCAATCCGGCCGAACCGGAGGAAGATACCTCGGTATCGGTCTTCACTTTTACCCACAATTCCTGGGAGGCTTATGGAAATGTCTATCAGATTACCCATTCCTTTCCGCAGCTGAGCCAGACAGTATTGGAACAGGGGGCCATTTTGGTCTATGCCAAATTATCGGACGGCTTTTGGTTCCAGCTTCCCTTCTGGTTCAACGGCAGGGTCTATTATACCAATTTTGCCCCGGATGTATTTACCATTTATTCCCCCGACCCGGGTACCGGTTCGGGGGCTGCTGAAGCTCTGGAAGAAGTAAAAGTCATCCTGCTGCACGCGGACCGCATTACCCCGGTCGGGCTGCATCGCAGCCATATGGACAGTTATTTTCGGGCCGCCCGCATTCTGGCGCGGGACCGGTCGACCAACCCCTGAACTTGTGTGGTGCCTTCAGTGGATAGATTGTGGACAGCGGGGCAGACCCCGCTGTCCATTATCCATAGACCAGTTGATGGGTTTGCTTGAGGATACCCATCACGAAGATGCTCTGGACATGGCCCACATTGTCGATCTGACTCAGCTTATTGACATGGAAATCATAATAAGCGTCCATGTTGGCCACCACCACCTTCAACATGAAGTCGAATTCCCCTGAAATATTGTAGCATTCTATGACCTCGTTGAGCGCACCAATGATGCGGATGAAACTCAGGCCTGCCCGCTTGTTATGCTGCTTCAGGGAGACGTAGCATATGACCATTAATCCTTTTCCCACCCGGCTGTGGTCCACCAGCGTGACATACTGGGTGATGACTCCGGAATCTTCCATGTGTCTGATGCGTTCATGCACCGGAGTGGGACTCAGATGCACCCGGGCGGCAATTTCACGGATCGTCATTTTGGCATTCTCCTGCAGCAGCCGAAGGATGGCCAGGTCTTTGGCGTCCAGGGCGACAGGGGACGCGGATTTTACTTTTTCGGGCGGTAATGGTTTCATTTGCTACCGTTTTGTACTACTAATGTAGCTTTTTTTGGCGCTTTGTTCCAAATAATCAGAGTTTGGCAGGTTATACGTACTGCAAGCGTATCTTTGCTTGTGGATTTTATTTGTCATTGCTCACGGAAAATCATTTTTGTTATGTCTGATTCATTATCCCATATCGATTTGCAGTTGCCCTATAAGGTGAAAGATATTTCTCTGGCCAAATGGGGTCGGCTGGAAATAGAGCTGGCTGAAGCCGAAATGCCCGGCCTGATGGCCCTGCGCAAAGAGTACGGAGCTTCCAAACCCCTGAAGGGCGCCCGCATCGCCGGTTGTCTGCATATGACCATTCAAACCGCCGTGTTGATCGAAACGCTGATCGAACTGGGCGCGGAGGTGCGCTGGAGTTCCTGCAACATCTTTTCCACCCAGGACCATGCGGCGGCAGCCATCGCGCAGGCCGGCATCCCGGTGTTTGCCTGGAAAGGCATGAGCGCCGAGGAGTTTGACTGGTGTATCGAGCAGACCCTGTTCTTCGGCAGCGAAGACCGTCCGCTCAATATGATTCTGGACGACGGCGGCGACCTGACCAATATGGTACTGGACAAATACCCCGAACTGGTACAGCATGTCCGGGGGCTGAGTGAAGAAACCACCACCGGCGTACACCGGCTCTATGAGCGCATGCGCCAGGGAACACTTCCTGTGCCGGCGATCAACGTGAATGATTCGGTGACCAAATCGAAGTTCGATAACAAATACGGCTGCCGGGAAAGCCTGGTAGATGCAATTCGGCGGGCCACCGACGTGATGCTGGCCGGTAAAGTAGCGGTAGTGGCCGGTTACGGCGACGTAGGCAAAGGATCGGCCCAGTCCCTGCGGGGCGCCGGTGCCCGGGTCATCGTCACCGAAATCGATCCGATCTGCGCCCTGCAGGCCGCCATGGAGGGCTATGAAGTAAAGCGCATGGTGGATGCGGTGCCGGAAGCCGATATCGTAGTGACCACCACCGGTTGCCGCGACATTGTGACCGAAAAGCATTTCCGGCTGATGAAAGACAAGACCATTGTATGCAACATCGGGCATTTCGACATTGAGATCGATGTCAACTGGCTGGATACCCATTACGGAGACACCCGGGTAGAGATTAAGCCCCAGGTGGATAAGTACACCGTGGACGGGAAAGACATTCTGCTGCTAGCCGAAGGCAGGCTGGTGAATCTCGGCTGCGCCACAGGCCATCCTTCTTTTGTGATGAGCAACTCCTTTACCAATCAGGTGCTGGCGCAGATCGAACTATGGAATCACCGCGATCAGTATGAAAATAAGGTCTATGTGCTGCCCAAGCATCTGGATGAGAAAGTGGCGCGACTGCACCTGGCCAAGATCGGCGTGACCCTTGACGAGCTGAGTGATGTACAGGCTGCCTACCTGGGTATTGCCAAGGAAGGGCCCTTCAAGCCGGATTATTACCGGTATTGATCGCTTCAGACGCGCGACAGGATATACCACCCCCTTCGGGTGGTTTTTTTTGGGGGGTCGTCTCTCAGGGCAGGATGGCTTGCCAGTTGTTGCCTTCCGCATATTCTTTGATCAGACGGCAGCGCTCGCGCAGATACTGCATCACATATTTTTCCGCGCATCCCCTGTTGATCAGGGTCCCGATAAAGCCTTGCGGCAGGTGGAATTTGATCTGGTCGATCATGATCGTGCCGTTGTCGATTTCCCGGAAGAAGTGCTCGTGCTGAAAAGAGTCGAAAAAATCCTTTCGCATCTCGTCGCGGTAAAAGCCCGGGCGTTCCATTTGCGTGACATCCAGCGCAAAGAGTCTTTTTTTGGGACCGACCTTCCCCTGCCAGCGGGTATAGTCCCGGAGTTCCAGCAACCCGCTGGTCTTTCCGTTCAGGGCGGTAATCTTGTGCTGGTCAAAATGACGTTTGTGGAGACTCACGCACCGGGCCAGATCGAATACGCGTTCGATCGGCGCATGGATGACGGTGGTGAGGTGCAATTCAGCCATAATGAAAAAGTAAAATACCCACTCACCAGACGTGGATGGGTACGGGTTGTCGTTCGGCGGGTGGCCTGCGGGGCAACCCCGTCCCGCCTATCTCTGCCCCCATGGGGACTCACGCAAAAATGCGTTTTCCGCAATACGTCGCCTGCGGCCAAGTGTACAAAAATACAAAAAATGCGTATAGATCAATGGCCGAGAAGGAACCCCACAGCAGGGATCTTTTGTGCCGCAACGGGGGCAATATGATCCGGGCCCTGCCCTAAAAGCGCAGGCAGCACCGAGAACGACGGGCTTTGCCGCTCAGGCTTGCTCCGCCTTCAGCGACTTCTGGTAGCGCTTGCGGTCCTCTTCGTTGAGCATGATCTTGCGCATGCGGATCACCTTGGGGGTGATCTCAATGCATTCATCCTGCTGGATGTATTCCATGCATTCTTCCAGAGTCATCTGTATTTTGGGGGCGATGCGTGCAGAATCGTCGCTGCCGCTGGCCCGCATATTGGTCAGTTTTTTTCCTTCGATGATGTTCACCACCAGGTCTCCGGGTTTGATATGCTCGCCGATGATCTGTCCATGATAGACCTCTTCTCCTGGATCGATGAAAAAGGCGCCGCGGTCCTGAAGCTTGTCGATGGAGTATGCGGTCGCCACGCCCGAGTTTTTAGCCAGCAATACGCCGTTGTTGCGGCCTGGGATGATGCCTTTCCACAACTTATACTCGGAAAAACGGTGCGACATGACGGCTTCGCCCGCCGTGGAGGTCAACATCTGGGAGCGCAGTCCGATCAGCCCCCGGGAGGGGATATCAAATTCCAGATGTTGGATTTCTCCCTTGCTTTCCATCACCAGCAGTTCTCCTTTACGCTGGGTGACCAGGTCAATGACTTTGCCGCTGTAGTCAGCCGGTACATCGACCACCAGTTGCTCATAAGGCTCACATTTGTGCCCGTCGATCTCACGGACGATCACCTGGGGCTGTCCCACCTGCAGTTCATACCCTTCCCGCCGCATGGTTTCAATCAGCACACTTAAATGAAGGATTCCCCTGCCGTATACCTGAAAACTGTCGGAATTGTCGGTTTCTACCACTTTCAGGGCAAGGTTTTTTTCCAGTTCCTTGAACAACCGGTCTCTCAGGTGCCGGCTGGTCACGAACTTGCCGTCCCGTCCGAAGAAAGGAGATGTATTGATGCTGAACTGCATGTTCATCGTCGGCTCGTCCACCGCGATCACCGGCAGCGGTTCGGGGTTTTCTGCATCGCAGACCGTATCCCCGATGTTGAAACCCTCAATGCCGACCACCGCACAGATGTCTCCGGCCACCACTTCGGTCACCTTCTTTTTGCCCAGCCCTTCGAAAACGTATAATTCCTTGACCCTGGAACGGACCTGGGAACCGTCGGCGCGGCAAAGCATCACCGACTGGCCTTCGCGGATCACACCGCGGGCGACCTTACCGATGGCAATCCGGCCGAGAAAATTGCTGTAATCCAGTGAGGTGATCTGCAGCTGAAGGTTTCCTTCGGCGACCTGCGGGGGAGGGACTTTTTCCAAAATGGTATCCAGCAGGGGATTGATGTTCTCCGAAGGGGTAAGCGAAGTATTGAACCAGCCCTGTTTAGAGGAGCCGTACAAAGTCGTAAAATCAAGCTGCTCTTCGGTCGCATCCAGGTTGAAGAAGAGCTCAAACACCGCATCGTGCACTTCCTCGGGGCGACAGTTGGCTTTGTCGACTTTATTGATGACGACGATGGGATGGAGGTTCAGTTGCAGGGCTTTTTGCAGCACAAAACGCGTTTGCGGCATCGGCCCTTCGAATGCGTCTACCAGCAGCAGCACACCGTCGGCCATCTTAAGCACCCGCTCCACTTCTCCGCCGAAATCGGAGTGGCCAGGCGTATCAATGACGTTTATTTTGACGTCTTTGTAAAATACACTGGCGTTTTTGGAAAAGATCGTGATGCCCCGCTCCCGTTCCAGCTCGTTGCTGTCCATGACCAGGTCCACCGTGTCCTCATTGTCCCGGAATACTTTGGTCTGATGCAGTATTTTATCGACCAGGGTCGTTTTTCCATGATCCACATGGGCAATGATGGCGATGTTTCGAATATCCATAAGTTGGTACCCCTAGGGTTTTGTATGAGGCCTGTCGGTTTCTACTCATCCGGGCAGGCCGCAGGACGAATTGGCCTGCTTAAAAAATGGCCAAAGGCGCCCCGATAAAAATGAGGGCGCAAAGGTACAAATAAATCCCCGCATGTGGCGAAAAAAAATAGATGCACGCCGCCAAACCTGTGCATGCCCCTTCCAAGGCATCCGGGCTTGCGCACCCGCAGCAGCGCCCGTCCTTTGGCAAAAAGCCCGGGAAATATTTTGTTTTTTTGATTATTAAACGTAGGTTTAACGCATTAAGGGGGAAGTTCGCGGTTACTCCTTATCCATAGTAGGTAAGTCTGTACACCTGTTGACGGCCCCCGGAATGGGCCCCTGACTTTGGGTGCAACGGGGTTTTAGGACCCGGCATTACAACAATCGGTGTATGACAGACAAGAAAATAAAAGCACTGATCCAGAGTGTGGCTCTCCAGGATAGCCAGAGTGCCTTTAAGACTTTGTTCTATCATTTTTATCCTTCCCTGTTCAGCTTTTCCAATGCTTTTGTCAAATGCCGTGAATCCGCCGAGGAGATCGTCGAAGATGCCTTTATCCGCTTGTGGGACCGGCGGGCCACCCTGCCGCAGATCGCCAACCTCAAGGTCTATTTATGGGTAACAGTCAAAAACCTTTCCATCAACTACCTGGAGCGCTCCGGCAAACCTTATGCCGCTGATTTGAACCAACTGGACGTGTCCTGTGCCGCCCTGGTGCCGACGCCCGAAGACCTGATGGTGGCCGCCGAGATGGCCCACGCCATAAATAAAGTAATCAGCGAGCTGCCGCCCCGCTGCCGCATCGTCTACAAGCTGGTCCGGGAGGACGGGCTTAAACACAAAGAGGTCGCCTCCATCCTGCAGATATCTCCCCGGACCGTAGAGCACCAGATCGCCCTGGCGCTTCGAAGGATCGCCGCCGCCATCCGCATGGATTTCAAAGTATCCGACACGGCCCGCTTCAACAATTCCTGATCTGCCTTGAAATTTTTTGGGTCCCCGTATAGGGGAAGCTGCTTTTTTTCGGGTCCTTTTTAGGAACCCCAAAAAACAGTTGACTGGAACATGCGAAAAATCACTCTATGGACGCTGCTCGGTAAGAAGTTAAACGGGGAAGCCACGGCGCAGGAACGGGAAAAACTGGAGGAACTGCTCCGGGGTGATGAACGAAGAAATTCCCACTTGATCGAATTTATCGAGGAAGCCTGGCTGAGGATGCGTGCCAGCCACCGGCCTTTCGACCAGCAGACGCTGGATCGCCGTTGGGAGCATCTCTCCCAGAGGCTCTTTTCCGAGGATGCCCACCAGGGGGAGCCCTACCCCTCAGAAGTGTGGCGTCCTTCCCGGCGACGCAGGCGCCTGATGCGCTATGGAATGGCGGCAGCCGCGATGGCCCTGGTGGCAGCGGGCTTGTTTTACGCACAGCAGAGAAATCATGCGCCCGCGCCGCTTCATGAGATCGCGACCCGCCAGGACACTAAAAAGCATCTGGTGCTTCCCGACGGAACCGAAGTCTGGCTCAATGCCGGCAGCACCCTGAGTTATGCGGAAACCTTTCCGGAAAAGGACCGTGAAGTGAGGCTTAACGGAGAAGCTTTTTTCGAGGTGGCACCCGATGCCAGGGTTCCCTTTGTGGTCCGGGCAGACCGCGTGACGGTACAGGTATTGGGTACCCGTTTCAATTTGAGAGACTATAAGGAAGATGACAGTTTGCAGGCGACGCTGATCAGCGGTCGGGTGCAGGTATCGCTTCATGATCCCCAGCAAACCCAGATTGTGCTGTCTCCGCGCGAGAAGCTGACGATCCTCAAGCATTCCCCGGCCGAAGCGATAGCGGATCTGCCGGATAAGGTCGGCATGCTGAAGTATCATTTGCAGACCATACCGCTGAACCCTGTGGACAGCACCTACTTCGCCGAGACCGCTTGGGTGGATAACAAGCTGGTGTTTACCAATGCTTCTTTTGCCGAAGTGGCGCAAAGGATGTCCAGGCGTTATCAGGTGCATTTTGTCTTTGAGGATCCGGCCCTGAAAAAAGTGGTGATGAATGGCGTGTTCGACAAAGAAACCGTAGATCAGGCCTTGCAGCTCTTGGGCATGATCACCCAGTTCCATTACCGCAGAAGTACCGATACCATTTATCTGAACAGATAATTTTCATTCACCTTAAACGACGTGGACTATGATGAAAAAAAATACCCTCCGGGTCTATCATTAAAAAAGGAGGAGCTGCCACTCCTCCCTTAAGGCTAAATGTTGCTCATGGGCCAGCGGCTTGTTCCACAGGCGCCCGCCCTGATATTAACCTCACAATCCAAAAGTATGAAAAAAAACAGATTCGGGACGGCCGGTGTGCGCCGCCGGGCCCTGCTCAAACTCCTATTTTCAATGAAGCTAAGTATCCTATTTCTGACGGTGTCGTTCATGCAGGTGTCTGCCCACGTGTACTCCCAGGATACCTTTTCTTTCGATCTCCGGCAGGTCAGCGCAGATATGATACTGAGCAAGATACAGAAAGAAAGCGCCTACCGTTTCTTCTATACCCGGGATGACATCCGAAAGCTGGGCCGTGTGGATCTCCAGGTGCGCGATGCCCCCCTGGCCACCATTTTGCATCAGATCCTTCCGGCGGGAATGACTTACCGTTTCATGGGCGAAAAGCGGGTGGTGATCTCCTCATTGAGAGATATCAACGACCAGATCACCGTCCGGGGAGTGGTCACCGACTCCACCGGGTCGCCCCTGGTGGGGGTTACCGTAAAAGTAAAGGGCCAGAATGTGGGGGTCGTTACCGACGCGAGCGGGGCCTACACAATTGTGGTGCCCGATGACGCGGTGCTGGAGTTCTCCTATGTGGGATATGAACCGCGGGAAGTGCCGGTGAGCGGTCAGACCCAGATCAACGTGGCACTCACCGCCAATGTGTCCTTTTTAAACCAGCTGGTGGTCGTCGGATATGGCGCGGTAAAGAAAAAAGATCTGACCGGGGCGGTGGCTACCGTATCCCGCAAGGACATCGGAGACATTGCCGTATCCAGTATCGGCCAGATGGTGCAGGGGAAGCTCAGCGGGGTGAGCGTCATCAACCGCAATGGTCTTCCCGGCTCCGGGGTGGACATTCAAATCCGCGGCGTCGGCACGATCAACAATACGACGCCCTTATATATCATCGACGGAATCAAGGGGGATATCAACTCGATTGCGCCGGACCAGATTGAAAGCATCACGGTGCTTAAAGACGCTTCCGCCGGCGCAATCTACGGGGCCGAAGCAGCGAATGGCGTGGTGTTGGTCACCACCAAAAAAGGAGAGATCGGCGCTCCCAAGGTGAGCTACAGCGGGTATGTCGGATTTGCCCAACCCTGGAAGAAACTCGATATGCTCAATGCCACCCAGTACCTGGATTTGGTGGACGATATTGTCCACAACGCCGATCCGAACGCTCAGCTGCCGCCCAAACTGACCAGCGATTATGCCAAGGTTGATCGCACCAACTGGCAGGACGCCATTTTCAGAACGGCGTTGCTGACCGAGCACAACATCGGCGTGTCCGGTGGTACCGAAAAGATCCTCTATAACGCCGGATTGAGCTATTCCAATCAGGACGCGATCATGATCGGGTACAACTACCAACGCATCAATTTTCGCGTCAACACCGAAATCAATTTTGGAAAGATCCGGGCAGGCGAATCCCTTAATTTCCGCTACAGCGTGCGGGACGGCTCCGCACCGAGTTTCACCGATGCTTTGCGCATGCCGCCTTATGCTCCCATCTATGATTCCACGAATCTCGGCGGGTATTACAAAGTGACCACCACCGATGACCTCAATGATGCGTTTAACCCCTATGCCGCGGTGTATTTGAAGACTTCGAAGAACCGGGAATTCTCCACCTTCGCCAATCTCTGGGCCGAATGGCAGATCATCCCCGAATTGAAGTACCGCATCCAGGGAGCGCTTTCCTTCTCCAATAATAACCAGTACGATTATACGCGCGCCAACTACAACGGCAACCTGTATAATCCCAACATCATGAACGAGACTTACGGGTGGGGCATCAATCAGCCCATTTTGGAAAACACCCTGACTTTTAGCAAAGCATTCGGGATTCACAACCTGACGGTGATGGCGGGAAACTCCTTCCGCAAAGGAGGGATCTCTAGAAGCGCCAGCATGAGCGGAAGTGACTTCACCAATGATGAGGTGCAGAACCTGACGCTGGCAGGCCAGTCTTCGTTTAAAAGCGAAAACATCGGCAATGATGCCTTTATCTCTTATTTCGGCCGGTTGAATTACAGCCTGAAAGACCGGTATCTGCTGACAGCCAATTTCCGCGCAGACGGATCTCCTAATTTTGGACCGGCCAATCGCTTCGGGTATTTTCCTTCGGTAGCCGTGGCCTGGAAAGTCAATGAAGAACCTTTCTTCAGCGGCGTGCAGGCCGTCTCGGAGTTGAAGCTCCGCGGAGGCTGGGGTAAAGCAGGAAACGATTTGATTCCGGGATTCAGCTACGTGTCCAATATCTTTACGGGATCATCCAATAATATCGTCTATCCCACCGGTGTGACCGAAGCGGAGACCAATGGAGCCACCATCAATTCCCTGGCTTCACCAAATATCAAATGGGAGACGACCACTTCCACGGATATCGGCGTGGATTTAGGCCTGTGGCAGAGCAAGCTGACCCTTACCGCAGACTATTATCACCGGCGTACCGACAATATCCTGGTACAGGTGCCCATTTCCCCTTCCACCGGTATTGATGCGATCCCCTATAAGAACGCGGCTTCCGTACTCAACCAGGGAGTCGAACTCTCGGTAGGGTATGCGGCCCGGGTCGGAGAGGTGCGCATCCAGTTGTCAGCCAACGGTGCCTACAACAAGAACAAAGTGGTTTCCCTCGGATCGGGAGAACCCTTCCTGGCAGGAAGTACCCAGGACGCCAATACGATTACGCGGACCGAAGAGGGATATCCCATCGGTTATTTCTATGGATATAAGGTGGACCATGTTTTCGTGGACCAGGCGGATGTGGATCATTACAACGAAATCGCCCAGAAAGCCAGCGGTAATCCGGATGCCACCTATCAGGCCGCGGCAGCACCGGGAGACATCTGTTTCAAGGATATCAATGGAGACGGCGTGGTGACCGATGCGGACCGCACCCTCATCGGCAACCCCATTCCCAAATATTCCTATGGATTCAGCGCAAGCGCCCAGTACAACGGCTTTGATTTCGCGCTGGCCCTGGAAGGCGTTTCGGACGTGGATCTGTATAATTCCAACCTGAGATACTGGCTGACCGGAATGATCCGGCCGTTCAATTCCACCACGGAGGTGCTGAAGCGCTGGAAGCAGCCCGGAGATGTTACTTCGGTGCCGCGGGCCATCAACGGCGATCCGGCCAAGAACCTCCGGCCGTCTGACCGCTTTGTGGAGAATGGCTCCTATATGCGTATCCGCAACGTGACGCTGGGGTATAGCCTGCCTGGCTCGCTCTTTAACGGACGTTTAGGCAAGACCGTGTCCAGTGTAAGAATCTATGTGACCGCCCAGAACCTGTTTACATTCACCGACTACAGTGGCTATGATCCGGAAGTCAGTGCGCAGGATCCGAACAATACCCAGTATTACAACACGATGCGGGGTATCGATGTGGGGCAATATCCCCAGCCGCGCAGCTTCCTTTTCGGACTTCAGGTGGGATTTTAATCTAAACTTAAAAAGAAATGGTCATGAGATATTTTCAATCTATCACGATAAAGACAATAATGCTGGCCGGTGGTATGGCGCTGCTGGCTACCTCCTGCAACAAAGACATCCTCAACCTGAAAAATGAGAATGCCTACAGCGAGGACACCTATTTTAAAAATGCCAGCGAATGCAACCAGGGGGTGATCGCCTGTTATTCGGTGTTGCTGCACCAGGGCATGATCTCCCGGGACTGGTCTTACCTGTTCGATTTGATGGCCAATGAAGCCACCCCTGACGTGGCCTTGCAGGGCCAGCTGGCCGATTTGCCCCGTTTTACCTTTGACGGGACCAATGAGCTGATCGAGACGCTGTGGAAGTCGCTATACCGCATGATTCTCCGTTGTAACCTGGTGGTAGAAAAAGTAGGCCAGTGGCAGCCGTTGCCCGGAGAAGAGTCGCTGAAAACTCAGTACCTGGGCGAGAGCTATTTTCTGAAAGGATTTGCAGAATTCTACCAGGCAGTGCTTTGGGGAAGGGTTCCCCTGCGGCCGGACTGGGCCAGCCGTTTGAAGACCGACATGCCCCGTGCTTCGGTAGATTCAGTATGGATGGCTGTGGCTTCTGATCTGACCAAAGCTTCGGAACTCCTGCCGGTAGACTATGACGATACCAACTGGGGCCGCGCGACCCGGGGGGCAGCCGTAGCGATGCTGGGTAAAATGTACCTGTTCCGCAAACAATATGCGGAAGCGGCTGCGCAGTTTGAGAAGCTTCGCCAGTCGCCCTATACCTACAGCCTGAATCCGAGTTATGATCTGCTGTTTCAGGATGTCACGGTAAAAAATCCCGAGACGGTGTTTGAAGTCATGCACAAGTTCTGGGGCACCGGCGAAGGCAACGCCTACTATATGTTCGGCGGGCAGGAGAATTGGGGCGGCAAGGCAGCTTCTACGGGCCGTTCCATGGAATACGGGTTTAATGACTGGAAAAACGTGTTTATTTCCACAGCCTGTGTCCGGGCCTTTACCTATCCGGACGAAAGCGGCCACACCTATGTGGATCCCCGCGCCAAATGGACCTTTTACGGCGATGCAGCAAGCGGCGGAGATGTGGACTACTGCAACCACTGCGACGCAGGGGCGATTCCCTATGATTTTGCAGCCAATCAGTACCGGTGGAGAAAATATGAAGAGTATGAATACAAGGAAAAACAGGGCAATCCTGATGGCGGCATCAATACCCAGGTGATCCGCTATGCCGATGTGCTGCTGATGCTGGCCGAGTGTAAGATCATGCAGGAGCAGGTGGCAGACGCCCTTCCTCTTATCAACGCCGTGCGGCAGCGTTCCGGAGCATTCCTTTATAAGAGTCTGGGAAGCAAAGACCAGGCCTTCCAGATCCTGAGGCGGGAAAGAAGACTGGAATTGTGCGGTGAAGAAGTGCGGTGGTTTGATCTGGTGCGGTGGGGTGTCGCCAAACAAACCATTAATGCGGAAAAGCAAGCAGCCAATGGTACCCAGCCTTTCCAGGACCGGAACGTGCTGTTGCCGATTCCCCAGGATGAAAAAGATGTCAATCCTGCCGTAAGAGACGATGTAGCCAACAACTGGAATTAACCTTGCAATTAAAACCCGGTTTTTTGAATGACGGGTCCCGGTGTCGACTGGGGCCCTTTTTTTGTGAGCGGCCCACCCGAGGCCTTCTTACACCGAAACGGGGCATACTGCTTTGTTTCTTTCAAAAAAAGCGCGTAAATTCATGGGGAATCTGTTTTGATCACCGCCTTTTAAAGAGATGACCTATGGAGCAGGAATCACCGGTGTTGGATCTTCACCATAAGATCGCCGATTGGAGACAGGAAGTAGATGCATGCCGTCAGCAATTTGACGATCTGGCCGGCCGGTTGGTGCGGGCAGTGGATTCCCGGCAACCTTTTGAGACCCGGGTCCGCGCAGAGCGCTTTCAAAATCAGCTCATTTGCCAAAAAGAAGTGGCCGATGAACTGGTGCATGACCTCAAGCAGGCACGCAAACGTCCTGCTGCGGAAATGAGGAAGACCTGGGCTCGGCTTGAAGACAGGGTGCAAACTTTCCGGCAGCTGTTTTTCGTCCTGAAGCGTGATTTGGACCGCTTTGCACACACCGTTCATTGAGCCATATGGACGAAGTGCAGGTAGAGATTGGCAACGACCGTTACCGCTCCGTCGTGGAAGCGGGCAAGCACCGCATCATCGCCGATGAACCGGCATCTTTGGGCGGTGCCGATACCGGGATGGATCCGATAGCCATGCTGCTGGCCTCCCTGGGTTCATGTACCGTGATTACCCTTCGCATGTATGCTGACCGTAAGGGATGGCCTCTGACCGCGGCCAAGGTTCGTTTGACGTTGCAGCGGCAATCTGAGCCGGCAGGCACGCGGATTGTCACCCGTCTTTGGTTGGAAGGTCCGCTGGAAGGTCCCCAAAAAACCCGCCTTCTGGAGATCGCCGGCCGTTGCCCCGTGCATCGCATCCTGAATCACCCCGTGATCATTGACACCCGGCTGGAAGCCTCGACGGTCCGATAGTCCCCAGCCCCGCCCCGGATTTGCCCCCCTGGGCATTTTGTTGTATCTTTGCGACCGCTGAAACCCTTCAAAATCATTAAAAGACAACAGGCATTTTGAAACAACTCAACCATCTTTCCGTCATCGGAGGAGGAAGTTGGGCGACAGCATTGGTCAGGATATTTTCCGATAGCGGGGTCCAGGTCAAGTGGTATCTGCGGTCGGCCGAGACTGTGGATTTTGTCAAAAAGCACGGGAAGAACCCAAATTATCTGAGTTTCTTACCTCTGAAGAAAACGCATATTTTTCCCACTGCACAGATCGAGGAGGCCATCCGTTTTTCCGATTTTGTTTTGTTTGCTGTTCCGTCGGCTTTCCTGGAAAGTACGGTCTTCGATATCCGGCCTGAAGACATGGAAGGAAAGCAATTGCTGATGTCCATCAAGGGGATTGTCCCCAGGCATGGCATGATTCCTTCAGATTTTTTAAGCAAGCGATTCGGGCTTTCCCCGCGTAGTGCGGTAGTCATCGGCGGCCCCTGTCATGCCGAAGAAGTGGCGCTGGAAAAGAAGACCTACGTGACCATTGCGGCTGAGGATCGTATGGCCGCAGAAACGATCGCTTCAAGCATCCGGCTGGACTTTATCCGCACGATCGTCAATGACGATCCCATGGGCGTGGAAATTGCCGCGATCATGAAGAATATTATCGGCGTCGCCTGCGGGATTGCCCATGGGCTGAATTATGGAGATAACTTTCAGGCCGTGCTGGTTTCCAACGCCCTGGGAGAGGTGGCGCAATTTTTGGCCAAGCTCGATGGCAAACCACGCAGTCTGGCCAATTCCAGTTATTTCGGGGACTTGCTGGTGACGGCTTATTCGGAATTTAGTCGCAATCGGATGTTCGGCCAGATGATCGGTCGCGGATACTCGGTGCATGTGGCCCAGAAGGAAATGAATATGGTGGCGGAAGGCTATTATGCGGTGGAAGGGATTTATACCATGGCCCGGAAGATGAAGCAGGAATTGCCCGTGATCTCCACGGTCTATCGGATCCTCTACAATAAGATTTCCCCGTATGTGGAATTTAAATTGTTGGAACAGAAGCTGATATAAACTTTATGGATTATGATGTTATTGGCTACCGACCTGGATGGCACATTCCTGGGCGGAAAAACGATTGATAAGTTCAAACTGTATCGCCTGATCCAGGAGGTATCTGATATTCGCCTCGCATTTGTGACGGGCCGGGGCATGGAATCCGTCCTTCCGTTATTGGATGATTCCATTATTCCCAATCCGGATTTTGTCATCTGCGATGTAGGCGCTACCGTGCTCAACGGACGTACGCTGGAACCGATTCAACCGCTCCAGTCCCAAATTGAGAAAAAATGGCCTGGTAACCTGACCATTCGCAAGAAGTTGCGAAAGATCAAGGGGCTGGAGTTTCAGAAAGTACCCCAGCAAAGAAGATGTTCATTTTATTTTGACAAGGATACCGACATTGCCCAGATCCGGGAGTTAGTCTCTGAGTATGGATGCGATGTACTGCAGTCCGCAGATCGCTATCTGGATGTCCTTCCCGGAGGCGTCAATAAAGGATCTACGCTGCGCCAGCTGGTCAAGATGATGGACATCGGAGAACAGCAGGTGCTGGTGGCAGGAGATACCCTCAATGATCTGTCCTTGTACGAAACAGGATACAAAGGTGTCGTGGTGGGAGCGGCCGAACCGGCTCTGGTAGCCGCCACGCAGGATATTGCCACGGTATACCGGGCTGAGCGGGCAGGAGCAGGAGGTATTCTGGAAGCTATGACGCATTTTGCGGAGTTCCAGGGGTATTCCCGCCTGCAAAAAGAACTGACCACCCATCCGCATTCGGGGGCGACGCAGCTGCTGATGCTGTATCACCGGTTGCCTTATGAAGTCCGTGAGGTAAACGGCCGCCGCGAACGGATCCCTCCCCAAAGCCCCAACGGCATTATTCCGACCTTGCTTGGGTTTTTCAACACCGGACGGTCGGGCGCCTGGATTGCCTGGGAGGAGGGCGTGAACAAAAAGCATGCGCCGCTGAAGGATATTTACATCGATGAAAAGCAATATCCTAATTTGGTGGCCTCCCGTATCGCGCTGACCAAAAAGGACGTGGATATTTTTTACAAGAATTTCTCCAAAGAAGCGTTTTGGCCGACCCTATTTTCCTTCATTGACAAAGTAAAGTTTAACCACACTCATTGGGAGCATTACTGCAGGATCAACCGGTTGTTCGCCGAAAAGGCCAGTGCAGAGGCTGATCAGGGCGCCCTGGTGTGGATTCACGAATATAATCTGTGGATGGTTCCGGCTTATCTTCGCCAGCTGCGCCCCGACGTGAAGATCGGCTTCTTTCATCATACGGCATTTCCACCGGCCGATATTTTCAATGTGATTCCCTGGCGTCGTGAGATTATGGGAAGCCTGCTGCAATGCGATTACATCGGCTTTCATATCCCCCGATATGTGGAGAACTTTGTGGACGTAGCCCGTAGCCATACGCCCGTGAAAGTGCTGTCCCAGGAAAATTGTGCGGGCCGCTATCTGACCTACAGTTGCGCACTGGGCGTCGACCTGATGAGCACCCGGATCGAGACGGCCTCCGGACAGGTGCGGCTGGGTGCCAATCCGGTAGGGGTCAATATCCCTTACATCCGGGAGATATTTCAAAAGCCAAAAACCCAGGAGGCGATCCGGGAAATGGCAGCCCAGACCGAAGGAAAGAAGATCATTCTCTCGATTGAGCGCCTGGATTACGTGAAAGGACCGCTGGAGAAATTGCGGGCTTTCAGTCAGTTTTTACATGATTATCCCGAGTTCCACGGCAAGGTGGAATTGATCAATATCTGTACCCCCCCGGCCCAGGGAATGAAGATCTATGAACGGATTCAGAATGAACTCGAACAGGAAGTCGGCCGGATCAACGGAAGATACTCCGACCTGGGCTGGACACCAATCCGGTTTTTCCTTCGCTCGGTACCTTTCGAAGAGGTTATCGTCTATTATGCGCTGGCCGATATCTGCTGGATTACGCCGTTGCGTGACGGGCTGAATCTCGTCGCCAAGGAGTACATCGCCGTGCAGGGCCAGAAAGAAGTGCCTCGGGGCGCATTGATTGTTTCTGAATTTGCGGGCGTATCGGTAGAACTTCCCTATGCCATTTTGACCAATCCCTACGATGGCAAAGACCTGAAAGAAAATCTCCTCCATGCCCTTACGCTGGATGAGAATGACCGGGTTTTGCGCATGAAAAGACTCTACGAGATCGTTACCCATTACGATGTGGAACGCTGGAGTACGGATTTTATGGCCATTCTAGAGAGTCTTTAAGACACCATAAAAAAAATCATCTCTTTTATGCGGGATATCCCGGAAAAGAGATGATTCTACACGAAAACAGCATGATAGGATAAGGGCCGCGAATCTGTCACGGTGACCAATCGCCTTCGTGCGGCAGTGCTTCCGGTCGCCACGAGTCAGGAGCTGTAAAACGGGTCCCCGGCCTTCCTGTAAGACAGGCCGGGATAAAAGCACCACATATTCCTGTTCCGTGAAAAAAGCAGGCTCAGGCCCCTTTTTTCAGCGGGAAGTGAGGTTCCATGCATTCCGCCGGGCGGAATCGTTTTCTGAAAGCCATTCCGCGGATCCCCTGGAACTCGTGCAGGGGCACACCCAAGCCTCAACTGGAAGATCATGACGATCGTTCCGTTACGCCCGATATTGCCGTGGAAGGGTTTGTACACCAAATCATAGGGTTTTTGGTTATCAGCAGGATCAAAGCGGCTTCCGGGGAAGACCGCGCTTTGTGTGATAAGACAGCCGTGGATACAAAAACGCTGCATCCGCTTCTGCCAGGTCCCAAAAAAAGGGCCGGACCTGTGCAGGTCCGGCCTTTTCACAGGATATGCGGAAATATCTATTCTTTCTTCTTTTCGAACCGCAGCTCCTGGAGGACAAAACTGTCCCCCTTTTGCCGGAAAAAGAAGGTGGTACGGTAGGTGCCGCCGCTCGTCACCAGGCTTCCGATGCCGAAACTGGATCCTTCTCCGGAATTCCCCCGGTGGATCAGCTGAAAGCTTTTCACATCGTTGGTGGAAAAGAACTCCTTGAGGATGACGGCCGCCTGGGATTTGCTGTAGGAATTTCCCTTACTGGGAAGCGTGATTTCAATCATATTATCGAAATAATGTGATAACTCATCTGCACTTCCTTTTTTCAAGGCTGAAACTACGTTGGCGAATGGATCTGCAATGGTAAATGCCATCATCAAGCCACCGAGCAACAGCCACATACTCAAACGTTTAACGGGTAAAATAGCGTTCATGATGCTACTCCTTATGATTGATTTTTTGGGTTAATACGGTAATGAACGAAAACTATGCCAATTTAACGGTTCTGCACGCCCCGACGCAGGCTGCGACGGCGCGTCCGCAAAGTTATCAATTGTTATTTCGAATCCAAATGGATGGGGGGCAGAATACGCTGCGGGACACCGCAGGGACTTCCGGATTTCAGCGAATTCTTTGTAGGTTTGCGCCTATGCAGCAGAAACCCGCAATTCTTATCATTATGGACGGCTGGGGCCACGGAAAGGTCCGCAAAGCCGATGCCGTCGCGCTGGCACACACGCCGTTTGTCAGCTCATTGTATCACCGGTATCCGAACGCCGAACTCATCACTTGCGGAGAGCAGGTGGGCCTGCCTGAGGGGCAAATGGGTAATTCCGAGGTAGGGCATCTTAACCTGGGAGCCGGAAGGATTGTCTACCAGGAGTTGCAGCGCATCAACCGGGCTGTCGCAGACGGGTCCCTGGGTGCCAATCCGGTATTGACCGACGCCTTTCACCGGGCGGCCCAGCCGGGGAAAAAGCTGCATTTCATCGGATTAGTAAGCGACGGCGGGGTACATTCCCATATCAACCATCTGAAAGCGCTGGCCACGCTGGCTGCCGAAGCAGGTCTTGAAGACGTATTTGTACACGCATTTACCGACGGGAGGGATACCGACCCCAAAAGCGGGCTGGGGTTTTTAACGGAGTTGCAGACGCATCTGGCGCAAACCACCGGACAACTGGCCACGGTCTGCGGACGCTATTATGCCATGGATCGTGACAAGCGGTGGGCCCGGGTTAAGCTGGCCTATGATGCCCTGGTTCAGGGTAAAGGCGTGCATACCCGAGAGGTACTGCAAGCGGTGCAGGATTCCTACCGCGAAGGAGTGACCGATGAGTTTATCAAACCGATTGTCCATGTGGATGACCAGGGCCGGCCCCTGGCGGTGATCGGGGCGGAGGATGTAGTCATTTGCTTCAATTTCCGGACGGACCGCTGCCGGCAGATTACCCAGGTACTGACTCAGGAAGATATGCCGGAAGAAGGCATGAAGAAGCTGGATCTGGATTATCTGACGATGACCGAATACGACAAGGATTTTAGGGGCATCCCGGTGCTGTTTGAAAACAAGGATCTGTCCATGACGCTTGGGGAAGTGCTGGAAAAAGCCGGTAAGACCCAGATCCGGATTGCCGAGACTGAAAAGTACCCCCATGTGACGTTCTTTTTCAGCGGAGGGAAGGAAGAAGAATTCTCCGGTGAAAAGCGGATCCTCATCCCTTCTCCCAAAGTAGCCACCTATGACCTGCAGCCCGAGATGAGTGCCGAGAAGGTGACCGAAGCCTTGCTCACCGAACTGAAGAATAAATCCGCCGATTTCGTGTGCCTCAATTTCGCCAATGCCGACATGGTCGGCCACACCGGGGTCTGGGATGCCGTGATCCGGGCTGTGGAAACCGTAGACCACTGCGTCGAGCAGGTGGTGACCCAGGCCTTGCAAAGCGGATACCGGGTATTTCTTACGGCCGATCACGGCAATTCCGATTTTGAGGTCAATCCCGACGGGTCCCCCAATACCGCACATTCGCTGAACCCTGTGCCTTTTTTCATCCTCAGCGATGATTTCCGGGGGGAAGTAAAAAACGGCAAGTTAGGCGATGTGGCGCCCACGATCCTGCATTTTATGGGCCTTCCCGTGCCCGGAGAAATGACCGGATCGCTGCTGGTCTGAACCGCCGCCGGCTGTGCTGGCTGTTCCCACCGCGCTGCAGATTTCCTGTCATGCCTTAATTTTGCGGGCCCGCAAGTGCCGGGTGTTGCCCATGCGTATCGCTTTTTATATTCCGACCCTGCAGCATATTGCCCCTGTAGACGCTGCCGCCGCGGATTTTATCCAGGAGACGGTACACCGGGTGGTGACCGCCCATTCTGACCATGAGTTCCTCCTTTGCGGTGAGGCGCTTTCCGGGGAAGGGTTTGCGGACCTGCCCCGGATCACCTGGGATCCCCTGCCGGGTGCGCTATGGCGTTTTCACCGCCAGCTCAATCGCCACATCGATCAGTTGTACCGGACAGAAAAAATCGATTTGCTGGTCTCCATGACCGGCTATGCCGGCACCCGAAGACCAGGCCCCACCTGCCTGGTCCTGACCGGGCTTTCGGACAACTCCGGCCGGGAAACGGAGGTGCGGTACCGCCGCAAATATGCAGCTGCTTATTTGAAGCAGGCCGGCACGGTAGCTACCTGCTCGCGGTCCCAAGCCGACCAATTAGCCGCGCGTTTCGGGCTTGGGACCGAACGCCTGCACGCAGTAGGCCGGGGCGTTGCCCCGGGTCTGGGCCCCTTGAGTTGGGAGGAGAGAGAAACGGTGAAGGCAGAATTTACCGACGGCCGCGAATATTTTATGGGAGTGGGACCTATTCGCTCCGACGGCCGGTTCATTGCCCTGCTGAAGGCCTTTTCCGTACTGAAGAAGAGGTTCCGTTCCGGCATGATGCTTCTGTGGGCAGGACCTCTGGCGGAAGATTTTCCCGACTTTCCCCGCTTGCTGGCGACTTATCATTTCAAGGATGATGTGTTGTGGCTGCCGGAAGCGACGGCCGATGAGACCGAACGCCTGATCGGTGCAGCCTATGCCCTGGTCAGTCCCGACCCCGAGCGGGCATTTTGTACGGGTATTGGCGAAGCGCTCGCCACCGGCGTGCCGGTATTGACGGCGGCCGGGCCGCAGGCGGAGGAAGCAGCCGGCGACGCCGCGCTGTATTTCGATCCGGCAAATTCCCAGCAGGCAGGAGAGCTGTTCTGTGACATCTATAAACAGGAATCATTACGGGGACGGCTCATTGCCCAGGCGGCGCATCCGTTGGAGAAATTTGACTGGGACCGCACCGCGGCGTTGTTATGGTCCGCGATGGAAGGCGCCCTCCAAGCGGAGAAATAACCTATCTTTGTCCCCTTTAGTTTTTTACCGTTTCCGATCTCCGGAAAAAGATGAGCCCGATTATGTCCAAAACATCCGCGATCCATATCGAAGTAACCCTTGACGAGGAAAAAGTACCCGAAGCCATTGCCTGGCAGGCCACCGACACCATGTCCGACGGACAGAATGAAGCCCGGGCCATGATGTTGTCTTTTTGGGACAGCGCGGAAAAAAATGCCTTGCGCATCGATTTGTGGACGAAAAAAATGATGGTCGATGAGATGGCGGACTTTATGTATCAGACCGTGATGGGAATGGCCGACAGTTTCCAGCGGGCCACCCGGGATGATGAACTGGCCGGAGACCTGAAAAAGGCAGCTACGGATTTTATCCAGCAGTTCCGGCGCAAACAGAAGCCGGCAGCGGATCAAAGTTAAAAGATTAAAATTGTCGTTATGTCCTTAGAGCAGACCATAAACGAAGCGATCAAAACCGCGATGAAAGCCAAGAATGAAGCGGAGTTGCGTAGTTTTCGCGCGATTAAAGCGGCCATCTTGCTGGCCAAAACCTCGGCGGAACGCTCCGGCGAACTCACCGAAGCCGAAGAAATGCAGTTGCTGGGAAAACTGGTGAAGCAGCGAAAAGATTCCCTGGAAATATTCCGCCAACAGCATCGCGAAGACCTGGCTACTCGTGAAGAAGAAGAAATCGAAATCATTTCGCGTTTCTTGCCCCAGCCCATCGGAGAGGAGCAGTTGCGGAACCTGCTGAAAGAGATCATTGCCGAAACCGGTGCCAGTTCCCCTGCCGATATGGGTAAGGTCATGGGTGTGGCCACCAAACGGCTGGCGGGCAAGGCCGACGGAAAAGCCATTGCCGCAATGGTGCGGACGCTGTTGACTGCTTAAGGACTCCCCGGCCAGCCTTCTATTCTGCATCCTATGCTCATAGATATCCTTTTTGCGATAACGATGTTATTGGCTGTCTTTAAGGGATGGTCCAAGGGATTGATCGTGGGTCTTTTTTCCCTGCTGGCCCTGGTGGCCGGCATGGCCGCGGCACTGAAACTCTCCGGTTCTTTTGCCCTGTATATGCAACAACAGATCGGGCATCCCAGCCCCTTGTGGCCTGTGGTGGCTTTTGTGTTGATCTTTCTGGCCGTGGCGCTGGTGATCCGCCTGTTGGCCCGCGCCATGGAGAAGGCCTTGCAGCTGGCCATGCTGGGCTGGCTCAACCGCCTGGCGGGAATTTTGTTATATATACTGGCTTATGCGGTGCTGTTCAGCATCGCCCTTTGGTTTGCCGATCAAATGTACTTGATCACCCCTACCATCAAAATGAGTTCACGGTTGTATGCCTGGATCGCTCCTCTGGGACCCTGGGTGATCGGTTATTGCGGAGACCTGGTACCCTGGTTTCAGGACATCTTCCACCAGTTGGAAGTTTTTTTCCAGCAGATCTCCCCACTACCTTAACCGGTATGATGCCCTTGGCCGCGCCACGTGGGCGCGCGTGGACCGCAGGACTGCGGAAATTTTCAACAGGGATTGGAAAAAAAAGTACTTTAGCAAAAAATTGAACCATTATCCCAATGGAATATGAGATCAAACAGCAGGGTAAATTCAGGTTTGTAGAAGAAGGAGAGGGGGAGCCGCTTGTGCTGTTGCATGGGTTGTTCGGTGCGCTAAGCAATTTCAAAGACCTTATTGAATATTTTCGCAGCCGGGTAAAAGTCATTGTGCCCATCCTGCCGCTATATGAATTGAATTTGTTGGATACCACGGTCAGCGGACTGGCCAAGTATGTATACCGGTTTATTGAACAACGGGGTTGCGACCGGGTGCATCTGCTGGGAAATTCCCTCGGAGGGCATGTGGGTCTGGTCTATGCGCTGAATCATCCCGAACGCATCAAGACGATCATTCTCACCGGCAGTTCCGGCCTTTTCGAGAACGGCATGGGAGAAACCTATCCCAAACGGGGCAACTATGAGTTTATCAAAAAGAAAACCGAGCTTACTTTTTATGACCCTGCGGTCGCATCCAAAGAGCTGGTAGACGAGGTATTTGAAATCGTCAATAACCGTTTGAAGGCGATCAAGATCATTTCCCTGGCTAAATCCGCGATCCGCCATAATCTGGGCGATGAGCTGAAGGAGATCAAAAGCCCCACGCTGCTGATCTGGGGAAAAAACGATACCATCACACCCCCCCTGGTGGCCGAAGAGTTCAAACGGCTGATTCCCAATTCGGAGCTTCATTACATCAATCACTGCGGACATGCGCCCATGATGGAGGTACCCGATGAATTCAATGTGATCCTGGACAACTTTCTGAAGAAGCAGGGAGCTGCTCCCGTCCCCCAGGCCTAAGGAGGCCGGAAAACGGGTGGCTCGAATGTGCCGATTCTGTCTTACATTTGTTAAGACATTATGCTGGCCAGAGATCTCATATCGCCCATTATCCCCACGGTAAGCTGTACCGACAGCGCAGCCCGTGCGCTGAGCCTGATGAGTGAATTTCACCTGTCGCATTTGCCGGTCGTAGAGGATGACCAGTATTTGTGCCTTCTGGAAGAATCCGTCGTGCTGGACTGGGAAGATCCTGAGATGCTGCTCAAGAACCTGCATTTTCCCCATGTAAAGCCGGCCGTGCAGGAGGAAGCGCCTTTCTTCGAAGCTCTGAAACTGATGGGGGACTATAAGTTGAGCCTGGTTCCTGTCGTGGACGGCGAAGATCATTATCAGGGTGCCGTTACCCAGGAAAATTTGCTTTGGACCATTTCCCATTTCAACGATGTGCATGAACCCGGGGGTATTCTGGTGCTGCATATGGCGCCTCATGATTTTATGCTTTCTGAGATCGCGCGCCTGGCCGAATCCGAAGATGTGCACATCCTCGGGGTACATACCTTCAATGATG
>Ga0164242_10000210_pt1 | contig 72915 bp, 99 predicted proteins | sample OricomgcompostMG_FD_108783 | JGI IMG/M metagenome (GOLD analysis project Ga0164242, IMG submission 108783) | Miracle-Growth compost microbial communities from Emeryville, California, USA - Original compost - Miracle growth compost (MG) ... | reverse complement strand
TAAGACTCCAGCTTCTCACGGTCGGTGTCACACAAGTGATCCGCCATGTACTCCGTGAGCTTAGCTTGCTGCTCTCTGATCAAGGTGATCTGGTGCAGGACTTCCGCCTTAACACCGAACAGGCCGAACAGCTTCGCCCGCTGCTCTTGAGCCTTGAGCACAGTGTTGAGGAACTGTGCCTTTAGCTGGTCACTAGAGGCCGACTGGTAGTTGCGCCATGCTTCCTGGCGCACCTGGTCGAGCTCGGTGAGCGAGGCGACAGTGTTCTGGAGCACGTCCTTCAGCAGTGTAGGGTTAGCCACCGCCTGCTTGCGGATCTCATTCTGGTACAGCTGCTTGTAGCGTGCCGCTGTGCTGACAGAGACTTGGATCTCCTTGGCCACCTCATGGATGGTGTATCCACGCGAGTAGAGCTCGACGGATTTCACCCTCCGAGCAGTCAACGAGTAGCTCGATTTGGTCTTCCCGCGAGCCATGGTGCACCTCCAGATGCTAGCCTGACGCAGTCATTTAACCTAGTTTTGTGTCAGTCAAGCTAGTATGACTCTAGGATTACCGGGACTGCAGATTGCTCACTGTTGGATGAAAGTATAGTTTCACCCCAGGTGTGAACGGGGAGTCTCTGGGGGAACTCTGCCAACCTGGGGTGAAACTAATATTAAATTATGTACTACTACGCGGAACTACGCGACAGTCTCTACTGGGCTACTTCAGTGTCGTCCGGGGTAGTCGTCGTCGTGACCGCAGTCGGTTCTACGTCCACAACGGTAGCTCCCGTACCGTACACCGGCTTCTGTGGAACCCCCAGCAGCACCCCTGCTGCGGGCCACTTCTCTTCGAGGAACCGCACCGCGAAGTAGTAAGCCAGTAGGATGGCGAACGTGAGCAGGCCCACGAGCCAGTCCCGCGTGTTACTCGGAATGTCGATCCCTCTGGCGATCAGCCATGAGACCACCCACCCCACCAGGGCGGGCACACCCGTCCTGATGCCTCCGATGATAATGCCGTTCAGCATGTGTTGCCTTTCTGTTAGAAGCTGGCGAGCTTGGCCCAGTCGTCAAACCAGACCTGACCCCAGTACGTCGTACCAGGCATGTGCGCCTTCTGGAACCGCGTGACGGCATCCTTGGTGGGCTGCTCGAACACCCCGTCAGCCCAGCCGGAGTGGATGTCATGGACACCCGGCACGTACCCCATGTAGATCAGCTGCTGCTGGATCAACTTGATATACGGCTTTTCGTTGGCATGGTATCCACCGTGCGACTCCTTCGGACCCGAGATAAGTCCGAAGTAGTCATTGGTGCCACGAGCGATGATGCGAGGTACCGCGTGACCGTGCATCGGGCCATGGGGGTCAGGCTTCGTTGTGGGTGCATGAGGCTTCGTGGTTGTCTTGTGCTCACTGCTGCTGGAAGGAGCCGTGACAGTGCTTGTCTCGTTGTGCGCTCCCAGTGGACCAGAGATGAGCACTACGTTCTCGTCAGCTGAGTTACTGAACCACTTGTTGCCGTTCTGCCACACGCAGCTAACCAGCTTGTGACCGTGCAGCTGTGCGAGAAGGAACTTCATGGCCGGAGCGATCTGAGACTTGGTCGGGAACCACAGATCCCAGGTGGTCACCGCAGGTGGTGCACTAATGCCAAGGCTGCTCAGGTTCTGCTTCGTCACAGACCAGGAAGCGCCTTCCGGAATCCAACCGTGCTTGATGAGGCCCAACTGACTGAAGTGGACCAGCGCCGGAATACCAGCGTACAGACCGTCATTGACGTAGTAGCCGTCCAGCGCCTTGTTGTAGGCTCGCAGGTACGCTTCGACGCCCGCGTACTTGGACGGCGACGGAGCCGCATCCCAGCTGACGTACAGAGAGGAACCCTTCGACAGTCCGCGTGACTTCCAGAACGCCAAGTCAGCAGCACCGTCCGCTGCACCAGCAGCTGCACCTTCGGTGATGCGCGTCTCGTACCACTCCGAGTTCGCAATGAACAACGATCCGGTGTTCGCGATCTTGTTGATCTCACCAGGGTTGGTCAGCTTCCACTGCGTAGCGCTCTGGTTGTTGCCAGCCCCAGAGCTGTAGCGGAACTGTCCGCGTGCACCTTCTGCGTGCGCCTTCTGCGGATCGATACTACTGGCACTGTCGAGCAGTACGGTTCCTACTGCCAAAGTCATGGTGTGCTCCTAGGTTGATGTTTCTCGTTCGGCATCTTGAACTTGATAACATCGTGCGGACTGTCACATGAGTAACAGTACACCCCGGTGTTATAGCGAGACAACCGTTTGCCACAATCAGGGTTGGCGCAGTAGCGCACCTCTGATTGGCGTGACATACCACAATCTTCCATTAACAGCCGCTCATGATGCGAACTGTCAGATCAATCCACCAGGTTGATCAAGTAGCCGTATTCGACATCAAGTATTGGATTGTTGGCAATCCGCAACAGTGGAATTACCGAAGAAGAGATGACCGCTTTGGTGGCGGCCGGGTCCATACCGACGTCTTCAGCGTCGAAGTCAGGACCGGCTACCAACCAAGACCACACACCGCTAGATGGAACGCCATCTATCCAGGTGACACCACCGTCGAACGATGCTTGCCAAGTGCCAGCGATGGGCGGATTCAAATCGATGCTGAGTGAGTACTCACCACGACCTGCACGATTGAGTCTCACGAGATCTCCTTGATCGAAATGGTGCGTGGCACCTCACCAATAGTAACAGTTCGTTCTATTTCACTAATGCTAGAAGTACGTTCCACTTCTTTGATGACAACAGTAATGCTGGTTGGCTTTTCACCATTGTCACTGATGGCCAGACCCATCCAGGCGATCTGACCAACAACGCTCGCTAGATAATGAGATGCTGAGAAAGCTTCACCACTCCAGATGTACTCAGGATGTGATGAGCTATCCATGCCAGTTCTACTGATAGCCTCGCCAGACCATGTAATGGTAGCTTCAGCAGAGGCTACTTCAACTTCACCAGCTAATGCTTCTCCGGACCACGCGTAAGTGTCAGAAGATTCCGCCTTCATGTGAGTCCGCGCTACTACTTCCCCAGACCACACGTAGCTAACCAAAGCCTGAGCATTCGAATCAGACAGTACTACTGCTTCGCCGCTCCACTCATATACGTTGTCAACCAAGACTTTCATGTGAACATGACTGGAGGCTTCACCAGACCATGTGATAATGCTATCAGCCATGACGATAGCAGTTTTACCTGCTACGGCTTCGCCAGACCAGGTGTAAACAGCGTCAGCTTCAGCCTTCATATGCGTGAGGGCCGAGGCATCGCCAGACCACACGCGACTATCAGAAGATGCAGCGTTCATCTGAGTGCGTGCAGATATTACTCCAGACCACTTGTATTCTGTTGCAACCTCTGCCACTACATTGACATGAGCAGCTGCTTCACCAGACCAAATGTAATCTTCCGAAGAAGATGCAGACATGGTGGTGCGTGCTGTAGCTGATCCAGACCATGTGATGCTGTCTTCAGCAGAAGCATTAGTCTCAGTTACAGGAGTTCCACCGCCGAGCGGATCGGCAGCAGTTGCTACGTCTGTGTTCATGCAAGTCGTGATCTGCTCAGGTGTTAGCACACCTAAATAGAAACGAGAGTTCTGGAACTGACCGTACATAGGAGCATCGGTCGTCAACAGATCTTCACCAAAGAGCCACGTACGTCCAAGCTGTGGAACGTACGGACCAGGTGCTGTTAGCACGCTTGTGCCATCGATGAACATTTCAGCACTACCATCTGAAGCATAAGTGAGCGCTATATGATGATCAGTGTTAATGCTGACAGAAGCAGTACCGCTATCAACGCTGGTCGGCGTCCAGATCATCGCTGAGGCACCGTAGTCAACAGCTGCCGCAGCTACTCCAACATCAGCAGAAGTGTCCCACCAGCCGAAGAAGCAAACGTTTCCATTACCGCGACTATCCCACTTCGCCCAAGTCATAACAGTGAAGCCATCAGTTGGTTCAGATGTAAATGGAATAACTGATGCTGCTGGTCCGGGAGCACAAACTAGTGCTGGTTCAGCACTGTAGGTTCCATTTAGGATTGTTAAGTCTAGGCCATTGCCTGAATCATCATGACCAACATCAGACGAGTTGGCAAACGAGTAAGCACCTAGAAGTGTTACACCGCTGGGCTCTACTACTGTGGTTGAGGTTGTAGCAGCGACAGCTTCTGACCAGTCTGACTGTGTACCGCCAGACACCGTCGCCACTCGGATCTCGTAGTTGGCCGAGTCTAGACCGTCTAGGGTGAGAGAAGCAGAATTGCTTGGATCTATTGATGACCACTCGCTGGTTTGCGAATTCGCGTTCAACATTCCGTTGAAGGCGGTCACGCCGGTCACGACGTCATACGCTTGGGACTGGAGAACCTCCTTGATCCGGGCGGGCGACAGGGCTGGGTTGGCCTGCTTGATCTTCGCTACAACGCCGCTCGCGTAAGCGGTAGCACCAGAAGAGAAGAATCCCGACGGAGCGTAGATCGTCGCCTGATCAGCGTAATTCGACTGACATGTTCCGTTAGTGTCGGTGTAGCCAATCCAGTTAATGCGAGGATCAGCTTCTGTCAAGTTGGAAGTGATGTCATTTCCATCGTTGAACAGAGCAATCTGGACCGGGATGCCAGCATCTAGCAGCCGCGCCAGCTGAGTCTGCACAGCAGGATCATCAGTGCCACCGAGTTGTAGCCCAGCGAGTCCGTAGGAGCAGTCCACCACCGCTGTGTGACCGGCAGCGTCGGACAGAATCCAGTCAACACAAGTCTCCAATGAAGCGCCGGAGAACTGGTCCAGGTGCGCGCTAGAGTCGCCCCAGATGTTGACGCTGACGGCCGTCGCGCCTTTCGCTACACCGTTCACCGAGCCGACCGCCCGCACCGCGCACTGCGTGCCGTGCGGTTCCGGGTCCGAGTCGTAAGCAGTGCCCGCGAGCGAGAACCCCGGTGCGGTACGCCCGTCGAGTTCATTGTTACTTGCTAAAGATGGATCAATACCACCATTGATGAAGTAGATCCGGACGTCGGAACCGTCGTAGGTGTAGCTGTACGTCCCGTCCGTCCCGGTGGTTTGGTCCATCCGGTCAAGGTAGGAGGGCGCCGAGGACTGCGTGGTGCTCGCGGGCGGGACGAGATCAGTACGTCGCCACTGCACCGCATACGAGTCAGCACCAGCTACTTCATCGAACGAAATGTTAAGAGTGTGGTCTTGACCAGCGACTGCCAAACCGCCTGGTGCTGACGGCAGCGAAGAGGTATCCGCAGGGCGTAACGCTAGTAAGAACGTCACCCACGGTGCTGAAGTGATCGCTACCGACTTACTGCCAGTAGCTCCTGGAGTGGCCTGAACAGCATCCTGCAATGCGAGGTCAGAAGCACCATGGTAGCGCCACGTAAACCCTGAGGTGGCAGACTCTGAGCCGGTGAACTCACCCCAATCGACTCCAGCCCACACCAACGTAGCATTTGGTGTAACAGTGGTGAGCCCTGCAGCAGTCATAGATGACGAGGATCCTGCTGCGCTGGTAGTGGCGACATCAAAAGGTGTGCTGGAGTCTACACCTGAATATGCGAAGAGCAAACCGTTGTGATCTGTTGACCCCGACCAGGTGAACGATAGCGATCCTTCGGAACCGGACGCTATCTTGTAGTAAGAGTACACCCGATAAGATGATGCTGCTCCAGTCATCGTCACTGGTGGACGAAGCTGCGCAAACCCAGATGGTGGCGTGACTGTCTTCGCCGCCCCGGTGTAGAAGTAGGCGACGATCAGATCACCAGCAGCCAACCCTGACAGCGCAGAGAACGTGACTGACGTCCCCGTCGCGTAGGACGAAAACTGCGACGACCGGAATGCGACCGCCACGGTTACACCCTTCTAGTCACCTTGCAGATAACGCAGTTCAATGCTTGGATCAAGCTGCGTTATTGCTGATGGTCACGCTGGTCACTGTGATCTCACCAGAACTGTTGAACACGAGATCTCCAGTGAGCGCCTCCCAACCACGGAAGGTGCCGCCGCCGTCAGGTTCGCCGTCCCAGAATCCGATGTGAGTGCAAGGACCGCTTGCCTCACCACCAACGAAGTCGGTTGAAGCAACCGAAATGGCTCCATTGGTTGCAGTCGGCTCGATGGTAACCGGCGAAGCTGACGAACGGTTCGATCCGCTGGCATCCGGCTGAGCGGTGTGAAGCGTAGCGTGATCGATGGCAGCAGCCATAGCCGCTGCGCCTACCTGCATCGTACCGACGTTGAGCATGCTGACTCCCTGGTTACAGTCATTGATACTGCAACAATCATCGCTCAAGTCGGCGGCGCAACCTACTATCGGACGAGCGCGTTCACCTTGTCAGTGATAATCAGCGAAGCATCTTCCGGACCACGGATGAACGAGTGGATGTACACCGCTCGCTGATAGCGGTTATCAGCAGGACCGCACCACACCCGCCGCCAGTGGCCGCGTACCAGCTGCCGATAGGTCAGCGGGGTGCCAGAACTGGTCGGTTCCCGGCCCTCAGACCGCCGCAGAGCGATCACGGTGACTCCGGTGGGGACCTTGGCCCGAGCCGCGTATCGCATCGCTGGCTTGGGGTGTTTTTCTTCGCGGTCTAGTGTGGTGATGGTCTGCTGCATCAACCGCCAAGTGGACAGCAAGACCTTGAGAATCGGTGATGGTGCCTGGTGGATGTTGTTCACATCCAACGCCTCATCAGACCAGAAGCTAATCCGCCCCTGCTCAACCTTGATTTCAACCTCGGAGTCAGGAGACAGCATACCCTTACCCATGGTCACCATCAGCGGCATGCGACGCTCGTACTTGAACCCCTGCATCATGACGATGTCGTAGCGGAAGGGTGGCTCCTCAGACCACTTCATCTGCCAGACTTCATCCTCCGGGTCTTTGGTGTCACCGAATGCCCAAATGCGGTCGTTCCACCAGAGAATGGAATTGATCGTCATCACTCGATGGCGCAGGTCCAAGATGCGGATCTTGTTCGGGTAGTAGATGAACCCCGCTTCGGACGGTTGGTCCGACTTGAGGATGACCTCGTCCTCCGGAAAAGATTCGGCAGCCGCCTGGATGAGCGTCTGCATATCCGGGTGGACGTAGTAGTTCTCAGCCAGCGCCATGGCCGACTCGAACGCCTGAAAGCGATAGCGCGAAGCGGAGTGCGTCGCAATGATCGTAGGATCGGCCTCAGCCTGGTAGTCCACGTAGGTGCGGAACGTCTCAGACTGCATCTGTTCCGCAATCCTAGTGCGGAGAGTTATGGTGTCGGTAGCTGGCATAGTACAAATTCTACTCAGCGAATTGCAGGACCGCTGCGTTGATCTTCCGGCTCTTCGATGTTGTCGTTGTGAAGTCCGAACTGCGCCAGGTGCTGATTGAGCTTAATGGCACAGGCGAGGCCGATGTTCTTCATGCCATAGAAATCGTCGTACGAGATGTTGGCCATGAACTCAGGAGTCGGCTCCACCTGGAAGGTGCGGGCAATCGCGTTAATGACTCGTGCCAGGATAACATCTTTCTTCGCTACCTCTACAGGAGCCGCCGCCTTCTTCGGTGTCTTGCGCGAGCGCGGCGGGGCGGTACCATCCTGCTCTACAGTGCCACAGGCGATGATGGATTCAAGCAGCGCCGACACCATACTATCATGATCGTCGCACATCTCAATGAGACGCGGTTTTGCTCCGTCAATTTTCACCACATGTGTGTTGACTGACTTGGCCTTAATGCGTGACTCCTTATAACAGAAATCGCACCAGTGCTGAACGACTAATTCCTGCATGTCAGCCTTCTTCGATAACTTGGCGAGTGTTGGATGACCGTGGCTCGTTGCTGCTGTCTGTGGTGGCGTTGTAGGTGCGCATGACGGTGCTGATCCGCACAGCGTCACGGCCCTCGCCCGCGATCCTACCGACACCGTCCAGCAGATAGCCATCGATGTATGTGTACCATTGGGCGTACACCGCTCCGCGCATCGACATCTCTTGATGGCGCACAGTGTGACAGGTGGAGCATTCCTGCTCTACGTAAATGAACTTGTGACGTCGGTTGATGACCGCATTGCGCGGCTGCCAATTGTGTCCGTAGGTGCGGCACCGCAGCACTTCGTCAGACCATTGCCGCGCAGCTGCCAGCACTTCACGTTCGGTCGCGTACTTCTGTGTCATACAGATATTTGACGCGATTCAGTCCGTTCCGATGTGGTGCTCGTCAAAGATCATTCTGATATCATCTTTGAGATGCTGCGGTTCTTCGTAACCACCCTCTAGCAGTCGGCTGATCTTCTGCACTGCTGCTTTGAGTCGAGCATGCTCAGAGGCATTGCGATTGTCTTTGGCCATCGTGCACCTCCAGTGGCTTGACTACCACCGTACTACACTACTGAGCGGAATCTACCATTGTGTTCGTGCCAACGCACTTCGCAGTACCGCGTTCTGTAGGTCTGCATATCACCAAGGCACTGCGCATGGCGAGGACGGTAACGCCGTCGGCGCAGGTAGCGCATCATCGGCCGCGACGTCCCCGAGTACCGCGACGAGTGGTTTCTGCTGTCATGCCAGCGCGAGCTTCCATCAGCGCCTTGCGCTTACCCTTAGTGGCTTCGGAGTTGCTCTCCAGGTAGGTACGTTCTAGCCCGCGTACGTGCGAGGGGACAGTGTGGTGAAGTTCCGGCTCGAGAATGGCGAAGTCGTCGTAGTTGTCATAGATCGGCTTGTCCGACTCATCTAGCACTACTCCGAGGAACCGCTTAGCCTCCTGCGCATTGCGAGCGAAGAACAGCGGAGACCACACCGACTCCGCACCAGTGGTGCACAACCCCACGATCTGATGCCAGGCCGAAGGCAGTGCAACGATGTCGTACCCTTCGATAGTGCGCGGTTCGGGGGCAGCGTCAGTGACAGGCTTCTTCTTGGGCATACAACATTTTACGCAATTTTGTCAGCCGCCCACAAACACAATCCTAGCGCGTCGCATACGTTATTGTCATGCGACACCTTACGATCGAACATCGTCAGATTAAGCTGTGCGTTGACTTCTGCGATCATATCTTCTTTCGAGGCATGACCACTTCCAGTTACCAACTTTTTCACCGAAGTGGAAGCTGCTGTAATCCAGCACTCCGACACCCCAGTAGTGATCCACAGCTGACGCTTGACGATGCCGCCGAGCTCTCCCAGCTTGGAACCAGATTTCGAGAAGGCGTACTCTTCGATAACTATGCACTCTGGATGGAACTTCTCGACCCGCTCACCAATGATAGTGGCGATGTAGTCGCTCCGCTCCACCGTGCTGCCGTCCTTGGTGGTGGTGCTGATGCGCTCTAGATGAACAGGTTCGAGGTGCTCATCTAACACCGCTAGGCCGGTGCCTGACAGACTCAGGTCCAACCCCATGATCCTCATGAAGCTTGTCCTAGATACCGCTCGGAAGGTGTGGGGAGGGACTCGTAGTACTCAACCAAGGATGACTTGAGCTCTCGACCGGCGGGGTACTCACCCTTGTCGTACCCTTCCGCGATCAGGTGCTCCTTGAATTTCCTACGTTCACCTTCACCTAGGCCACCCCACACTCCGTAGTCTTGACCCGTTACGAGCGCGTACTCCAAGCACCTCAACTTGTAAGGGCAGCTGGTACAAATAATACCAGCTAAGGATTCGCGCTCGTCTCGCCCAATCTCGGTCCTGCCGTCGTCCACCGGGGAGTAGAACAACTCCATGTCCTCGGTGCAGGGTGGGAAATTATTGGGATCAACAAGCACTGCGTGCCTCCGGTAGCCAACCGACGATCACCGTGATCGTTGGATCACATGATGACACACTTCTGATCGAACCAGTACTGGTCCTAATGAATCACTCACCCAAGATGTTGCCCAAGATGTTCGACAGCTCAAGCACGCATACCTGAGTTAAGCCTGCTTAAATACGTCCCTATGTTTCAGAGGGGTGTGAGGAGTTTCTACGTCAGACATACTGAGCATCTGCTCAGAAACCGAACGGAACCCAGCTCACGAGCCTCGGATTCATAGGGTTCCTCGAAGCATGTATCGGACTATATCCGCTTCAAGCGGTAAACAACTTTGAGCAAGTCACCGCAACCGATCGCCTCGACGCACCCCAATGCGACGGCGTGGGCGCTCATCCTTCGACCACTCTGGGTCTAGCTTCTGACGAGCTCTCTGCCAGGCTTCGTAGCACCGCCCTAGGCTGACCTGCTTATGCAAGGTCATGGCGTCGTCTTCGGTGAACACCGCATCCAGTACCGCGAACAGTTCCAGTAGCGGCTCGACGGTGCCCACCACCACCTGAGCGTACTGCTCAGTTGTCAAGGATGTGGAGCTCTCCTGCTTCGTCGATGTACCACGACGACCAGCAGTCGTGGCAACAGTACGTCGTGTGCCGCTCGCCCGGTTCTTCGTGGATTTCTCGGTCACTGTTACACACCGCGCATTCTATCATCCTGGGATCCTCTTTCTACCTGGAGACCGCTCTAGGTGAACCCATCGGCATCTCAAGCATCGACGGTCATAGTACGATCCGCCTTTGCACCATCTCCTGCTGAAATGATGCGGTCCTAGCAGGTGACCGCAAGTTCTGCAAGTCATCGCAAGAAGCGTGCGGGTGCCTAGATACATCGACCTAGGCACCCCGCGACGGCTCATGAGTGCTACCCCAGCGTGACTCGGAGCAGGTTACCTGCAGTGGCAGTCTTGTAGACTCGGTTGGCTCGCTTCGCTGCGGTGCGCACTCGAGAACGCACCCGCTCTACTGTGGTGTCAGTGAGGTCCAGGTGGTAATGACCGTCCGGAAGCGACTTGATCCGGTGCAGCAGGTGCTCAACCTCGACCGTGGAAGGGGCTGTGGGCGCCTCTGCTGGCTGAACGGGAGCCACCAGGGTAATCGGCTCAGCCAGCGACAGAGAACGCCCTGTGGAGCCGCCCAGCCGTTTTAGCTGCTTGTTGGTCAGCGCACCGCCGTTCATCTGCTTGCTGTAGCGCTCGTACTTGTGGTCGTAGGTCTCCTTGGGGGTATTACGCATCGTAGTAGTCCTCCGGTTCGTACTCGCGTTCATCGTCTCGGTCGTACTCTTCGTTGTGCTCAGTGCCGCACAGCGGACAAGTCCATGAGGACTCGTGCGCGAACGTTGACAGCAGCACCTCGCCCTCAAAAGGGCACTCAGCAAATGTTACGGAGTTTGAAGTGTTCGCCACGACGATGGCCACTTCTTGCTTGCAAACTTCAACCGTGTCATACTCCTGGACACGGAGCAGCCGCTCACGGTCTCGAGAGCTCAACGAGGTGAGCGTGACGTCGGTAGCGTTGCAGGCACGCTCAGCCATGACTTCATCCGGACCGACAATCTGCGACTCACGTCCGGTCACGCCTTCAGGGTAGTTCGCCATAGTATGTCAGCTTTCGTGACGAGGGTGCCGACAACCGTTAGCACCGGGTGCACCGAATGATGCTCCGCAGTTGCGGCACCCACCTTGCTCTGCAGGCTTAATGATAAGTTTATCTCGCGGGATGGTTACTTTAGCCGCATGCACTTCATCGTCATGGAAACCATGATCGAGTGAGCAGATAGGGCAACTCATCGCCTAATCCTCGCCACTCGCATGCGAAGCCATACCGCGCGGTCCTGCAACAGCTTCGCCATGGATGAGCCGTAGGTCTGTGATTCCTTGTGCACCTCATCAGCTAGCTCTGTCAGCACCTGTACCGCAATATCGTCGTAGACGGATTCTAGTGCTAGACGAGCAAAGTCTAAGTGAATACCGCTGGGGTTCCTGCCATACAAAACTGCCGCTGCTTTCTTTACAGCTTCGTCAGAAATGTGCAAAGGTGCAGGTCCTACGCCGTAACCACGAGCCAGTGCCGCATTGTGCGCTTCAGGATTCGCAGCCGCTACTTCGCGAAGGAGCTCAGCGGCGCTCTTCTCGTCCTTGCTCATCAGCACTCTCCAGGATGGTTCAGACCGCACGATGTGCAACGTGGTGCTCTCAACGCTTGCGCATCGACTACTTCGTTCGAGTCTTCCGGACATTCCAGGTGCATATAGTCACCAAAACCGTCACCCACGATCTGAGTGCCTTCAGGGAAGCGACGATCGCATGCTGAGCATGTACCGCCCCAGTTGGCGGTGAATGATCTAGTCGGTCTCATGACTACTGCTGATTTCGCTGATCGATCAATGCTTGCCGCACCGCGCAGTCCTTAGACTCCAGCAGCTTGCGTAGGCAGGTGGTCAGTTCCGGACCGTCCTCAAGCGAGTGCAGCATCAGCAACGCAAGTGACGCGAAAGGAGCGCTGATATCCTGTAGGTTGTTCGGCAGGTGAGCGTACTCGAACAACTTCTCGAAATGTCTGGTGCTGGGCACACGGTCATACCAGATACCTTTAGAAATACTCATGCCTCGCGCTCCCTAATCAAATGCGACAACTCGTTGTAACCTGAGTGGAAATACACAAATGGGATACCGCGCTTCTCGTAAACTTCGCGGTGCAACGGGTCGTCGTCTACTCCATATAATATGGTGCAACCCTGACTCAACAAGTTGTCTAGGATGTGTCCCTTGAAGTTGGTATAATCGTGCTCACCGCGCATAAACAAGTGGTCGTACGGTAGCGCGTTGTTAGCTAGCCAGACGCGAGTGCGGTGACGGAACTTATCTAAGCGATTGGTAATTAATCCTACTGCAACCGAAGGCATGTGGTAATACGCCGCACGCAGCATAGCTGCTCCGCCAGGAATGACTGGATCAATATCCATGCGCTCGTCATGGAAGCGATACCAATCCGGCTTCCAATCAGGTTGATGACAACCATCGTACAGTGTGGTGAAACGGTCTGAAGCATCGGCTACCACTCCGTCGATGTCGAACAGAACGATCTTCACTACTCACTCCTATACGATAGTCAGACTCCGCTCCCATGCGGCGTCCAGGCCAGGCCAGCTACGAGAATTGTACGCAAGCTGTCGGAGGTCCTCGTTGTCCTTCTGTCCCCAACACAGCCGCGAGTAGAAGCACGACTCCTGCAGCATGCTACCAGGAGTGCAGGAAATATCACGGTGCGGCATCTTCTTCTTCTGCAACAGAGTGATGGTTTCATCCACCCACTGCTGCACCTGCTCCCAATGCTCAGTGTTGAAATCTACCGTGAATGTCTTGGGTCGATTGTTGTTCTTGTTGTCATACAGCAGGATGCCACGCCGTACGTTGACTGCCTTCATGTACAGGAGCAGCTGGCGGACGTTGTCGTCTTTCGGAGCGCCAGACTGGTTAATCCAGGTAAATCCACGGTCATTGATACCCTTAATGTCAATGACGTACTTTCGCCACTTACCGTTAATGCGGATAGCGATAAGGACGTCAAGTGACCCTGCCACATACAGATCCGGGATGGTGACGAACTTCTCGATGGCCAGCACCCGAAAGCGATTGCGTCCAAGCACTCTCTCCATGTCATAGAAGATGTACTGCCACTTGTGGTGACGCCAGTTGCCATCCTCGAACAGCAACTCCTGGTCCGGATCCAACACTCGGGACCCGCGCGTACCAGTGAAGCGAAAGATGGCTTGGCGCTGGCAAGAGTAGACCGCGCTGGGGCTGAGACGGCCAGGAGGGCGTGGTCGAGGCACCATGGTAATGTGGTGGCCATCGTACCGCTCCGGAGCCTTGTCGCGCTTCAGCAGGTACTCATCAATCAAGGCGCGCAGAGGCTCAACCTCCTGTGCCTTCATGTTCTTGACAAGTTGGCTGAGTGTCTTGCGCTCGCGTGCTGGCATAGAAGTATTCTACTTACCTCGGAGGTATTGAGATCGCCTATCAGGAGACCAAGCTGAACCGAAGAAGTCGTGCGGAAGGTGACCGTGCTCTCGCAGCAGCAAAGCCTTCAGGTACTGGTTCGCACTGATGCCAAACCTCTTCGATGTGCCACGTACCATATCGGTGACATCCTTATTCAGGTACGTAGTCAAACTCACTCGCGTCATTGTACTAGCTGTTCTGCCCTAAATCGTAGCGCCTTTTCAATATCTATTAGACGCTCTACCGGATCTGTGATAGGACGACCCCGCAGCTTCATCTCAATCTGAAACCGCACCTCGCGGTGGACTTCGTCTGCCGCTATGCGCAGACCAGCTGCAGTAGCTACATCTTGATCAGTCGTCATCTCGCCTTGCCAGTCGAATAAATAGTAGCAGCGCCACAATCATCAGCAACACCACAATGATGCCAAGCACTGCCAGTATTACTAGCAACTGGTGTATCGTCATAGCTCTTCAAACCTCACTACGGCACGAATGCCATGGGACGTGAAGTCGATCACCATCTCAGCCTCACGGCCCAGCTGATCCGCAGCACCGATGATCTTCTTCATGGTAGTAGCAGTGAGGGAGTAGCTGCCTTTGGCTGTGAACTTCATTTCAGTGAGAGACTCGCCATGCTTGACGTCTCCCTTGGCCCGGTGCGATGAACCTGAACCGGCTTGCACCTTACCGCCGTTCTTCACGGCGTAGTTGCTCTCTTGCTTTCGAGACTCGCGATTGTTCGACTCTCGACTCTTCTCCCACCAGCTAGGGAACGTCATGTCCAGAACCGTTGTCGATAAGGTTGCACGCCACTACAGCAGCTTTGCTGATCGTACGCTGGACCGACTCCACAGTGACATCGTCGCTCTCTTGAAAGATCTCAACCGAATGCTCGATGCCGAAGATCGTCACTGATATACGCACCGTCGTCGCCAAGGTAGACCTCTCGCAATTCTCCAGTAGGAGACCACTGATCATCAGTGAATTCCTGAATCTGCATCAGCACTCGACCGATGCCTTCTTCAGCTAAGTGTTCGAGACAGCCAGAGCAACACTCGTGATTCACCACCATAGTCATACTGCGATGGTAAACCTCAGATGAGCCAGTTGTGTTTCTGGATGCGGTTGATAGCGCGTTCATCTCTGCATGGGTGGCAATGCACGGATGCACGCTGTAGTCTAGCGGAACAGCTTCAGCGTGTGTGAGGTTGCCACGAGGACATCCGCCGTCACTACATAGCGGCACACCAATCGGAGTGGTGTTGAACCCAGTTCCTAGTACCAGTTCATTGAGAACTAGTACCGCTCCCACCTTGCGGCGAGAGCAGGATGAGTATTCCGAGATCTTGTTAGCCAAATCAACGAAGGTGCGCATGAGTTCTCCTCAATTCACTCTTCGCCATCATCCTCGTCCGGTTCGAACGTTGCATGAACCGCTTCGCGGATGCCTTCTTCGAGCTCCTCAGCGATGAGGTTGTTGTTGCGCAGGTAACGCTTGAACTTAGGACGACCGATGAGAGCATCCTCTTTGTAGCCATCCACCCACCAAGTGCTGTTGGACTTCTTGATCAGTCCGTACTTGCGCCCGAGGTATATGATGTCTTCGATCGGGTCGATGCCGCCCAATTGATAGTCGTAGACGAAGGTGGTCTCAGCGCCCTGGTGGGTACTACCGATCTTGTCCTTCTCTACTCTGACCAGGACGCGGTGTCCAACGATGTGTTCCTTCTCTACCAACTCTCCGGTGGCAGCATTGACCCTCTTGGACTTCCGCTTGATGGAATCGGTACGAGTGAGCTCCAAGCGAGTGGCCGCGTAGAACCCCATAGCCTTGCCACCAGACGTGATGGACCGCTTGCCGAACATAACACCGACAGCTTCACGGGTCTGGTTGATGAACAGCAGCGCGGTGTCGGAGTTGGCGGCGGTCAGCTTCCGCAACGCCTTGCTCATCAGCTTAGCCTGCTCAGTGCCCATCGAGCCAGCTTCCATGCCGTTCTCGAGTTCGGACTTGGGCAGCAGCGAAGCAATAGAGTCAATGCAAATGATTCCGTACTCCCGAGAGCGCAGCAGCGTCTCGGTGACATCGATCACTCGCTCAGCGTGTCCCAGCCGCTCCTGGTTAGTCAGTGCCAGCGCGTCTACGTCCACTCCAGCCGCAGTAGCAAACGTAGGATCAAAGGTGCCCTCTGCGTCGATGAAAGCACACTTCTCACCCAGCTTCTGATTGGTGGCGATAGTGCGGTAACACACGTACGTCTTACCAACATTGTAACTGCCGAAGATCTCGGTGTGACGATTACGACCGAAGCCACCCTTCATCAAATCATCGAGCGACAGGATTCCAGTAGGCACCTTGCGGATGGCCAGTTGAGGATCCGACGCCATAATCATGGAGTTCGGCCACTTCTTGTTGATCGCGCTCAGTACGCTATCAATAGCTGTAGCGTTACCTGAAGCAGCCCGACGACCTCTAGGCACCGATTCTCCTTAGCTGGGGTACAGCTGTATTATACGAAAACTAGTCTGTCGCTCTGGGTGCACGCTGAATTACTTCGATGTCTCCAGGCTTCCCGGTGGACAAGTTGACCCAGTGGCGAGACCACTCGCCGCGCACCAGCACTACTGACCCTTCTGGTAGTGTCCAGAAGCGACGAGTCTCAGACCACAGTCGAATATCAAACGACTCGGTGATCGAGTAACGCATGTGCCAGGTGAGGTACGGAGTGTTATTCTTGGTCTGTCCGTGAGTGATGCGCTGGATCATACCAACTAGTACCGCTTCGTTATCATCGTCTGCGAGATCTGATGGCAGCTTGACGATGTCTTGGTAACGCACTCGGTACTTCTTCATGCGATCTTTGAAGGTCCAGTTAAGCAGCTTCTCCGTCGCGTGCTCGTCGCCGGGGATGCCGATGGACTCCAGCGCCGACCCGATAGCCAGCTTCTCCATCACACCCTTATTGTTGACCGCCGCAGCTACCTCGTCGAAGTGCTGGTAACCGCCCTCGGGACGGCCCTGAAGCAGCTTCTGCGCCTGCTTCTCGCCGATTCCGGTGTAGTCCTCCAGTCCGAGACGGATCACGTCCCTGTCGCGTTCTGGCGTCGCGCCGCCCATCGAGATGTTGATGTCCGGTGGCTGGATCTTGGCTCCGAGCGCGATAGCCTCCCGCATGTACAGCTGACGCCGCTCGATGTTCTCCTTCTTGTTCGGGACCGTGCGCAGTAGCGCTGCGGTGAACTCCACCGGATACAGCTTCTTGAGCCGCGCCGTCTGGTAGGTGAGGAAGGTGTAGGCTACCGCGTGCGCACGGTTGTAACCGTACCCTGCGTAACCCTCGATGATGTCCCACACCTGTGTGGCGATGGCTTCTGAGATGTCGTTAGTAATCTTGCAGCCTTCGATAAACACCGGGCGCATACGATCCATCTCGTCTGACGACTTGTCTTTGATAGCCTCTTTGATTTCATCTACTTGTACCATACTAAAACCAGCCAACACTGCGCCGATCTCCATCACCTGTTCCTGGTACAGAATGACACCCCAGGTTGGCTCCAGGATTGGCTTCAGAAGCGGGTGGATGTACTTGATGCGAGCTCGACCGATCTTCCGGTGGTTGACGAACTGCTCCGGGTAGCCAGCTGCGATCGGTCCAGTGCGGTACAGCGACGTGATGCTGACAATGTCTTCGAAGTCTTTAGGCTTGACATCCTTGCAGCCGCGCTGGTTAGTGGCACCTTCCATCTGGAACACGCCCGCTGTCTTTCCCTCTGCGAGCATGGCGTACACCTCGTCGTCACGCGGCATCTCATCAGGAATCCACTCGTCAGGCTCTAGGTCCTCGCCAGTACGATCCTTGATCAGCTTGAGGCACTCGGCGATGGTGTCCAGGGTGCGCAGGCCCAAGAAGTCCTGCTTCATCAACCCCATGGACTCGATGGTCTTCTTGTCGTACGCCGCCACCCAACGCTTTGACGATGGGATGTACATCTCCGGCACCTGCTCTCGCAGCTTGGTTTCTGGAGAGGCAATGATCAGACCCGCAGGGTGAGCGCTGATGCCTCGCTTGATACCAGCCAGTCGATGCAGGATCGACGACATCTCAGGGAAGCGATTAGTGATCTCTTCTGGCAGGATGAAGCGGGTCTCGCCCTCGTCATCCTTCTCTTCGATGATCTCTTTATTGAGCCGCTGAGAATCTAAATAGTTCACACCGAACGATCGGCTGATGGAGTTGAACGCAGACTTCACCTGCATCTTGTTGTAAGCCGCAACTGCCATAGTGTTCTCAACGCCGTACTTGTCAATGCTGTAGTCGAACACTTCCTGGCGGCGATCCTGACTGAAGTCGGTGTCGATGTCTGGCATCTTCGGACGAGCAGGGTTGAGGAATCGATCAAAACGCAAGTTGTACTTGATCGGATCCATCTTGTGAATACCGATGAGGTAGGCTACCAGTGAACCAGCGACAGAGCCACGACCAGGTCCTACTCGCAGAGGACCCAACTCGGGGTGAGCACCGCCACCTCGACACCACTCGATAGTGTCACGAGTGATGAGCAAGAAGTCTTCGATGCCAACGTCATTGATCACCTTGAGCTCACGCAGTGCTTGCTTGCGATACTCCGGATCGTTGTACTTACCGATCCGCTTGAGCCCCTTGATCACCAGCCGCTTGAGCTCAGCACGGCTGTTATCCACATCCGGGTACTTCGGCAGCTGCCAGGTCTTCTTCTCCCAAGCATCAATTCGCGTGTGACACATCTCTGCAATCTCGAGTGTGCTCCGCGAACCCTCAGTCCAAATATCTTCACCGTAGCGCTTGGCAAAGGTAGCGCGCATCTCGCGGGCAGACTTGAGATAGTATCCGTGACCATCAAACCGGAAACGGTTCGGGTCATCGATATCACTGGCAGTCTGAATAGCCAGAAGAGCATCGTGGAACTTGTGATCATCCACCACTGAGTAGTGCGGATCATTAGTGATGACCAGCGGGATGTCATACTTCTGCGCCAGAGCAATCAGTTTACGATTGAGCTTACGATCGAAATCAGTGTAGTGGTGCATGATCTCGATGTAATAGTGCTGGAAGTTGTCGCGCCACCAGATGAGCTCTTCTCGGGCCGACCGCGCATCACCAGCCATGAGGAAGCGAGACAGCCGCGATCCGGCACAGCCACTCATCACCACCAGCGAGTCCTTCTCGGCATCGCTCATCTTCTCAACGAGTGCTCGGTCCAGGATCGGCTTGTAGTAGAACTGCTCCCAGGTAGCCTGGTTCAGCTTACTCAGCGTGCGGTAACCCTCAGCGCCAATCCCCAGGATGGTGATGTGAGACCGCTCCGCGTCCTTCTCTTCCTTCGATCGCTCGAACGAGTCAGAGAAATAGAACTCGCAACCCAAGATAGGATCAATGCCAGCCGCTCGCGCTGCCTTGTAGAACTCTGCTGAACCAATCAGGTTGCCATGATCAGTCTGAGCAATGGCAGGCATCCCCTGCGCCTCAGCGCGGGCAACATACTCCTTCGAAGTGGCCAGTCCATCCAGCATCGAATTCTCGCTGTGGACATGTAAGTGTACGAACTGCGGCTTGGTAGGCCGCGACAACTTCGTGGGGCGCGACAACTTCCTAGCCTACTTTCCGGTGTGGTGCGAGTACTTCAACCAGGATTCATAAGACTTACCGTCGATGGCTTCAGCCACGATGTGCTCGTATCCGGGCTGGTGCCAGCGCCAGTAGTAGAAATGCCGCATCTGAGCAACAGCTAGTACCTGATCTGGATGCTGGTTCAACATTCTGCCAGCCTCGATATCGTTGCCAGACTTGTAGGCGTGCCACGCCACCAGGATGTCGAACACATCCTCCCAGTACGATCCGCACCGAGTTAGCACTTCCGCCTTCAGCTTGATGTACTGTGCGCGCCAGTTGAGAAACTCGAAGTTCAACGCCTGGATCGACTGGCTCGCGGCCACCATGTAATTAATAGCATCCTGCGTTACCCCGAGCTTACCCATCTGCTCGTGGCGTGAGCCGGTGGCTTCATACAGGTCGTACTCGTGGATGTGACGCGCCTCTTCGATGTGATAATCGTACAGGTGCAGGCTGTCAGCAATGTGGTAGTACTTACCTACCTTGACGCCGACCCGAGTGGCGATGTACTCCTGCAGGTGCATCCACTGCATGAAGTTGTTCGGAGTACCCCAGATGATGTCATTGGATCGCATGAACTGAACCCAGTCCAGCCGACCGTTACGGATGAGCAGGTGACTCACCACGTTGCAGGCGCGGTCCTTCGTTACATTCGGCTGCATAGAGCTCTTGATCGGCTTCATGTCAGCGTCAAACTCACGCTGCAGATTGTAGGCTCGGTCATGCTGCGGGTGCCAGATGTTGAGCACAGCCTGACGAGTGTTGGGGTTCTCCTTCAAATTCATGACCACGTCTTCGATCTGGTCATGGCCGTGAGCGAACCGCAGTCGCTCGCCGTACGCAGCATTGAAGGTAGAGCCGTCGTCCGAGTAGTTGTCGATAGACGAGTTGTAGTACTTCAGATAACCTACATCATTACGGCCGCTGAGAATCCACAGCACCTCAGCTAGTGCGAACGCTGGGTTGACCGGGCGACCGTAGGCAGTGATCAGCCGCTGCCGAGGCTTGGTGATCTCCATGATGGCCGGATGGATCTCGACGGTAGCCGCAACCCGCGACGAGATGAGCGAGTCGTCATCCTGACCCACCAACGCCTCGATAGCCTTGGCGTAAACCTGGTTGGCCTTACCAGAGAAGGTGTACATCAATTCTCCAAAGTCTTCAACAGTCCGCGATTGTACAACTTGCCAGAGATGAAGGCAGTGGTCTCACCGACTCCGAGTCGCGGCACAACCTCGACGTACGGTGCATGCTCATCAGCCAACCACCGATAGTTCTGCACGGTGGTTTCGTCGTCTCCACGACCATCCTCCGCGCCATAACGCTCCAAGAACAGAAATACGACATCCGGTCGCATTCCACGAGTAGGCACCTGAGCGAAGGTGATCCACTCGTCCCAAGAGAACATATCAGCCACCTCACCACGGTAGCCGTACGCCACAGTAGACCACCAGCAGCGATCCATCCATACTGACCGCTCCTGCAGCGCTGGAATGATGTCGTGCTGGTAGTGCTCGCTATGAGCCGCCAGGTGCAAATACTGACGAGTGAGTGGAGACGCCTTAGTCCAGTCCACCTGCTCGGTGAGCGAATAGATGTCGGGTCCGATCCCGGTAGCGCCAGACGGTTGGTGGGTGAACATCGGCAGCGGGTTCACTAACTCACGTCCCAGCTGCGGAGCGTAGCACGACCGCTCGAACCGATCCAACTGTGTGGATTTGCCAGTGGCATCGAGCCCCTCGAACACTACCAGCTTGCCAGGAGCCATGATGAAGGGAAGATCAAACATTAAGTGATAACTCCTAGATAGAGTACCACCCCAGTTTGCGGGAGGGTGCAAACTGGGGTGGTAGCTGTGTGCGAATATACCCCTGACTACTCGCTACTCAGCGGCGACGACTGGACGCCTTTCCGCTGGCGCGGCGGGTGCGCGCTGGCGGCTCGTCCTCTTCTTCCCCCTCGTCGTCCTCGTCTTCGTCCTCGTCGAGGTCCTCATCCTCTTCGAGGTCGTCATCATCTTCGAGCTCTTCGTCTTCTTCCTCTTCGTCCTCGTACTCACCCTGGTTCTCCAGGATGAATTCAATGAGGGCAGGCTTGGCGGCGCGCTTCGGAAGGTCGAGTTCGAGCTCTTCCTCGACGATCTCCTTCAGCTTCGCGAGTGACAGCTTCTTGAGATCAGCCTCGGTGTAGCCGTCGTCCTCAGCTTCTTCGTCTTCCTCATCGTCATCTTCGTCGAAGGGCGACTCGTCCTCGTCCTCATCTTCGAGGTCGTCATCGAGCTCAGCGTCGTCGTCAAGCTCGTCCTCCGCGTCCAGAGCCGACACCTCAGGGAGCTCGTCACCGTAGTAGCGCTTCGCCTCTTCGACGATGTAATCGTCCAGGTCGTGCAGCGTAAGGGACGTGGTCTTGACAGCCGGTTCCTCGCCGATCGACACATCGTAGCTGACAGGCTGCGTCGGGAACTTGGTGATCTCGAAGGTGCGCTTCAGGAACTTCGCCTCACCGCGCTCGTAGCGGTAGAAGATGCGCGACGCCAGGTCCTTCGGTCCCTCTAGGATCTGGACCTTCTTCTCCTTGAGGTTGAAGACGTTGGCCGCGAAGCGATAGCTCGTCCTAGAGATCGCCTGAGACTCGTCCGCACACATCGGGCAGTTGTCACCGACGCAGGGAACGTAGGTCCAGCGACCGTTCTCCTGGAACGAGTGCATCTCGTACTCGATGAACTCATCCGGCAGCTGCAAGAACTGCACCGGAATCGTGTCGCCCTGCTTGAGGTTGACGCGCTTGCCGAAGTTCTTGGACTGCTTCGACTCCATCCGCTTCTTGTTGAGACCACGGAAGGTCTTGACAGTGATCCCGCGCGAAGCTGGCACCTTAGTGGCGCGAGGCTTCGTCGCGGTACGTGCACGACCAGGCATTAGAACCCTCTCGGTAGGAACGGTGTACTCGTATGTTACGCATTCAGGTCGTCGAGCATCGACTGCAAGTACTCTCGGTCCTCTTCCGGCATATCCTTGCAGTAAACGGAGATCTGCCCGTCTACAAATACGAAGGCGATGAACGGATGGGACTTCAAGTCATTCAGCAGTCGCCGTGCGCGAGCTACACCGAGATTGGTCACGTCAGACCGGGCCGCAGCGGAACTCATAGACATATTCTACGCAGTGCTCCTTCGAATAGCGTCCTTAAAGAACTGGTCCTGCTCGACGATTGTGATCCGCTTACACGCAGAGCAAGCTCTAGCAATAAGACCACTATTACTAATGGCAGGGTGCTTCAAGGTTCCGGTGAGATGACAGTGGCGGCATTCTTGGGTCTCGTAGGCGAACCGCAACGCCTTAATTGGTGACCAGCTTACCTTCTGGGTAAGGGGCTCGTCGCTACCAACGTTTTCATCATGCACCACGCTTCATCTCCTGTGACAACTTCTCGCCGTGCTCTGACAGCGCCAAGTACCAGTCCTCTGCTGATCCGTCCTTGTGCATGGATTCGATGACAGCCGACATCTCGTCAGTGTTGATCGAGGTTAGCAAATAGTCGCCGTTGCGCTTCTTGGTGCTGTAGTGCCGGATCAAACCGATGATTTTGTTCTTGGCACTACCCTGAAACAGGGTGTTGAATGATGCACCGCGCGACGGGTCGTAGTTCTGCACACACTTCCACAACACCATGAGCAGTTCTTGCTCGATGTCCTCGATGTCCATGCTGGGGAGTTGCCGGACAGAGTTGCGTGCGAAAGTCCTGATCGTACCACGGTACTCGACGACCGACGCCTCGAACCGTGCCAAAGTTTCCTGAGCGTTCATGTGTTCCCTCTCGTATGTCGGAGAGCCACTCCGACCCGAGCTATCCTACCCGACGAACCCGCCGACGACGGTCCTCAGGTGGGATGAAGTTTGCAATTCTTCTACGCCACATCATGTAGGGTGAAGCCGTAGCCAACATGATCTCAAGGTCTATTGGACGCAAATCCTCAGGGTCCTTTGCTTCCGGCCAGCTTCCGTCGGCTACTGGACGCTTCCGCAGCATCCATGGACGGTACTGTGCTACTCGCACCGGCACTCGTTCTACTAGTGCGTCACCAACACGCACAGCCCACTTCAGTCCAGCTTGATCACGGTCTGGCATTAGTGTCACTGACTTGTAACGCTGGAGCCAGCGAATCTTCTTGTCACCCATCTTGGAGCCTAGCAGAGCCAACGCCGGGACACCACACTGGTCCGCCCACATAGCATCGAGAGCGCCTTCAACTACCGTGATGTGCTCAGCATCGGTGTGGTGCTGCAATCCAAACCATAGCTCATTGATCTCGACACCAGGAGTGTACAAATACTTCGGCTGCCAGCTAGCTGACTCTCGAGTGGCACCGTAGCACCATGCTTGCAAAGTACTGTCGCTGTCCTTGATTGGGATGCCAATCGAAGACGTGACGTTGAACTCCTTTTGAGACCCCTGCAGCTTCTGCTCAGTTATCCAGGCAATGTCCCATCGTTTCTGCTGCTCGTAAGTGAACTGCCGCTCCATGAGCGCATCAATCGGGAACCGCGCTGCGCGCTTCCTGGGCACGCGCACTGGCTCGCTGGGCGACACAGGGGCTGCTCGCTCACTCAGACGCTCCACGCGCCGCTTCAGGGCCGCTAGGCGCGCCTCCGGGGTGTGCGGGCTGAGCACCGCGCTGACCTGATTCAGCGTCTGGTGCAGCACCAATGCGCCAAGGTCGGCAATGTCACCGCCTGCTTCACATGAGAAGCAGTTCCACAATCCTGTGATTGAGTTGATGGAGCACGACGGCTTGCTATCGTTGTGATCAGGATTGGGACAATGTAGCGTGAGCTCTCGTCCTAGGTCGATGAACTCGAGTCTGAAGACTTCCGCTACAACTTCGCGGACATCCTCAACCCCGTAATCGATGGCGGTGCCCACACTAGCTGACCAGTCTCAACTGTGTAGATTCACGGTTCTTGCCATACCCGAAAGGGTAGTGCCGCAGTGAAATGGTGACGAAGAGTATCGTCACATAGAACATGTTCCAGTCAGTTGATAGCTCCGCGCTGTAATCGTTGTCGTAGCCACGGTTCCAATCGAATCCGGCTGTTAGGGTGAGTTGCCGAGCAGGAAGCCGCCAGACCAGCAATTCCCAATGCGGGTTATCTGGAGCACTACTCTCGTAATCCACCAGCATGCGACCTTCGTCAATCTCGTGATCTTCGAGACGACCGAACCAGTCCTTGGCGATGTTGCGCAGCTTACGCATTGACACCCTCTCTTCCCGGCCGATGCCAGATATTGGCGAAGTCCTCTGGCGTGTTGGTGATCTCGATGGCTCCGGCTCGCACCGCTCGTGCCCTGACCGTCTTAGTGACATCGTAGTGCCACAGCCCGTTGGGCTTGTCCTGGAACCATCGAGTGTTCATGCCTAACATCACCGCGAAGGCGTGGAGCTCATCCTTCGTGTCCGCTGTCATGTGGCACCACACCGCTGGCCGCATATTGCCGACCTTCGCAGGGATGTAAACGTTATCTACATAAACAGCCACGATGCTATTCTAAGCAAACAGCATCGCGCGCACCACATTGGGCGCTCGGTAAGTGAGGGACGGATTGCGGCTGGGATGACGAAGCAGATTGCCATCCGCGTCGATGCGAGTCATGTTGGAAGCATGGATCTCGGCGAATACCGGATCGATAGCAAATCCGTACATCGCTGCCGTGGTTTCAGTGATGTAACACACATCCGTAGACTCGTGTGCAATCTTGACAATGTCTGGAGTTACATCTGGATCTCGCACCACCTGCACATCGTCCTCGGTGATGGTTACTCCTGTGCCCTTGTGCTGAAGCTTGAAGCCCATAGCACCTAGGAGCTCAATCATCTCCTCAGCCAACACCTCGGCGTGCTTGTGGTCCAGTCCGCCGATCATTTCTTCTAACGTTGGCTTGGTAGGCACCTCTCGCTTCAGGGCCGTCTGCCACTCGCGAGCCATCTCATGCCTAGTCGTCGTCATCAGTGTCCTGTTCTAGGTATTCCTCAATGACACCGTCATTGGGAGAGAACTTGATTCTAGTTTTGCCGAACTCGATGCCGCCTCGATTCTTCACCAAGGCGTACCACAGATCTCCTTGTCGCCGTCCTACACTTATCACCATATCGCTGTCCTGACCAATAGCATCACCGTAGGCAATATGCTCCAGGCGAGGAAGCCAGGCTCCAGCTTTGATCGCTTCGCGGTTTACCTGTGCTGAGGCACCACCTACTACGTTGCGCCGCATGGCGGTGTTCTTGATGCCGTTGGACAGCTTGCGCACCAACTCGTGACCTTCAGCACGCCTGTCATCGCTAGGAGCCTTGAGTAGTGTGATGTAGTCCACCCAGAACATGTCAGGCTTATGTGCCTCAACCTCAGCCTCAATACGCTCGTTGGTGTACGGATCTGAAAGTGATCCAACATCAGCGATGTGCAGAGACCCAGGCAGCTTATCCTGGAGAGTGTTGAGGAACCGTACTAAAGTTCGAGTGTTGACATTGCCGGAAGTGATATCGAAATTCTTGATGACCTTGGAAGCACCAAACATCTTCTGACTGTAGATGGTGTATAACCGTGCCGCTGTTTCGAACAGCGTCATCTCCAGCGGATACAAGATGCAGGAGTAACCAGCCATAGTTGCTGATGCCACGAAAGCCAGATCACACCAAGACTTACCAAGTCCCGATCTACCAATGATAGTTACCATCTTCTGACGCTGCAGCCCACCCGCCAGCTGATCCAGTCGGTTGAAGCCGGTGGGGATACCCACGACCGCTCCACGCCTACGTTCCCGCACCTCAGCCACCATGCGCTTACTGATCTCTGGAGAGAACAAGTTGACCAGATGGTTCTGCTGGTACTTGTCATATGAGATCTTGTTAAGGTTTCCCTGCAGCCGCTGAATGGCATCATCTACCTGATCGAAGTCTCCGCCTAAATTGGTGGCCGCGTCGTTGAGCGACTCCAGAAATGACAAGTACTTCTTGCGCTGCCGGATCTGTGAGATGAGCAGCGGGAACTCGCTTGCCTTCACACGCGGTAACGCTGACTCCGGATAGCGGGCCTGGAGTGTGTCGAGCGAGGGAACCGTGTCGTGCTCGCGCTTGACCTTCAGGATGTAGTTGTAGATCGACCGCCACTCATCTACGAAGAATTCGCGGGTGATGCCAGCTTGCTGCACTCCGATCAAATCTTCATAGCGGACGATATAAGAAATCACACTGGCGTCGATGGACACAGTTCTCCTGGGCACGGCTGGTGGCGGGGACTGAAAGCTATTCTAGGCAATCGAGCAGTCTGCGTAAGATATCGTTCGATACCTGTCCGCTATATGCGGTAGGCGTCACGATCTGGAGCCAGAGGAATTCAGAGCGTGACGATTGAATAGCAAGGCGCATGGCTTAGGGCCGGTTGTCCCTTCCCTCGATGTTAAAGGTAGCTTCAACCAATCCTCGACTAGATCCTGAGGCTTGCTGCGTAATTCGGCGTGCCTGCGTAGCTAGGATGCTGACCCCATCCTAATCATCCGCTGAAGCGGACAACGAAGACCTTCAGGAGTGTAACCGCACGGGGCTAGGTAGTGCCTAGCCGAGTCAGTGGAGACTGACCAGCAGATTGCTGACAATGACAAGCCTGACAAGGGTTTGTCATGCAGTTCTGCTAGCTGTCAGCTGTGAGTACCTTGTCAGTGATTACGATATAGGAAATTCCAGATAAGAGATTGGTACAAAAGCGGGAGTACTATGAAGTTGATTTACAAATTCAATGTAGGATCAAGGAATTTCTAGGAAAGCAGTTGGGTATAATACTCACATAGCTCTCAGAGATGGACTCTGGAAACACAAGCGAGCTAAGTAGGAGAACAAGATCATGGGTAGGCAGTTGAAGGAGTACCGTCTGATGGACGGTACTGTCGTTGGTGGTTATGATTCCAGCGAAATTGTCGAGAGTATGGCTAGCTATAAACTCGCAACTCCCCGGTCTCGAGAGAGCTATCGGAAAGCTACCGCGAAGCGGTGCTCTGAGATGTACCGAGTGGAGATTGATCCCACTACTGACTCCACCTTCGTTCAGTCGATGGTCCAAGCGGAACTTCTGATCTCATGCTGATCTCTCTCAGCAAACCTAATGAGTCAGGTAAGCGTCACGTAGTACTAGTTTGTGAAGGCAATGACATCACCAAAGCCGGACCAGTCATTGCCGCTGTACTAGGTGACAAGGTTAGACCAGTCAGACGCTGGAATCCACACACTCGTCAGTACCGCTATCTGTTCAATTCCAGCTATCTGGACACATTGCTTCTGGCATTCCCTAATGCTCAGAAGTCCACCGGACTTCAGCGAAGGCTAGATCGCATCCACTCCAAGGAGATGGAAACTCGTGAGATAGCTCCGTTCAAGATCCCTGGTCTGTGGGATCGTAAGAACGATAAGGCTATCAGACCTTACAATTTTCAATACACAGCCATTCACGATATCGTTCAGTACATGTCAGGAGACAATGACGATAAGTATATTGAGCACTTTCTTGAGAACGACGAGATGGGTTTAGGCAAGGCCGAAAAATTTGATGAACCAGTCCTTACTCCAGAAGGATGGACTGCTATTGGCCAACTCAAAGTTGGGGATTTAGTCATAGGTCGAGATGGTAATCCAACTCCAGTCATTGGAGTGTTTCCGCAGGGTAAGAAGGCTATCTACCGCGTCACCTTCAGCGATGGTAGCTGGACAGATTGCACATATGAGCACCTCTGGAATGTCCAGACCCCAAATGATCGCTTCCGCCGCCCTGATCACTGGCGGACTATGACTACTGCTCAGATCCTTGAAGCTGGATTGCACCGCGATAACGGTAATCGTATGTGGTGGATTCCGATGTGCGAACCAGTGCAGTATCCTGAAGCCAATATTCCAATTGATCCTTATGTTCTTGGCGCATTTCTTGGTGATGGCACTTTTTCTGCTTGTGTGCTAGCGGGCATTGATGAGTTTATTCATCAAGAAGTGATGAGATTAACAAATGGGATCAGCTTTACTGCCATCAATGGAGGATGGCGGTATCGAGGAACTGTTTGTGGCGATAATCCGTTGCGTTCTGCCTGGCGAGAACTCGGACTCATCAATTGTGTGAGAGATCAGAAGCACATCCCGATTGAGTACATGCATGGTTCTGTAGCTCAGCGCATTGCTCTTATCCAGGGTTTGCTTGACACCGACGGTGAGTGCCGTCCGGACAATGCTGTGCAATTCAGCAACATCAGCGAAACCCTCATAGACCAGCTGCGCGAGCTAGTTGAGTCTCTTGGTGGCACCGCTAAGAAGAACATCAAGCACGCCCGCTGCAAGCGTCCTGATGGCTCTTACGCTGAGCGTGATGGCTGGGTTCTGACCATCGCTCTACCGCCTGGCATCATGCCATTTCGCTTGCCTCGGAAAGCTGACGCGTACCGTGATCGCCCTAAGTATCAGCCTAACCGAGCCATCGAATCAATCGAGTACATCGATGATGATGAAGCTGTGTGCATTCTGGTAGACAATCCAGAGCACTTGTATCTCACCCGACACCACATAGTTACACACAACACCTTAATTGCGTTGTCAGCAATCCTGGTTCTCAAGCATCGGTACTACCGCAGCAAGAAACTCAACATCTTAGTCATAGCTCCAAAGAATGGCAAGTTCGTGTGGGAGCGTGAGAACTCTCGATTCGCTGATCTTGATCTTGTCGTTATTGATTCTGACCGGATGACTCCTATAAAGCGAGACCTTGCTATCTCATCTCGTCCTGAGATCACTGTCATCAACCCAGAGATGCTGCGCGGAGCAGTTGGGTTTGAAGGTAAGCAGAGGGTGTGGAAGCCGAAGTATCCGGACCTGTTCAACTTTATGTATGACATCGCCATTATCGATGAGTACCATCGTTTCGGCTCACCTACCAGTCAGCAGACCCAAGGTCTCATGCATCTGCAGTCTGAACGATGGCTGCCGATGTCTGGCACTCCTTACATGAACCGTCCAGAGCAACTGTGGCCAGTGCTGAACCGATGCTGGCCTGAAGTGTTCCCGGACTATGACCACTACGAGCGCAGCATCCAGATCATCGACAAGCCAACCGGCAAGCCAGCTGGATATCACCCGATCATCATGCGGGAGATTAAGGAGTTCTTGGAGCCTCGCTCTATCCGTCGCCGCAAAGACCAGGTCCTGAAGGATCTGCCGAAGAAGCAGATCATTCGAGTGCCCATCGAGCTCACCAAAGAGCAGCGTAAGTTGTACAACAAGGTCAAGGATGAGTTGCTCATCGTCCTGGAGTCTGGCCAGACCAAGAAGATCACCAGCATCCTGGCTCACATTACCAGGCTGAAGCAGGCGTGCTTCTCACCCGAGCTCTATGGCGGGTCCAAGCACAGCGCTAAGATCGCTGAGCTCCACACCATCGTCGAGTCGCTGGTGGATTCTGGTGAGAAAGCGATCATTGGTAGCGAGTGGTCTAAAGCTACCAAAATTCTCATGCGGGAGTTCGAGAAGTACAACCCGGCCTACGTGGATGGCTCGGTCACTGGTGATGCTCGCATGAAGCAGGCTGATCGATTCAATGACGATCCTTCCTGTCATCTCTACATCGGCACCATCGGAGCTAACCGCGAGGCGGTAAGCCTCGGAGCCGCTACCCACGTCATCCTGACCGACAAGGATTGGTCACCGTTCATCAATGACCAGTTCATTGCTCGGTCAGCCGCCGGTGGTCTGCGCGGACTCAACTCCACCGTGGAGTCCGTCACCGTGCTGGACCTGTTTGGCGCAGATACCTACGAGGAACGAGTCGAGGAAATCAACGCCGACAAGCGAAACACGTTTAATGCCTTTGTGGAGAACGACGGGGGCGAGAAGGTGCAGCGCACAGTACTCGGATCGATTAGGGATCTGATCTAGTGACCAAGAACATGTTCCGGGAGCACTACATCGCTGAGGCTGCCAAGTCAGTAGGCAAGTTGGAGGCAAGGAATTTCACCACCAGAGACATCCTCACCGCTGCCGCTGACGCAGCAGTGTTGGCTGATCGTCAGCGCATGGCCGAGCAGCTGCGTGGTCGCATTCTGGGTTCACATCCGGATCTGCCTGAACACTTCCAAATGCAGGTAGAACGACTGCTGTTTGATATTGCCAACGACATCGAGCAGGGTTTTCCGCTCCGACCGTAAGCAACTCGCGTCTAATTCTTTAGAGAGGAGCACACCATGCCTATGACAGACGCTCGCTTGGCGCAATTGGCTAAGCGGTGGAAAGAACTGAAGGACCAGGAGAAGAAGACAGCGCGCGAGCGCGCCGAGCTTGGTGCCCGCATCATGACCGAACTGGAACGCCGCAACACGCGCCTCATCGAGACCGCTGGACAGAAGATCACCCTGGTGTCTCCGGAAGAGGTCCGCTACGACTTCGACCGTATGGTGGAGTTGTTCGGCACCGCGAAGATGCGCAAGGTCCAGAGGCGTGAGGTTGACAAGGATGAACTGGCCCGCGCCATGACCAGTGGTCGTCTCGACCCTGCGGTGGTGGCTCAGTGCTCCATGGTCATCCAGAAGGCACCGTATCTGAGCATCCCATGAACGCAGAGTTTCCTGTCATCCAAATGCCTGCGCCATTGACAGCACGCGGCTATGTTCGTTATGTTAACATCCGCCCTGATCTCAAGAGGGTGCAGATGTGGATATGCGATGACTGCGGTGGCCGTGTTACTGAAGCGCACCAACTAGCGCATGCGCAGCACCACCGTGTCTAGCCGTCGCCGCCGTCGTAAGCACCACCAGGGTCTGCCTGTGGTGAACTGGACCTGTACTGCGTGCCAGTCAGGTACTCATTCGCGCTGTGTGGATGTGGCACGACAGAAGGTCGGTCGCAACGAACCACTGTGTTCATGTAAGTGCATGAACATTAAGATAGCGCAACCCAAAGTAAGAGGAAGGTGGACTGCAGCATGAGCAGTCGTAGACTTAGCAATCGTATTCAGTGGTGCGGACAAGAAGTTGAGCACACTCAGCACCCCTACGAGCAATCACTGGTTGAGATCGACGTGACCTCGGATGGCAATGCTGAGATGACTTCAAGAACCGCCACCACTACCTGTCCAGGATTCGACAACCGGGATCTCGAGCGTTTCGCCGACCCGCTGGTTTTCTCGTAACAATTCCATGAGGGAACGAGTAGATATCCAGCGTGGCGAACATCGCGGGTTTATGTCGTCAGGCGAGCTCTGCACGTTCCTTGGTTTGAAGCCAAGGCAGTTCCGCCGATGGCAGCAATCCGGCAAAGCACCACCACCAGCCTACACCTCACCTGCCGGGTGGGGGTTCTGGTCACCCGAGCAGCAACTACAACTGATGAGACTGAAGGCAGGCATTGATGACTAAGCTTGAGCGCATTGAGGTGGATGGCCTGAAGTTCGACACCCGTCCGGGTACGTCGGACTGTAAGGCTATCGCTGAAGTGGTAGAGCGCCGTTCCTACTCCCGGCATGGCTTCACTCCCGGCGAAGACGAGCAATGGGTGGACTTCGGAGCCAACGTCGGTGCGTTCAGCGTGTGGGCCGCTTCGCAGCACCGTTCCATCCAGGTGGAAGCGTTCGAGCCTGACCCGGAGATGTGCGAGCTCGTTGCTCGCAATGCCAAGATCAACAAGCTGAGCAAGCAGATCACCATCACGCAGGCTGCAGTGGTGGCTGATAACCGCAAGTCAGTCACGCTACACTGCAACACGGCTCGTGGCAACGTCTGGCGCAATTCCATCGAGCGCAACTGGAAGGGTGGCACTGACATCGAGGTGCCCACTGTTCACGCCAAGCGCATCCTCTCCGGCGACAAGTGGCTGAAGATGGACATCGAAGGCACCGAGATGCCGATTCTGGAGTGGCTGTTCACCGGAGTTGGTAACAAGTACCTTCCCGCTGGGATGGTGTTCGAGTGGTCGTTTGATGTGGACCCGACCATCGCTCGCTTCCATGGCGTGGTGGAGCAGCTGGAGTCCGCTTACGAGCTAGTCAAGGGAACCAACCTCGGAAAGATTGACGAGATGGACGCCTGGCCTCCGGCTGCATTCCCGCCCTGCCGACTGGTGTACGCGCGATAATTGTTAGCGGTCGGACGAGGGCGCAAATCCTGTTCGCAGCCGCTACCACATTCCAACTCTATGAGGAGCCACCATGTCCGTAGCGGCACGGTTTTATGTTCGCGAGATCGTCAAGCAGCAGGTATCTGGTGGAATCAACCACACCGTCAAGCTGTCTCCAGTTGTGCGACCTACTGATGACAACAAGGAGTGGTCAAAGTACACTCCGTCTGGCGACATCAGCATGACTGTCACTCAGGAAAGCGCTGGTGCCTGGTTCGAAGACCGGCTCGGCGAAGACGTGTCGATCACGTTCTCTGATCCTGAATAGTTCTGCCCCACGCACAACCCCGGCTGCCTCACGGTGGTCGGGGTTGTTTGCTTAAAATGCTATAGAGGTGGTTGATACATGCCAAAAGAACAAGTAGGAGACGATACCCAAGCACGGGTGTGGTCGCAATCTACCATCAAGGTCAATCTCGGAGACTACGAGTCGATGGAGCTATCCATTGGGACATCACGACCAGTGGTTAACAACACCAGAGTCATCGAACGCGAACACAAGAAGCTGCACGTCGAGCACATGAAGCTGCTCAGTGAGCGCGTCGATGAGGTCCGTGAGATCTGGACCAACAAGGAGTAGCTATGGCACCTGAAGTTGGTTCGCGCCTGTACCTGTTCAATGAGCAACCTGTCCATCACACCTGTTGGAAGCGTGTCACTACCTGGGAACGCACCGCTGAATTAGTGCTGCAGAGTGTTGGTATGTGCGTACAATCCTTTTCAGTTAGCAATTCCAGAGAACAATCCATTCGCCCAGCACCTCAGGAGCACCAGTGATCGCAGATGGAACTCCGGCCGGGACTAGGGTGAAGTTTCGACCAGGAGGACACAAAACAGCAAGAGTGCGTAAAGGTGTTTATGTAAGGCACGTGCGCACTGACGTGGTGGAAGTCAAACTTGACGGAGATCCGTTTACAGTTTGCTTGGCATCAGACAATGTAGATATAATTGGTAGTCCGAGTCCGATTGAGACCGAGAACAGGAACAACAAGATGGCCACTGCAACTAAGCTCAGTGCGAAGGAACTCCGCAAGATCGCACGTGAGAACGAAATCGATGACTGGGACTCGCTGTCCCTCGCAGACCTCCGCGCGGCTGTGGCTGCGCTGGACGGCTCTGAAGCTGCCGATGAGGCTCCTGCTCCCAAGAAGGCTACTCGTACGCGTGGTCGGGCTGTGAAGGCTGTGGAGGATGACGAAGAGGACGAGGCTCCGGCCCCGCGTCGTCGTGCCGCCGCGAAGAAGGCTCCCGCGAAGGCCGTCAAGGCTGCTCCGAAGAAGGCGGCTCCCGCCAAGAAGGCTGCAGCGAAGAAGGTCGTCGAGGACGAAGAGCCGAACGAGAACGGCAACCCGTTCAAGACCGGCACCAACATGCACATCATCGCCGAAGAGCTCATCAAGGGCGGCAAGCGTACCGACATGGTGAAGCGGCTCAAGAAGAAGATCGACCTCAAGCCGCGTACCGCGTCGGACGACTACGACGAGGACACCGAGCTCGACCGTCGCATCCTCATCGTCGGTCAGGTGCTCCGCAAGGATCACGGCTTCAACGTCGTCCGTGATGGTCGTGGCGCTGACGCGCAGATCATCGCTGAGGCCCCCTGACAATCCGTCAGGGAGCGGTGTTCGGGGGTTCACCGCTGGGTAAAGGTTCAGCCCGGAGAGCTGTGAGATTGGCTCTCCGGGCTGAACTCTATCCTAGGTAGCACCAGTTACATTGTATGTCGATAACCCTTGGGTAAAGCAGAACCCCGGTATCCCACTGGCGAGATGGGCCGGGGTTCTGTCATGCGCGAGAGGGGAGCGCACTAGTTCGATTATGACGGGTCCGGAGCGTCTCCGCTATGTTTGAACTGTTCATTGAGTCTAGAGACCTCAGCACGGAGCTCAGTGATCTCCCCGGTCAGATGCTCGATCTGCTCCTGCAGCGCCGCCACAGACCGTCTAGCCTCCGCAGAAGCGTCCTCAGCGATACGGCGAGCTTCTCGCTCGGCATCCAGCTGTTCCTGGAGCCGCTCCTGCTCAGCGACTGCTTGGTTGCGCTCCCGAGTCACGCGGGAGATGTACCGCTCCTGATCCCGCGACAGTTGACGACGATCAGTAGATCGAGCCTTGATCAGGGTAACTACTACAACAGCAATGGCTGATGCGATGCCAGTGGGAATGCCGATGTGTGCTAACCAGCCACCGGGTGAATCTCCTTCACCCTCTGCCAGCGGCATCAGCACTTCCCACAGGCTCATCATCATTGCTTGTGTGTCCCTCGGAACGGCTTCTGCAGGTCAATCCCGGTTCGCATAGATAGGTAGCACACCAGCAGCTGAAACGGCAGAGCACTGGTAGACCACCAGCCGTAGACGAATCCCGCCGTCACAGTGATCGCTGTGATGTAAGCGTACCAACCAGCATTGATAGCATAAGCAAGTCGTTGATATCGTAGCTTGAACCAACGAGAAGCTATCAGTAGTGCTCCCGCGACAAGGTGGCCAACGCCATAGAGAATCACCCCTCCAGGAAGGTGGTCGATAAATGTCAATTTGAGTATGTCATACTCACGTGAGAATAAGACCAAGCAACCGATGTACAAGTTGACGAACGTCAGCAAGTAGAACTTGAGGTCCTGGTACGCTAGCTGACTATGTACCATCTCGTTGGTCTTATCAACCAACTCTCTGGCTTCGTCTTCCAATGACATGATTTAACCCCTAAGTCGGTTACTGTAATTTTCACCGACTTAGGGGTGCTCTGCTGCCAAAGGAGAGGTTTCTGCCTCAGATGCGGTTCACGATGTGGGGCGCAACGCGCTCAGCGTCCACAGGAGGCTCGCATTCCGCGTGGTGGTCCCACTGAGCCTCCAACGCTCCGCTGGCTTCCTGGAGGCGCTCCTGCTGCTGTTGGACGGTGGCATTGAGGGCGGCGATCTGCTGCTTCAGGTCCTCGATGGTGGCCTGCTGCTTCTCTCGCTCTTTGTTGAACACCACATTGCTGCGGATGATCTGACCGCGTAGCTGCCCGATCTCCTTGTCATACTCGGCGGTGATATCACCCAAGGTCAGTTCAGACATGTAATTCCAATCTTAGCGCTTGATGCAGTAAATGGTTCCTGATGGAGCGGTGAGGTTGGGTACTGTCAAAGCACCACTAGAAATTCCGCTTACGGTGTCGTTGATGTCAGTCATAGCGTCGTAAAGCAGCTGATGACTCGGGTCAGTTGTTGAGTTGTAAGAAGTGCCATTGCACCGCAACCACCCATCCGGTACTGTGGTGCCAGGGAATAGAGCAATGCTGCCGGTGCGAGAAGTCTGGCAGAACCAGCTAGTCCATTCGTAGGTAAACTGATCGTATAGCCCGTACCTTACGTAAGAACCGGACTTGTTCCATGCGTACTGAATCCAGGTCTCTGTGTATTGAGCAGTGCTGCCAACAGCCTTAGAGCGCAGACGCTGAGTAAACACGTACATAGGCTTACTGCTTGGCAGACGGTAGTTGATACCTCCGGTGTTAGAAGCTAAAGACCAAGTGTTATATGCGTCGCAAGTGGTTGGGTCAATGCTAATCAATCCGGTCTCGGTGTGCGTGCTGAGATTGATACCAGTTCTGGGAGTTCCAGTAAGACCACCTGTGTCGTCAGTCAAAAGAAGGTTCGCTAGGTAAGCGCCGTTGGTAAATGTCGTATCACCGTAGACATACAGATCCTTAGCCACCAGCGATCGAGCGGCTTGCACCTTGTTGGCGAACATGTTACCAAACATGGAGTCATTGACTCCGGTAAGGTTCACCTCATTGTCAAAAGCACCTATCCATACCGGGTAGATGGTGCTAAGAACTCCGACTTGACCCTCAATGCCGTTGGCTGGTCCGACGAAAGCAGAAGGCGCGTAATCTGCCAAGACCGAGTTGTACTGTCCTGAGCCGTCAGAGACCTGACCGTAATATTCCAGCTGAATCCTGTTGTAGAACACAATCTGCGCACCGATGTGTGCAGGGTTGGGATCGTAGTAGACATCATCCGGAGATGACAAGGTAGTCTGAGACGGAATCAGCGGTGGAAGCTTGATCTTGAAGTCTTCACCATTAAGATCGTTCATCACGACATGGAAGTAAACGCGCCACACCACGCTTGGGCCAACACTTAGCAATCCAGTGCCGCTCAGATCTTTCGGCTTAGGAGCATAAGGGTTCTGACCAGCACTGGAAGACCAGTTGTCGAAGAACGAACCAGGTACATACCACCCGCCAACAACACGGAAAGTGGTCGGGGTGGGATTGACATAAAGGAATGTAGTAACATCCATGCCTTCAGACAACAAACCTTCAAAGTCTGCATGCACCATCCACTTGACTTCAGATGTGGTGCTGTTGTCAGCAGCATAGACAGATACCTGCTCTAGCAATCCGAAATTGTCCAAATCTACGTTGAAAGCGTAAGCGTTTGCTGACAAACGACCAAACTGCACCTTTGTAACAGCTGGAGCATTGGCGGTATCAGCGGTGTATGCGTTGTAACTATTGTGGTAATCTGGATCAGTTGAACCGGATCGCCACACGTACAAGTCAACGTTGAAGACGTAGTTCTCTTCGAAGAAGTTCTGGTCACTGGTGTCCCACACCAACCGCACCTTGTCTCCTGCGGCAGCCAGGAAAGTAGTGGGTGTCTCGATGAGGATGTTGGAGTCAAAAGCCGAGTTTACGATGTAGCGATTGTCGGTGGTGACTCCAACAGAAATCATGCGCTGAGCAGTGGCATTGAGCGCCTGGAAGATGATCTCAGTGGTAGAGTGCGATGCAAGCGCATTGGATATCACGAACTCAGCCATGCCAGACTTCATCGACATGGCTACTCCTGGGTCAGAGTAGTTGCTGCGGTACTTATTCCACTCGACCGCTGAGGTTCCGCCAGACACCGCTGCACATCGCATGCCGAAGGTGCCAGCAGTCTTCGCAGCAGACATCACTTTTGGAGCAGTTCCGATAATATTGTCAAAGTTTGATTGACGCGCAGTGTCGTAATCCGTGAACTGATCGTCATTTTGGAAAATAACAAATTTGTCCAGGTCGATATGTCCCTCTTGATTGGATGTGATCTCAACAGAGATAATGGCATCCTGAGGGATTCCGAGCTTATCGAGTTGACCACCATCTGGAGTCAAGTTCTGTACAATACAGCCTTCCTCGTGCGTGCTGTACACACCACGAGCACCGATGTTGTCTTCAGTCCAAGTGACATACCCGTTATGGTTGACCAACTTGAAGTTGCTCTGGTCGATGTAGTTACCAGCAGTCACGCCATCAGGGAAAGATTCTACAAATTCGCTACCATCAATATTGACAATAGTGCCATCAACCTGAACTTCCATCGGCTTAGCACCATGGTATGTGGTTGGTGCATTCTTCGAAGGATATGGCTCAGAGTAGTTCTCGGGATTGCGACTATCAATGAAGATGCCGTAATCGTTGATGACGGTTGCTGAAGGAGTCTTGTGAGCCTGAGGGTAGTCTACTGAAGCGTCATCGGGAACCGGGAACACACCGCGACCGCCCAAGATCTCAGCACCGACAATATCGCCACCAGTGATAACACCACCAGTCATGGTTCCGCCAGTGATGTTGGGGGCAGACAAGTCTCCACCGAAAGTAGCAGTGCCATCAGCCTGCAAGCTGAAGCTGACTTCGCTGTTCTTCCAGGACCATAGGCCGGTCTCATCAAAGTAGATGCCGCTATCAGGCGGATCTCCCACTATCAACCGGCCACCATCGCCGATAGTGATGATGGTTGATTCCAGAGTTCCGCTCTTGATACTACCGACATCCAGGGTGTTGGCAATGATACGATCGCCATCAATGGTCCCGGCAATGATCTTTTCACCGTCGATTGTTCCAGCAGCGATGACATCACCGCTGATCTTGCTTGCTGAAATCAATTCTGTGGTGATAGATCCCGGAGCGATCTCGGTAGTGCCGATTGAGCCAGGAGCTAGGTCTGTTCCAGAAAGATTCCTGACAATCTGAACACTTTCCACTCCGAGGAAATGAACACTTTCGGTGCCATTGAATACAGTGTAAGCACCGATTACTGGATATAAAGGAGTATCAGAAAGGGCAGTAATGGGAAGAGTGATGGTGTTATCATTATCCCCCAAGTAACTAATGAGGAACCCAACTCTGTTATAAGTCGAGATATTAAATGGCAAACCAGTGGTGGTTCCGCCATCTTTTGAAACACCTGAATTTCCGAAATCAACAACATAGTCGTTGCCGAAATTAAAACAAAGACCATCGTAGTTCGACGGGTCAAATGAAGTATCAAGAGCGAAACCAAAAAGCACATAGGTGTGCAGCCCGGCAGTGCTAACTCCGCCGCACGACAACTTCAAAGTTATGGTGTAGTCTTTGTCTTTAACAAAACTAACCGGGCTGTCATAGACGATGCCGAATGTATTGGGAGTGTTTGGAAGAGTTGATTCCATGATAAACATGGGGCCATGGTGAGTGCCAGAGGCATCGACATAATCGTCATCAACAACCATGTTGTAATTGGTTGATGGATCGCCTAGTCCTGCGCTATGAGGAAGATTGTTGATGTGAGAAGTGTAGCCGGTTGGCTGTGCAGCCCCAACCGGAGATCCCATGTCGTCAATCAGCATCGGAGCGGCAAACACCTGACCACCACTAGCAGCCGCCACGATGATTTCGCTGGCGTTGAATTTGTCAGCAGTAATTGCTCCTGCAGCAATGAGACCGGAGGTGATCGTGTTGGCGGCAATCTGATCGGCTGTGATGGTGTTCGCAGCGATCTTGTCGGCCGTCACAGCATCAGCAGCGAGCGAATCAGTCGTGACCGCTCCAGCTGCTATAGTCCCCGCCGTTATCGCTCCCACGGCGATCTGGTCGGCTGTAAGCGGCACCTTGTTCCACGATAAGGTGTCTGTGTCCCACCCGTAGATGGTGCCGTCGTTACTATCGATCCATTGATCACCAGAAGCGTAAGTACCGCCAGTCGGCTCATGACTCTGGATATAAGTATGAGTGCCTGCTACCCCGTCAGCTAGGTCATTGGTCGACACTAGTCCTTTGCGAGCAGTGAACGGACCAGCACCGTTACCAGACCACGGCTGTGCACCGGCTGCGGTGCGAGTCACAATTTTGACGTAATAGTTGACATTATTGGACAGCGGTCCAAAGACACCAACGTTGCTATCGAAATACGTGCTGGCTGTAAATGATGCCGCCTTGGTGATGCCGACACAGCCGGTGGCTAGCATGCCGTATTGCAGTGGATCATCAGTGGTGGTGCCATGCACCGAAGTGATGCTGTCAGAGACGTACACTTCATAAATCACGTCATCATCGGTGGTGATTGGATCCCACCGCAGAGCTAGATTGCGAAGTCCTCCAGTGCTCTTCACCGAAGAATTGACTACTCCATCCGGAGCAGTGCCGGAGTTGTAGTACCCGGTGACGTGTGCAGCGCTAGTAACGTTGTAATTGATCGAAGCCCAAGTGGACTGATTACCAGATGAGTCAATGGCGCGCACTCGTACGTACAGAGTGAAAGCGGCAGAAACGTTGATTCCGGTAAGCGTGTAATGAAGCAGTTGTCCGGCAGTGATGCCTTGGAAAGTGTGAGTGGCGTCTACCGCAAAGTTGCTGAAGGTGCTCACCTGCACCTCGTATGCTCCCTTGCCGAGCGCTACGTCAGGCTCTGTGTTCGGGTCCCAGTTGATGTACCCGCTGATAGAACCAAGCTGAGATCCGGTGGCGGGGCCAATGACAGAAGCAGAGCTGACAGTCACGCCAGTAGGAGCGGCAGGGATGGTGGTGTCTGTAGTGGTGGAGAAGTCGTGGTATCCAGTGGACGGGAACGGCGTGCTGCTTAGCCCCAGATTATTGAGCACTACAATCTTGACACCATAAGTGGTGGATGCTTCGAGATTGCTAAAGCGAGTAGCGGTGGTTTGAGTGTTGGCAATCTGCGGAGTCTTGTAAGTGCCAGCGGCAGTGTCCTTCTCAGCCAGAATGACAGAGTAAGAAGTTGCTTCTGTCACCGCAGACCACGACACGTCAACAAACAGGTTGTTAAGATAACCGCCAGGTACCGTGGTGATAGACGTCACAGCTGTAGGAGGATCTCCGAGCAACTCGTGACCATTGATGTAGAGATTTCTTACGTAGAGATCATCGTAAGTACCGTTGGTGCCACCGCCTCCAGTACTGCCACCAGTGTTGAGACTTGGGTTGCTGATGCCCTGCTCGAGATTGTAGACACGACGAAGCATGCCACTAACGAGGTCGTCAAGGTTGTTCGTCATTTGCTAGTCACAAATCCCAACTTGAGGTTACCAGGCCCCGGTAGCCAATCAATGGTGTTGATTCTGTAATCATCGTCAATCTGAGTGCGACCTTTGTCGATCTGCACTCTGACGGTATCGCCAGTTCCTACCACACCAAGGAGCTCATCGGGAACCTCGATGGAGGTGAGCGATACTGACTTCACCGGCTTGTTGTGCGTCGTGACGAATCCCTGAGCGAGCTCCAGCAGCACTCCGACATCGTTCTCGCCAGACTTGGACTTTACCGCCTGCCACTCTCCGTAGTCACCAGCCAGCGGATTGCCAATAGAGACCGAGTCCTTATAGTGGTTTTCGAACTTGATGTCACCGTTCGAGCCGCCAGTCATGTAGCAGTTGTTGCCCATGGACGAACCGTCGGTGTTCACCGTGTAGTCTGTGACGTTGCGGCCATACTCGAGAACCAGGTTGGGGTGCGTAGTCCCCTTGTAGGGGTAGTACATGGTCCAGTCTCGCTTGCCTGGAATCGTGGTGACATCGATGTCGAAGTCAAATCCGGTGTGATTACCAGCAGCATCTGTGAGCGTGGGGAACTCGTTCAGCATGTCTAGTGCGTTCTGGTGGTCTAGGATGTCGTACTTGCGTGACCGCACTACTCCGGAATTGTCGTACGGAGCGATGCTAATGTTCCAGCTCTGGCCCGTCAGCGCCTGCATATCGGTGATGATAGAAGCACCAATAAGGAACTGATCGTAATCGTCATACTCCAGAGAAGTGTTGAGAATGAAGCGGAAGTTGAAGTACTGCAACAGAGAAGGGCAGTCGAAGGTGACCACCTGCGAGTTCTCGCTCGACTTGTGGTGAAAGCACCAGTGCATGAGATCGTCTCCGATCCACAGCTGCACTTCGTTCTTGTTCTCTTGTGGGAGGTTGACGAACTTCGAGTTCTGCGAGAGCGAGTAGGAGATGGAACCGGGTGCATTGAGAGTCCAATTGACCTTAGTCAACACCGCATCGTCCAGACCACCGATCTGAGTGCCGTCACGATTGACGCACTCCAGGCGGTACTCTCGGTTCCTCATCTGTCACATCCTAGTAGTTGTAAGCGTTGTTCCAGGTGAACACCACTGTGCATGATGAACCAGTGGCAGTGTTCGACCGCTGGATGTTGATCTGGTTGACGCCAGGCATCAGCCGGAACCACTGTGAATCGGTGCGGCGAATGTTGTAAGCGTTATCACCGTTGTAAGTGATGGTTTTGTAGTTACGTCGAGTGTCCACCACTGTGGTGTCGCCAACGCTATTCGAGTACTGCAACCGCACTGCCTTGCCGGTGCTGTCTAGGGCCGGGTCAATGGCGGTGTGAGACTCGAGTGTGATGATAGGATTGATCGCCAAATCTTTGATGGTGATGATCGGCTCAGTGTAGAAGTTACCACCGACATTGAGACTAACCGTAGCTGAAGAGTCTGTAGCCGGGATGACGACTTGTCGCGACTGTGGTGTGAGGTCGAAGTGTCGCGGATCACTTGCTTCCATCTGCATATTGATGACTGCCAAGCCATAAGCTAGGTCAGCATCCTTCGGCAGCGAAGACTTGCGGGTACGGCAGTTGACATACCGCTTGTCTCTCCCCGGCAGCTTGTATACGAACGGGAGCTCAGTGGATCGACGCGAAGCAAAGGCGGTCTGGAAAGCTTCGATATCGTCGTACATCAACCCCTGATCGTTCTGCAGTAGGTTGATTTGACCCGTGATTGTTCTGCTGCTGAGCAGGTCTTCGCCAGGGATCATTCCGTCCCGGTCCTTTGGAGCCAGGTCAGAGTTGATGATGTTGGTGAGATCAAACAGCCCGTTCCATGAAGCGGTGCGGTATTGGGTCTGCGAACCAATCAGTAAGCCGTTGTATTCGTACTGGTGGTCGCGCGTGATCATATCTCCAGCAGCCATCACAGGTTCCCATTCGACAGAGACCAGGCGATCTCGTTGGCGATTTCGTCCGGGTCAGCGTTGGTGTTGGCCTGGACCTGAATGTAGTTGTAGTAGTAGTTGGCACCAGCATTACCGCTCACACCGTTTTCAGCAGACTTGCCGGTTAGGTACTCGCCGATCGCCATCTGGTTGTCTGCAATCGACAGCAGCGGCTTCGTCACCGTGTTGTAAAAATCAGTCAGCGGAATGATCGCCTCAGCACCAGCTTCACCCATGACAGATAGCTGGCCGTTGTTGCTGAAGAAGGTGGGTTGGTTGACAATACCACCGTTGGCGTAACCAAAGGGATGGGAAATAAAGTCTCCGAGGCTATTGCCAACACCTTCGAGCCAGCTGCCTCCAGCCTTGACAACATTCCACAATCCGCCAACAGTGTAATCCCACAAGTAGTTGTACCACTTTTTACCACTGTACTTGTCATCAGTGTCTTGCAATTTCCTCATGGTGGTATCATACTGATCGTTGAGATCTTTCAAAGCCTTATTGATGCTCTCAACATTACCAGTGATGGTGACGTTACCTTTGTAGTTCTTTATGTTGCTCTTCAATGAACTACCAAGAGCGATAATGTCATCGCGCACTGGACCAGACGCCTTAAGACCAAGTGCTGTCAACTGGTCAGCCAGAGCTACTGCTGAGTCATGTGCAGTCCAAGTCTCACCGCTGGTGAGTGCAGTCTGCTTCTGCACCTCGACGTTAGCGGTAGCTTCATTGTAAAGCGACTCTTCCAGGCGCTGCTTAGCCTGCGCCAGGTTGTCGGCAGCTTCTTTGCCGCTCTTGGCTCCGGCAACGTCCTTCTCAGCCTCGTTGGTGGCCGTGGTGGCGTCTGCTACCGCGTACTGCGCCTCCTTGACGTCTAGCAGAGCATTCTTGTAAGCCGTGTCGTTGGCGATGTTGTCGCGGTCCGTCTTGAGGGTCTCCTCAGACGTGTTCAGCTTGTCAAGTGCATCCTGTGCCGACAGCCGTGCTTCAGCCAGCTGTCGCTCCAGCACAGCCAAGTGCGCAGTAGAGTTCTCTTGTTGTGCGCTATTAAGATCATCCTGGGCGTCAGTGACTTTATCGATGGAGTCCAGCACGTCTTGATTAGCGCGCGCCAGCTGCTGCTGAGCGTCCTGGATGTCGCGGTTCGACGCTCCCTCTTCCATGAGGTAGTTGAGGTACCACTGAGCGTCTGAAGCCTTTTGCTGAGCATCCACTAGATCCAGCTGAGCATCTGCCAGCTTGTTGGTAGCCTCAGTCAGATCGTTCTCGTACTTGTCCCCCTGTGCATCCTTGATGGCCTGCTCAGCATCTTGCACTTTCTGCAAAGCGTCTTGGTAACTAAGCTCAGCCTCCTTGGCTGCACGCTGATCTTCTTGGTACTGCTTCTGCTGGTTCTTGCGAGCGTTGGCCAGATCTTTCTCAGCCTTGCTCAACGCTATAGTGGCGCGAGTTTGTGCAAGCTGCGCTTCATTCAGCTTCAGCTCAGCAGCAGCGATAGTGGCACCCTGGTTTTGATAATCCTTCCTAGCTTGATTGTATTCTTCTTGCGCCTCTTTGGCTTGCAGCTGAGCAGCACTCTGCTGAAGAAGTGCTGAGGTAAGATCTACGGCCGCTTCGTTCTGCTTGTCAACAGCGTCCTTTGCGTTCTTAGCGGAGTTGGCCAAATCGTTCTCGCTGTCAGCGGCACCATCAGCACTAACACCGAGAGCCTTGTTGGCTTCAGCACCTTCCTTGACAGATTCTGCTGATACTGCGAATTCATTGCGAAGGTCAACCAGGCTGTTGTATAGCTTCAGAGCGCCTTCGTCGCCAGCCTCAGCCGCAGTGCGAAGATTGTAGAAACCGTTATCGACATCCATGTCCCATTTGCCGGTAACCATCTTCTGCAACTGTTGCCAACTAAGACCATACTTGTCAATCGCTTGACCAGCATTGATAGCCGCTAGTCTTGACACCACCATAGCATTGATGGCATCTTGCTGACCTGCAGCCTGGTTCTTGATGGCCTGTTCCATGTCCTGCTGCGCTTGGACATCTTCTTGGGTATCAGCAGCAGCCTTCTTGTGTGCAGATCCAAAAACTCCAAGTCCAATACCTACAGCAGCAAGAATACCCAAGATGATGCCAAGCGGACCTAGCATAAAGTCAACAGCAGCACCAAGACCGTAGGCGGCAACTGTTGCTCCACCCATGGCTACCGAAGAAGTTTCAAGAGCAGCAGTCTCACCAGCAGTAACAACGATTTGTTGCCTGGTAAGAGCAATATCAGCTTCGAGAGCAGCAGATCGAGCACCGAGTAGAGCCGCATTTACTTCGAGCTCACCAGACTCTGCAGCAAGCTGTTGCTCGTGCACCGCTTCCAGAGTGGCTTGCTGCTCAAGCAACCGCAGATTGAGTTGCGCTGCCTCAGCCTTAACCCTCAGAGCAGCAGCGTTAGCTTCAGCCTGAGCTCCTTCTTTAGCCAACTCATCGCGGTTACGAGCAGCTGCAAAAGCAGCTGCCATAGAAGAAGATGCAGCTTCGCCGTCTGCGGTGGTTTTGGCAATTTGTGCAGCAATGGTAGTTTTAACACCAGAAGACAACTTACCATAAGCATCAGCTGCCAGAAGGATACGAGGACCAATGAGCAGAGCAGCAGCCGCTGCTGTGGTGAATGCTCCCGTGAGTCCTACAGCACCTAAAGCGACATCCTTAACCGGACCAGGCAACGCCTGGAAGCCATCCACTACATCGCGGGTAACACCCACCACTTTGGTCAAGCCAGGAAGCATCAAAGTGCTAAAGTCAATAGCAATGACCTTGACAGTGTTGCTGAGCTCCTTCAGCTGGGCATTGAAGGTTTGGTATTGTTTGGCAGCAGCGTCAGCTAGGGCAGTGCCGTCATCGAACGCCGTGGTGCTGTTACCCATGGCGTTGGTCAGGTTGATGTAGCTTCCTGATCCATCCTTGACACCAGCGGCTAGAGCTTCAAGAGTGGCAATCTCGCGAGTCTCATTGATGCCAAGAGCAGCAAGCGCTGACTGAGCAGTGACAGCGTTGGTAGACATACCGGCCAAGCCGGTGACGAACTTCGACAGAGCCTGTCCAGGATCGACCTGGACCATTCGCTGGAATTCTTCGGTGGTAACACCAGTGACGTCAGCGAACGCCTGCATCTGCTTAACATCGTTGCCAGTGGCAGCATCAGCCATCTGACCCAGCAGGTGTTGCATGGCTGAAGCGCCTGCCTCAGCGCGAGGACCGAGCGACTGGACCGCAGCAGACAGACCGACCGTCTGACTCGCTGACAGCCCTGCTGCAGCCGCAAACGGTGCCAAGCGGGTGGTCATATTGACGATCTGCGACTCAGTGGCGGCTGTGTTCACACCGGCGTCGTAAATCGACGACCCGAGGTTCTTGTACTGATCAGCACTCAGGTTGAAGACGTTGGCAATCTTCGCCAACGACTGTGTAGCATTGTCAGCAGAGATATCGGTGACAGCGCTGAATTGAGCGATGGTCTTGGTGAACTCAGCAACATCATCAGAAGCCACGCCGAGAGCACCGGCTTGCTCAGCGATGTTGGTAAGGGACGACAAGTCTGTAGGGTTTGTTTCACTCAGCGCCTTGAGCTGTTCACCCAGCTTGGCAGTGGCGTCAGCGTTGTCTTCGGCTGACTGCGTAGCATCGTAGGTGGTACGTCCGACAGCGGCCATCTCAGACTGGAAGTCTGCAGCGGAGCTCACCGCCGAGCTCAGTCCAGCTGAGATGACACCGCCGACGGACGCAAAGGCATCGCCAATGTTCTTGACGCCCCACCAGTTGTTACGAACCACATCGTACAGCGAACCTAGCGCTTGGTTAGCCTGGTTGACACCGGACCGGATCGACGAAGCATCAAAGATGAGCCTCGCTGTCGCTGTGGCATCAGGAGAAGTCATCGGCTAACCCTTCTTGAACAGAGCCGCAGGATCTCGGAATTGAGATGCCTTCGGTGCTTCCTCTTCCTCAGACTTACTGATCGACATTGCTAGGTAACGTTGCAAAATTGCACTTTTCAACTTCGAGCGAGCATCGCCGGTCTTGGCGTTGGCGCTGCCTTGTTGCATCTGGTGCTCCAACGATGAGCCGTAATGGAACACGGCCTCGTCGATGCACCAGGCGTAGTATTCATCAGGAATCGACAGGATCTGACTCGGAGAGCGGTGGTACTGCTGGGACATCCGCCATAGCTTCCATAGCTGCTGTGGCTTGTTGAAACATCTCCAGCGATGCTGGACCTCCTTGAGCGAAGGAGTACGCGAATGATCGGTCTTCCCAGCCAACATCAGCAATGCTGATGGCGTCCGGGTCGGCAGGTTCCCAGGTAGCTGGATTCTCACCATGAGGTACGAGCTCAACTCGCGGCTGAACAAAGATGCTGGGGATCTCATTGGTGATGAGATCCATGAAAGCCACCCGCTGCTCATCATCCATGGATCGGACGTCGAGGTTCTTACGGCGACCTTCGAGGAGCTCGGTCACGATAGAGTTCAGCGGGTTCGGAATGGTGCCATTCTGCATGGCAGTCACCAGAGACAGGGTCCGCTTGATGCGAGCTACCTTGCCACTCGGCAGCTTCATGTTGAAGCCGTCTTCGCGGACCTTCTTCCAATCCGCGATTGGCGTCACAGGCTCATTGGTCAAGGCGTCGTTTTTAACGCCTGCAATTGAATCCGGCATCACGTGCTCATTTCGATTCAGGAACAGGATCACTCTAATTGTCTGCGGTAACACTCAGGGTATAGAAAACCCCCGGATAGGCTCACACCAAATCCGGGGGTCCTCAACAGCAGCTTACGTCAGGTCGGTGGTGTCACCCTTTGTCTCGTTCTGGGTGAACTCGTACAGATCGCCGTTCGGGTCGGGGAGCGCCTGCCCCTTGGAGCCGGTGATCCAGAAGTTGCCGTCCGACATCTCGCCGGTCAGCTCATCGGTGCACCGCGCCTGATACAGCCGCACCTGGAAGTCGCCGCCCGAATCAGACACCGCCTGACCAGCCAGCATGAAGTAGGGACGCTCGTCGTCCTTCGTCTTCTTGAAGGTCTTCGACTGGTTCGGGGTCACACCGGACTCGGTGATGGTGCCGCCGTACATGGCTTTCACCGCCTCGAACGGAACACCACCGCTCGCCAGCGACCAGTTGACAGATGCACCCTGACCGTGCACTGCCACCAAGCCGTCGTCACCACGGAGCTCGGAGAAGGACTCCGCTTCCGTGAAGCTGAAGGTCTGCGCGTTCGGCAGGTCAATGCCGGTCGTCGCCGGAACGCCAGCGGTGATCGGGTAGATCTTGACATCCCGGCAGCCATACGGGAGCGCAATCGTGTCAAGCGCCATGGTCTTACCTCACTTCCTTGAATAGTCGCTCGGGAGATTTGAATACTCGCGTCTCCACTAATTGTAAATCAGGCAGACTGAAGTAATGGAGAACCACTACGCCGTTGCCAGCCCCGCAGCGCTTCGATGAGCACTTGACTTCAAGCTTCCCGTCGTCTAACAAGATAGCATGAAGTCGGGACTGGCAACGCGCCTCAGTCATGACTACTTCTTGGCAGCCTTCGCCGGAGCAGGTGCAGGCACCTCGGCGTCAGCTGCTTCAGCAGCACTGCCACCTTCCGGCACCGTGATGTCAGCAGCGACCTCATCCTCAGGCGCGCTGGTGGACTCATCGACGGTCTCAGTGGTGTCCGGCGTGACCACAGCCTTTGCCTCGGCGACGACCTCCTTGGCAGCCTTCCACACCTTCTCGTGAAGACCGAGCGGGATGACTTCGTGATCGGTCACGTCGAGGAACCGCTTGTCATCCTGCAGCAGCAGGGTGAGCGCATCGTCCGACAGACCCACCTTGGAAGCATCGACGATGTGGCGGTTGCCCCAGTCCCACACGACCTCCTGGGTCAGTGGAGTGGCAAGCCGACCACCGAAGTTCTCGCCCACCGCGAGCACTGCTCGGTCAGCGATGCCGATGTACTTGATCTTGCGGCCAGCTGGCTTGTCAGCATCAGCAGCCTTGCGAGCAGCGCTCATGATTCTCCTTTACAGGAACTTGGCTACGGTCTTGTAACTTGCAACCTTAGCCGCTTGTTTGTTGACAGTATCATATCCATCTGGACCCAAGTTGTTGAATACAAACTCCATAATGTACACACCGTCTGAGGTGGCGGTTTCCTTCAGAGATTGCAACAACGTAATCAGATTCAGATGAATATCTTTGATCCGCTGGTAGCTACCAGGCTCATCGTAGACATAGATGTCATAGTAGCTGTTGAGGATCACCCCCGATTCCCGCACCGCTTGGAACTGGTTGGCATTGTTATTGCCGTACATCACATACGGCTTTTCTGGAGACGCTGGGATTCCACTACTTCCCAGTGACCCGCGCGGGTACACACGCCAGCTACCGTTGTGTGACTGGTAGTAGTCGGCCATGGATTCGTCAGTCAACTTCTGATACACGGATGCGTCAATCATGAGGACGACAACGCTTCCTCGTCGTATTCGCCGGTCACCACGTAGCCCAGCTGGCCTGCAAACTTCTGCATGGTCGGCCCCACGATGGCGTACTCACCACCGTTGTAGCTCTCCAGGAAGAATCCGTAGTCCACCGAGTAGCCCAATGAAATGACGAACTTACCACTCCTAGAATTGAAATCATTCACCGTGTGCAAACCCTGACGGGCATTGCCGGTGCGGTCAGTCCATGGTGCGAACTGCTTAGCGTAGTCTTCGATATCCTTCGACAGTTGCTCCATGTTTTCTTCGATGTTATCGATGAGCTCTTGACCGAATTCATTCGGCAGGTTAATCACAGACTCCAGGCCGGTCCACTCAAAGCCCCAGCCGCCCTTAGTGAACCTACCTTGCAGGTCTCGCATGCGGACACCTGAAGATGACGAGAAGTCACCGTAGCTCTTCATACGGCCAGGAGAACCCAACGATGGGGCAGATCCCGGCATAGAAGGAGAATTGCTAGGAACCAGGCTATTCGCCATCGTCGTAGACCTTCCCCTCGGCACGTCGTTCGTAGTCTCGATGCATGGTGAGATTGTCGATCAGATGCTTCTTGTTGTCCACCCAGAAATAATCGCCAGCTGTAATATCTGCATCTGGCATACCGATCAGGACGAACTTGATGTAAATGGTCTGACCAGTGACCAAGTCCATCTCTTGAGGCTCGTAAACAAGGTATGAGAAGAACAACTGCTGGGCCGGGAGGTCAGTATCCGCTCCGGAACGGAGTTTGCCGCCCGCGCCATCGTCCTGAAACGCTCCAGGACGCGTCAGAACGATTGACTGGCCCTCCTGAGCGATTAGGTCTCGAGTGGCCGCCAGATTGGCTCTCAGCGTCGCGGCGACGTAGTTGGCCATGGGTTAGTCACCTGCAACCCACACGATGTTGCCGTGATGTAGGGCGAGATGAGGTCCTCGGAAGTCATCTCGAAGGTTCAGCACCTTAGGTCCGACGGCGTCCATCGAGGCTACCGCCGCCGAATCTGCCGTCACCTGCTGCTGGAAGAACGTCAACTGAGACTGAGCCTGACGGTAGCGCTGAGACAGCTTCCGGTTGGAGCCGGACTCGTCATAGTCAATGAGCCTGGCGAACTCAGCAGCCTTGATAGACCAGCCGTACATCGCCGCAAGATTGAGATTTTGGTTGGCCATATTCAACAGGCCAAACACTTCTTCATCAGTGAAGAAGGAGTTGCTGATGTCGTCACCGGACACCACGCGCTCCCCTAGGAGTGCGCGCAGGCGAGATACCGCATCTCCCAGGGCAGGCGTGGTCATGATTACGACTTCTTCGTCTTTGGAACGTAGGTGGTAGTGACCTTGTCGACCGGGTACTGCGGAAGCGCCGTGCGAGCAGGAGTGCCGGGGATGGTCAGGTTGAATCGCGAAGCGATCTCGGCGGTCACGTGCGACAGCGCCGCATTACGCCAGGCGACTTCCTGGTTGTAACGTTCGAGCGCACCCTTGAGAGTGGTGGATGCTGACTGCAGCTGGTCTAGCGTCATCTGCGACACGTCCGGCACCGCCGCCCACTGCTCAGGTGCGGTGGTATCAACATCCTGCTCAGGCGCAGCTTCGGTAGCCTCAGGAGCAGTAGCTGCAGTATCAACCGCCGTGGTATCAGTCATGAGAAGTCCTTTCAAAGCTAATAGGGGGCGGGCGTTGCCACCCGCCCCCCTACCGGCATCGCTTGTTACTTGGCAGCAGCCTTCTTCGGTGCTGCCTTCTTGGCCGGAGCCTTCTTCGCGGGAGCCGGAGCAGCTTCCTCGGCGGTGGCCTCGGACTCGTCGTCTTCGGTCGCGCCTTCCTCGGAGGTGTCAGCGTCATCCTCGACGACTTCGTCCTCCGGTGCCTCGTCCGCTTCGTGAGCCTCGCCCACGGAGTCGTCCTTGTACTGCACACCGTGAGAACCGAGACCGCGCGAAGCCTCCAGCTTCAGTCGGTCCTGGTTCGCTGCCGAGATGATGTGCGCTTCCTGGTAGCCGCTCAGCGGAGCACCCTGGTCATTCGACTTGACACCCGTACGAGCCAGGTAGTCAGTGTCGATGGTGTTGACCTCATCGTACTCAGCCTTGCTGCACCCTTCGAGCACACCGCGACGCAGACGATCCTTGACGTACGCCTGAGCCAGCGGCTGATCGTCAGACGGGTACTCGCGCACGTCGAGACCCGCAATGGACCAGCCGGAACGGATGTCCACAATGGTAGACCGCACGAGACGGTCTACCAAGCGAACGTACTTGGGCTGTGTTGCACCTGCCATGATTTGTATTCTCCCCAGCTGAAGTAAGCGCTGTTGTTAACGCTTAGCGGATCGGAACGGTCGGGCCGGGGTTGGTCGCGAGCGTGGTGGTGTAGTCGAGCACCAGACGGCCATCCTTGAACAGGTTGGCGAAGCCGGTGATGATCGACACGTACTCGCCCTGAACCTGGCGGCTGACAAGCTTCTCGCTCTCCAGCAGCAGCGGCATGGCCGTCAGCTGGATGGCGAATCGACGCTTGTCAACGAACACCAGCTTGCCAGCCGGGATCGCGTCGTGCGTGTAGATGTCCTGCGACGCCGGGAGCGGCTGCTTGATGTTCAGCGAAGGGCCACCAGCCGCCTGGGACGGAGTCTGCGCACCAGGGTACACCGTGTTCTGGAACTGCGAGAAGTTGAGAATCGTGGCCACGTCCTGCTCGTTGGCCAGAATCACCGACGACTGCCGACCGAGACGGTTGAACCGCACCCACGTCCGCACCAAGTCCTGGTAGGTGAGGGCGTTGGCCGTGGTGGCACCGATGACCGGAGCGGCCTGCGAGCCATCGGCCTGGTCACCGTTGAAGGCCACATCGATCAGGTCCGCGTCGAGGTCAGCACCAAGCTGAGTGCCGAGCTCTTCGAAGTAGATGGCGGCGAGATCGATCGGGCAGAACATGATCGACTCGTAGGTCTGCTTGAGACCACGCGCCTTCTTCTTGACGGTGACCTGCTTCTCCTGCCAGGTGATGATCTGGCCTTCGGTGATCGTCGCACCCTCGTTGGTGTCACGCAGCTGGACCTCACCAGAGTCCAGGTCCGTGAAGTCCATCGCAGGCATCGTGATGCCGGTGGAGGGGATGGTCTCCTCAGCGGCGATCAGCTGACCGTAGAACGGCGTGTAGCTGAGACCGGCGAGCACCGCGTCTCGAACGACCTCCGGGAACAGCCAGCGGTTGAGCTCGCTCGTGTTAAGCATCTTCTCAACCGTGAGGCCCTGCGGGTCGATGCCGAGTCCCTTGTAGAACTCGATCGGCGTCATGTCGTTGCCGTAGCTGTCAGCCAGGTACGACTTGAGGGTGACGTTGCCGTGACCGGACTTCCGGAGACGCTGCAGCTCATCGTGCAGTGCCTTCGTGTTGAAGTCCTGGTTCACACCAACACCCGTGAACTTGGTGGCCATGTTTTGCTTACCTTCCTCTGTGTGGATCTGTTGTTGGTGTGAACTGTTACGCCGACGGAACGACCGCGCCGCCCTGCACCAGCACGTCGATCTTCTGCGAAGCACCACTGGCGGCAGTGAGAGCGACGCCGATGCGAGCGGTGGACGCAGCAGACGTGACGTACTTCTTGGCCGCGCCAACGCCGACCTCAGCACCAGCCGCGATGGCAGCACCCGAGTTGACGGTCATGACCGAGAAGCCGATGGCCTCCACGGTGACCTGACCGGCAGCAGCGGTGAGACCGGACGGGCCGCGCGTGTAGGACGGGACCGACACGTAGCCGACGATGGCCTTCGTGCCATCAGCCTTCGCCACCTCGTAGTCACCGACGACGTGCACCGGGTCGCCCTCAGCGAGAACTTCATCCGTGCTGAAAGTGAGAGCGATGAAGCCGGTGATCTTACCACCAGCGGAAGTCGTGGTCATTTGGATTTCCTCCTTCTAAGAACCTGAGTTGATTATCAACTACTAGCCATGGATGCGTCGAATTGCAGCTCCACCACCAGGGGTGATGAGCTCTTCTTGCTTGCTCTGGTCAGCCGACTTGTTCTCCGGCTTACCGTTCGGGTCCGTCGGGAAGGAGGACCGCCGCACTCCGGGAGCAGCATCCTTCGCCATGTTCCGCTGATCTTCAGTCAGCGACTTGATGAGTTCGAGGTTTTCACCGCATGCGTCGAGAATCTTCTCGAACGAGTTGGTGTCAACTCCCTTCTCACCCTGGAGCGTGTGCGCCTTGACGTACCAATCGATTGCATCGGTACGCAGCTGCTTGAGATAGGCATCGCCCATCACAGCCTTCGACTTGAGATCGCTCACCTGCTTGGACAGGTCGTTGATCTCCTGAGAAGCGACTCGGAGCACTGCCTCCAGGCCGTTGCCCTCAGCATCACCAGCAACCGCCGCAAGCAGCTTCGCCGGGACATCGACGCGCTTCGCCGCGTCAAGCACAGCCTGCTTTGACAACTCTTCCTCCTGTTCGTCAGACTCCGAGCCGCTCTCGTCGTCGTCTTCGGTCAGATCCCCGACGGACCCGACTTGCTCCGGGTCGGGCTGGCCTTCAGCGTCTTCTCCGACACCGTCGTCCCCTGACCCATCGTCGGACGCCCCTTCGAGGTCGGCACTCGCACCGCCTTCACCGGAACCGCCCGAGTCGTCTTGACCTTCGCCATCGGACTCTCCCTTCTTGTTAGCATCCTCGGTGGATGCGTCAATTTCATTCTCGGTGGACGAGTCCGCTTCATCAGAAGAGGACTTGCCGAGACACAGGATCTCGTCGCCGGGTGCATAGTTCCACACCAGTCCAGCGTCGTCGGTCCAGGAAGCTGTACCGTCGTCAGAACGCTTCACGTCGTACTTACTGATGGCGTCCACCAGCTTGGAGTTGACGTGCTTCAGCGGCAGTCCCTCAGCCTCCTTCGCCGACAGACCGATCACCGGCACCACCAGCTTGCCAGCGGACTTCAGCGCCGTCTTGATGACACCGCCGTTGGGTGTCTTGTCGATGGCCGCGAAGAACTGAGCTCCCAGGAACACCTGACTGAGTTCGTAGAAGTCCTTCGCACCGTGCATGTTGCCTAGAGCCTTGACCGCATTCTTGTCGTTGGGGTCAGCCTCGATGATGTAGCCCCAGTCATCGGTCTTGGTTTCCTTGGGGTCATAGTAAGCCGACTTGACGTGGCCGGTCTCACAGATACCGCCGAAGAACCAGCTGCGGTACTGCGGAGCCTGGCAGATGGAGCACAGCTGAGACTCCAGCATGACACCGACGCTCACCGCCCAGTTGACACCGAAGTCCACGTTCTCGATGAAGTTCTTGTACTGCTCGGTGTTGGGGATGTAGACCTCGTTGGTGAGGAACGTCGCCCCGCTGATGGTCTTGGTATCGGTGGAGAAGATCCTACCCACCGGCAGCTGCTCGTAGTCGTGACCGACCATGAAGGACTTTCCGTTGGGACCGTACGGAGCAGAGAGCTCCGCGAACCCCTTCAGCGTGTCCTTGTCGAAGTAGTCATCGTCACGATCCGGAAGCGTGTTCGCGGAAAGCGTCGGAATAACCACAACTTCGTCAGCCGTCTTGGCTGAGCGAGTGTACTCGTTGATGGCAGCCAGCTGCGTGTCATCCGGTCGCATCGGACCAGAGTTGAACGCACCGGCAGCATCGCTGTCACCAGCGGCATCCTTCGTGTGCACGGTGACCGACTTCTTGTCGATCATCTTCGTACCCTTGAGCTCTTCCTTGAGCTCGCCGAGAGTGACATCAAGGCGCTGAGTACGAAGCTGCTCCTTGCTCTTGATCTTCATTTCGTTCCTCCGCGCTTCTCGACACCACGACCGCCGAACTGCTTGCCCCGAGGCGGTACACGCTTGGTGGGCTTGTTTTCCTGATCCTGTTCCTGCTTGTCATCAGGATCTTTGTCTTTATTGTCAGACATCATCACTCCAATCTTGGAGCACTCGTCAGTCCTCATCGTCAAATGAACGAACCGAGTTGTTGTTCTGGTTGTTAGGCTTGCCACCGCCAGTGTCATCCAGCGACTGGTTGCCTTGGTCTTCGTTGTCACCAGAGTTGAGGTCTGCCCCCTTACCTCCGATGAGCTCATCCGGCACTTCTTCCAACGGAGTGTCAATGTTGGAGTACCCGTTCAGCTGCGCAAATCCGGTCTGGTTAATCACTCCAGACTTCCACAACAGAGCCGCGTTCTTGATCTCCAGAGCCGTAGCCTGAGCATCCTGCAGCCGGTGTAGCGTCTTGTTGTCGTGGAAGCTGATGGAAATCGACTTAGGTTGATACTTAGCCAATCCACTGGCCAACCAATAGCCGGACTCAATCATCCGCTTGCAGGCACGCTGGTAACGATTGGTGTTGCGAATCATGATATCGTAAGCAACACCAGCGTAGGTCTCAGTCGTGGAATACGACCGACCCTGGATGGACGGCATCGACTTCAAACCAGAGAACACCTGCTCTTCGTTCTGCTTGAAGATGTTGGTAGCACCTGCAGCATTACCTGCTACGTTGGTAGACTTGATGATGACATCATCGAAGTGCACCATACCACCATCGCGCACCATCTGCTCAGCGGCCTCAACGTAGCTGTCCAGATAGCCACCAGCGCGAGCCGCGTACTGCTCGTCTGTCTCGCCAGGCTTCGGAGGCAGCCGCTCGACCGCCAGGTCGATCAAACCGAGCAGACCGATCTTCTTGACGATCTGGCTCATGTTGGCGATCATGTCACGCTGGATGCCGATCGGTTCCAACGCTGAGATGAACGGAGGTGTACCGTAAGGTGACTGCGGAGCCGCGTCGAATGCGAAGTAGTGGAACGTCATCTGGTTCAACTTCACGCAAGACTGGATCACGCGATCTTGCGGTACCTGCTGAGCCTGGAGTGCAGTGACTTTCTGGTAAGGATCGAAGTTCTGGGTGGACTCGTTCCAGAAGAAGCGGATCGACTTCGGGTTGATGTCCGCGAAGTCCACCACCTCACTCATGTCTTCGCTGAGAATCCACTCACCGCACATAGCACCGTAGGTAGCGGCCTGGTCCAGCAGCTTGTCTACCAGTCCATCCACGCCACCGTTGCGTTCCTGCACCGTCCTAGCGAACTCTTCCAGGTAGTCCTTCACCCGCTTGGTCGCCAGATCAGAACCAGCAGCGACGAACAACTCGTGACCGCTGTTGGCCAGCGTACGGACGTTGTCCACCGCCTGCGCGAAGTCGGAGTTGTAGGTGCTAAGCATCTCGCACCAGTCCAGCACTTCCCACGGAAGCTTGTATGCCAGTGGCTCGTACGAGTTATACACCGAGTTGATGGTGGCGAACGCAGAGTAGTTGCTGCCAGGTCCCAGTACCGCTGAGTGGACCGGCGACTTCACGCCGCGAGCTCCCTGAGCGCGGAACACACCGCTCACAGCGTCAACGGCGCGAGATGTCAGAGAGGAAACAGTCATGTTAGGCATTATCCAAGATATCTAACGACAATGAGGCCATTGTTGCCGCGACTACCAGCACCGCCTATACCTCCAGAGGCTCCTGCACCGCCGCCATTGCCTCCAGCTCCGGGTCCGTAAGTGTTCGTGAGCACAGCCCCGTCTTCTCCGTTAATGTCACTGGCCGAATTGCACAAGCCGTAATAATCGCTTCCAGAAAAAGCATAGCCATCATGGGAATTTGTCCGAGGACCACCACTTCCGCCATTAACACCGTTGTTGGAATGCCCTCCAGCAACACCCGGCATAGATCCGTAGTCTGTTGGATAAATTGGTGGATGGTCACTCCATTCTTGTCCAAAAGCTACGTAATAACCATATCCTGGGCCAACTACAAAAGTGTTATATACATTAGAAGTTGTAACAACATAGTTGTAATTTATATTTCCAGGAACTATATAAGCGTTATATGGACGACCTGGTTGACCAAATTGACCACCCGCTCCTCCAGAAACACCAAATGAATAGACCGACAACCCACCGCTTTTGGTTATAGAAATATTTGAATTGCTTCCTTGTCCACCATTGTTTCCATATTGGTAACTAGTAGCAACACTTGGAATAGTGCTGTTAGGAAGTCCTCCGGCACCACCCATTCCAACATGGTAATTGATGTTGTATTGCAATGAAGGGTCAAGATGAACTTTTCTAATCATCCTCCCTCCACAACCTCCAGGGCCACCGCCGTAGCCGGTCACATTTTCGGAACCGCTATTACTACCACTAGCTCCTCCACCGCCAGCAGCGATAAGGTCAAATTCAACCAAGGACAAGCCGGATGGAAGTTGGACATTGCCCGAAAGACTAGTATCACCAGTTATGAAATCGTCGTAGCTGTAAATGTCGTATCCACTTGCTCCAGAAGAACCCAATTCTGAAATTGCAGTATCAGTATATGAATTTGCTTCTGAAAGAGCAGCATCTGCTGCAGAAGTGGCTGCTCCAGCAGGATCAAAATCTGCAACATCGTGCGTGATGATATCTCCGAAGCTGAGAGCAGTCACAAAGTCGCTGATTGCGGTGCTCACTTGGTCAGGAGTGGTAAATTCCGCAGCGTCATGCGTTGCCACATCGCCGAGATTGAGCGCATTGATAGCATCCGAGATCTGTGTGCTGGCATCGAAGCTAACCGTAGTGTTGAGCCACTTGTCTTGCTCTAGGTTGTATTGCAGAATCTGACTGTCATCCGGTGCAGTGATTTCGACATCGGTAAGCCCCGCCAATGAAGTAGAGCCTGAGCCACCAGGAATCCCGATGTTGAGCTTAGGACCGCCGTCTTCGTTAGTGATCGTGGCAGTAGCATCAGCATCAGGAGCCAAAGTACTTACTGTACCGATACCTAGCGAAGAAACAAAACCTCCAGAGATCACTGTGATCTTATCGTCACTGCTAGTGATGACAGTGATTTTGTTCTGTGTTACCCCAACATTCACATTTACGTCAGGCATGTGTATCTCCCATTTCAAGGCTATCCAATACGGGTAAGACTAGCCCAAGTATATGCAGGTCCAACAGCACTCGTTATCGCAACTGTCTCACCTTGATATACAAGCATGCCTAGCGTGTCGCCCGCGCTACAGTAAGTCGGAGCCGAATTTTGTTGCATGAACGAACCACCGTCAGAAGGAGTATCTGAAAAAGCGTAGCTCGCGCCGTTCTTTTGAAACGCTTGACGGAACTTCTTTCCTGCGGCACCTGCACCCCAAAAATTACCTGCTGACAGAATATAAGTGCCATCAGCATTCACCGTAAATAGGTGAGTAGATGTGTCAAAGGTGATATCGTTTCCTACAGTCTGTGCAACGGTGTTGTATGCCATGAGAGTGTAAGTTGAAGGCGGAATGCTTTGGGCTGTCCCACTGGCATACACCCACACAAGCTGTGGCCCAATAATAACGTTTTTAACGAATGCAGTGGTGGCAATCTGAGTAGAGTTGGTTCCATCAGTAGCAGTAGGAGCAGTGGGAGTATCAGTAAAAGCTGGACTGGCAAGCGGAGCGGCTCCGAGCTCTGTCATCAACGAAACTGCTGTGACATTTCCCACTAGACCAGCTACCGCCGAGACTGCATCTGTGGTATCAGACTTCTCCCACGTGGAACCATTGTAAATTGCATAGTCACCGACTTCGAAGTCAGTGATTCCAGAACCAAGGTCTTGAGTCCCCGCCACTGACACTCGATAGACATCTCCAGTGCCACCAGTGCCGTCAGCCAGAGATGGGGAGTTCGTTGAAGCGTCCCATACTCCTTGGTATTCCATGATGGAAGATGGAAGTTGAGATAGTGGCACCTTGCCAGCTGAATCAAGCGAAGCCACACCATTAGCCACGGCACGGCTTGTAGTAAGAATGTAATCAGTAGCGGCATGTGAAGCAATGGTTCCAAGATCACTGGGCTGCACCGCAGAGTCAGCTAGAGCTCCCTGAGCCGCTGTAGCGAATGACGCAGAGTCTTGCGCTGCAGCGGTGCCGAGTGTCGGATTGTTGATCAAGTCACCGTAATCGCCACTAGTGGCTACATCGGCTAATGCAGGAATGCCGGTCAGCTCATCATAAGATCCACTAAAAGCAACTGGCGATAGATCGACTTCATGAACATACTCGGCATCATTGTGAGTAACAATGTCGCCAAGGCTAAGAGCATCAATTGATGTGTCGATCTTCGACTGAACAGCGGCATCATCAAGGCCGCTTGCTGCAGGGTCAACCCAGTCGAAGTCCAAATCATCAGCAGAATTCTTAGTCAGCACTTGTCCCATGGTGCCGGATTGAAAGTATAAAACAGAAATGGCATCAAGACCTTGAATCTGCGTGTCGGTATAACTGTTAGCATCATTAAGGGTAGCTGAGGCAGCTCCTGCCACTTCGAAGTCTTCGGCAGCATGGGTAGAAGCCGAACCGAGACTGAGCGCGGTGATGGAGTCGTCGGTGTATGACTTGGCCGCCAGAAGCTGCGTGTCTGTGTAGGCGTTAGCGGAGCTCAGCGCGTCGTCAGCGGCTCCAAGCGGGTCGTACGAGCCATCGTCCCCACCTGAGCCAAAATCGGCTGTGGCGTTGATCCAGGAGCTTGTAGAAGCATCATACACCAGTACCTGCTGGTCAGCCAGGTCAGTGAGATCCACATCAGTCATGCCGGACAGCGCAGTGGAACCAGCACCGCCGGGGATACCGAGGTTCAGCTGCTGACCGTTAGGCCCTAATGTTAGTGAAGCGGTGGCGTCAGCTTCGGGAGCAAGCGTGGTGACGTCACCGATACTCAGCGACTCAACGAATCCACCAGAGATGACGATAGGCTGGCTATCAACACTGGTGGTGACGGTCACCTTGTAGGTGTTATAGGTAACCCGCAGGTTGTTAGCCACAACCCTTCCTCTCAGTTACAGAAGGGTGACGTTGGCAGTCTGCTGGAACCTCTGAACGCCGCCCGATAAACACACCGAATTGCCATCAGCATCCATGGCGTACACATCATAGAAGCCATTGACGGATGGCTCGTTCTTTGTGTCCTCACCGTCAATGGCAAACCGCACCGAGTTGGTGGCGGGCTGAGTGGTGGTGATCTTGGGATCAGAACCCTCACTGCTGTACAGCAACGATGAAGTACTATCCTGACCAGACCGTACTTCCATCTTAGGATCGGTGATCACGATAGGGTGGTCTTCTGCGTCTGCGTAGGAGAACTCGATGTAAAAGTCCTCCCCGCAGCGCAGGTTGATAGGAGCTGTCATTACGCCGGGTTCTCCAGGGCATCGAGTCGCGTGTCGATAGCGGCGATGTCAGCCTTCGTGGCGTACTGCACCACGAGCTCACCGCCACCGTTACCCGGACGAGAAGCCAACAGCGGGTCCGTTTCAGCCGAAGTGAATTCGCTCTGCCCGGTGAGCCAGGTGACTGCCGCCGCGTCGAGTTCAGATTCGAGAATGCCCCAACCGTTGGTAGCGTCCCAGGTGGTCGTGGTGTCCTGACCGGCGATGTCGAGTTCGTCCCAGTCCGCAGCAGTGATGGTGCGCACGTCAGCCGATCCGGTGTACCAGATGCTCGCGGCCATGATCGCTCCTTGATTAGAAGTACAGGAAGTCAGTCGATACTACTGATTATCATCGACGGCGCTGTCCAAGGCTACGAATCACCGCCACGCGGCCAGTGGCCACCCTCGGCGTGGCTACCGCTGAGCTCGGTGCTGAGCGGTCGTAAGAGTGCGAGTGGACCGCCCTCGGTGGCACCCGGATGTGGTTAAGTCCGAGCCGGTCAATGAACTTAGCGAAGTAACACACCGCCGAGTCCATCATGTGGTCGTTACCCTTCTGGATGCGACCGTCCTTCCGCTTCCAGTTACGGGACTGCTTGACGAAGGTGTCGAACTCCCTCGGGATGATCAGGCTGCCGCCTTCGCTGAACACATTGAGAGCCGCGACAGACGACTCCTTCTGCTCCGCGAAGTTAACATCACGCACTGGAATGCGGTGCTCATCTCGCAACTTGGGGTTGAGGTAGTTACCACCACCGCCGATGTCGGCCGCTACCTCAGTAAACTCGGCACGGTACTTCTCGACCAATCCCAGGATCACACCCATGATCTGCGTGACACCAGCTTCTTCAATCTGCTCCGCATACACCAGCGCGTGCGTGTCGCTAGGTTGCTCTTGCCAGACTTCCACTCCGGTAGCCTTGGTGCCCCAGTCCACCGTGATGGTAACTGGACAGCCAGGCATGAAGATCTGATCGCCAGTGTCGTCAGTGAAGTTGGTAGCCCACTGAGTGAGGTCCCGGATGACATAACCGCTGCTGGTAGGACGAGACCCCATGGCCTCGACTTCCCAAGTAGAGTGGTTGCGCTTACCGCGACGCCAGAGTTGTTCGAGCTCTGCCACCGAGATCCAGCCATCAGCGTACATGGCTCGTCCGCCACAGTAGGCACGATGCAGCAGTCGCCTCGCAGGTTCGCCTGACACCGGGTCGGTGTAGTCTTCCCAGTGGTCTTCACGGAAGCACAATTCTTCAGACTGGCAGCTTCCAATGCAAGCACACTTCTTGGCTACATCGAAGGCATCCCAGTTGTACTTCTTGTAACCCATCTCTTCATGGTTCTCAAGAAGCTCTGCAAAGGAACCCTGAACGTTGTGGTTAGTGGAACACCGCACGCTCACCGATGGGTCAGCAGTGTTGATGGTGTACATAGCGGCATCGACGATTTCCTTCGCCGCCTCAGCTTCTTCATCGATCACCAGCAGACCACCAGCGATACGACCGTCAGGCTTCTTACCGCCAGCGTGAGGAGACCGCACCGACTTTTGGGATGCTGTCAGCACTCGAATCCATGCCTTGGCCTTGGTCATGGTGCGGGCCGCAATCGACTCGCCCTCCACCATATCTTTGAACTCCTGATCGGAGTCAATGAATGACAGGATGTACTGATACACCTGGTCGGCCTGGAGCTCCGAGCCACCAAGGTTTAGAGCGTCGAAGTCTTTGATGAACACCAGATAGAATTCGATGAACGACACCCCGTAGCTCTTGCCACCACCACGGTTAGCTACTGCTACTGCTGAGGTGACTTCACCAGAGCACACATCCCGCACGAAGTCTCGGATGCCGGGAGTGATAGGACCGTGCTTCTCAGGATCGTACACCCCGAGCCGCTTCATGACCACTAGCGGCTTCTCAGGCAGCTTGATGCCCAGCTTCTTGGCCAGCTCCAGAGGATCGTTGATGTACTTAGCTTTGATGGTAGATTTGCGAGAACGTACAGCAGATAGCAGTCCGTCCATACCATCAATTGGTTCGTTGCGAGGCATGTGCTAATTATCAAGCAAAGATGACAGACGTAGTGGATCAGGCTGATCTGAGGAACTGTTGCTCGAGAATCGGGACCTCGTCGAGTGTCAGTGAAATGTCATCACCGCACTCACCGCACATCAGTGCGTAAGCTGGGCCATAGCTGTCGAGTACGAGGTGCCATCCATGCCATCCGCAGGCGGGACATTCGTACTGGTAGGGGAATCGAGGCATTGCGACCTCCGGTATGCCCGCCGCACACCTTCAGCTAAGAATCCGCCTAGCATAGCCTGACTGGATTCGAAGTGGTGCGGGTGGTTGAGCACCGCCATGATGTTGACTACTGCCTTCACCGCATGCTCATGAGACAGCCCCTCCCGCTTCAGTCGGGCCAACAGAAGGTCTTCGTTCATCACAGTGTTACATACCATTCGTCGAAATACAAGTCCATCTCCAGCAAATCTGGATGGGATTGGAAGGTGTCAGCTACTAACTGGTGCCACTGTTTATGCAGCTTCCGGTACTCCTGGTTGAAGTCGAACCACTTGTCACACGGAGAGCAATACCACTGCCTACGACCGGCCACGACGCCCCCTGCTATGTGCTTGTGTTCGCGCTCGCACCTCACTGTGGTCAATCTTAGGAGGCAGCTTGATGCGAACTTCAGAATGATGAGGGCGCCGACTAACATCACCAAGATAGTACAGCCAGCTAGGACAGCGGCAACCAGCACATACCCACAATCCTGACTCAACGTCCAGAGTCCATCCGTGAGTACCAGAGCACTGACATATCCACTGCATGATCCTAGGCAATGACTTGTGCTTCCTGATAGTCGAGCCACCGCCGAATGTGTTCATACTTCTTCTCGGTAGCGTCCCACTTCTTGCGTAGCGTCACTCCAGCCCGACGCACGCCGTGGTCTTCAGTGCCGATGGCATCTTCCATGCACTGCCGGATTACAGGGCAGGTGGCGCAGATAGTCTGTGCAGCGCGATCCAGCATCTTGTTAAGTTTCTGAACGCTGTCCCGACACCCTAGGGCATCTTCGGTAGTAACAACGTCGAAGATATCGTGCTTACCTACGCACAGGGCGCGCGCTGTCCAATTGTTGTTACTCTCGATCACGCTTAGCATCTCTTGTCGCTTTCGCACGCATGTGGATTGAATCGTAATGCTCACGGACACCTTGCGTCTTAGCAGCCCGCGTCAGCAACAACTGTGCGGCATGAATTGCTACCTGACAGAATAACACTTTGTCATGCTGGACGAGCTCAATGATCTCGCGACCAACTTCGTCATCCGACTCCAGCACCAATCGCAGAGTCATGCGTCACCTCCCACCTACTCCTGTGTTGACACTGACGGTATACACACCGACTCCAGGCTCATACACAGTGCGTTGGGTGTAGCGTAGCACGTACGCCTCGTCGTACTGGCCAGGTGGGTGCTTAGTTACCCACCTCTCCAGCACAGTCTGACAATGAACCATGCCACCGCGTGCAATGAGCTCAAGACCAGGCGGGTTCGAACACTCGATCACCGCCGCATAGCCAGACTTCATTGCTCCATCATGTTCTTGACGAAGCTCTTGACCAACTTCAGAACGTCTGCCTTGATGCTGTTGGCATGGATGTAATAGTCTTCACCCATTTGTCGGTTGAGGTAGTCAATCTGATTGTCGAGGTACTCCAGCACCTTCTTCAACGGAAGCGCGCTGTCTCGGGCGTTTAACCTCAACACCACATCGTCAATGAAATCATCGACGACTATGTCGGCTGCGCCCCTGATGGTGATCACAACGTCGCCACGCTCCACACCAACGCCGGTGACGTGATCAGGGTTCAGCCACTGGTCATGGCCAATCTTTACAAGAGTCATGTCAGGTCTGCCTTGACGTTGTCCAGCATCGTTTCACTGTCTTCAGCAGCGAGTTCGATCTGCTCTTCGATTTGCTGCATCACAGTCAGCATGTGGCCGGGAACCTGCACCGTACGACCGCCGTGCAAGTGGATGATGGTGAAGTTCGGGTTCGAACCGTCCAAGTCAATGATCTGGTCGGCGTTGATGATGCGCTCGTTGGTGATCTCGATAAGATTCATGTAAAGATCTTACGCATATAGCAATGCCCACCGCCGGGGGATCGTAAGGGGCGATGGGCACTGCCGAGCGGAGATTCAGTTGTTAATCAGTTACAGACACCAGTAGGCGCGTCGGTCCTCGCGAGATGACGTCAGACAGGTGCTGTGCCGACAATTCTTCGGCAGTTCTCCAGGTCTCGGTGGAAATCACATCAGCAGGCATGCTGCGGAGGTTCAGAAGATTCTGAGCGGCATCAGCCAACTCAGCGTATGCAGCGCTCAGCTGCGCCTTGGTCATGCTTTTCAGATCAGAAGCGGTGGTGATGATTGCCATGTAAAGATCTTACGGACAATCGCCCGTCGTACCCTAGCAATCTACACATCTTCACTGCAATGAAACCACTGAGTCCGGTTGATACAATCGTCGAGACGAAGCACTGAAGCATGGGAACGACCACCCGCCGCTGGAGTCCTGAAAAGGAAGCGTGCCTGGGCCTTATGTTGGACCCATACGGCTCATTCTTCCGCGCTATCGTCCTCTTCAAACTCAAAATCCTCTATTGAGTCATCAGAAACATCGTTCCGGGACTCCGAATCAGTGAAGCTGGGCGCGAAACGCCCTCGAACCACTGTCCCTCTATCGGCTTTACCGGACTTGTGGGACGATTTGCGGGCTTTTCGAGCCTTGCGTCCACTCCCGGAGGTCTGGATGTGGTTCGGAGGCGCTGGAAGGGAGCTCAGGGGTTCCGCCGACAGATCCTCGTCATCGGATGCGCCAGCATCCAAAGGGGTTTTTGAACTTTCGTCGTCATCCTCGTCTTCTGGAAGATCTTCGAGCAGATCCACTGTCACGACACCGCGATAGCTCACAGGCTTCTGCAAATTGTAATCGTAGATCTGTACTGAGGCATTTACTGTCGAGGCGCGCAGGCGATCACTGTGCTCGTCAACACCGAAGAACTCCGCAGCCCATGAGACAGCTTTAACACGCATAGCCTCCGCGTTATCACCTTGAACGTCGTAGGTAGCCTTCCCGACCACCTTGTCATCGATACGGTGGATGCGTCGTCCCATTTGTATTTCACCTTGTCAAGTCGTCAAGTTTGTACTTCAAATTGTCAAATTGATCTCGCTAAAATTCTACCCATATTTCCCAATCCCATAAAATTGCAAAACGATCTCACTAAAAAGTTGTATCAATCTCCTCTTCCTCCAAAAGAGCGCCCCACCCGATGCCAGCCGCTTGCAAAGTCGGGAGGTCCGAATGATCTTCTGAAAACTCGTGCAAACACGATACAAAAGTGGGGTGTTTTCAGCACACCGATCGGGCATGATTATTACATCGGGCCGGGCGGTCCGGTCGCCGGAGATGGACTCCGGTGCTGATCCTAGGGAGATCATCATGCCTCGTCGTTCGAACACTGCTGCCGTTGCTGACGCTCCGGTCGCTGAGGTCACGCTTGCTCCGACCGCGTTCACTCCGCTGACCGATGAGCAGCGTGAGCGGCTCGGGGACATCCGTGCGCACGCCGCTGAGTGCGGCCGTCTGGACTGTGGCCACCTGGCCCGCTCCACTTCACAGGCGGTCCGCCGTGCTGTGATCCTGTACACCGCTGAGGCCGCTGGCATCACCGTCGGCCTGGATGAGGAGTCCGCTGAGGTCACCGCCATCCTCGGTGTGCTCCGCGAGTCGGGCCACGCTCGGCCGACGTTCGTCCGCTCCGGCCGTCGGAACGTGCAGTCGCGTCCCGGCCTGGTTGTCATGCCGAACGCGGCGGGCATCCGGATCACTCCGGAGCGGCACGCGGTGTTCACCGCCATGCTGAAGGGTGAGTCCGCTTCGCAGATCTCGCGTTCGCAGGGTCGGGCACGCGCCACGGTGCAGTCGCACGCGGGATGGCTCCGTCGGCTCACCGGAGGGCACGACGCGACGTCCTGCCTGATCGCGCTGGTCATCGCTGGCAAGCTGGCGGACCGTGCGATGCCCGTCCCGTCGGTTGAGGAAGACGCTGAGGTTGAGGTCGAAGAGGCCGACGACAGCGAGTGAGCGCGCGGCAGGTGTCCGGTCGGTCCGTGGGGGGATCACCGGGCACCTGCCCGTTCCATCAAGCCATCACCACATCCTTGGAGGACGACATGAAGATCTGGATGAGCAGTGCACTGATTGGTGTCACCCTAGCAGGTGCCATCGCCACGTTCGCGTACGCGGGCATCACCCTGGAGGGACATGCCAACAAGCAGCTGCACGACGTGAGCCGCGCGACCACATCACCGTCCGACATCGTCGGCGTGATGCTGCAGGACAGCGAGTCGGACGGAGATCCGCTGGAGGTCGCACGCGGGGCGATCAGCGAAGTGCACGACTGTCACGGTAGCGGGTACGCGCGCACCTGCCTGGCACGACTCGATGGCATCAACTCGTTGGTGTTCGTCGCGGGAGTGGACTTCCCAGACGCGCACTGACGGTAGGTGCGGGCATCCCCTGATCGGTTCGAGCGGTCAGGGGATGTTCCATGTCCAGGTACGACTGGTGAGCATCACCCTAGAGTGACGACCAGGTGCGATGGCTTGTGAAGAGGCTGAGATGCGTTCTGCGGGCTCGAGTCCCGTTTGTATACGATCGGCTAGGTGCGCCGGTGATAACGCGTTGTCAGGGATCTGGTGGACGCTGATGAGGAGATCTCGAGGTGCTGGGACCGCGCTGAGCCGCTGGACTCGAGGTCGGTACCGGAGGTCCAGCGGACATGGCGATTGGCGGGGCTGTGCGCCGTTCTGGCGCGTTGGGAGGGCATCGTATGGGATTGGGAGCCAGGAAGGATTCTCGGCTGTCTTGTGGCGTCCTGTGGCCGTTGTCATCGGTGTCACCCTAGCATGAGACGCGCCGATGTCACTCTAGAGGCATCACCCTAGGTGCAAATACGGTCACCCTAGCGTGAAATGATGCTTTTACTACGCACCGTAGGATGAGGTTTCATCTATGGTCAATTACATCTAGAATGAAATCCATTCACCATATCGTGAAATGATACTTAATCTACGCGCAGATGTTTGAGGTTCCGTCTGTGGTGTATGCATCTAGAATGATGCACCCCGAAGGGCCGGATGGTATCACCCGAGGACAGACCAGTTGCTCTCGTCCAACAGACCGCAGCCCTTCGCGTACACGCCCTCTGATCGTGCCCATGCGATGAGCTCGCCCTTGAACTGACGGATCGGTACGAAGATGTGCATCGGCTGGATGGATACCACCTGACCGTTCGGCAGCGTACCGTGGCAGTACGAGATGTCGTAACGTCCCGCTTCCTTGAAGATGCGGAGCCGCGTGATCTTGCCGCCCTCTTGTACCAGGCGACCGAGCGTGTAGTGAGACGCGTAGTCCACTGCAGAGTGATCCGGCACCGACTGGTCACCGGAGTACGCCACGCCGTAGCGGTCGAGCACAGCGTACGAGTCGAATGAAGCTGCGGTCATGAGAAGCCTCCCTAGGGCTTGTGAGAACCTGACAACAGAATTGTAACTCACAAGAGCGGTGCAGAGGACATGGACGTAGCACGAAGTTCTGTCCACACTGGTTCTGGAATAGGTCCCTCGTCCACCACGAACTTGATAGTACGGGGTGAGTAAGGACCGTGACCTGGGCGATGCTGCGTTGTAGGTTCACGATAGCTGGCGATGATCACCCGTAATCCCACACAGGTGATCACCATGGTGGTGAATATCATGAATGTAGGGTTGCTGAACAGTTGTGGACACTTGATGATGAGGATAGCGGTGATGAAGAGAAGTGCAATCATTGCTGCACCTCCACCGCTGCCCAGAAGCTGCCGATGAACATAGCCACCCACGTACGGTCATGAGACACGTAGATGCGACGACCGTCATATGCGAAGTGTGTGCGGCCAGGTGTATAGGACAGGTAGTTGTCGTAGATGCGCTGCTCCACGTAGTGTGTGGCGAAGGTCGGCTTCGTCATGATGTCGAGCTCGATGACCTTCTCGTTGTCCACCACAGCAGGACCCACTCCGTACTTCTCATCTGGTTGTACGGTGTAACCGCAGATCTGACCGTAACGATTGCGGCGGATGTCCTTGACCACCCCCTCCACCTCACGTGAGCCAGAGATGGTGTGCTCGACGTAACCGATGTGGTCACCCAACTTGTAAGTCTTCATGAGGCTGCCTCCTGTGCCGGATCGATGATATACACCGTGTCCTGCTCCTTGTACTTGACCTCGACAGTGACCACCTCGTTCGAAGTCGGTCCGTCTGGAGTGAGGATGATGTAGCGGGTACCGTAATTGCCGATGACGATACCGGCAGTCGGATTGCGGATCGGGGACCCGTTGGGCTCGTGCCAGTACTGCAGTACAACATCACCGGGCTGAAGGCAGGTGGCGAGCATTACATCTCCTCATTGTTGTTGGAGTGGGCAACGTTCCACATGTGTTGAGCCTGAACCCAGGCTCCGTCAAGTTCATGAGTGGGCTGATCTTCCCAACCCTCGTTACCAAAGTAGCCGGTACCATCCACCAACCACTCGGCGAAGTCATCGGAGTTGTTGATACCGTCCTGCCTTGCCCATGTGATGAGAACATCAGTAGGAGTGGAGGGGCGGACCATGTTCTGGAGTGAGTTCATCACTTCTGCCTCGCGAGGCGGACCAGGGTGAGGTATTCGGTACGTTCTTCTGGAGTGAGACCAATGAGCCGCCGCTTGCAGTCCAAATCAAGCAACCGGCACTTGTCATTGAAACTCATGTGCGGATTGATATGCATTCCGACTCCCTAGATCGGTGACGAACTCCTAACAAGACCATTGTAACTCACAATCGGTTGTTAGCAACGCTCAATCTAGCATGAAGTTTGTATTAGAGTCGGTTTTAATGCAAATATGTAATGACAATCTGTATGCAAACGTATTTGTACGTATTTACACGTAGAATAACAAGAATATGTGTTGTTTCATGTAAATAATTTTAGCATGAAATGTCACTGTGTAATGACAATTAAACCTAGGATTAAGTATAAATTCATGCAAGCGTGAAGTGATAATACAACTACGCTGCAATACAAATGGTTCTAGAGTGAAATAACAATTGTCAAATACAAGCAAATCACCGTATATTGTCATGTCAAACTGGGTAACTAATGACTCTAACGTGACATGAATTCAAGGAAAGATAGGGAGGAGGAGAGATCGTGAGCCTAGGATTTATAGGGATAAGGATAAAATGACATAGGTCATGACAATAGGCTGTAATGACAATCTAGAATGATAATCTATTAGGTATAGGGGTGTAACGTATCTCTAGGTAAGAGTTAAGGGATAAGAAGACCGCCGCGAACTATGTGATACTGGTCCTGGTAGATGGAACGCACCGCTGCTCTAGCTCCGCTTCCTTGCATGTCCGCACGATAGCATGAGCTATACCGCAGTTGGGACAGATGCGTATCCGCGTGAGCCTAATGAGTTGTTCTAGGTTCATGTTATAGCCTTCCAGCGTCCGCGTGTGGTGACGCGTTCGATTGGTTTAAGCTGTTGCTTATCGTTAGCTGGAAGAGTACCGCTCCGAATGTACTCATCACGCTCTTGGATGAGATCAGACACCGCATTCACTCTCCCGGCACGCAGTGCGTCTTCAATCAACCCGTCGTATATGTTGATCACAGCTTGAGTGTTACTAGTCATACCTTCACCCGCACTGGTGAGGAAGGCTGTGCGGCGTTCTGAGCCTTCGGAGAAGCGGGAGCAGCAGAAGGTGTCCGCTGAGGCTTCTTGGGCGCGTGTGGGACCTCTGAGGCGGACCGCCGACCTCTGTCAGTGGCACGCTGTCCCGGCTCATGGTCCGTGATGTCCTCCCAGGTGACGATGTAGATTTCACCAGGCTTACCCTTATCGGCACAATCACAGCGAGTGCACGGACACTCGTGAACGCAATGCTCACAGCATCCGCACTCTTCGCATTCGGACAGGCAGTACCGATCATGCTCCCGAATGGCATAGTTGAGATCGTCGTACGCATCGATGATAGCCTTGCTGTGCTTCATCGTGGACTCACAATCCGGTAAGACATCCCCCAGCGGATCACAGTACCGTCACTGAGCCAGGTGATGAACTCGTCACTGAACTGACATCCGCACTCGATCCGCGCTGTGGATAGTGCCAGCTTAGCGCTGAGTGAGATAGGCCGCTGCTTCGCGATGTGTTCATCGAACCGTTCCTTGGCGACCAGTTCCTCATCGGTGAGTTCCACCGTACGCTCATTGATGACCTTCATACGTCCGCCTCCTTCTTGACGACACGGACGATCTGGTCATCGTAGCCCCACACGCTGACCGTGCCTTCCGGAGTGCTCATGATGCCATCGAAGCCTGGACGGCCGTTCTTCACATCAGGCTCACGATTGGTCACCGCCACTCGACGAGATCCGCCGCCGAATGTGTTGTACTCGATGATGTCACCAACATCGTATTCCATGACAGCCTCCCTAGAGCTGTTAGATCTGACAAGTCAATTGTACTCGTCGAATTCGAATCCGCTGCGATGATTTGCAAACTTCACTCAAACGTTACTCTTCGCCACGATGATCAGCCATGCAGTCCTCCGGACAGTCTTCAGTGCAGAGGTCCTCATCGCAGGGGCACCAGCCGTACTCATCGTCATGCCAGTGGTAGCTCACTTTGAATCCTTCAGGGTGCAGAAGGTCTCGTGATCCGACACACCATCTTCGGCGTCACCCTTGCCTGGCCTGCAGAAGCACTCTGGGCAGTGGTCAGGATTCGCTGCCTCCCAATCCTTCTGCCGCTGCTTCAATTCACGGTAGCGTTCTCTGTCACGTTGATCTGTCATGATGCCTTCTTCCGCTTGCCGATACCGTGAGCAGCACACCAGTTCTTATCCTGGATGCAGCACATGAAGCACACCAGGATAAGGATTTCTCCGTTCTCATCACGTGGTGTGGAGGTAGGCTGACCGCGACGAACCTTGTTGCAGCCATCACACCAGAATGTCTGAGTAGTGTGGCGACCGTGGTGACCAGCATCCATCTGGCATGGTCCAGTACGCAGCTGGTGATTGCAGGTTGGTCCAGGAGTGAAGATCTTCATGCCTATCCTCTATTCATCTCGCGAACGATGATCTGTTTCGCATCCTGAGCGCAATTGCGCCAGTAGTCTCGATCTTTGGTGAGTTCATTAACCTGGCGTTGCAGGTCGCCCGCCACGAAGTTGAGTTCGGGATCTCCCCAACGAGCACCGAGCAGACCGTATAACCGTAGCAGGTGGCGGTGGTAGACCTCACGCTGCGGAGCAGTCAACCCAGCTTCAAACTTCTCGATCTGTTCGTCAATGGCTCGGGAAGAGATCGATACCGCTGGGATGAACTTGGACGTAGGAGCATTCAATCCGCTCATGAGTACACGATCTCCTTGAAGCAGGCGAACTGCATCACGCTGTCTGCAATGTCGGCATCGTAGTCACCGTCGTCACCGTTGGTGCGTTCGCTGAGGAAGTACTGGTCCACGTAGCGAGGGTTGCCAGCTGCACCCCACGTACCGCGCTTCTGAAGGCTGATGCTCACTCCAGATGCAAGCTTGTCAAGATCCATGCGGATGGGTGCAAACTCTTCATCATCTTCGCATGGGCTGATGATGCACGTACCAGCTTCTGGATCGTACTCATCCACGTAGGCCCAGTAGTTGATGCCTCCCTCAACCGCTGTGATGAGGAGATCCTTCAACCAACCTTCACGCTGTTCTGATCGCTTGGCCATTCCGACTCCCTAGGTCGCATTCTCCTGACACAACGAATCGTACGCGACTCGGTGGCAGCTGGCTGCGTTGATTTACAAAGTTCAATGTATATTGAAAGGCCCCGGCAGGTGACGGGAGCTAGGGACAACCATCAACCCACCGGGGCCAGTTCATGTTACCTCGACGGTCAGCGCCGTCGGGTACTGCCAGCGTAGCGTCGTGCTCGCTGGTCCTCCTTCTCTTCAAACCAGTCACCGCTCGGCACAGGCATGAGATCCTTGCGCAGGCGAGAGCCCTTATCTTGATGCTGAGGGTAGTGCCAGGCCAGAGCCTTCACCTGATCACCCCAAGGCAGGTTCACCACGATTTCGGCCTCGGCGTAACCAGCCCCC
>Ga0164242_10000209_pt1 | contig 73060 bp, 63 predicted proteins | sample OricomgcompostMG_FD_108783 | JGI IMG/M metagenome (GOLD analysis project Ga0164242, IMG submission 108783) | Miracle-Growth compost microbial communities from Emeryville, California, USA - Original compost - Miracle growth compost (MG) ... | reverse complement strand
GGAAGCCGTCGGCGACCTCGCCACCGTCACCCACTCCTCGACGTTCGCGCTGCTGGAGATCAGCGCGTACGGCGTCACCAAGGCCTCCACGCTGGCGGAGGTCGCGACGTCGCTCGGTGTGGCCGCGAAGGATGTGATCGCGTTCGGGGACATGCCCAACGACATCGCGATGCTGACCTGGGCCGGGCGATCCTTCGCGATGGCCGACGCCCATCCGGAGGTGCGTGCCTGTGCGAGCGACGTCGCGCCGTCGCACGAGGACGACGGCGTCGCACGCGTGCTGGCCGAGGTGTTCGACCTGTGACACCACTGATCTGGTTCGATAGAGGAATGCGTCGCGTCCTTCCGAGCGTCCTCCCGGGCCTGCTTGCCGTCTTCCTCGGCACGCTCGCGCTCACCGGATCCCCCGCCGCCAGCGCCGCTCCCGCCTGTACGCCGCTGGCCCCGGCCACCGCGGTCCAGCAGGCGCAGGCGGTCTTCACCGGTGTCGTGACCGGGGCCGGTCAGGCCGACACCTCACGCACGCCGAGCCGGTTCACCACGCCTGTCACGGTCAAGCAGTCGCTCAAGGGACCGGCATCGGGCCAGGTCAATGTGGTCACGCACGGCGGCTCCTGCGGCGTCGGACAGCTGCAGAAGGGCGCGACCTATCTCTTCTTCGTCAACAGGCAGGGCAAGACCTGGATGGCGCCCGGCCGCCTCGGCACCACCTCGCGCGGGGTTGCGGCAGCCGTCGCGCAGGTACAGACCGCGCTCGCCCCGCCGACGGTGACCTTCGGCGCCCCCCAGGTGGGACCGCCGACGGCGTTGAAGCGGGTCATCGCGCCCGGTGTCGCGCTGGTGATCATCGGGCTGTTGGGCCTGCTCTTCGTCAGGCGGCGGACCGCCTGAGCTGTTCGTTCCGGTCGAAGCGACCGCGGACCCAGGCCGCCAGGCCGACCAGCGGGAGCAGGCCACCGAGCCAGCACACGCCCGTCCAGCCGTCGTGGGTGTGCAGAACGCCCGTCAGCAGCGACGCCAGCGTGCCACCGACGAAGACGGTGGTCATGAAGACCGTGTTGATCCGAGCGCGGGCGGTCGGGCGCAGCGCGTAGATGACGTGCTGGGCGGTGATCTGGTGGATCTGCGCCGCGAAGTCGAGCACGACCGCGGCGACGGCAAGCAGCAGCAGCGAACCGTGACCGAGGCCGGCCAGCACGAAGCTCGCCGTCGCGGCGAGGTAGGAGCCGCCGGCGAAGGCCTCGCCGTACCCCTTGTCGGCGAGGCGGCCGGCGATCGGCGCGGCGATCGCGCCACCGGCACCGACCAGCGCGAACAGCGCGATCTCGCCCTGGCTCAGGCCGTGCTCGCCGATCAGCTCGTAGGCGATGGCGGTCCAGAACGCGGTGAAGGCACCGAACATCGAGGCCTGGGCGATCGCCTTGCGGCGAAGGGCTGGCTCCTCGCGGGCGACCTCGAGGACACCGACGAGGATCGTGCGGTAGGTGGAGCGGGCTGCGGGCCGGTGCTCGGGCAACGTGCGCCGCAGGACGAGCGAGAGGACGACCATCAGCACGGCCGAGACGGCGTAGATGGCGCGCCAGTCGAGGATCTGCGCGATCGCGCTGGAGGCACTGCGGGCGAGCAGGATGCCGAGGAGCAGCCCGCTCATCACCTTGCCGACGAACTGCCCCTGCTGGCCCTCCGGCGCCAGGTGAGCTGCCATCGGCACCAGGATCTGCACCACCACCGACGTGATGCCGACCAGCACGGAGAACACCAGGAACGCCTGGAGCACCGGTGCGGTCGCCGCGAGCACCAGGGCGAGCGCGGTGCCGAGCAGCATCCGGCTGACCAGCCCGCGACTCTCCACGAGGTCGCCGAGCGGGACCAGGAAGAGCAGACCTGCGGCGTACCCGGCCTGGGTGAACGTCACGACCAGCGACGCGGTGCCCTGGCTGGTGTGGAAGTCGTGCGCGATGAGGTCGAGCAGCGGCTGCGCGTAGTAGAGGTTGGCCACCGCGAGGCCGCACGCGGCGGCCATCACGATGTTGAGCAGGCGAAGGGCCCCGGCGGTGTGCGCCGGGGCGGGGGTCGTCGTGGCCACGGCTTTACCCAACGTCGTCGGGGCCGGGATCCATTCCGCTCTCCTCCAGGAGTCGAGCGGCACGGAGGGCGGCGTCGACCGCGATCTCGACCGCGGCAGCGTCTTCGTCCTCCTCCTTGCCCCGGGTTGGCACCACCGGGTCGGGGGCTCGCCGCGGCCGCAGGTCGTCGCGGGCGATCCCACGAAGCTGCAGCAGCACCAGCGGATCCTGGTCGACGAGCTCCGTCACCTGCACGAGTACGCCGAGGGCGTGCTCGCAGACCCCGCCCTGCCGGGTCAGGCGCTGCCATTGCGGGCAGCTGCAGGTGGCGCTCAGCTCGACGCCGTACGGAACCAGCTCGACGCCGGCCTCCTCGGCATGCTCGACGAGGTCGTGCGGCAGGTCGCCGCCTAGGATCGCGTCGGCCCGGCCGGTGACGACCTCAAGGAACGCCGCCCGGCCGTCGTCATCGAGCGCCGGGACCGAGCCGGTGACGGTCCAGATCCCGGCTTCCTCGGCGACGCCGGCGGCGAAGCTGCCGGTGTCGATCACCAGACCGCCGATCCTGCCGGACCGCGAGAGGGCCCGTGCGTGGAGCATCTGGGCGTCGTCGTAGGCGATCTCCTCGACCGCACGCCAGAAGGCGCGGCCCCACCACGACTTGAGCTTGCGGGAGACCCGTCGGTGGGGCTGGCCGGGAAAGACCATCGCGGTCATCGGCGTACCTGACCTTTCACACGCTCCATCAGCGTGTTTCGGTGAGGAACGTCAGATGTGTGACTCATCGCAGGCTCACGAGGTCGCGCAGCTCGCCGTCGGTCAGCTCGGTCAGAGCCGACTCGCCGCGGCCGAGGACCGCGTCGGCGAGCGCCCGCTTGCGGGTGAGGAGCTCAGCAACCTTCTCCTCGACCGTGCCGCGGGTGATCAGCCGATGCACCTGGACCGGCTTGGTCTGCCCGATCCGGTAGGCCCGGTCGGTCGCCTGGTCCTCGACGGCGGGGTTCCACCAGCGGTCGACGTGGATGACGTGGTCGGCGCGGGTGAGGTTGAGACCGACGCCTCCGGCCTGCAGCGAAAGCAGGAAGACCGGCGTCTCCCCTGCCTGGAACCGCTTCACCATCCGCTCCCGCTCCCGCACCGACGTGCTGCCGTGCAGGAACTGGTAGGGCACGCCGTTGGCCTCCCAATGGGCCTCGAGAAGGCGGGCCATCGCGACGTACTGGGTGAAGACGAGGACCCCACCGTCCTCGGCGAGGACCGTCTCCAGCAGCTCGTCGAGCAGATCGATCTTCTGGCTGCGGCCAGCGATGCGGCCGCTCTGCTGCTTGAGGAACTGCGCCGGGTGGTTGCAGATCTGCTTGAGGCCGGTGAGCAGCATCAGCACCAGACCGCGCCTGCTGATCGGGTCGGCGCGCTCGATCCGCTCCATCGAGTCCCTGACGAAGGACTCGTACAGGACGGCCTGCTCGCGGGTGAGGGCGAGCGGGTGGTCGGTCTCGGTCTTGGGCGGAAGCTCGGGCGCGATGCCCGGGTCGGACTTGCGTCGGCGCAGCAGGAACGGCGCGATCAGGGCCGCGAATCGCTGGGTCATCCGCTCATCGACCCCTGCCTCGATCTGGCTCGCCCAGGCCCGCCGGAACGCCAGCCGGCTGCCGAGGAGGCCCGGGACGCACCAGTCGAGGATCGCCCACAGCTCGGTGAGGTTGTTCTCGACCGGGGTGCCGGTGAGCGCCACCCGGGCTCCGCTGGAGATGGTGCGGATCGCCTTGGCGGTCGCGGAGGTTGCGTTCTTGAGGTGTTGCGCCTCGTCGGCGACGACCAGGCCCCAAGGCACCTCGGCAAGGGCCGCGGCGTCGCGGCGCATGGTGCCGTAGGTCGTCAGGACGAAGCCGCCGGTCGCGTCGACAGCGGACAGGTCACGCTCGGCACCGTGGAACCGGCAGACCGCGGTGCCGGGTGCGAAGCGGGCGATCTCCGCCTCCCAGTTGCCAAGGAGGCTTGCGGGGCAGACCACGAGCGTGGGGCCTCCGGTCGCAGGTCTCGCCGCCCGGTGGAGATGGAGCGCGATCAGCGTGATGGTCTTGCCGAGGCCCATGTCGTCGGCCAGACAGCCACCGAGACCGAGCCTGGTGAGGCCGGCCAGCCAGGTGAGGCCACGGTGCTGGTAGTCGCGAAGCGACGCCTCGAGAGCGACCGGGACGGGCACCAGGGGCGCGTCGACGACGCCCGCGACTTGGTCGCGGAGCCGGCCGATGCTGGCCCCGACGATCACCTGCTCGCCGGGTGCCTCCTCGGCGATCTTCTCCGCGACCCGCTCGGGCAGGGTGCCGGTGAGAGCGGAGGCCAGGGCCTCGGTCGCCGTCACCTTCCGCAGCAGTCGCTTCCGCGCCTTGCGGATCAGGCTCGGATGTACGACGGTCCACGAACCGCGCAGCTTGAGCATCGGTGCGGCGGCCTTGGCGAGGGTGTCCATCTCCGCCTCGGTGAGCTCCTCACCGTCGACCGCCAGCTGCCACGTGAAGGCGCAGGTCTGTTCGACGCCGAACAGACCGTCCTGCAGGAGGTCCTCCTGCGGCGCATCGCTGCGATCGACCACGACGCGCGCGGTCAGCTCGGGCGTCAGCGAGCGCGGCCACAGGACGTCGATGCCGCGCGCCTTGAGCGCGGCGACACCGTCCTCCAGCAGGCTGCACAGCTCATCGCCGTCGAGCGTGACCTCTTCGGGGACCGGGAGGTCGAGGAGTCGCTCCAGCACCGGCCACGACTCGGCGGCACCTCGCAACGCCACCAGCGCGTGCGTCCGCGCCCGGTCGCCGAAGCCGTGCTCCTCCCATGTCTCCCGCCACAGCCGGACCGCGTCGACCACGTGCAGGGGATCGACGTCGTCATGCACCTGGGGAACGAGGCGGATCGAGCCACCGACCAGCTCCTCCTCGTCTGCCTCGACGCGCAGCGAGACCGAGACGAGTTGGGGCAGCTCGACACCGGCCGGTGCGCTGACGTGGCGTGCCAGCCGCGCCTTGAGCCGGTCCTGAAAGCTCGAGTCGAGTGCCGCCGGACGCTTCCTGGCCTTGACGGTCGGCGCAGCGCGCGGCATGGCGTCGGCCACCGCGTCGAGGACCGAGCGGATCGTCTGCTCGGCGGTCGCGGCGTCGACCTCGGCGTACATCCGGGAGCGGGCGAGCATGACGACACGGTCCGCGTCGTCGCCCTCGACCACCGCGCGCCACCCTGGCTCCGGACCCTCTCCCGGCTCGATCCGCCCGGCGGCGACGAGTCGCAGGCCGAGCATGACGGCGCCGGAGAGCAGCGCGACCGAGGGATGGAGATCCTCGCGACGGTGGGCCTTGCTGAGCACCGGGATCGCCGCTGCCATCGGCATCGCGACCGTGCGCCCCCCGCCGAACTCGACCACCCCCTCGCGCGGCGGCTGCGCGGCACGGAACGCCGCAGCGCCGGTGAGGGAGTAGAGCGAGGTCATGGGCCGAACGTAACCGGCACGACCGACAGGATCGGAAATGGTCGGCCCTGACCGCTGTCGGCGGTGCGGGTTACGCTCGCGATCATGAGCATCCTCGACGCCCCCATCGCCCGGCTCGACGGCACCCCGTCCACCCTCGGCGAGCTCACCGCCGGCCGCCCCGCCCTCCTGGTCAACGTCGCGAGCAAGTGCGGCCTGACGCCTCAGTACGCAGGGTTGGAGAAGCTCGCGGAGACCTATTCCGGGCTGGCCGTCATCGGTTTCCCGTGCAACCAGTTCATGGGTCAGGAGCCCGGTACGCCGGAGGAGATCGCCGAGTTCTGCTCCGCGACCTACGGCGTGACCTTCCCGCTGACCGAGAAGATCGAGGTCAACGGCGAGGGCCGCCACCCGATCTACCAGGAGCTGACCAAGACCGCCGACGAGAACGGCGCCGACGGCGACATCCAGTGGAACTTCGAGAAGTTCCTGGTGACCGCCGACGGCCAGGTGAGCAAGCGGTTCAGCCCTCGCACCGAGCCGGAGGACCCGCGCGTCGTCGAGGCGATCACCGCGCTGGTGTGAGGCCAGTCACCTTCTGATCAGGGTTAAACGACTCGGAGACTGTCAGGGGTCGCACCTAGACTCGCCCAGTGACCACAGATCTCTCCACTGAGGCCGCGACCGACGCCTCGGACAAGCTTGACGCCCGAGTGCTCATCGTCGCCGGCGTCGTCGTCCTGGGATCGATCATGTCGATCCTGGACGTCACCGTCGTCAACGTCGCGATGGCGACGTTCATGAAGACGTTCGGCAAGAGCCAGGCGCAGGTCGCATGGGTCGCGACCGGCTACACGCTCGCGCTCGCCACCGTCATCCCGATGACGGGCTGGGCGGCCGAGCGGTTCGGCACCAAGCGGCTCTACATGCTGGCGATCCTGCTGTTCGCGGCGGGCTCCGCCCTGTGTGCGACGGCGCCCAACCTCGAGACGCTGATCGTCTTCCGCGTCCTGCAGGGCCTCGGCGGCGGCATGCTGATGCCGCTCGGCATGACGATCATGACCCGCGCCGCCGGTCCGGAGCGCGTCGGCCGCGTGATGGCCGTGCTCGGCATCCCGATGCTGCTCGGCCCGATCCTCGGCCCGATCCTCGGCGGCTGGCTGATCGACATCGCCTCGTGGCACTGGATCTTCCTGGTCAACGTCCCTCTCGGACTCATCGCGCTGGTCTACGCCTGGCGGGTCCTCGAGAAGGACAACCCGCAGTCCTCGGAGACGTTCGACTTCGTCGGCATGCTGCTCCTCTCTCCGGGTCTCGCCTGCTTGCTGTACGGCGTCAGCTCGATCCCGGCCGCCCAGACGAACCACCACACCATGTGGACTAAGACGGTCGTGATCCCAGCGATCATCGGCATCGTGCTCGTCGCCGCCTTCGTGCCGTGGGCCCTGCGCAAGGCCAACATCCACCCGCTGATGGACCTGCGCCTCTTCAAGGACCGCAACATGACGGTCTCGGTCATCTCGATCATCCTGTTCGCGATCGCGTTCTTCGGCGCGAGCCTGCTGCTACCGACGTACTTCCAGGAGGTCCGCAACGCCTCGCCGCTGAAGTCCGGCGTGCTGCTCGCTCCGCAGGGTCTCGGCGCGATGCTCACCATGCCCGTCGCCGGTGTCCTGGCCGACAAGCTCGGTGCCGGCAAGGTCGTCATCCCTGGGATCGTGCTGATCGCCGCCAGCATGGTGATGTGGACCCAGGTCAGCGACACCTCGTCGTACTGGTATCTGCTGTCGGCCCTCTTGGTGATGGGTCTCGGCATGGGCTGCACGATGATGCCGCTCTACTCCGCCGCGATGGCGACCCTGCGCGACCACACCATCGCCCGCGGCTCGACCCTGCTCAACATCGTCCAGCAGATCGCCGCCTCGATCGGTACGGCGCTGTTCGCGGTGCTGCTCACCAACCAGGAGCGGACTCACGACTCGGTGATTGCGTCGCAGCTTGCCGGCACGGCGGACGGTGACAAGGGTCTGCTCGACTCCCTGTTGACGAACGCCGGAATCGATCCGGCGAACCTCCCTCGCCTGCTGGCGCGGGCACCGCACGACCTCGCCTCCTCGTTTGGTGGTGTCTTCGTCGTCGGCGCGATCCTGGTCGCGGTGGTCCTCGTCCCCGCGTTCTTCCTGCCGCGCAGCAAGAGCGAGGAGCTCGGCGAGAAGCCGGTCGTCATGCACTGACGAGTCGCCGTCGCTCTTGGGCACCTGACGTTCCTCACCACCAACCCGCGTGTCGGCGTGAGAAAGGTCAGGTACGCCGAGGGTCAGCTCTCCACTGCCAAGGTCAGCGGAAGAACCGCCTCCGCGCCCGCCTGGCGCAGCGCCCTCGCCGCGAGGGTGAGGGTCCAGCCGGTGACCACGCGGTCGTCGACGAGCAGCACCCGGGCCCCGGCCGGGACATCTGCCCGCAACGCCGACCGTCGGGAGACGGCCGCGACTCGCTGGGCCGAATTGGCGGCGCCGGCGCCGGGTGGGACGCTCGGGTCGACCAGGGCAAAACTGCCGACGACGGGGGTGCGCAGGTAACGAGAGAGGCCGGCAGCGAGGTCCTGGACCAGTCCCGGACGGGTCGCCGACTCCACCGCGACGATGGCATCGACCTGCGGTCGCCAGTCACCGAGGATCTCCACGACAGCGCGCACGAGCGGCACCGGCACCGTCTCTGCCGCTGCCACATCCAGCTCGGGCACGGCGCGGAAGAGCTCCCGCAGCGCCTGTCCGTGGCCGAGGTCGGTGAGCCGGGCGATCGCGCGGCCGGGCTCGGCCGCCTCGGCGATCTTGCCGCGCAGGTCGATGCCCAGGTTGGGCAGCGCCTGCGGCCACATCTTGCGGGGCTCGATCACGACGCCGGGGCGGGAGAGCCGCTGGCCGGCCTCGGCCACGGCCGCCTCGGACACGTCAGCCGCGAGGGTGAGACCACCGCAGTTGTCACAGCGGCCGCAGTCGACCGCCTCGGGATCGTCGAGCTGCTCGCGCAGGTAGCGCATCCGGCACTCGTCGGTGGTGAGATAGGTGAGCATGGCCTGCTGCTCGCGCTGCCGGGCCTCGGCGACCCGTGCGTAGCGGTCGGCGTCGTAGGTCCACGGCTGGCCGGTAGCCTCCCAACCGCCCTGGACTCGTCGGACCGCACCGTCGACGTCGAGCACCTTGAGCATGGTCTCGAGGCGGGAGCGGCCGAGCTCGACGTAGGACTCGAGGGTGGGCGAGGACAGCGGCCGGCCGGCCTCGGCGAGGACGTCGAGGGTGCGGCGTACGAGCTCCTCCTTCGGGAACGCCAAGCTGGCGAAGTAGGCCCAGATATCCCGGTCCTCGGCACCCGGCAGCAGCACCACCGACGCGTCGGCGATGGCACCGCGGCCGGCACGGCCGACCTGTTGGTAGTAGGCCACCGGGGAGGACGGCGCCCCCAGGTTCACCACGAAGCCGAGCGGCGCGTCGAACCCCATCCCGAGCGCGCTCGTCGCCACCAGCGCCTTGATCCGCCCGGCGGCGAGGTCGGCCTCGAGGGCTTGGCGCTCGGTGGTCTCGGTCTGGCCGGAATAGGCAGCGACGTGGTGGCCGCGAGAGCGCAGGTAGTCGGCAACCTCTTGGGTGGCGGCTACGGTCAGGCAGTAGACGATGCCGGAGCCGGGCTGCTCGGCGAGGTGGTCAGCCAGCCAGGCGAGCCGCTGCTCGATCGTCGGAAGACGCACCACGCCCAACCGCAGTGACTCGCGATCGAGGGAGCCGCGCAGCACCAGAACACCTTCGCCGAGCTGCTCGGCCACGTCGGAGGTCACGCGCGCGTTGGCGGTCGCGGTCGTCGCCAGCACCGGGATCCCGGCCGGCAGCTCACCGAGCAGGGTGCGGATGCGACGGTAGTCGGGGCGGAAGTCGTGTCCCCAGTCGGAGATGCAGTGGGCCTCGTCGATCACCAGCAACCCACAGGTGGCGGCCAGCCGGGGCAGGACCGCGTCGCGGAAACCTGGGTTGTTGAGCCGCTCCGGCGACACGAGCAGTACGTCGATCTCCCCCGCGTGCACCGATTGCTCGATCGCCGACCAGGCCTCGATGTTGGTGGAGTTGATCGTCGCCGCCCGGATGCCAGCCCGCTCGGCAGCCTCGATCTGGTTGCGCATCAGCGCCAGCAGCGGCGAGATGATCACCGTCGGCCCAGCGCCCTGGGCACGGAGCAGCAGGGTGGCGATGAAGTAGACGGCGGACTTGCCCCAGCCGGTCTTCTGCACCACGAGCGCCCGCCGGCGCTCCTCCACCAGCGCTGAGATCGCCGTCCACTGGTCCTCCCGCAGGACCGCATCCTCGCGCCCCACGAGGGCGCGCAGGTGACCCTCAGCGGCAGCCCGGACGTCGGTGGTAGTGACCATGCGTCGTGTCTACCAGAGGCCTCCGACAGCTCCCGAGTTTGCAGAAATGGTGGCCCGAGTCTGCACCCCAGGGGTGCAAAGTCGAGCCACCATTTCTACAAAGTCGCGGGGAGCTCACCAGATCCCGACGCGTGCCTCCGGCTCGAGCCACAGGCCATCCCCCGGCGCGGTCTTGAAGACCTCGTGGAACTCATGGAGGTTGCGCACGATGTTGGCCCGGAACTCGGCCGGCGAGTGCGGGTCGACGGCGAGCAGCTGCTGGAGCTGCTCGGGGCGACGCTTGCCGCGCCAGACGTAGGACCAGTTGAGGAAGAGGTCGCGCTTCTCCTCATCCGTCGGCGAGCCGCCGGAGGCGATCAGGAAGGCCTTGTAGGCGATCGTGAGACCGCCGAGGTCGCCGATGTTCTCGCCGACGGTCAGCTGACCGTTGACCTTCTCGCCAGGCAGGTCGCGCAGCTCGAAGCCGTCGTACTGCTCGATCAGAGCCTTCGTCTTCACCTCGAACGCGGCGCGATCCTCGTCGGACCACCAGTTCTCCATGTTGCCGTCGCCGTCGTACTGCGAGCCCTGGTCGTCGAAGCCGTGGCCGATCTCGTGCCCGATCACGGCGCCGATCCCGCCGTAGTTCTCCGCCAGCGTCGCCTCCGGGCTGAAGAACGGCTTCTGCAGGATGCCTGCCGGGAAGCAGATCTCGTTGGTGCCTGGGTTGTAGTAGGCGTTCACCGTCTGCGGCAGCATGTGCCACTCGTCGCGGTCGACCGGGCCGCCCAGCTTGCCGAGCTCGCGGTCGGTCTCGAAGACCGCAGCCGCCTGGACGTTGCCGAGCAGGTCGCCGCGTGTGATCGGGAGCGCTGAGTAGTCGCGGAACTTCTTCGGGTAGCCGATCTTCGGGGTGAACTTCTCCAGCTTGGTGAAGGCCCGCTGCTTGGTCTCCTCGCTCATCCAGTCGAGGCCCGCGATCGACTCGCGGTAGGCGGCCAGCAGATTCGCGACGAGCTCGTCCATCATCTGCTTCGAGGCCGGCGGGAAGTGGCGAGCGACGTACTCCTTGCCGACCTCCTCCCCGAGGGCGCCCTCGACCAGCGAGACGCCGCGCTTCCATCGCTCGCGCTGCTGCGGCGTGCCGTTGAGGGTGCGGCCGTAGAAGTCGAAGTTGGTCTCCACGAAGTCGTCCGTGAGGTACGCCGCTGCCCAGCGCAGCACGTGCGCCAGCAGCCAGGACCGCCACTCGTCGACCGGGGTCTCCTGCAGGACACCGCTGAGGTGGGAGAAGAAGGACGGCTGCCGCACGATCACCTCGCCGAGCACGGCGTCGGCGGACAGCTTCGCGCCGGACAGGTTGGTGACGTAGGAGTCCCAGTCGAACGCGGGCGCCAGCTCGCGCAGCTGCGTCAGTGTCAGCAGGTTGTAGGTCTTCTGCCGGTCACGGGTCTCGGCACGCTCCCAGTGACCCTTCGCGATCTTGGTGTCGATCGCCAGCACCGTCGCGGCCGCATTCTCCGCATCCGTGACGCCACCGAGCGAGAAGAGCCGCGACAGGTACGCGACGTACTTCTCCCGGATCTCGGCGAACTTCTCGTCGCGGTAGTAGGACTCGTCGGGCAGCCCGAGGCCGCCCTGCAGCAGGTTGAAGACGTAGCGGGACGAGTCCTTGTCGTCGGTGTTGACGTAGCCCCCGAAGAGGCCATGGCCGCCGATCCGCTCGAACTCACCCAGGAACGCCGCCAGGTCGGCCACGTCACGCAGCCCCTCGACCGCTGCCACGAGTGGCTCGATCGGCCGCACGCCGGCCGCGTCGATCGCGGCGGTGTCCATGAAGGAGGCGTAGAGGTCGCCGATCTTGGATCCCTCGGGCGCACCCTCGATGATCTCGCGCACCTGCGCCTCGGCCTCGTCGACCAACACCACGAAGGCGCCGGCGCTGGCCTTGTCGTCGGGGATCTGGAAGTCGCGGAGCCAGGCGCCGTTCACGTGGCCGAACAGGTCGTCCTGCGGCCGGATCGCGGTGTCCATGCCCTCACGGGCGTCATCGAGAGTGGTCACGCAGCGACCCTAACCCGCACCCCTGACAGCGCCAGCACAGCAGTACGGCAGTACGGCGATCAGCGCGGCGTGACCATCTTGTTCATCTCGAAGTGCATCGGGTCGGTGTAGTGCCACGTGCCGCCCCAGGTGAAGCCCCAGCTCTCGAAGATCTGCACCACCTGGCGGTTCATCTGGCCCGCCGTACCCCGCTCGTTCTCCGGCGCGTTGATGTCGATGGCCAGCCCGAAGGCATGGTTCGACAGTGACGACGTCCCGGCGATGAAGCGGGGGTAGTAGCAGCCGGCGGTCGAGTGGATGGTGTTCGCGAGTCCACGCTGCTGCACCTCGGCCAGCGCCGCCTTGAGCTGCGGGAAGAGTGCCTTGTTGCAGGTCACCCGGCCGAGGATGGGCACCGTGTCGGTGACGATGTGCGACTTCACCCAGGCCGGGTCCGGCGCGATCATGCCGCCACCGAGGACGCGGTAGGTGTAGTTGCCGACCGCCTGCGCGACGGTGCCGACGACGTTGGCGAACTGCACCGCCTTCGGGTCCAGGCCGTACTGTGCGACCACGTCGAGCCGCTGCACCGACGCCGCCGAGCCGAGCATCGCCTTCAGCGGCTTCACCACCTGCTCGGGCGAGGTGATCGCCGTCGAGATGATCACGGCGTTGTCCGGCACCATGCCGAGCGCCTTGCCCCATGACGTGTTGACGACCGCGTCCACCAACCCCGGCACCTGCGGCGCCCAGGCACCGACGTGGATCTTCGGCGCCGAGGCGTTGGAGCCCATCCGCCAATAGCCGGACGCGTCCGGAGGCAGCTGCTTCTTCAGATCGGGGTTGACCGCCAGCTCACCGCCGGCGACCCGGTCCCACACCTCGGTCGCGTCGGCCGACTCCAGCGGCGTGTAGTTGCGATAGGTTCCCGGGTCGACGGCGACCACGTTGAGCAGCTTGTCCTCGATCGAGACCTCGCCGATGGAGAGCTGCTCGACACCGGTCACCTTCGGGATCGCCTTGATCTTCGCGAGCTCGTCGGCGGTCAGCGTCTTGGTCGAGCGGACCAGGATGTCGGCCGAGTGGAGGTTGCCGGTGCGCGGCCCAGGAGCGGGTACGGCGTGGGCGGGGTCGGCGACCGGGACGACGGAGCCGCTGCTCGCGCTCGCCGTACTGGAGGCGACGACGCCGCCGGAGGCCGAGCCGGACGGGGTTGCCGAGGGGTCGCTGGCACCGCACCCGGCGGTCGCGGCCAACGCCACGACGGCCAGGCAGACGCCGACCAGCCTCCGCATCAGTGCCTCCCTCCGGCCGCACAGCCTACGTGAGCATTGGTGGGGCAACCGGTCATCCGGAGAATGGAGTCATGACCTTCACCCAGCACAGCGGCAGGGCGTTCGGCATCGACTTCGGCGGCACCGGCATCAAGGGCGCACCCGTGGACCTGGTCAAGGGCGCGTTCGCGGCCGAGCGGGAGCGGATCAAGACACCCGAGAAGTCCACCCCGAAGAACGTGGCCGAGGTGTTCGTCGACCTGCTCAGCCGCTTCCCGGCGAGCACCGACCCGGTCGGTGTGACGGTGCCCGGTGTGGTCCGCCACGGTGTCGTCCACTCGGCCGCCAACATCGACCAGGAGTGGATCGGCACCGACGCGGACGAGCTCTTCACCGCCGCCACCGGGCGTGAGGTGCACGTCGTCAACGACGCGGATGCGGCCGGCCTGGCCGAGGTGAGGTACGGCGCGGCCCGCAACCAGCGGGGACTCGTCATCGTCACCACGCTCGGCACCGGCATCGGCACGGCGCTGATCTATGACGGCATGCTGGTGCCCAACTCCGAGCTCGGCCACCTGGAGATCGACGGCCACGACGCCGAGCGGCGCGCGGCCAACTCGGCCCGTGAGCGCGAGGAGCTGTCGTGGGCGCACTGGGCGAAGCGGCTGCACAAGTACTACCGCACCCTGGAGAAGCTCTTCTCCCCCGACCTGTTCGTGGTCGGCGGCGGCATCTCGAAGCAGGCCGACGAGTTCCTGCCGCTGCTCGACCTGAGCACCCCGATCGTGCCGGCCACCCTGCGCAACGACGCGGGCGCGGTCGGTGCGGCGCTGTATGCGGCTGAGCAGCGGTAAGGCCTGCCGTTGGGGTAACCGATCACCGCCAGGGCTGACCCCAACCCGCGCCGTACACGAACTGCTCGAGCGGCTTGCGGACCCGGTCGCGGCGCTCGCGGGCAGCGTCATCCTCGGAGACCTCGTCGGGATTGCCCCGGACGCCGACGGCGATGCCGGTCAGCAGCTGAAAGTGCTCCGGGACTCCGAGCTCGCGTGAGATCGCCTCACGATCGAAGCCGGCGAACTGATGCACCCACAGCCCCAGCGATGCGGCCTGGACGGTGAGGTGCGCGGCGGCCTGGCCCAGGTCATAGAAGGAGTACGCCGGCCACTTCGGCGCGTTGCCCTCCTCGTCGGGACCGATCTGGGCGAGCGCGAGGAAGACGGCTGAGGCCCGCGGTACCCAGCCCGAGTTGCCCCGGGAGAGGTGCCGGACGAGGACCTGGTGGGCGGCATCCCCGCGGCGGGCAACGATGAACGCCCAGGGCTGGCTGTTGCCCGCGCTCGGCGCCCACTGCGCCGCATGCAGGAGCGACTCGGTCTCGTCGTCGTCGAGCGAGTGGGTGGCGTCGAAGACGCTCACGCTCCAGCGCTCACGGAGGTGGTCGGTCAGTCCCTCGGCGCCCGGTCCGGGAGCACGCAACGCGGTGGTCATGCCTCCATCGTGCCTCGTGTCCCGACTCGCCGAACGAGCCGCCCACCGGCCATCACGATCAGGTCCTGGCCGGGCGGCTTCGATTAGCCTTCGGCCGGTGACATGGGGACGCCGCCTTCTGGCCGCACTGCAGACACCACGCTGGATCAGCCGGCTGGTGTTCATGCTGGGACTCGTGTCGGTGGCCTCCGCGCTGCTGCCCGCCGTACACGAGCGGCTGCACCTCGTCGACGAGATGGTCCCGCGGATCTTCCCGGCCGCCGCCACCACCGGCACCGCCGCGATCGGCGTGATCCTGGTGGTGCTGTCACGGGCACTGCGACGCGGGAAGTTCCGGGCGTGGCTGCTCGCCACGATCCTGGCCGCGACCGCCGCGTGCCTGCACCTGCTCAAGGGGCTCGACGTCGAGGAGGCGACGATGTGCCTGGCGATGTTCGCGCTGCTGCTGCGCTCGCGCCGGGAGTTCACCGCCCGCCCCGATCCACAGTCACGCGCACAGATGTTCGCCGTGCTCGGCTTCGGCCCCCTGATCGCGGGCGCCGTCGGCTTCGTCTGGCTCACCGTCGACAGCCACGGCCAGGACCACGGTACGACGGTGGCAGACCGGCTGGCGCAGGCTCTGCTCGGACTCGTCGGCATCGCCGGTCCGATCTCGTTCAAGAACGAGAGCGACTTCGACCAGTCGGCGATCGCGCTGCTCGTGCTCGGGGCCGCGGTCCTGCTCATCGCCGTACTCGCGGCGATGCGGCCGGCGGACGGACCGCACCCCATCGACGCGGCCGAGGAGGGAAAGCTGCGGGCACTGCTCGACAAGTGGGGCTGGCTCGACTCTCTGGGCTACTTCGCGCTGCGTGATGACCGCGCGGTGATCTTCGAGCCAGCCGGCCGCGCGGCGATCAGCTACCGCGTCATCGGCGGCGTCACCCTGGCCGGCGGCGACCCGATCGGTGACCCGGCCGCATGGGGCGACGCCGTCCGGACCTGGCTGGACGAGGCCAAGTCCTACGGCTGGGTCCCGGCCGCGCTCGGCTCCAGCGAGCGTGGCGCGACCGCCTTCCACCGAGCCGGGCTGGAGTGCCTCGAGCTCGGCGACGAGGCCGTCGTACACACCCGCGACTTCACCCTGCAGGGCCGTGCGATGCGTGGCGTGCGACAGGCCGTCTCCCGGTGCGAGCGCGCGGGGGTCAGGGTCGCGGTCACCCGGATGCGGGACCTCGCCGACGCGCAGATCGAGGACATGCGGGCGCTCGCCGACCGGTGGCGCGACGGCGAGGTCGAGCGCGGCTTCTCGATGGCACTCGGCCGCTTCGGCTCCGACGAGGACGGCGACGCGGTGCTGGTGACGGCGACCGGCCCCGACGGCATGGTCGGCCTCCTCCACCTCGTGCCGTGGGGCCCTGACGGGCTCTCCCTCGACCTGATGCGCCGCAGCCGCGGCACCGAGAACGGCGTCGTGGAGACCATGGTCGCCGGACTGATGGCGGCCGCGCCCGGGCTGGACGTGGAGCGGGTCTCGCTCAACTTCGCCGTCTTCCGCGCTGTCTTCGCGCGCGGGGAGCGCCTCGGTGCCGGCCCGGTGCTGCGGCTGTGGCGTTCGGTGCTGCTGTGGGCCTCCCGGTTCTGGCAGATCGAGTCGCTCTACCGCGCGAACGCGAAGTACCACCCCGAGTGGCTGCCCCGCTATCTCGTCTTCCGCTCCGCCGCCGACCTGCCGCAGGTCGCCACCGCTGCGCTGCGTGCCGAGGCGTTCCTGTGCATGCCGACGCTCGGCCGACGGGCGAGTACGGCGAAGACCGCCGACACCACACCGACGGACGCCCCCGCCGAGCGGCAGCCGCAGGACGTCTCGGCCGACGCCTGAGCGCCGCCGAACTCAGCCGCCGGGCCGGTCGAGTCGGTCCAGCACTTCGATGACCCGGTCGTTCGCCTCCTGCTCGCCGACGGTGACACGCGTGCCCTCCCCACCGAGCGGCCGCACGCTGACGCCGATCTCCTCGGCCGCGTCGACGAACCGGTCGAGCGCCGTTCCTGAGAGCGGCAGCCACCAGAAGTTGCCCTCCGCCTCCGGGATCTCCCACCCGAGCTCCCGCACCGCGGCCACCACCCGGGCCCGCTCGGCGACGATCGCGTCGACCCGTGCCAGCAGCTGGTCCTCGACCTTCAACGCCGCCACGGCCGCCGCCTCCGCCACCCCGCTCACCCCGAACGGCAGCAGCACGCCCCTGACAGCGCCGACGATCTCCGGCGTACCGACCGCGTAGCCGACCCGAAGCCCGGCCAGGCCGTGTGCCTTGGAGAAGGTCCGCAGCGCGACCAGGTGGGGGTGATCGGCCTGGGCCGCGAGGCCGTCGGCGGCGTCGGGTCGGCGGACGAACTCGGCATAGGCCTCGTCCAGCAGCACCAGTACGTGTGAGGGCACCGCCTCCAGCAACCGCGAGAGCTCGGACCGGGTCAGCACCGGACCGGTCGGGTTGTTGGGCGAGCACAGGATGACCGCCCGGGTCGCCGGCGAGAGCGCGCCGATGAGGCCGTCGAGGTCGTGCCGCCCGTCAGGCAGGTTGGCCACCGGCACCGCCGTCGCACCGGCCGCCGCGACGGCGATCGGATAGGCCTCGAAGGAGCGCCACGGATAGACGACCTCGTCGCCCGCGGCGCAGAACGCGCACAGCAGACCGTAGATCAGGGCGCTCGAGCCCGTCCCGACGGCGAGTCGCTCGGCCGGCACCCCGCGGGCGACGCTCAGCGCGTCGAGCAGCGCCGCACTCCCCATGTCGGGGTAGCGGTTGCACTCCCTCGCCGCGTGCGCGATCGCGTCCACCACCTCGGGCAGCGGCGGGTAGGGATTCTCGTTGGAGGACAGCTTGTAGCTCGTGATCCCTTCGCGGTCCAGCGGTGGCCGGCCGGCGACGTAGCGCGGGATGGCGGCGACAGCCGCCCGGGGTCGGGGCAGAGTCACCTCTTCACGGTACGCCCGTCCGCGCCCTTGTACGCCGAAGCAACTGGTGGCAACGTCGTTGCAACACACCGGCCGTCACGCTGGGGCCGTCACGCGGGAAGAGTGGAGACGAGCATGCGCGCAGAGGTCGCCGACTCCTGGCACCGCTCCGCTGCGGCCGGCGTACCGACCGACGAGGTCGCCGCGCCGATCACCCTCGACAACGCCGACCTGCGCGCCCGCCGCGAGGCCCATCCGCTGGCCTCGATCTTCCCCCTGCTCGACGACGTTCTCGGCCAGGCCGCGCGCGATTGCGACGCGATCATGGCGGTCGCCGACGAGGCCGGTCAGCTGCTCTGGGTCTGCGGCTCGCAACCGGCGCTGCGGAGCGCCGAGCAGATCGGGTTCGTGGAGGGCAGCAACTGGGACGAGCGGCTCGCCGGCACCAACGCGCCCGGCTTGGCGCTCCGGCTCGACCAGCCCACCACCGTCACCCGCACCGAGCACTTCCGCCAGGCCGTCCGCACCTGGAGCTGTGCGGCGGCGCCGATCCACGACCCGGCGACCTCCGAGCTGCTCGGGATCCTCGACGTCACCGGCGGCGACCAGATCGTGGTGCCGCAGACGATGGCGTTGATCCGGGCAGCCGTGCGACTCGCCGAGGCCGAGCTCGCCCGCGACCGGCTCGCCACCCAACAGCCCCTGACCGCCGTCGGCGAGCCCCGGCTGCGAATCGCGGCGCTCGGCCGCAGCGACGCACTGCTCAGCATCGACGACGGCCGTGGCCACCACGCGTCCCTGCGCCTCTCCCCGCGGCACAGCGAGCTGCTGCTGCTCCTGGCCAGCACACCCCAGGGCATGTACGGCGACGAGCTCGGCGTACTGCTCTACGAGGACGACGGCGGCTCCTCCACCCTGCGCGCGGAGATGAAGCGGCTGCGCGACCTGCTCGGCGAGGAGCTGCTCAGCTCGCGGCCCTACCGCCTGAACGCCAGCATCGACAGTGACTGGCTGGCCGTCGAGGCAGCGCTCGCCTCCGGTGACCTCGCGGCCGCGATCCGGCTCTTCCGCGGGCCACTCCTCCCCCGCTCGACGGCGCCGGGTGTGGCCCGGTTGCGACAGATGCTGACCGAGCAGATGCGGGCCGCCGTACTGCACTGTGGTCAGCCGGACCTGATGTCGGCCTGGACCCGTTCGTCGTGGGGTGGCGACGACTACGAGGTGTGGCTGCGGCAGCGCGACCTGCTGCCACCCGGGTCACCGCTGTGGTCGCTCGCCCAAGGTCAGCTCACCCGCCTCGACCGCGAGCTCACCCCATCGACGACGGGCCATCTGCCGCGGCAACGTTGATGCAACGTCCCCACTCCTACCGTGTGTGAGAGGCGTCACAGGCGACGCCTCCAGGCACCCGCAGGAGCAAGAGATGACTGTCTACGCAGCACCCGGCCAGCCCGACTCGCTGGTCTCCGTGAAGCCCCGCTACGACCACTTCATCGGCGGCGAGTGGGTCGCCCCCGCCGGTGGGGAGTACTTCGAGAACATCAGCCCGGTCAACGGCAAGCCGTTCACCGAGATCGCCCGCGGTACCGCGGCCGATATCGACAAGGCGCTCGACGCCGCTCACGCCGCGGCGCCCGCGTGGGGCAAGACGTCGCCGGCCGAGCGCGCCAACATCCTCAACAAGATCGCCGACCGGATCGAGGCCAACCTCGAGCTGCTCGCCGTCGCGGAGACCTGGGACAACGGCAAGCCGATCCGGGAGTCCAAGGCCGCCGACATGCCGCTCGCGGTCGACCACTTCCGCTACTTCGCCGGCGCGATCCGCGCCCAGGAGGGCGGGATCAGCGAGATCGACGCCGACACCTATGCGTACCACTTCCACGAGCCGCTGGGCGTGGTCGGCCAGATCATCCCGTGGAACTTCCCGATCCTGATGGCGACATGGAAGCTCGCCCCGGCCCTGGCCGCCGGCAACGCGGTCGTGATCAAGCCCGCCGAGCAGACACCGTGGTCGATCCTGGTGCTCTTCGAGCTGATCGGCGACCTGCTCCCGGCCGGCGTGGTCAACATCGTCAACGGCTTCGGCGTGGAGGCCGGCAAGCCGCTCGCGTCCTCCAGCCGGATCGCGAAGATCGCCTTCACCGGTGAGACGACGACCGGCCGGCTGATCATGCAGTACGCCACCCAGAACCTGATCCCGGTCACCCTCGAGCTGGGCGGCAAGAGCCCGAACATCTTCTTCGAGGACGTCGCCACCAAGCAGGACGCGTTCTACGACAAGGCGCTCGAGGGCTTCGCGATGTTCGCGCTCAACCAGGGCGAGGTCTGCACCTGCCCCTCGCGCGCGCTGGTGCAGGAGTCGATCTACTCCGACTTCGTCGCCGACGCGATCACGCGCGTGGAGAAGATCGTCCAGGGCAACCCGCTCGACGACAACACCATGCTGGGCGCCCAGGCGAGCAACGACCAGCTGGAGAAGATCCTCAGCTACCTCGACATCGGCCGGCAGGAGGGCGCCAAGGTGCTCACCGGCGGTGAGCGCAACGTGCTCGAGGGCGACCTGGCCGAGGGCTACTACGTGCAGCCGACGATCTTCGAGGGCAACAACTCGATGCGGATCTTCCAGGAGGAGATCTTCGGACCGGTCGTCGCGCTGACCGGCTTCAACGACGAGGCCGACGCCCTCAAGATCGCCAACGACACGTTGTACGGGCTGGGCGCGGGCGTCTGGTCGCGCGACGCGTCGCTCGCCTTCCGGATGGGTCGCGGCATCCAGGCCGGGCGGGTGTGGACCAACTGCTACCACGCCTATCCCGCGCACGCCGCGTTCGGCGGCTACAAGCAGTCCGGCATCGGTCGCGAGAACCACAAGATGATGCTCGACCACTACCAGCAGACCAAGAACCTCCTGGTCTCCTACTCGCCGGACAAGCTCGGCTTCTTCTGATGCCCGACTCCGTGTCCGGCCTCTCGAGGGTGGACGTGACCGGTGAGGCTGCGGAGCTGCTCCGCAGCCTCACCGAGGTGCACGGACCGCTGATGTTCCACCAGTCCGGCGGCTGCTGCGACGGGTCGTCGCCGATGTGCTACCCCGACGGGGACTTCATGCTCGGGGATGCCGACGTCCATCTCGGTGACCTCGACATCGGGCTGGACCGCGCCGTACCGGTGTGGATGTCGAAGGCCCAGTTCGCCTACTGGGAGCACACCCACCTGACCATCGATGTGGTCAACGGACGCGGGGCGGGCTTCTCGGTGGAGGCGCCCACCGGGAAGCGGTTCCTGATCCGGTCACGGCTGCTCACGGACGAGGAGTACGCCGCAGACCGCGCTTGACGATGTTCGAGCCCAGACCAAAGCGGCCCCGCCGGCGCATTGCCGACGGGGCCGCTCCGGCTCACTCGAAGGCGACGCGCGGTCCGGGCAGCGCCACGGTGTCGATATCGGCGTCGAGGCCGCGGTCGGCGACCTCCACCTGTCGCCGCTCCGTCTCCAGGTCCAGCGACCGGGTCACCAGCCAGTAGACGGCCACCGAGACGGCGAGGCCGACGATCATCGAGACGTCGATGCCACCCATCGCCCGGGCGATCGGTCCCTCCTTGGTACCGACGACGGCGAAGGGCAGCATCGAGACGAACCCGACCGTGTAGGCCACCAGGCCGCGCCAGCTCCAGCGGCCGTACATGCCGCGCGGGTTGAAGATCTCGCGGATCGAGTAGTGGCCACGGCGTACGACGTAGAAGTCGACCAGATTGATCGCGGTCCACGGCGTGAACAGGTAGCCGAGCACGGTCAGGAAGTTGCCGAACTGGGCGACGAAGCCGGCGTTGGCGGTGAACGCGATCAGCGAGGACAGGACACCGATCACCAGCAGCGCGCCGATCCGCATCCGCAGCGTCGGCCGGACCCGCTTGACCGAGTCGAGCATCGACAGCATGGTCAGGCTGCCGCCGTAGAAGTTGAGCGTGCCGATGGTGATCAGCGGCAGCACCGACAGGATCAGCAGGATGGTCCCGAAGTGCGGGAAGACCTGGTCGCCGGTGGAGATCACCGCCTCGACGATGTCGGCCTTGGGGAACATGCCCGCGGCCAAGGTGCCGACCAGCATCATCCAGGCTCCACCGATCCCGGCACCGAGGTAGGTCCACCAGAAGGAGGCCCGTACGCCGACGTTCGGCGGCAGGTAGCGGGAGTAGTCGGAGACGTAGATCGACCACGACAGCTGGTAGACGGCCGCGGTGAAGAACTGGATGAGGAACGGCTTCATCGCGAAGTTCGTGATGTCGACCTGGCCGGCGGTCAGCGGGTGGACGAAGATCATGCCGAGCGTGAAGGTCAACAGGACCACGAACATCATCACGGTCAGCCACCGCGACGCCTTGTGGATCACGTCGTACCCGACGACGGCGAGGACGACGCCGATCACGGCGTAGCCGACGTAGCTCGCCGCGGTCGGCACCGAGCCGAGATGGTTCAGGGTGGAGCCGACCAGGATCTGGTTGAAGCCGGTGTAGCCGATGTAGGTGACCAGGGCGACCACCCAGACCAGCAGCGCACCGATGAACCCGAGCTGCGGCCGCGACTGGACCATCTGGGGCAGCCCTAGCTGCGGACCCTGGGTGGAGTGGAAGGCCATGAAGAAGGAGCCGAAGAAGCACCCGGCGACCACGGCGATCGCCGACCAGATCAGGTTGCCTCCCAGCGCGATGCCGATCGCACCGACCGCGATCGTCGCCAGGTGGGCGTCGCCGGCGAACCAGACCGGGAAGAGATGCCAGACCTTCCCGTGCCGCTCACGCAGCGGCACGTAATCGATCGAGCGGGTCTCGACGTGCAGACCATGGCTGCCGGCGTCGGTGTTGGTCGGGCCGACCGGGTCCGACGGGACGTTGTCAGTAGGGACGTTCAGGGCGTGGTTGAGCGAGTCGACCATGAGATCTCCTGGTGGAGCGTGACCGAGAGGGGAGGCGGGCGCACCCGCGGGACGTGTGCGTCAGCGTTCATTCAGTGCGGTTGAGGGCGGCGTACGCGAGCTGCTCGAGCAGCAGCGAGACGTGGTGGGAGGACTCCGCTGCCGCATCGATCACCTGGGCGGTCCAGGTGAGAGCGAGCGCGGGCGCCTTGATGAGCTCGGCGGCCAGAGCGCGGGCGGTGACGAGGTGGTCGCCGGCCGCGGTGGCCTCGGTGACCAGGCCCCACTGCTCGGCCTGGTTCGCGTCGAAGCGGCGACCGCGTAGCACCAGGTCACGGGCGCGGGCCGGTCCGACCATCCTCGTCAGGCGGGCCACTCCGCCTGACGAGGGAAGGATGCCGATGCCGACCTCGGGGAAGCCGAAGACGGCGTTCTGGTCCGCTACCCGGAAGTCGGCGGCCAGGGCGAGCTCCAGCCCGCCGCCGAGGCAATAGCCCGTGATGGCGGCGATGGTGGGCATCGGCAGGGCGGCGAGCTGCTCGTAGACGGCACCGGAGGCCCGGTAGTAGGCGGCGATCGCCGCCGGGGTCATCTCGCGCAGCTCGGTGACGTCGGCACCGGCCGAGAACACCTGGTCGCCGCCGGTGACGATCACCGCCCGGGCGGTGGTGACCGCCTCGTCTGCGAGCGCCTCGGCGAGACGCGTCTCCATGGTGGTGGAGAGCGCGTTCCGCTTCTGCTCGCGGCGGATCGTCACCACCGCGACGTCGTCGTCGCGGGTGAGCTCGACGGTCCCGGTGCTCTCGGCCGGCATCGCTCAGGCCTCCGGGGAGGCGAAGGAGACCAGCCCGGCGAGGCCGCGCTTCTTGGTCTCGTTGGCGATGACCAGACGCTGGATCTCCGACGTACCCTCCCAGATCCGGTCGACCCGGAGCTCGCGCCAGAGGCGCTCGACCGGATAGTCGCGGATGTAGCCGCGGCCACCGAAGATCTGCTGCGCCCGGTCGACGACGCGGTTGGAGGCCTCCGAGGCGGCGAGCTTCACGGTGGCGGCCTTGGCGTGCAGCGTCTTGCGGACGTTCGGGTCGGTGAGGTCGGAGTTGTCGAACTCCCAGGCGACCTGGTGGGTCAGCGCGCGGTTGGTCGCGATGTCGGCGACCGAGTCAGCGATCATGCCCTGGATCAGCTGGCGGTCGATGAGCTTCTCGCCGCCCTGCTCGCGCTGCTTGGCCCATTCGATCGCCAGGTCGAGCGCGCGCTCGGCGGCACCGATGGTGCGGGCGCCGATCATCAGGCGCTCCTCGGTGAACCAGTCGCGGGTCAGCTCGTAGCCGTTCCCGACGCCCCCGAGGACGGCGTCCGCGCCGACCTTGACGTCGGAGAAGACGAACTCGGGGTGCTCGTAGACGAACGTGTGCGTGTACCGCGGGACCTTGGTGATGCTCACGCCAGGCGTATCCACGTCGACCAGGAACATCGTCGGCCCCTCGTCCGGTACGTCGGCCAGCACCAGCAGGAAGTCGGCCACATCGCCGACCGTGACGAACCACTTCTCGCCGTTGATCACGAAGCCGTCGCCGTCGCGCCGGGCCGTCGTCAGGATGCGGGACGGGTCGGAGCCTGCCGTGGCCTCGGTGATCGCGACCGCGTCGCGACGTTCGCCGCGTGCCTCGGGGACGAGGTAGCGGGCGCGCTGCTGCTCGGTCGCGTGCGCCAGCGGGTTGGCCGGGCGCCAGACCGCGTCCCAGAGGGCGTTGGTGAGCTTGCCGAGCTCGTCCTGGACGACGACCTGCTCGAGCACCGTGAGTCCGGCGCCGCCGTACTCGCTCGGCGTGTTGATCGCCTGCAGACCTGCTGCCAGCACCTCGGCCTTGATGGTGGCGTGCGACTCGGCGCTCAGGCCGTTGTTCGCCTCGCACTCGTCCTCGAACTGCATCATCTTGGTGGTCAGATCACGGGCTCGCTGCTTGAGGTCGGCGAGCCGCGGGGTGTAGGCGAAGTCCATGGTTGATCTCCTTCGTGGTTGGGGTCAGTGGGCGGAACGGTGGAGGACGATGCGGGCGTCGAGGCCCAGCGCGGCATCGGGCGTGACCAGCAGCGGGTTGACCTCCAGCTCGCTGATCTCGGGGTGGGCCGCGGCGGCGCGGGTGATGGTGGCGATGGCGGCAGCAGCCGCATCGATGCTGACCGCGGGCCGACCGCGGACGCCGTGCAGGATCGCTGCGGCGCGCAGCGAGGCGAGCATCTGTCGGGCGGTCGGCTCGTCGACCGGGGCGAGGGCGAAGGAGACGTCCTCGAGCACCTCGGTCATGACGCCGCCGAGGCCGACCATGGCGACCGGCCCGAACCGTGGATCGGTCTGGACGCCGACGATCAGCTCGACGCCCGCCGAGAGGTCGGCCATCGCCTCGACGCAGTAACCGGGGGCGGCCAGTCGGCCGTCCATGTCGATGTACGCCGCCCGCAGTGCCGCGGCGTCGGCCAGGCCCAGCGCGACGCCGCCGGCGTCGGACTTGTGCAGCAGGCCCATCGCCTTGAGCACCACGGGATAGCCAGCCCGGTCCGCGGCGGCGACCGCCGCGTCGACGGAGTCCACCAGCTCGGCGTGCGGGAAGGCGACGCCCGCGTCGCCGAGCAGGGCACGAGCGTCCCAGTAGCCGTCGCCTGCCGCCGGCTCGGCGGCGGGGACCTCGACCGGAGCGCCCGTCGACGTGCCGCGGGCGATCACGCTCAGCGCTCGAGCAGCATCCTCCACGGCCCCGAACACCGGCAGCCGGTGCTCGGCCAGAACCCGGGCGGCCGGTGACCCGGCACGCATCGTGTGCACCGCGACCGGCTTGCCGTGCCGGTGGGCGACGTCGACCATCTCGTGCGCGGTCGCGATCTCACGGTCGGCGAGGGCCTCGCCGTACTCGCCATAACCGCCGAAGTAGCCGGTGACGAGCACGGAGTCGATGCCGGGGTCGGCGAGCATCAGGTCGAGCACCCGGGCGAAGGAGCTGATGTCCTGCTCGCCGGCGCCGGCGAGGTCGACCGGGTTCGCGACCGCCGCGGACGGCGGGAGCTCGGCCGCCAGGGCGAGTTGGGTGTCGGCCGCGAGCTCGGGGACCGGGAGACCGCTGCCCTCGGCGACGTCGGAGGCGACGCTGGCGTGGCCGCCGCCGTCGGCGAGTACGCCGACCGAGCCGATCGGCCGTGGCGGGCAGCTCAGCAGCATCGCGGCGACACCGGCCAGCTCGCGCGGGCTGTTCACGCGGTAGACCCCGGCGGCCTGGCAGGCCGCGTCGATGACGGCGGTGTCGGAGGTGAGCGAGCCGGTGTGCGACTGGGCGCCGCGCATCGAGGCCTCGCTGCCACCGACGGTGAGCAGGACGACGTGCTTGCCGACGGCTCTGGCCTCGGCGGCTGCCGCGACGAAGTCACGTCCGTCGCCGAAGTCCTCGCAGTAGACGGCGATCAGCTCGGTGCCGTCGTGGTGGGTGCACGCACGGATCAGGTCGGCGACGCCGACGTCGGCCTGGTTGCCCAACGAGGCGAAGCGGGCGAAGCCCAGGTGATGCTCGCCGAGGAACTGGCTGAGCTCCAGCGCCATGTTTCCGCTCTGCGAGAGGAGGCTGACCGGACCGGCGGGGAGGGGGTTGGAGGCGAGGGTGAGGCCGACGGTCGAGTCGATCACGCCGAGGCAGTTCGGACCGAGCAGTACGGCGCCGGCCTCGCGCACCTTGGCCACGATCCGCTCCTGGGCGGCCCGGCCCTCGGCGCCGAGCTCGGCGAAACCGGCGGTGACGCCGACCAGGGCCCGCGCGTGGGCGGCCAGGGCGTCGTCGACAGCGGCCTCGAAGGACGCGGCCGGCACGGCGATGACGGCCAGGTCGACCGCCTCGGCGGCTGTGGCGAGGCTGGTCAGCGTCGGCCGGCCCAGCACCGGCTCGCCACGGCGGTTGACCAGGTGCACGGTGTGGGTCTCGACCATCCGCAACGCCTGGACCGAGATCCAGTTGCCGTACTTCGTCTCGTCGTTGCTGGCACCGATGACGGCGACCGAGCGGGCGTCGAAGAGGGCGTTGATGTCGCGGGCGACAGTGGTGCTCACAGCGCGTCTCCTTCCGGGGCCGGGGCGGCGTGGCCGGATCCCCAGGCGTCCACCCCGCCGTCGACGACGACCGTCGTACCGGTGATGTAGGCGCCGGCGGCCGAGGACAGGAAGGCGATCACGCCCGAGACGTCCTCGGGGGTGCCGAGGCGGCCGAGCGGCACGGCTGCGGCCCAGCCGGCGCGGTCGGCGTCGGTGTAGTTCTCCTGCAGACCCTCGGTGACGATCGTCCCGGGGGCGACGCAGATGCTGCGGATGCCATAACGGCTCCACTCCAGCGACAGCCCGGCGGCGAGGTTCTCCACCGCGGCGCGGGCGGTGGTGGCGTGCACCATGCCGGGGATGCCGCGGCGCGGGGAGAAGGCCAGGAAGAAGACGACGCCCGAGCGGTTGGGGATCATCGTTCGGGTGGCGACCTCCCGGGTCACCGACCATGTCGCGTCCACCGCGAGGCGGTGTACGGCGCGCCAGCCCTTCAGGCTGATCTCCTCGGCCGGCGCGATGAACTGCCCGCCCGCGTTGTTGACCAGGATGTCGATCCGACCGAACTCGGCGAGCGCGCGGTCGACCATCGCCGCGACCTGCTCCTCCTCGCGAACGTCAGCGAGGACGACAAGCGCCCGAGCGCCGGACTCGGCGATCTCGGCAGCGACCTTCTCCAGTGGCTCGCTGCGACGGCCTGCCACCACGACGTCGGCTCCGGCGCGGGCGAGGTCGAGCGCGGTAGCGCGTCCGAGACCGGTGCCGCCGCCGGTCACGAGGGCGACCTGGCCGGCGAGAGCGTCGGGCTGCAGGACCTGCCTGCCTGCGGGACCTGGACGGTTCACTTCCCGCTCCTTTCATCGACTGACTGGTGCGTCAGTCAACGCCGATTCGGCAGAGTGTGTCAAGGGTCACTCGACGGTAACTTCGCTGACTTTCCCGCTCCGGACCAGCGCCGTAGCGCTTGCGCCGCGCCGAGTTGCGGCCGCCCAGGCGGTGGTCAAGCCGACTGATGCACCAGTCAGATTGAAGACAACTGACGGTTGCGTATGATGAGGTGCAGCCACCCACCATCGAAGGGAGCATGGCGCGTGACCGAGACCGTCCGTGACCACCACGCTGCGCCGGCACGCGGCTCCGGCGACGAGAGCCGGCGCGCTGCCATCCTCGACGCAGCGGCCCAGCTGATCGCAGAGCGCGGCTACCATGCGGTGCGGATCTCCGACATCGCGAAGGTGGTCGGCACCAGCACCGGTGCCGTCCACTACCACTTCCCGGGGAAGAGCGACGTGCTCACGCTCGCCCTGCACCACGCCATCACCCGCGCCTTCGACAGGCAGAGCGAGGTCCTGCGCGCCATCCCGTCGGCGCACCAGCGGCTGCTCAAGCTCATCGACATGCAGCTGCCACGCATCGGCCAGGTCCGCGACGAGTGGTCCATCTGGATGCAGTTCTGGGCGGAGGCGACGGTCCGCCCCGAGCTGCGGCCGCAGCACAACGAGTTCTACGCCCGCTGGCGCGAGGCGGTGGTCCGGATCGTCGAGCGCGGCCAGGCCGACGGCGAGTTCCGCCCCGAGGTCGACCCCACCCTGGTGGCGATGCAGCTGACCGCGATGACCGACGGCGCGGCCATCCAGATCCTCACCGGGACGCCAGGCATGACCGTCACCGCGATGCGCGAACTGCTGATCGCGTTCGTGCAGAGCGCCCTGATGCCGCAGTAGGAAGGCCGCTCGGTGACGGACCTCGCCCGGCTCGACGTACTCGTCGACGCGGCCCGCGAGCGACTCAGCGCGTGGGAGGCCAGAGACCTTCCCCACGAGGGCCTCCGTCGCGCCGCCGTCTGCCTGGTGATGATGGAGCGTGCCGGCATCCCCTCGGTGCTGCTCATCAAGCGCGCCTCGACAGGGCGCAACAGCGGCCAATGGGCGCTGCCGGGCGGGCGTGTCGACGCAGGCGAGACGGCGGCGGAGGCAGCGCTGCGCGAGCTCGAGGAGGAGGTCGGCCTGTGCTGCGGTCCGGATGCGCTCCTCGGTCGCCTGGACGACCTCGCCGCAGGGTCCGGCCATCTGATCACCCCATGGGTCGTCGCGGCGCCATCGTCGGCTCCGCTGCACCGCAACCCCGCCGAGGTCGCCTCGCTCCACCCGATCCCGCTGAGCCGCCTGGTCGCGCCCGGCGTACCACGTTGGCGGACGACACCTGACGGGCCGCTCCTGCAGATGCCGCTGCGCCATGACATGGTCGTCCACGCTCCGACCGGCGCGCTGCTGTGGCAGTTCGCAGAGGTGGTGCTGCGCGGCCGCGACCGACGCCTCGAGCAGATCGCCGAGCCCGACTTCGCCCGTCGCTAGTCCGGGCGAAGTCGGCTCGGCGCCAGGCGCTAGGAGAGGTGGTGGACCTCCTGCAGCGCATACACCGGCGTGGGGATCCCCTCGTAGCGCGCCTTGAGCTGGAGCGCCAGGTAGAGGGAGTAATGGCGTGACTGGTGGAGGTTTCCTCCCATGAACCACAGCTGCTCGACCTGGGTCGGCTTCCACATGTTGCGCTGCTCGCCCTCCCACGGCCCCGGGTCCTTGGTGGTGTCGGAGCCGAGTCCCCAGCACTTCCCCACCTTGTCGGCGACCTCTTGCGAGATCAGGTCGGCGGCCCAGCCGTTCATCGAGCCGTAGCCGGTCGCGTAGACCACCAGGTCCGCGGGCAGCTCGGTGCCGTCCTCGAGCACGACGGAGTCCTCCGTGAGGTGGGAGACCTGGCCATGGGCGAGCTTCACCTTGCCGTCGGCGACGAGCTCTGCCGAGCCCACGTCGATGTAGTAGCCCGACCCACGGCGGAGGTACTTGAGGAACAGTCCGGAGCCGTCGTCGCCCCAGTCGTGCCAGAAACCGGCCTTCTCCAGTCGCTCGTAGAAGTCCTTGTCCCGCTCGCGCATCCGGTCGTAGAGCGGGATCTGGAACTCGTGCATGATCCGGTAGGGCAGCGACGCGAAGACCAGGTCGGCCTTCTCCGTGGTCATGCCGGCTGCGAGCGCCCGCTCGGAATAGAGGTCGCCGAGCCCGATGTCCATCAGGGTCGCGCTCTTCACGATGTGGGTCGAGGAGCGCTGCACCATCGTCACGTCGACGTCGTGCTCATAGAGGGCACCGCAGATGTCGAAGGCGGAGTTGTTGGAGCCGATCACGACGACCCGCTTCCCGGCGTACGCGTCGGGTCCGGGGTGTTGCGAGGAGTGCTGCTGCTCTCCCCGGAAGACGTCCTGACCCGGGAAGGACGGCAGGTTCGGCTTCCCGGACATGCCGGTCGCCATCACCAGCTGCCGCGGGTGCAGCGTCAGCCTCTCGCCGTCACGGTCGACCTCGACGGTCCACTCCCCCGCCTCTGGGGAGTACGACGCCTTGGTCGCCGTCGCCCGGGACCAGTAGGGCACCTCCATCACTCGCGTGTAGAACTCGAGCCAGTCGCCGACCTTGTCCTTGGGCGCGAAGACCGGCCAGTTGTCCGGGAACTTCAGATAGGGAAGGTGGTCGTACCAGACCGGGTCGTGCAGGCACAGGCTCTTGTAGCGGCTGCGCCACTGGTCGCCCGGCCGGTCACGCTTGTCGAGCACGAGGGTCGGTACGCCGAGCTGACGCAACCGGGCCCCAAGGGCGATGCCACCCTGGCCGCCGCCGATCACCAGGACATACGGCTGCTCGGTCAGGCCCAGCGTCTCGGCCTCGTGCTGGCGCTTCTCGGTCCAGGTCTGTCGATGCTTGTCGACACCGTGCTCGGCGCCCATCGGGCGGCGTACACCGCGCGGCTCCTCGTGGCCGATCAGCTCGTACATCGTGGTGAGGAAGGTCCATGCCTTCGACGTACCTTCTTCTTCGACGAGACGCAGCAGGCCACGGCAGCGACCGACCGCCGTCTCGAAGGTGAACCACGCGGTCGTCACCCCGTCGGCCGTCTCCTCCGGCTCGCTCAACGCGAAGTCGTGCGGGTCGACCCGGTCGAGGTTGGCCGTGAGGAGATCAGCGACGCCGTCCTGATTCTCCACGGTGGTGATGTTCCACGTGAACGAGATGAGGTCACGCCAGAAGCTGGTCGTCGCGAACATCCCCGACGCACGGGGAATGTCCCGCTCGCGCAGGGCTGCCTCGAAGTCGGCGAGCCAGCCCTGGGCCGACTCGATGCGGACCGGTTGGTCGAGTGTCTGGGTCATGGCTCCAGCCCACCGCCTGCGCCGCGGCACCGGAAGCGTTGCAGCCGGTTGCATGTGGCGCGGCTCACAGGTCGGTCGTAGTCTCGCGGGAGAGCAGAGGAGGCGCGATGCCCAAGCAAGCGGTGCGGTCGTCGGGAGCGGTCGCTCCGGGCATGGACCTGCGTCGCCATGCCCGCGATCTCAAGGTCCTCCATGACGCGGTGCTGTCCGGTCACCGGCCGGCCACCGGGCCGCGCTCGCTGGTCGCGCGGTCGTGGGGCCGGGTGCTCGGCATGGGGTTGGACCCGGACGGCTTCAACGAGCGCCGTGCGCCCTCGCTCGCCGAGCTGGAGCAGCGGCGGGCCTGCTCGCGCCTCGGTCTCGTGATCGATGAGCTGCGAGCCGTGTTGACGTCGGCGGCGGATGCGGCGACGTACCTCATGGTGGTGACCGACGCCGACGGCGTGGTGCTGTGGCGCGACGGCTCGGCCCGGGTGCGCACGACCGCCGACCGACTGGGCTTCACCGAGGGCGCCCTATGGACCGAGCGTGCGGTCGGCACCAACGCGATCGGTACGGCGCTGGCCGAGGCCACGCCGGTCGAGCTGTTCTCGGCCGAGCACTTCGAACAGCAGCAGCATCCCTGGTACTGCACGGCCGCACCGATCCACGACCCACGCACCGGCGACCTGCTCGGCGTGGTCGACGTCAGTGGGCCGGCGTTCACGCTGCATCCGGCGCTCGGCGCACTGGTGGAGAGCGCGGTTCGGGTGGCCGAACTGTCGCTGTGGCGCGGTCACCAACAGCACCTGGAGCGGCTGCGGCGGGAGACCGAGCACGTCGTCAGCACGATGACCGGGCCCCTTCTCGTCGTCGATGACGACGGCTGGGTGGCCCATCACGCTCAGGTCTCCGCTCGGGACCGGATCGAGGTCCCGCGCGCCGATCACGCGCTCGCGATCCCCGGCCTCGGGCTGTGCCTGCCCGAACGGCTCGGTTCGGGTTGGCTGATCCGTCGCGGCGCAGGGCCGCAACAGGTCAGGGCGACGCTCGACGGACTCGTGCTCTCGATCGGCGACGCCGAACCGTGGCGCACCACGCTGACCCGCCGCCACGCCCAGGTGTTGCGACTGCTCCGCCAGGCCGGGCCGGCCGGTCTCGATGCACGGGCCCTCAGCCGCGCCCTGTACGGCGACGACGACCACGTGGTCACTGTCCGCGCCGAGATCTCCCGGCTACGACGGGCCATCGGCGCTCTCGTCGCCACGACCCCCTACCGCCTCGCCGACGGTGTCAGTCTGGCGGTGCTCGGCTGATTCAGCTGATTCAGAAGCCCGGGAACACCTGGCGCAGCTCGTCAAGGGTGACGGTCCCCGTCACTGCCACCCCGTCGAGGTACGGCTCCTTGAGGCGGCCGTTGAGGAGGCGGACGAAGGCACCGGCCGGTGCCTCCAACGTCGCGGACGGCGCGGCAGCGACGTCGACGAGCTCCACCGTCTCGCCGAGCACCAGTGCCGAACCGGCCGACGGGACCGCCACCGTGGTCTCCTCCGCGGGCCGCTCCTTGGCCACCCAGCCGAGCAGGAAGGCGGCCGGGCCTCGGTAGAGATCGACGAGCGCCTCGGCCGACGCCTCAGCCACCTCCGCCTGGGGATCGAAAGCGACACGTACGTCCCACGAGTGGTTCGCGACCTCGTTGAGGCGCAGCCCCAGCGCCGTCACGAGTGGCACCGGCTCGGGCAGGAACCCGAGGTCCACGACCAGGGTCGCGCGCTGCTCAGGCGTGAGCGCCTCGACAGTCTCCAGCCAGCGCGCGTCAGCGCCGACGAATCCGGTCGCCTGGTCCTCCGCGGTCGCGCCGTCCCAGCGAGCCCAGATCGTCTGGTTCTCCTCGATGTCGACCGACTCCCCCGCGGCGCGCGCGATCGGGGCCCGGCCGATCTCGGCGCCGCTGCCGAGGTGCGAGAGCACCTGCGCGACGCTCCAGTCCTCAGCACCGCTGGGGGCGGTGAGCCGGTCGGAGTCGGCTCCGGCGACGAGACCGGCAAGGACCTCATGCTCCGCGCGGAGCGCGGCGATGATGCGATCGGTGAGTGCAGTCATGGAGGGGGAACCCGGCATTCCGACGAGATGTTCCGCCACACCCACCAGCCGCACGTACTCCTCCCTATACGTCCGGCCCCGCAACGGTGCGGACGAAGCTGCGGGCCCTTCGACGCGACGTCGCCGACTCTGGAGGCCGATCACCACCACGACGACCGCGATGGTGAGGAACGTGGAGTAGTGGTCGATCCGGTCGATCACCTCGACGGCTGGCTTGCCGATGGCGTACCCGAGGCTGACGATCGGGGCGACCCACAGGAGCGTGCCGAGCACGTCGAGGACCAGGAACGTGCGCAGACGCATCCCGGAGAGGCCAGCGGCCACGTAGAACAACAGCGACGGCAGCGGTAGGTAATACGCCAGTACGACGGCCGCTGGACCGAACCGTCCAGCCATCCGTTCCAGGTGGGCGATACGCACCTCGCGTCTGGCCATGCCGCGCGGCGAGGAGTCGCGGCCCAGAAAGACGTGCAGTGCGCGGTCGCCCCAACGCCGACCTGCCCACCAGAAGACCCAGTCGAACATCATCGAGCCTGGGACACCGAGCGCGATCGCGAACCACAACGGCAGCTCGCCCAGTCGACTGTGCGCTCCGACCGTCACCTCGGCCAAGGTCGACCCGCCGACGATCTCCAGCAGCAGCGGATGTGACCCGATCAGGGCCGGCACGAGCGGCCACAGCACGAGGGAGTAGACGACGTACAGGCCCAGCAATAGCGCGATCACGATGTCCGCCCGTTCGGCGCGCTCGCCCCAAGGAGCGGGCGCTCGGCGTGGTGCCTGCGGCTCCGGGCGATCCGAGGCGAAAGTCATCGAGTCGAGTGTTCCATCACGCCAAGCAGAAGGGCCCGTGATCAGTGGATTCCACTGATCACGGGCCCTCTCAACGTGGGCGGTTGGCAAAAGTCGCTGACCTGCAGGAACCCGGGCTCCGGCAGCGCCCTGGCACACATCGGCCCCGGCGTTTGGCACAGCGCCGTCGTGCAACAGCGTCTTGCACGATCCCGGCGCTGAGTCGTATCTACGAGTAGTTGGTTCGGTCGAGACTGTTGAGGAAGTTGGACTCGTTCAGCCGGGTGTTCCAGATTCGTTGAGAACGGTCGGTCGGACGCAGCTCGAAGCTCGGCCGGCCCGGCGAATACCAGGAGAAGGTCTCCACCTTTGCGGTCCCGAGCCCCAGCACTTCGTCGATCGCCGGCACAAGGTCGCTGTCGTGGGAGGCAAGGATGACCAGGTCGACGTCGCTGCTCAACGCACGCCGCACGAGAGCGAGGGCGCAGAGGACGTCGACGCCCTTCTCCTGCGGCGGCCCGGAGGGGACCTTGATGCCGGTTACGGGGTCGGTGATCGCTCGACCGTTCTCATCGCGCCGATATCGGTACTTCAGCGGCCGTAGTGTCACCGCCACTCGCTTGTCGCGCTCCCATTGCGCCTTCTGGGCCTGATTGCGGGCATGTGCCTTCGGCTCATGATCCGGGCTGGGCTCGCCGCGAAAGACATCCACATAGCGCAGGACTGCTCGTTCGTGGCCGGCGCGTTGCCGGCTGTTGCGCACCTGGAGGAGCTGGTTCGCGAAGTGGAGCGGATCGACGAGCGCCTCGTGCTTCGGCCCGTATCGAGTCGAGTCGAACTGTCCGTGCCCCGTGAGGTGCACGTTCTGGTAATCGATGATCACTGCTGCCCGGAGATCGGCCACGGACGCTCCACTCGCGCGAAGAAAAAAGCCCCACCAGTCCCGGAGGACGGTGGGGAGCTAGGGCGCAAGTATTACACGAGATCCGCAAGCCGACAACTCTCCACCCAGCTCGCCGGCGGTCCCGGCCACCCCGGCCGCGCCTGCCGCTGCCGCCAACGGCCAGACCCGTCCCGCGGCGTGCTCGACGAGCCAGAGCAGCACCGGCGCGGCCGCTCGCAGCACGAACGCCTCGGCTCCTGCCTCGGCGCGGTACGGCCGGGATGTCACCGCGGTAGCAACGAACCTGGCGAAGCGCCGGACTGTGTCGCTGGTCGTTCCTAGACTCCATCTGGGCACGGCTCTCCGTGCCCATGTCACGTTGAACGCAAGGAGCCCTCGTGCGGGTAGTTCAGGTCTGGATTCGCTTCTACAAGTCGTTCAACTTCGACTACGAACTGAAGGCGACGCCTGCCGCGAAGCCGGTGCCGTGGCAGCAGATCGACGGCGTGTGGATGCCGCACGTGCGTATCCCGGTTGAACCGGACATCACGGCGGTCGTCGGCGCGAACGAGTCGGGGAAAACCCACCTTCTCGACGCGCTCAAGATCGCCCTGACAGGCAAGGGCGTGAGGCAGCGCGACTTCTGCCGCTCATCGACGCTGTTCTCCGTGGAGCACGGATCACGCCGGTTCCCAGAAGTCGGAGTGACCCTCGCTTTGGGCGGCGACGAGGCGCAGGCCGTCGACGCTCTCGATGTCCCGCGGCGGAAGAACGGCGAGCTACTGCTTCTCCGGCCAGAACCGGACGTTGTCGTCGTGGTTAACGGCGACGACGAGCGAATCATCCTGACCGCCGAACAGGCGGCCGCGGTGCAAGACCTTCTCCCGCACCCCCATGAGCTGAAAACCGAGATCGCGCTCCCCGACTCTGTGTCGATCGCGAAGCTCGCCAATACCGGCCGCTCGCTCGCCGGTCGGAAGAAGAGGAACGCGCTGCTGGAGCTGCTCGCCCCCTTGACTACCGCCGCTGACATCACCAGCAACGCGCCAGGCGTTTTGGCACTCGTCAACGGCGAGGAGTCCGTCCAGTCGTCGAGGCTGGAGGCAGAGCAGCTCGGCGTCGACCTGCTGGTGAAGATCGCGCGGATCGAGGAATCCAGCTTCAAGGAGCTGCAGAGCGCCATCGCCGAGGAGCGAGAGGGACTGGTCAACGGTCTCATCCAAGAGATGAATAACTCCATCGCCCGCCACCTGAACGTCTCGCGATGGTGGAGCCAGGATCCCGAGTTCCAGCTTCGCGTCTCGCCTCGCGAGCACGAGCTGGTGTTCACCATCCGCGACCGCACGGGGACTGACTACTCGTTCACCGAACGGAGTCGCGGCCTGCGGTACTTCCTCAGTTACTACGTGCAGCTGCTTGCGCACGACCGGCCTGCGTCAAGGCCTGAAGTCTTGCTGATGGACGAGCCGGACGCGTATCTCTCGGCGTCCGGCCAGCAGGACCTGCTGCGGGTGCTGGAGCATCATGCGCGCCCCGATGACTCGGACCGCGAGGACCAGGTCGTGTACGTGACTCACTCGCCGTTCCTCATCAACCGCAATGCCGGTCATCGGGTGAGGGTGGTCGACAAGGGGTCGCGGGACGAGGGCACCCGACACGTTAAGGACGCGACCCGCAACCACTACGAGCCTCTGCGGACGTCACTCGGCGCCTTCGTGGCTGAGACCGCCTTCATCGGCGGCGACAACCTCTTCGTTGAGGGCATCGCGGATCAGGTTCTCTTGGCTGGGATGAACATGCGGCTGCTCCGTGCGGGCGCGGCTCCCAGTACGTGTCTGGACCTCAACCAAGTGACGATCGTCCCGGGCGGATCGAACGTCCCGTACATGCTCTACCTCGCGCGAGGTCGGGACCAGGTCAAGCCCGCCTGCGTCGTTCTCGTCGACGGTGACACCGCCGGCGAGACGGCTCGCAAGCAGATCAGGAAGGGAGGCGCGCACGGCAAGCCGACGGTCTCCGACGATCTGATCGTGCAGGTGGCGGAGTGGGCCGAGTCAGCCGGCCCGGACGTTACAGACGGCGTGATCGTGCGCGAGCCCGAGGACCTCATTCCCGTAACAGCTGCCGTCGCAGCTGCACGACGCTACGCACGTGCGTTTCTCGGCCTCGATGAGGACACGGCGAAGGCGCTGACCGAGGATGCCGTAACGAGCAAGCTCTCGGACGTGGACGGGAGCCTGTGGGACGCCCTCGACATCGCATTCGAGTCGATCTTCGACACACAGATCGGCAAGGCCGGGTTCGCGAAGGAACTCCTGGGATACCTGGCTGACAGCGTGGGTGCGACGAGTCGGCCCGCAGGCGTCCCCGCCCTGGACAGAAACTTCGAGCTGCTGATCGGTCACCTCGCAGACACGCTGGCACTCGCCCGCGAGCGCGAGTCGAGTAGTCGGCGCGATCAGCGCCTCGATCGCATCATCGACACTTTCACCGCGGATTACGTGGCTGGCTGCACCCGCGACCGCGCTGCTACGACACTGAAGCGGCTCGACGCGGCCGTCGACGACACCACAGCCGGTGACCTCATCCGAGCTGAAACGGCTCGGCTACGTCGGGAGTTCAAGCTGACAACGGAGCCGCTCAAGACTGTTGATGATTACCCCGCGTTCCTCGAGCGCCTCGGGAACTTGAGGCACCTCGAGCGGCTCAGCAACCAGGGCGTCCTGCCGAGCGCCTGATCTTGGCCGGGTAGCCAACCAGTGCCGGCAAGTTCCCGATCTCACGAGCCAGGCTCATCACTGACCGGAAGCTCGATGGCGACCTCGTGATCAAGCTCTTCCAGACGCTCGCCAGCCGAGTACCTACGCTCGACGACCTCTGCCGGAAGCAACTGGAGCACACCGGGGAGGTCGTCGCTCACACGCCAGTAGAAGAGGTCTCCACCCTCGATGTTCAGTTGTCGGGCCAGGCGGATGGGCCGGCGGAGCTGGAGCTTCGCGCTGAGCGTACTCACGGCTCGGGCGTTCGAAGTTCTTCGGGTCGTAGACCAAACCAACGAAGTCCGCCGCGACCCAGTGGTCCTCGGGCCGGAACCACGCCTGCACCAACGGCTCACTGTCGGTGTCTTGATAGAGGTCGACCGGCTGCCAGCCGTCCCAGCGTGAGAGCGAGTTGGCGTACGCGACCAGATGCGCACGCAGAAGCACAGCCAGCGACTCCAGCCGTGGCTCGCCGTACGGCGTGTGGGCGATCAGCCAGTCCAGCACCCTCGCGGTGACTGGTGCCGGCAGACCATGCAGTGATGCGGCAAGCCCGGCACACACCTCGGGCACGAGCCGCACCATCAACGAACGGACCAGCGCCACCGGGGTCCGGACGCCCCGACCACGGTTCTTGTCAAGCGCCTGCCGCTCTTCAGACAGACGTGCCGCGACAGTCTCGGCGGCTGCCATCGCGCGGTCGAACTGCGTGTGGGGTGTGGTCGTCATAGCTTTACTATCGGCCGAGCACCACGACGACCTGAACCGGCCACGTCAGCTCACGCGGTCGCAGCGGTATAGCCCTACCGCGATACCGCCGCGCAGTTGTCGAGAGGCGCGAGGGAAGCGCCGAATCAGTGTCGATAGCGGCCCTCGATGATCTGGATCCGGTCGCCCAAACCTGCGTCCGTGTCGATGAGGTCCCGGTCGCGACACCACTCCGCGACAGTCCGCACCGTATCCAGCGGCCAGCCGAGACGTTCGGCGAAGACCTCGACCGGTACCTCGTCTTCGGCCGTGGGGCACAGCTGCTTGTACACCTTCATGAACCGACTGATCGTCGTCGACAACATCGGGGTAACCCCGTTGGGCTGGTTGTTGCGCATGGCCGTTCTCCTCTCGTCCTGAGCGACCTGGATGCGTGCTCGCTCTATGTATCGGCATCTGGGAGCACGGAACCCGATCACGCAGCGGGACCATCCCGTCTGCGGGCCTTCCCTCGCTCTGCGACGTGCGGGCGGAGGATGCGGCCGGAGATGAGCGGCACCTGACCAGGCGCCGATGCGGGCCTTGTTCCCAGGGCGCCGTGTGCTACTCACGCGGGACTGCGGCACGCTGCTGGAACACACGGCTCCGAGGCACTCACCTCGGACGATCCCCCGCACGACGCCGCTGGCGGCGGCGTTTTCGCCGCCGGGACGCACGAAGGCGCTCGACGATGCCGTCGTAGAGGGCGAAGAGATCCTCGTGCCGCTGTGCGACGAACACAAGCAGTTGGCAGACCGTCGAGGTGCACATGACCGTTAGCAACGCGACAGCGCACACGGTGGCCAACAAGCACGGATGCACCACCTCGCCGATGGCGCTCCCTACCCCTCCGACACCGCTCACCGCCGTGGTCGCCGGCGCCCATTGCGTCATTGCGTCTCCTCTGTCCTGGCTCGCCTGATCACCGTCGTTGTGACATGGGGCGCTGGCTAACGTCGCGCCCTCACCGGGCATGTCCCTTCCCGGGCAGAGGATCGGCCGGGGGAAGGGCTGAATGCTCCCGCGCACCACTAGATGCGTAGGTCCCGGCGGCGAAGTGGGGACGCTGCTCGTGTCGATGCCAGAAGCGAGCGCTCCCCGAGTCCGGCGGCGGCGTTCGGCCGTTCCGACTGGAGGTCACCCGATGCGGGCGGCCAGTCGGTGAATGTCATCGCTCGGTCGCGGGAGATGATGAGGCCGTGTGGACAACGCGGGTCGCCGGGCGACAAATTGTGGGCAGTGAGGTCCTACAGAGTTATTGGACCCTCGCGGCCGAACGACAGCGGGTTTACCACGCTCGGCTCCGAGGCGTGCCGGCACCATGGACTCAGGACCCGGTGGTGTCCCAGTACCGCTTCACCAACGCCTATCGTGCGGCCGACCGGGTCTCGCAGGACCTGATCCGCGTCATCTACGAAGGTCCTCAGGAGCCGCGCGACATGCTGCTGCGCATTCTTCTGTTCCGTTTCTTCAACAAGCCGGATACGTGGGCTGCGTTGGAGACGGCGCGTGGTGAGGTAACGGCCGACGACTTCGATGTCGAGCTGTACTCCAAGGTGCTTGATGAGCGGCTTACGCGCGGTGAGCGCGTCTACTCTGCCGCCTACATCGTGCCGCCACCGCCCTTTGGTGAGGAGCGCAAGCACCGCAACCATCTGCGGCTGATCGAGCACATGATGGGCAGTGGCCTGGAGCGTGATCTCGCCACGGCCTCCTCGCTCAAGGCCGTGTTCACCCGGTTGATCTCGTTCCCGTCCCTGGGGCCGTTCCTGGCGTTTCAGTTGACCATCGATCTGAACTACTCGACGTTGATCGACTTCGACGAAGACGACTTCGTGGTTGCTGGCCCTGGTGCGCTGAGCGGCCTGGCGAAGTGCTTTCCTGAGGCACGGGGCGTCGATCCAGCCGACTTGATTCGCCTCATGGTCGACACCCAAGAAGAGCAGTTGGACTTCTATGGAATCGACTTTCAAGACCTCTTCGGACGGCCGTTGAAGCTCATCGACTGTCAGAACCTGTTCTGTGAGACGGACAAGTACGCGCGAGTCATGCACCCCGACCGTCGGGGGATCGGAAACCGGACCCGGATCAAGCAGCAGTTCGCACCCCACGGCCGCCTGGCAGCGCCGTTCTTTCCGCCGAAGTGGGGCATCGACCCTGCGATGTCGATGGGGTCTCCGCTCGCCGCGGCACGCTAGCCGACAACGAGGTCGAGCCGCTTGAGCTCTTCGAGCAGGAACTCGTGAGTGGCGTCTTCTGACATCGCGGGCACCTGGACCACGGTGGCGGGGCTCTGCTCCGCGATGGTCTGGTAGCCCGTGGCGACGCCGTCGACGTTGTTGTCGTCTTGGGCGTAGGCGTGGAGGAAGAGGAAGACCGCGTCGGCGTGGATCGGCGTCCAGATCGCGTCGATGAGGGCGCGAAACGTGTTCTCGTCGAGGCCGAGGTCGCTCTCGCCTCGTCCGTACCAGCCGTAGGCGAGGGCTGACCACCACCAGCGGTCGAGGACCAGCGCGCCGCGGCGAGCGGTCTCGACCAGGGCGGGCATTGCTTCGCTGTGGCAGGCGACGTGAGCCAGTTGTCGTGCAAGAGAACCAGTGGGCGCCGTCGTCTTGTCCTCGAGGAGGGCGTAGAGACCTGCGGTGAAGTCGCTGAAGGCGGACGGCATGTGCGCGTAGGTCGTGCCGGCTGGGTCGAGGCTCTTCTTGATCCGAGCGAGTTGGGTGGACTTGCCGGCCTTGTCGAGTCCTTCGAACACGACGATGGTTCCAGGCTTCAAGGTAAGGGTGATCGGTGTCATGGCTGGGTGTCCTCCCGGCTAGTTGCTCGGCGGTGTGAAGGTCAATGCCCGTGCAACGAGGTCGGCGTGGACGGTGCCGCCACGGTGTTCGCGCAGTTGGCGGAAAATGCTATAGCCGGCCAAGATCGCGTCTTCCCAGTCGGCGGCGGTCCGTTCGGCGACCTCCAGGTGGCTGGTCATCCGCTGGCAGGCTTTGATCAGGTCGGACGGGATGCGGTCGGTGGTGGCGAACAGGCTGTGCTCGACGGCGCCCGAGAAGACGTAGGCCGTCAGGCCCTCTTCCAAGGCGGCGGACCGGCCGCCGTCCTGGATGCGGTCGGTGTTGGGGTCGCCCTTGCGCTTGACCTTCAACAGGCCCCGAAGCGTCGGGGACCAGCCGAGGACGGCCATGTGTCCGAGGTGAAGCGCGTCGTGGTAGCGGTAGTCGTCATTGTCGTCGCGGTTGTCATCGAGCGGGTCACCGACGGGCTCGGTGCCTCGGTAGATGCGGACGACCGGCACAGGCCCTGTGCCCCGATCGGTCTCTATGGTCTCGGTGAAGGTGATGTCGAGCTGGCGCGGGAACTGTTCCTCCGGCCGGCGATCTTCGTCGAAGAGTCGGTGCGCCGGTGGGGTGGCGGGGCGGTTGAACCGCTGCTCGGTCTTGTCCAGGTTGTCGGCGAGGATCTCGTTGAGATCGAGGTCGCAGCGCCTTGCCAGGGCGGCGGCGTACCAGAACAAGTCCCCGAGTTCTTCGTGGACCTCCTCGCGGAAGGCGCGGTAGCCGACCGTGTCGCGCTCGCGCTTCTTGTACTCCGCCGACAGGCTGCCCACCTCGCCGGCCAGGCCGAGGAGCGGGAGAGTGAGGTCGTCCGCGGGAAGGATGTCGCTGGCCGCGGAGCGGCGCTGGTAGTCACCGATGTCCATGGTTCGTCCTGCTTTCGTCGCTGCTGGCCGGGGCTCGCGGGCTGATAGGGCTGGTGGCATCTACGGCGCGGGGATGACGACGGCGGCCTGGACCGCGTTGGCGACCAGGTAGTCGAGGGGAAGCCAGGCGTAGCCGCCCGCTCCCCAGGCCTGTGACCAGCTGTTGCGGATCAGCAGCCGTCGGCCCTTGTCGGGATCGCTTGCGGCTCCGACGACGAGGACCGCGTGGTAGTCGCCCAGAGGGCTGCGAATGTCGGGGACATCGATCGACCCGTCTGCGGCTGGGTTCTGGAATTCGGCGGTGACCTCGACGACCAAGACCAACGGGTAGCCGGCAGCGAGTGTGTCCTCAATCTGGTCTTCGACGCCGTCGTGGGCGGGCTCGAAGATGAGGGTTCGTGCCTGCCGCCACGGTGGGGATCCGGCGGCCGTGGGCGGTTCCTCGGTTCCGTAGCCGAGGTTCGGATTCCACGGCCAGTGGCTCAGCGGCGGCTGGCCCGCGTTTCCCAGCGCGTCACCGGCATGGCCGAGGGCCATGCCCCTGGCGGACACCTGTCCCTGGTGAAGGCAATGCCACCAGATCGCCTCTGGTGCCATCGCTGCCTCGATGGTGAGAGGGTCCAAGCCCGCCACCGCGTCGTGGGCCAGGCTGAGTGAAAACGGGACGCAGAGCGGGCGGGGACCCTGCGACATCAGCGTGCTCGAGACGCGGGTGCGTAGGTCGATCGCAGGACGCGGCGAGACCGAAGGCGCCGGAGAAGAAACCGCGTCACTCACCGTCGGTTCCCCCGCCGTGATCGGGGTCGTCGTCTTCACCCGGGGCGTCGAGTTCACCCTGCTCGTCGAGGCCGGGCTCATCGACATCGCGCAGGTAGTGCTTGCGTTGTGCCGCGGCCGGGGACGGTTCGATGGTGACGTCGATCTGGTACGTCTCTGCCGGTACCGCTGCCGGGTCATACGCAGAGCTGTACACGAGCCGGTAAGTGTCGTGGCCTTCGCCGGCGGATCGAAGTGCGATCACGCGGGTGCCGGTGCCGCCCACGCCCAGGTCGGCCGCTGTGGGTGCCGCCGGCTGGAGCGCACCTGCTGCCGGTTCGATGGCGGTGTCGCGAGCACTCGTGAGGGGCTCTTTGCGGGCGATGGATCGACGCAGGGCCCGTCGTTCTGAGGGTCGGACGGAGGTCCAGGAGGGGTGGTAGGTGTCGTCGACCGGTCGCAATTCGGGGAGGTCGAGCAGTTCTTCGGTGGCGTCTGCCACGGCGTCCTCATGGCCCGGGGCGTCGATGCCGCTGGGCTGGTCGCGCAGGATCCGGGTCGCACCCGCGTTGCCCGGGATGTTGAGGAGGGCGTGGTCGATCTCCTGCCTGGTGGGGATGCCGGGTGTCTCGTTGGCTGCCTCGTCAGGCTCCCAGCCACGCTCGACGACGGGAGCTGTGCCCGCGATGGGTGGTGCCGGTTGTACCCGGCGCATGCTTCGCGTTCGCAGGTCGTCTTCGGTGAGCCACTGGTAGCCGGTGGTGCGGTTCTCGGGGAGCATGATGACCACCTCGTCGCCCTCGGTGACCGTGATCTGTGCCCCAGACGAGGCCACATCGACGGGCCAGACATCGACCTGACCGACGGGCCGGTGCCCCAGCGTGAGTTGGGTCTTGATGGTCGCGGGCTGGATCGCGAGCAGCTCATCGCGCTTGTTGCGACTGATGATCTCGAGGTTGTCGAGCTGGCGTACGACAGCCTCGTAGCTGGCGCCCATGTCGCGGGCCATGAGGTACACCGTGGGCGCCGTCGCCGATGTGGCATCGACCCCGTAGCTGGCGGCAGTTGCGAAGACCAACGGCGGGGGCATCAGAAGTTGGCTGGCGAAGACCTGGGCCAGTTGCTCGCGCTCATGGGAGGGCGTGTAGAGGTCGGCCTCAGTGTCGAAGGCGGACTCGTGGTCGAGGACCCAGTGACCCAGCTCATGGGCAGCGGTGTAGCGCTGCACGGCAGCACCGCGTTGGGTGCTGAGCATGATGCCGCCATCACCTTGTGGGACGAGGGCACCGAGGATCGTCTTGAGGTTGTTGAAGACGAGCACGAGGTCCAGCTGCTGGATCATCGCGAACACATCGACCGGCTCATCTTGGGCAACGTCGAGGTCACGCAGGAGGGTGTCGGCCTCCTGGAGTGCGCGGCGCCGCGCCTGCATCGAGACCATCGTCAGGCTCCATCAGGTGAGCTTGGTGTTCGCCCCGCGGCCCGCTTACGGGGCCCTGCTGACCCTTGGGTCTTGGCTGCGGCGAGAAACTCCGCGAAGCGGAGCACCTGCTCCTTGTCCTCCTCCGAAAGCTCGGCCGTGGCTCGGTAGAGGGCTCCGTTGTCGCCTGCAAGCTCCGGGTCGGGTTCCTCGCCGAGAATCCAGGACACGGTGCGTCGATAGATCCGCGCGAGCCGGCGAAGCTCCAGTGCGCTGACATTGCGTTTGCCTGCCTCCATCGCGATGACGCTCGTGCGCTGGATCCCGAGTGCTCCTGCCACGTCTTCTTGCGTGAGTCCAAGGGTCTCGCGGGCACTCCTGAGCCGCTGCCCCACGGCTTCCCGTTCGTTCTGGTCCATGTTCATCTCCTTCCAGGTCTCATCTCGACGCTGGGGTCGATCCTCATGCGTGTGCGGAAAGGTGATTGGTACAGCACCTGGTTGCAGCAACAAAAGCGACGGCCAGGTCGCCCTCATGGCTCATAGAGAGCGACAGCTCCACGCCGGCCCCAGACGCGAAGTCGTGGGCGGTGCCAGAAAGTCTCAGGACCGGTCGTTGGCCCTCGACTGCGACGACTTCGATGTCGACTGGATCGACCTCTCCTATTCCGTGCCCAAGCGCCTTCATGGCGGCTTCCTTGGCCGCCCACCGAGCAGCGAACCGTGCAGGCGAATCGCGGCAGTATTGCTGCTCGGCTGCGGTCCAACATTGGTCGCGGTATGGCTGGCCGGATGCTTCGAGCATGGCGGCGGTGTGCGTGACGCTGACCAGGTCGACACCGATGTCGGTGGTGCACATCGCTACTGCGCCGACCTAGCAGCGGCCATGAGCTGGGCGACGCCGGCCTTGGAGTAGTTGCCGTGCTCCGCGTCGGCGAACGTCGCGTTGATCATCAGCTCGCCTACCTCGAAGCCGGTCTGCTGGGCCAAGAAGCCGAGCAGTCGGCTCAACCCGAGAAGGTTTCCGTACGCCTTCGTCACGAGGTATTGGTGTCGGTACGTCGCAGCCATGCTGATCCGCCGCTTGTACAGCGTTAGGTCAACGTGAACTAGGCACGGGAAACCGCGCTCGCGTCGATCGCTGGCCGCGTAGACCTGAAGCCCCGCCGGGGCGTCCCACGCTGGCTCATCGAGGAGCTCCGCCTCTCCTGCGACGACGATGTCTTCCAGGTTTCTCTGTCCAACGTCGCGCTGCCGTACCGCACGAAAGCGCTTGATGCGATCGGCGATCTGGTTGGTTCCTCCGCCGGTCTTGCCAGGCCAGCTGATCATCCGGCCGAAGTAAGTGCCGCGATTGTTGGCCTGGTCTGTAGTCAGGATTGGCAGCATCTCGGCATAGCACGCATAAAGGTCGGCGGCACTGGCGTCGAGCTTCGCCAGTGCCTCCTCGTCCATGCCCGGGGCGAAGGTCAGGCCCGTGTCGGCGTAGATGTCGCGCGGAAAGATGGTGCCGGCAACCGTGTCGACGGACTGAACACGCACCCCGCCGCGCTCCACTGAGAGCACGTTATCCAACGCCGCTCGGATGACTGGCACCTCCGGAGCTAGGGGGTCGGTAATCGTGGTGATGACGTTGACCTCGCGTCCGCCGGCCTCAACGACGTGTTCGAGCGTGCGTAGCCATGCCTCACTGAGATTGGCTGTGGGCTCGATGTAGCTGCTCATACCAACTTGCCTTCCATGTCCGCGCTGATCGCTGCTGTCAGTAGTTGGGTGAGGCCGCCGATGCTGCGGAGCGTTTCAACGCTCTTGACCTGCGACAGCTTCACGAGGGTGCGGCGCCCGTAGGCCTCCGAGATATGTCCGATGAGCCACACCGCGACCTGGCTGCCGATGCGAGGCGTCCCGTTCTCATGCGTCTCCCCCGCAACCAGTTCCTGCACAGGCCGGTTCGCCATCGCGGCCCACAGGCTCTGCAAGGTCGCGGTCATCGCTGCGGGATCCGCTGACCGCAAGTCGTCACGGCTCATCCCCGGAATGGCGGCCACACGCTGAGCCAAGGTCAGTCGAGGCTCCTGCGCAGGCGTCGGTCGAGGCATCGGCACCCCAGGCACCACGGCCGGAGGGAAGAAGCTCCCTCCGGAAGCCGCAGCACCAACGTCCGATGTCATGACTTCAATGTCGCATTTTCCGACATAGGAGGCAAGGCTCTCGATCAGGCCGGCCTAGACCACGTGGGCCCGTTCGCCTTTGTCTTCCGCACACGAGCCAGCACGATGAACCGGTGTGGAAGCGTGGCGAGACCGTCCCTGCGGTGTCCATTGGCGAGGTGTACGGCTACCGGGCACGCTCAATCGATGACCTCGTGCCGGTGAAGGTCCTCAAGGAGGGAGCGAAGAAGCCGGCGCGTGTGCTGGTCAGGTTCGAAGATCCAGCCATGGAGGGCCGCGAGGAATGGGTGCCGCCTGCCCGGCTGAAGGTGTACTGGTCCGACGTCGATGACTTCCGTGCCGAGGAAGCACGCTGGAATGCCGTCGAGGCTCTCTCGCCGCATCAGGACTCGGCCGAGGTCTACGCGGCCGAACAGGTCTGCGAACTCCTCGTGGACGATGACATCGCGGGCTTGGGCTACAAAGACGCCCACCTCACCGTGCACGACGTCGCGGCCCTCGCAGCACTGGCCCGGGCGGACCCGTCGTTCGTGACCTCCCACGAGGCGGGCTTCCAAGTCGATGACGAGGGCCCTGTCATCGTGCCGTGGCCCGTCGCGGTCGAGCTCGTCAAGAAGATCCTGGTCCGTGACCCGGATCCGGTGCTGTCGAAGGTCGAACAGGAAGAGGCGACTGCACGCTACGAGGCGATCCACGGCCATGAGATCCGGACTACGGGCCGCAACCCGTGGTCGGGCTACCTCTCTCCTGAGAAGTACGTCGAATTCGATCAGGACTCTTCCTACGGTGCGCCCAAGCGGGCACTCCTCCGGTCCTGGGCGGGCGAGGCGGCACAGCGGTGGGACGAGCTTGTCGAACTGCGCAAGGAGATCAAGCGCGTCGGCGAGGTCGCCGAACGAGCGATCGAAGCCTTGCGTCAACACGGCCATTCCGGGCCCGCGGACCGGCTGGCTAGCGAGCTCGGGATGACTGTCGAGATGCTCCGGCACGGCCAGGACTCCTGACCCGCTCGCGGCCACGTCGCGAGTCGGCCCTAGTCCGGCGGGTGCGCTGCGGTGAAGCCGTGGGGAAGGTACTTGTCCAGGTCCCAGGGGCGGATGTCCTCGCGCTCGACGAAGGCGAGATTCGCCTCCTTCATAGTGGGGTCGTGACGCTCTGCCTCACCCCGCACCCAGGCGGCCCAGACCTCTGCCGAAGCGCGCACTTCGCCGTCCATGCCGGCCGCCCGCAGCGCGATCGCGTCGGCGTAGGCGCGCAGCTGCTGCGCTCGGGCGAATTGCTCCAGCTGCTCCTCGAGTCGACCTCTGTTGAGGTCCGCGAGGTAGGAGGCGCGTGCTTTCGGGACTGCCTGCTCCCACGCGAGTCGTCGCTGCCGCTTCGCCTCATCTGCGCGGTCGCGTGCGTCACTGCGCGAGGCGGCGATGTCCTCGAGCGTCCTGACAAAGCGCGGGAGGCGCGACTCCAAGGTCCATCTCTTGCGGTCGGCCCACCCTTGGCTCGGGGAGTAGCCACGGATCCGCAACGCGAGGCGGCCGTTGAACTGCTCGGTCTCGACGGGTGTCGCGCGCTGCCAGTCGTACTTCAACTTCGCGACCGCCTCTGGGGGGACGATGCTGACGGTCTGCTTCTCTTCGTATAGGTCGACGAGGAGCGTCTGGCTTCCGATGCTGACCTCGAAGGTGGCCGGCTCGGGAGGCAGTGGGGTCCCTCGGCCGCCCGCGGGTCGGCCGTATCTCACTGGATCCACGGTCTGCTCACCCGCCGGATCGACGGGTGCAGGGCGGTTCCGGCCGACATGGTGGCCGCGTGCGTTCAGTGCTGCCGCGATGCCCTGGACGATCCGCAGCGCCCGGTCACGTGAGCTCGCGGCAACCACGAGTTGGGATGGGGGACGAGTCAGCCACGCGATGAGCGGATCGGAGGGATCGAATAGGTCTGGCACCGGCACGGCAGGGTCCGGGCGTCATGAGAATGGCCAGGGTTGAGGGCGAAGCCATGGCGGCGCCGAGGCCCTGGAGGAAGCGCGCGACGATCATCGTGGTGCTGTCGTTCGCGACGCCGCCCAGGACGAGGCGGCGGTGAACACGATCACGCCGCTGAGCAGGATCAGCCGTCGTCCGAGGATGTCACCGGCGCGTGCACCCAGCAGAAGGAGGCCGCCAAAGGCCAGCGTGTAGCCATCGACGACCCAGGACAGGCTCGTGGCGCTGAACCCGAGATCCTCCTTGAGCTTGGGCAGAGCGATGTTCACGATCGTCGAGTCCAAGACCAGGATCAGCTGGGCGACCAGGACCACGGTCATGATTAGGCCGGGGTGTCCGCGCAGGCTCGTGCGCAGCGGGAGGTCGGCGTCGAGCTCGGTGGCGATCGTGGCGTCGGGGGTGTCAGCTGGGTCGTCCGTCGCCGCGGAGGGCTCGGGTGCGCCGCTGGTGGTCATGGCGTGCTCCATAGGTAGGTATGATCGAAACGGGGTCATCCCCCATTTCGACAATACGGGGGCCTCCCCCGTTTAGCAAACGTGGCGCAGGAGCTGAGGCGTGAGCACAGGACCGACGGGTCAGAACGACGCACCCCGTAAGCGGGCCGAGCGCGCCGACGTACGCCGGAATCGCGAGGCGCTCCTCGCCAGCGCCGCCGAGGCTTTCGCCGCCGAGGGCGTGGACGCCTCGTTCGAGGACATCGCCAAGAAGGCCGGTGTCGGCAGTGCGACGCTGTATCGCCACTTCCCGACGCGTGGTGATCTGATCGCGGCGGTCTACCGGCGCGAGTTCGACGCGCTGTGCGCCGACCTCGCTGGGCGCACAGGCAGTCCCGCGGACTCCGCGCTCGCGGCATGGATGGAGGTCTTCGTAGCTCACGTTGCCGGCCACCGCGGCATGGCCTCGGCCCTTCGCGCGGCGGTCGACGCCGACTCACCGGTCTTCACCGACATGCGACACGACATCCTCGGCGAGCTTGAGCGGGTCCTGCGCCGCGGTGGAAGCGGAGGTGTGCTTCGCGACGACGTCGCGCCTGAGGTCGTACTCCGGTCCCTGTGCGGGTTCTGCCTGGTTAGCGACAACCCGGGCTGGCAGGACCTCGCGCTCCAGCAGATCACTCTGCTGGTGGACGCACTCCGTTACGGGGCTCGAAGGTCCTGACGCGGAAGTACGCGCCCGCAGACGACCCTGTTGCGGTTCGAGTCACTCCCGGGCGCCACACCCGAACGAGAAGGGGCCCCTGGAGCTGCGTTTCCGCAGGCCAGGGCCCCTTACTTCAATCACACATTTACCTAAACCGACTCAGGTGTAATACCTAAACCGGCCAACGTGCGCGAGGGGGGAGTTGAACCCCCACGCCCTTTCGGGCACACGGACCTGAACCGTGCGCGTCTGCCTATTCCGCCACTCGCGCGTTGACTGCCCCCGAAGGCTAACCCACCGGCATGATCAGACCCAAACCGGCGGCGCGTGACCAGGACCCGCAACCGCGACACCGATACGATCGACCGAGCCCGGCACCCTGGTCGGGCCCATGTCGCGTGCATCAGCACGGGGTGAGGACGAGTGGAGAGGAGCGCGCGTGGGCAGCTTGCAGCGGTTCGAGCAGCGCCTCGAGTCGGTGGTCTCCGGTGCCTTCGCACGCGCCTTCCGCAGCGCGGTGCAGCCGGTCGAGATCGCTGCGGCTCTGCAGCGCGAGTGCGACAACAACGCACAGATCCTCAGCCGTGAGCGCCGACTGGTGCCCAACACGTTCCACGTCGAGCTCTCCGCCAGCGACATCGCTCGGCTCTCCCCCTACGACTCGGCGCTGGCGACCGAGCTGAGCCAGCAGCTGCACAAGCACGCCGAGGCCCAGGCCTACGTCTTCCCGGGGCCGATCCACATCGACTTCGAGGAAGCCAGCGACCTCACCACCGGCCGCTTCCGCATCCGCAGCCAGGCCCAGGCGAGCGTCACCAGCGACGCCACCGAGACACAGGTACGCCGCGCGACGGCCTTCGTCGAGGTCAACGGCTCCCGGCACCAGCTCCACACCGGCTCCCTGGTGGTGGGTCGTGGCACCGACGCCGACCTGCGGATCAACGACCCGGGCGTCAGCCGCCGCCACGTCGAGTTCCGGCAGACCGACCGTCATGTCGAGGTGCACGACCTGGGCTCGACCAACGGCATGCTGGTCAACGGCCAGCGGATGACGACCTCCCTGCTCGACGACGGCTCCGTGGTGCGCGTCGGCACCACGGACCTCGTCGTACGGATCGTGGAGACCGATGTCTGAGCTCACCCTCTTCCTGATCCGCATCGCCTTCCTCGCCGTCCTCTGGATCTTCGTCCTGAGCGCGGTCGGCGTGGTGCGCTCCGACATGTTCGGTGCACGCGTCAGCGACGGCGCCGCCGCCGCACCGCCGCGCAAGGGCAAGAAGGCCAAGCCGGCGAAGCAGCCCAGGCCGCGCAAGGGCGCACCCACGCACGTCCTCGTGGTCGAGGGCCGCAGCCAGGGCGAGCGGGCCGACCTGGCCAACGCACCGATCCTGATCGGCCGCGGAGCGGACGCCGCGATCGTGCTCGACGACGACTACGTCTCGACCCGACACGCCCGGATCGCCGCCAGCGGCGACCAGTGGTTCGTCGAGGACCTCGGCTCCACCAACGGCACCTACATCGGCAGTGTGCGGATCAACCAGCCGACCGCGATCGCGATCGGCACCCGCGTCCGGATCGGCAAGACCATCCTGGAGCTGCGCAAGTGACGCTTCGACTGCGGTACGCCGCCGTCTCCGACGTGGGACGGGTGCGCAAGGACAACCAGGACTCCGGCTATGCCGGGCCATGGCTGCTCACCGTCTGCGACGGCGTCGGGGGCGCAGCCCGGGGCGACATCGCCAGCGCGACGGCCGTCGGCCAGCTGCGCCGCCTCGACTCCCCGCCGGCGCCCGAGCACACCGAGGAGGAGCTGCTCGGCCTGGTCGCCGGTGCGCTTCACCGGGCCCACGACCGGATCGGCGAGCTGGTCGAGGAGGACCCGTCGTTGGCGGGCACCAGCACCACCGCGACGATCGCCCTCTTCGACGGCGAGCAGGTCGCCATCGGCCACGTCGGTGACTCCCGTGGCTACCTGTTCCGCGACGGCCACATCAGCCAGATCACGCATGACCACACCTTCGTGCAGACCCTGATCGACGAGGGCCGGATCACCGAGGACGAGGCTCGGGTGCACCCCCACCGCAACCTGATCCTGCAGGCGATCGACGGCACCCGCGACCTCGAGCCCGACCTCTTCATCCTCAAGCTCCAGCCGCAGGACCGGTTGATGCTGTGCAGCGACGGCATCACCGCCTCCCTCGACGACGGCCGGCTGGCCGACATCCTGGCCACCGGCACCCCCGACTACGCCGCGGTCGAGCTCACCCGCGCCAGCCTCGAAGCCGGCACCACCGACAACGTCACCTGCATCGTCGCCGACGCGATCGAGGCGGAGATCGCCGACGCGGCGGCCGGCGACGCCGAGTCCACCGCCGACACCGAGATCCCGACCCCGCTGCTGGTCGGTGCCGTCGCCGAGTTGAGGCGCCGTGCGCCGCTCACCGCCCGCTCGGCACTCTTCCGCGGCCACCGCAACGGTGACACCGGCGAGCTCGAGCCGATCCCCGCCGAGGACGACGAGGAGGTGCCGGCGGAGGCGATCCCCAACGACCCGATCGACGCCGAGACCGAGCGTTACGCGCTGCGCCCGCACAGCGGGGGCCTACGTGACTGGATCCGCGGCATCCTGGCCGCCTTCCTGGTGATCGGGCTGATCTGGATCGTGGTCGCTGCGGGCTGGTCGTGGTCGCAGAAGCAGTGGTACGTCGGCGATCAGGACGGCAAGGTGACCATCTTCCGGGGCGTGAACACGACGTTGCTGGGCATCAAGCTGTCGACCGCCTACCAGTCCACCGACGTCGAGCTCGACAACCTGCCCGACGCCTACGCCGACCAGGTCCGCGACGGCATCCACCGCGACACCCTCGCGCAGGCCCGCACCAAGGTGCAGGAGCTGCTCTGCGAGTCGACCCCGGACAGCAGTTGCTGATGAGCGCACAGACCTGGGCCCGCGACTTCGTGCACCGGCAACGCCGGGGCGCGGAGCTCTTCCTCCTCATCCTCAGCCTGGTCGTCGGCATCGGCGGCTACGCGGCCGTCGGCATCGGCGTCGAACAGAAGGTCCCTGCCGACATCGTCGGGTACGGCGGCTGGCTGGCGGTGCTGATCATCGGCGCGCACGTGGTCGTCCGTTTCGTCGCGCCCTATGCCGACCCCGTCCTGCTTCCGTTGGTCGCGATGCTCAACGGGCTCGGCCTGGCCGTGATCCGCCGGCTCGACCTGGCCGCGGGCGCCAGCGCGAACGACGGCTTCGCCAAGCAACAGCTCATCTGGATGACGATCGGCGTACTCCTCTTCGCCGGCACGCTGGTGGGCCTGCGCGACCACCGCACGATGCAGCGCTTCACCTACACCAGCGGCCTCGCCGCCGTCGTACTCCTGCTGCTGCCGATGCTCCCGGGCATCGGCAAGGACATCAACGGCGCCCGGATCTGGATCCACGTCGGTCCGCTGAGCTTCCAGCCCGGCGAGATCGCCAAGGTGCTCCTGGTGATCACCTTCGCCGGCTACCTCGTGCTCCATCGGGACGCGCTCGCGCTGGCCGGCCGCCGTGTCGCCGGCATCGACCTGCCGCGCGGCCGCGACCTCGGCCCGATCCTGGCGATGTGGCTGGTCAGCCTGGCGATCCTGGTCCGGCAGAGCGACCTGGGCTCGAGCCTGCTGTTCTTCGGGCTCTTCGTGATCATGCTGTACGTCGCCACCGAGCGCCGCGGCTGGATCCTCGTCGGCGGGGGGCTGTTCCTCATCGGCGCCTTTGCGGCATCGCGCCTGATCGCCCATGTCACCGCACGGGTCGACATCTGGCTGCACCCCTTCAGCCACTACCAGGCCGCCAGCGGGCCCTCGTCCGACCAGCTGGTCGAGTCGATGTTCGGGATGGCGTGGGGCGGCCTGCTCGGTCGTGGCTTCGGCAACGGCGCCCCTTACCGCATCCCCTACGCCAACTCCGACTTCATCATCGGCGCCATCGGCGAGGAGCTCGGCCTGACCGCCGTGCTCGCGATCGTGCTCTGCTACGGACTGATCGTGGAGCGTGGCCTGCGCACCGCGATCATCTGCCGCGACGACTTCGGCAAGCTGCTCGCCGTCGGCCTCGCCTCCTCGTTCGCGCTGCAGGTCTTCGTGGTCATCGGCGGCGTCACCCGGCTGATCCCGCTGACCGGCCTCACCACACCGTTCCTGTCGTACGGCGGCTCGTCCCTCGTCGCGAACTGGGTGATCGTGGCGTTGCTGCTGCGCGTCTCCGACCAGGCACGCCGCCCGCTCCCGGACCTCTCGTTCAAGCCGAGCGAGGAGACCACGCAGGTGGTGAAGCTGCCGTGAACCGCCCGATCCGCACCATCAGCGTCTTCTGCCTGCTGCTCTTCCTCGCCCTCATGGCGAACGCGACCTACCTGCAGTACTTCAAGTCCAAGTCGCTCAACGACGACCCCCGCAACCGACGGGTCATCCAAGCCGCCTTCTCCCGGCAGCGGGGCGCCATCCTCGCCGGCAAGACCGCCGTGGCGCGCAGCGTGCCGAGCAAGGACCAGTTCAAGTTCCAGCGGACCTATCCGAAACCGCTCGAGTACGCGCCGATCACCGGCTACTTCTCCTACTACTCCCAGACCGGGATCGAGCACAGCCAGAACCAGGTGCTCTCCGGGGACGACTCGCGGCTCTTCATGACCCGGTTGGTGGACCTGGTCAACAACTCCGACCCCAAGGGCGGCAACGTCGAGCTGACCATCGACCCCAAGGTCCAGGACGCCGGCTACAACGCGCTCAAGGCTCTCGGCTCGGGCATCCAAGCCGCGGCGGTGGCGATCGAGCCGAGCACCGGCCGGGTCCTCGGAATGGTCTCCACGCCCAGTTTCGACCCCAACAAGCTGGCCGATCACGACATCACGGCCTCGACCAAGGCCTACGACAAGCTGATCAAGGACCCCGCGCAGCCGATGCTCAACCGAGCGATCCAGACCACCCTTCCGCCGGGTTCGACCTTCAAGCTGGTCACCACCGCCGCGGCGATGGAGGACCTCGGCATGACGCCGGACACCAAGGTCAACGGCAACTCCTCGATGAAGCTGCCGCAGACCACGCACGTCCTGCACAACGAGAACGACGAGTCCTGCGGCGGCGCGACGGTCACCCTCGAGACCGCGCTCGACAACTCCTGCAACGTCGCCTACGCCGGGGTCGGCCTCAAGCTCACCGACGAGCAGTTGCGCAAGCAGGCGGAGAAGTTCGGCTTCGGCCAGACCTACCTCACCGACCTGGCCGGTCAGGCCAAGAGCCGTTTCCCCGACACGCTCACCCCGCCGCTGCGGGCACTGTCCGCCATCGGTCAGTACGAGGTCGCCGCGACCCCGCTGCAGATGGCGATGGTCTCGGCCGGTATCGCCAACCACGGCGTGGTGATGAAGCCCTATCTGGTCGACCGGGTCACCTCGAGCGATCTCGACGTACTCGATCAGACGAGTCCCGAGCAGCTCTCGACCGCCGTGTCGCCCAAGACCGCCAGCATGCTCACCCAGATGATGACCTCGGTCGTGGACCGTGGCACCGGCACGCCCGTCGCGATCCCGGGCGTGAAGGTCGCCGGCAAGACCGGTACGGCGCAGAGCACAGCCGACCGCCCGCCCTATGCGTGGTTCACCGGCTTCGCCCCTGCCGACAACCCGAAGGTCGCCGTCGCCGTCCTCGTGCAGTCCAGCAACACCGACCGCTCGGAGATAGCGGGCGGGACGCTGGCGGGCCCGATCGCCAAGGCGATGATGGAAGCAGTGATCAACCCGTGACGACGAACCAGCCGAGTCCGGGGCGCTACGTCTTCGGCGACCTCATCGCCACCGGTGGCATGGGCGAGGTCTACCGCGCCACCGACACCGCGCTCGACCGTCCGGTGGCGATCAAGCTGCTCAAGCCGGAGTACGCCGACGACCCGGTCAACCGGGCCCGATTCGACTCCGAGGCGCGTCATGCGGCAGCGCTGCACCACCCGCACGTGGCAGCGGTCTACGACGTCGGCGAGATGCCGACCGCTTCCGGTCTGATGCGGCCCTACCTCGTCATGGAGCTGGTCGACGGCCAGCCTTTGTCGACGCTGCTGCGCGATGGCCGGGCGCTCGACCCGGAGGTGGTCCGCGACCTGCTCGGCCAGGCCGGCGACGCCCTGGCCGCCGCCCATCGCGCCGGCATCGTGCACCGCGACGTGAAGCCGGCCAACCTGCTGGTCACCCCCGACCGCGAGGTCAAGGTGACCGACTTCGGCATCGCCCGTGCCGCTTCCTCCTCCGCCATCACCGGCACCGGCCAGGTGATGGGCACGCCGCAGTACCTCTCCCCCGAGCAGGCCCGCGGTGAGCAGGCCAGCCCGGCCTCCGACGTCTACTCGCTCGGTGTGGTCGCGTTCGAGTGCCTGGCGGGCCACCGGCCCTTCCAGAAGGACACCGCCGTCGCGACCGCCCTCGCGCACCTGCACGACCCGGTGCCGCCGCTGCCCGCCACCGTGCCCGCCGATCTCGCGGTCGTGGTGACCAAGGCGCTGTCCAAGGACCCCAAGGAGCGCTATCCCGACGCTGCCGCATTCACCGCGGCCCTGCGCGGTGTGAGCGGAGAGCGCACCGACACCCCCGCCTCCGGGATCCCGGTCCCGGCAGTGGCGCCGCCGCAGACCCAGGTCGTCTCGCCCACAGCGGCCACCGCCGTCGGGATGGGAGCGGTGGGAGCAGCCGACGCGGCCACGAGCTCGACGCGGCTCGGTGGCGACGACGAGCCGCGCGAGCGCAACTGGCTCAACATCGCCCTGATCATCTTCCTGGTGCTCGCACTGGCAGTTGTCGCGCTGATCGCCTGGCTGGTGCTGCGCGGCAATTCCTCGCCCTCTCCGGACAACGAGCTGACACCTGCGATCACGCCGACGGCGCCAGCGAAGTCCAAGCACCCGAGGCCGAGCGCGACCCCCTCCGAGATCACGCTCGAGGAGTCCTCCTACACCGGGCAGAACATCGACGACGTGCTCAGCCAGCTGCGTGACCTCGGTCTGCGGCCCAAGCCCGTCCAGGTCGAGAACGACGGCGACAACCCCGCCGACACCGTCATCTCGGTCTCGCCGACGACCGGGCTACAGCAGGGCGACTCCGTGACGGTCCGCTACTACGGCGCCGCCCGTCCGAGCCCGACGCCGACCCCGACGCACAGCCACACCCCCAAGCCGACGCCGACGCCGACTCCCACCCCGACGCCGACGCCCACGACTCAGACCCCCACGTCGACGACACCCTCGACCGCAGACCTCGTCCCGACCGAGAGCACGCCGACCGATGCCACCAGCGAGACTTCGGGAGCTACCGGATGAACCAGCCTGAGCCCACCATCGTCGGTGGCCGCTACGAGCTCGGGGAGCTCCTTGGGCGCGGCGGCATGGCCGAGGTCCGCAAGGGCACCGACACCCGCCTGGGCCGGATCGTCGCGGTGAAGCGCCTGCGCACCGACCTGGCCAGCGACAGCACCTTCCAGGCCCGTTTCCGGCGCGAGGCGCAGTCCTCGGCCTCGCTCAACCACCCGGCCATCGTCTCGGTCTACGACACCGGCGAGGAGCCGGCGACCGACGGCAGCGGGGTCTCCCAGCCCTACATCGTGATGGAGTACGTCGCCGGCCGCACCCTGCGCGACATCCTGCGCGAGGGCCGCAAGATCCTCCCCGAGCGCGCCCTGGAGATCACCTCCGACGTCCTCGCAGCGTTGGACTACAGCCACCGCGCCGGGATCATCCACCGCGACATCAAGCCCGGAAACGTCATGCTCACCCCGAGCGGCGACGTGAAGGTGATGGACTTCGGCATCGCCCGCGCCGTCTCCGACGCCCAGTCGACGATGACCCAGACGGCCGCCGTCGTCGGCACCGCCCAGTACCTCTCGCCGGAGCAGGCGCGCGGCGAGACCGTCGACTCGCGCTCCGACGTCTACTCCGCTGGCTGTCTGCTCTACGAGCTGCTCACCGGCCGGCCGCCGTTCGTCGGCGACTCGCCGGTCGCCGTCGCCTATCAGCACGTCCGCGAACAGGCCCAGCCGCCGTCGGCCCACGACGCGGCGCTCCCGGCCGGCATCGATGCGATCGTGATGAAGTCGCTGGCCAAGCGGGTCGAGGACCGGTACCAGTCGGCTGCCGCGATGCGCAACGACATCGAGCGCTACCTCGCCGGCCGGCCGGTCGAGGCGGTCGCCCCGGTGATGGCGCCCGAGCCGGGTCCGGAGACGCCCGCGGCCCAGGTGGTCTCGACGCCGACCAACGTCGTACCGCTGGAGGCGGCCGAGGAGGACGAGCGCCACGGACCCCGCACGGGTCTGCTGGTCGGCCTGGCCCTCCTCGTCATCGCCGTGATCGCCGCGGGCGCGTTCTTCCTGCCCCGGCTCTTCAGCAGCGCACCCGACCAGGTGCAGATCCCCAACGTGGTCGGCAAGACCCAGGACCAGGCGCGCAGCGCCATCGGTCAGGCCGGCCTCAGCGTCGGCGACATCAGCTACCAACCCGACGACTCCGCCGCCGCGAACACGGTGCTGCGGCAGAACCCGCAGGGCGGCGTCGGCGCCTACACGGATCCCGGCACGGCGATCAACCTCGTGCTCTCCTCCGGCAAGCCCGACGTCACCATCCAGCAGGTCGCCGGCATGACGTTCGACGACGCGAAGTCGCTGCTCACCAGCGCGGGCCTGAAGGTGCATCGCAACAACGTCGAGTCCGATCAGCCCAAGGGCCAGGTGCTGTCGGCCAACCCTGCGGTCGGCACCACCGTCGCCAGTGGCACCGATGTCACGCTCGACGTGTCCAAGGGTCCGAAGGCGGTCCCGAACGTCGTCGGCATGACCGCCGACAAGGCCGAGCAGGCGATCCGGGCCCAGGGCTTCAACCCGCAGGAGACCGACGACGACACGTCGACTAAGCCTGCCGGGACGGTCACCAAGCAGATCCCAGCGAACGGCACCACGCAGAAGCAGGGCTCCGACGTCGTCATCTGGGTCTCGACGTACACGCCCCCGCCGTCGCCCAGCACCACCCCGCCGGCGACCAGCGCCGCCGCGTGCCCGACGCCGACGACGCTGCCCGACGGCACGCAGACCTGCCCGCCGGAGCCGGGCGGCCTGCTCCCCTGAGGACGCGCCGCCTCTCCTCCGGCTAGGACCCGGAGGAGAGCGGCTTGGCGTAGCTCAGATCGAGAAGCCCCTTGTACGCCGGGGCCCGCACCGTGTTCTCGAGGCGCAGGTTCCAGCCGATCCCGATCGTGGGATCGGCCGCCTGCTCCTGATAGGTCTGCAGGTAGCTGCTGCCGGAGATCGCGTCCAGCAGCGCGGTCTGATCGCCGACGGCCTTGATGACGTAGGGCTCCGGATACGGGACGCCCTGCAGGGTCACCGTGCTGCCCGAGCACTTGATGCCGGTGGTGGTGATGATGCGCTGGCCCTGGATCGTGACGGCCTGTGCGCCGCCTTGCCACAGCGCGTTGACGACCGCCTGGATGTCCTGCTGGTGCACCACCATCAGGTTGGGGTCGTGGGTGGTCGTGTCGATCAGCTCGGTCGGTGCGTCGGAGAGCGTGACGCTGATGCCCTGTCCGGTGACCGCGGTCAGTCCGGCCGGCCCCTTGAGTCGGTCGGCGCGCGCCTGTGCCTTCTTCACGTCGGCGTCCGGCACGGCCTTGGTCAGGTCGCCCACCTGTTTCTGCAGGTCCGAGACCCGCTCTTCGAGCTTCTGATAGGAGTCACGCTCGCTGCCGGCCACTGTCGCCAGGTCCGCGTAGCGGCCCGGGCGCAGATCGGTGCCGTCGCTGTTGACGGCACTGACCACGAAGAGTCCCCCACAGAGCAGGACGACGACCGGCGTGCCGACGCGCCACGCGGTCCAGCGGCGCTTGGCGACGGGCCGCTCCTCGGGGCTTGCGTGGGTTCGGGACGTCACGCCGACTAGGCTACGCGGCAGCGTCCACCCGGGCGCAGTCGAAGAGAAGCGTCGAACAGGAGCACCACCCGTGGCCAAGCTCAAGCTGGGGAACGACCCGCTCACCCCGGAGCGCCCGCCGGTCCTCACCGCCCGCTTCCTGGTGGCGCTGGTCGCCATCGCGCTCGGCATCGCGTGGATCCTCTACTACTACTTCGGCGCACGCGAGGGTCTCTCCGGCCAGCACCACGGGATCGGCTTCATCCGCCACCTCAAGGGCTGGAACTACCTGATCGGCTTCCTGGTCTTCTTCTTCGGCCTGATGATCTCCGCGCACCCGGCGACCCCGCTGGGTCGGGGCCGCGGTGTCGTGGTCGGCATGCTGGGCTGCTTCATCCTCGGCCTGGCCTGGATCTGCGTCTACTACATCTGGTCCAACAACCTGAACGCGATCTGGGTCTTCAACGACCTCGGCCAGAAGAACCTGCTGGTCGGCATCGGCTTCATGGCGGTCGGGTTCGCGTTCGCGACCCGCTGGGAGTGATCGTTCCCCTGAGTACGGCGAAGCGCCGGCGTCCTGCGGAGGACGCCGGCGCTTCTGTTTGTCGGGGGACTTTGTTCACAGCCGGGGATAACCCTGTGGAAGAACTACATGCCTGTAGTTCGGAGAGTTACATGCCTGTAGTTCTCCACAGATGACTCCACATCCTGTGGGAATCCATCCGCTCCCGCGTCAGTGCAACTGCAGCGTGCGCAGCATGACGGCGACCACGATCAGGACCCCGATCAAGGCCAGCCCGGTCCACTGCAGGCCCCGGCGCCGTACTCCCGGCGTGTAGGCCAGGACTCCGCCGATCGCGAGCCCCGCGACGAAGCCACCGACGTGGGCCTGCCACGAGATCGCGGAGTTGCTGAAGGTGAGCGCGAAGTTGAGCACTGCCACGATCACCAGCTGCTGGATCTGCAGGCCACGCCGGAGGAACAGCACGATCAAGGCACCCAGCAGGCCGAAGATCGCCCCCGAGGCGCCCAGCGTCGGCGTGTACGCCGAGGCCGCCCAGTACACCAGCGCAGAGCCGGCGAGGCCGCACAGCAGGTAGGTGATCAGGTAGCGCACCCGACCCAGGCCCGCCTCGACCAGCGGCCCGATCATCCACAGCGAGAACATGTTCAGCGCCACGTGCAGGAACTGCTGGTGCGTGAAGACACTGGTCAGGAGCTCCCAGTAGCCACCGTCGGCGACGCCGCGCGAGAGCGTGCCCCCGTTGGCCGCACAGGTGGAGAGCGGGATGCCCTCCATCGGCGCGTAGCCGCCTTGGATGCTGCAGATGCTGCGCGCGTGCAGCATCAGGTCGTACAGCACCGTCCCGGAGGCGACCTGCACCAGCAGGAACACCACGACGTTGATCCCGATCAGGGTCCAGGTGACCGGCGAGCCGCTCATCCGGAAGGTGGAGCGGAGCGTTGCCTGTGGTGCGCGCTGGCTACGCCGACCCTGGGCGACGCACTCGGGGCACTGGAAGCCGACCGACGCCGGGGTCATGCAGTCCGGGCAGATCGGCCGCTCGCAGCGCTGGCAGCGGATATGGGACTCGCGCCCGGGGTGCCGGTAGCAGACCGGCACCCCGGGCGCGGAGGCCTCAGGAGTGGAGTCAGCCAACGATCTCGACGGACTCGATGACGACCGGCTCGACCGGGCGGTCCATGGCGCCGGTGGCGACGGAGCCGATCGTGTCGACGACCTTCTTCGACGCGTCGTCGACGACCTCGCCGAAGATGGTGTGCTTGAAGTTCAGCCAGGTGGTCGGCGCGAGCGTGATGAAGAACTGCGAGCCGTTGGTGCCCGGGCCGGCGTTGGCCATCGCGAGCAGGTACGGCTTCTCGAAGGTGAGCTCGGGGTGCGGCTCGTCCTTGAAGGTGTAGCCGGGGCCGCCGGTGCCGGTGCCGTTCGGGTCGCCGCCCTGGATCATGAAGCCGTCGATGACGCGGTGGAAGACGAGGCCGTCGTAGAACGGCTCACCGGCGCCCTTGGCGGTGTTCTCCTTCTCGCCCTTGGCCAGGCCGACGAAGTTCGCCACCGTCTCCGGAGCGTGGTTGGGGAACAGGGTGATCGTGATGTCGCCCTTGTTCGTGTGAAGGATGGCCTGCTGGTCCGCCATGGGACTCCCTTTCAGGTCGTACGTCGCCGCTAGTCGTTGTGGCTGGTCGACCCGATCCTCCCACGCACCGGGCAATCAGGCGGCGACGACCTCGGGGTGCTCTCGGATGAACCGCTTGGCGACGAAGTGCTCGACGAAGAACATCAGCACCGGGATCAGTCCCGCGAAGAACATCATCACGAAGTACTGGATCGACCAGCCGGCCCGCCGGCTCAGCAGGAAGGACACGATCAGGTAGGCGATGTAGAACCAGCCGTGCAGGATCCAGATCAGGCCGAGCGGGTTGCCGATCTTGTAGGCGGCCGAGTCCTCGGAGACGTTGTAGAGCGTCCAGCTCTCCAACTTCCCGGTCAGCAGGACCGACAGCACGCCGAGGAGCAGCAGGACACCGACGGTGAGGGCCAGGATGCGATAGGCCTTGAAGAGCTTCGTCACGAGCCTGAGGGTACGGCGTCTTCCTGAGGCTCGTTCTCAGCGGCCTCCACCGGCTTCGGAGACGTGGCGTCACGCACATAGCGCCACCAGACATAGATGGCCAGGAGCGTGAAGACCCACCACTCCAGGGCATAGAGCAGGTTGCGCAGGCCGGTGGTGAAGCTGGCCTGCGGCTGCGCGTTGACCTGGGCCGCCTTCAGGCCGGCGGTGCCGTCGTTGATCGGCGCGTCGGCGGCCGGCCAGCCGCTGTCGCGGTCGGCCACCACGGCGTACCCGCTGTAGAGGTCCTGCTTCACATGGCTCATCGCGTCGGAGATGTTGAGCTCCGGCAGGACGTCGTCCTGGGTGTTGTTGTCGGTCAGGCCGCCGTCCTCGGGAGGCTGCACCCAACCGACCAGCCGGGCCGCACCCGTCGGAGCAGCGGGCGCGTCCTTCGGGTGAGCGACCCAGCCGCGAACGACGTACATCGCGGGCGCTTCGGCACTGGCGCCGATCGCGAGCGGTGTCGCGACCCAGTAGCCACCCTGGTGACCGCTGACATAGACGGTGCCGGACGGCACCCAGGTTCCCTGGAGGACGGTCGGGCGACCGGTCTCCTGGCCGGGGAACGGGTCGTTGTTGCCCATCACTTTGCTCAGCGCGACCGGCGTGGCGTGCGCGAGCGCGTCGCTCTTGTCCGACTTGTGTCCCTGCGAGACGGTCCACTGCCACCAGCCGGCGGCGACGGTGACGATCACGACCAGGAGCGCGAGCGCGTGCACCCCCCAGAGGCGGGAGCTCCACCAGCGGGGGGTCGGGTCGTGCGGCACCCGTTCAGGGTACGTCGCAACCCTCGTCCGAGCTCAGTCGGCGCAGACCGCGAAGGGCAGCTTGCTACGCAAGGCCTGCTGCGCCGCCTCCACGGGATCGGTCATCGTGAAGCCGATCCGCCCGGTGCTCGGATCGGAGGCGCCGTGGGTGAACACCCGCTTGAAGGCGGGCATCTTGTCGCCGAGCCGCATCCGGAGGAAGAGGTCGTCCCGGTCCACGCCGAGGTAGGCGGTGGCGAGGGTCTCACCGAAGCTCACCGCATAGCCGTCCAGCGGCTGGAGTCGCTGGCCCTGGGTGTCACCGGGTAGGCAGCCCCGCGCGACGTACGTCGACTCCTCCTCCGGACCGACCAGACCGGCGATGCCGGAGAGCTGGCTCCACCGCTCCTCCGACGGTGGCAGCGTGGTGCTGGTGACGAGGTGGTCGGCCGCGTCCACGGTCGCGCCGGCCAGCGGTCCGATGCCGGCCTTGACCGCCTTCTGCACCGCACTCATCTCGGTGACCTGGCTGAAGCCGAGGATCCAGCCGTCGCTCTTCGCACCGCTGCCGGAGTAGCGGGCCTCCCACGACACGTCGTCGGGGGTGAAGCCCTGCAGCTGTCCGGCGTAGGGCCGCAGCATGTCCGTGCTCAGCAGCGGGGAGTGCTTGACCGCCTGGCTCCAGAAGCCGGGGTCGCCGGGCTCGACGCCGTACTGCGCGCGGACCTGGTCGAAGTCGGTGACGCTCAGCGTGGTGGCGTCCTTGGGGACGAGCGCCAGCACGGCCTGGGCGGGCGGCAGCGACGGGTCGAACGCAGGGGTCGGGCTGCTGCTCACCGACGGCGTGGGCTCGGGCGCCGCGTCGTGATGGCCACCGCACCCGGTCACCGTCGACGCGGTCAGCGCCAGTACGGCGATGAGCCCCACGCCCCACCGCTTGGTCATGAGGGTCACCCTATCCGCGACGCCGGCTCGCGGGGGCCGCACCGACAGCCCTGTTCGACAGGCGGCGAGCGGAAGCAGGGTCTCAGTGCAGAGTCTCAGTGCGCGAAGTGCTGCGCCGAGGAGCCGACGCTGCCGTGCTCCTGCAGCTTCCGGGTCACCGCGGCGAGATCCTCGGCGAACCGGCGGGTGAGGTCCGAGCTGAAGCCGTGCCGCAGCACGATCCGCAACACCGCGACCTGCTCGGCGTCCGCCGGCATCGTGTACGCCGGCACCTGCCAGCCGTAGGAGCGCAGCTCGTGGGAGACGTCGAAGACGGTGAACGGGCTGTCCTGCGCCAGCTCCAGCGCAAGCACCGGCAGGGCGGAGCCATCGCTGATCACCGTGTACGCCGGCAGCTCGGCGCGGATGTATCCCGAGAGCCAGACCGCGTCCCTGCGCAGCTCGGTCATGATCCGGGTGTAGCCGGCGGTGCCGAGGCGGAGGAAGTTGTAGTACTGCCCCACGATCTGGTTGCCCGGCCGAGAGAAGTTGAGCGTGAAGGTCGGCATGTCACCGCCGAGGTAGTTGACGTGGAAGATCAGCTCCTCCGGCAGGTCCTCCCGCTCCCGCCAGACCGCGAAGCCGATGCCCGGATAGGTCAGCCCGTACTTGTGGCCCGACACGTTGATCGACTTCACCCGCGGGATCCTGAAGTCCCACACCAGGTCAGGATCGAGGAACGGCGCGACGAATCCGCCGGACGCGGCATCCACGTGCAGCGGTACGTCGGGCCCGCCGCCGGCCGCGAGCTCGTCCAGGACCTTCGCCACGCCGGCGACGTCCTCGTACTCGCCGGTGAAGGTGGTGCCGAGGATCGCGACCACACCGATGGTGTTCTCGTCGACCGCCTCGCGCACCTGCTCGGGCGTGATGACGTAGCGGCCGGGCTCGACCGGGAGATAGCGCGCCTCCACGTCGAAGTAGCGACAGAACTTCTCCCACACGACCTGCACGTTGCTGCCCAGCACGAGCACCGGCCGGTCGGTGGGCTTGCCGGCCGCCCGACGGGCAGCGCGCCAGCGCCACTTCAGCGCGAGGCCGGAGAGCATCACCGCCTCCGAGGAGCCGATGGTGCTGACGCCCGTCGCCGTACTGGGATCGTCGGGGTCGATCCCCGGAGCATGGAAGAGGTTGGCCACCATGCAGCTGAGGCGGGTGTCGATCCGCGACGTCGCGGGGTACTCGTCGTGGTCGATGGAGTTCTTGTCGAATGCCTCGGCCATCAGCCGCTCGGCCTCCGGCTCCATCCAGGTGGTCACGAAGGTCGCCAGGTTCATCCGCGCGTTGCCATCGAGCATCAGCTCGTCATGCACAGCCATGTAGGCGTCGCGCGCCTCCAGGCCATCGGCTGGCAGCGCGGTCGCCGCGATGCGGTCCAGGTCGGTGCGGGGGTTGAGGCTGGGCACGTGCGCATCTCCTGCTCGAGCGGCTTCGCGGACGCGACCACAGTAGCCACCCGGGCCCTGTCTCACGCGGAGCTCGAGGGCGTGCCCGCCCGGCGGCGTCCCCGCTCCCACGGCAGCGTGAGGACGACCGCCCACACCGCCAGCAGGATCGCCATCGCGGCCAGGACGTACCAGGGCCATGGGCCGAGCAGGTCGAGCGGCGTACTCGTGTCGGGCTTGTCGACGAGATAGCCGTAGTTGGTGTCCATGACGAGGTTGAAGGTGTACGTCGCCACGGCCCACACCAGCACCGCGACGACGGTCGTGCGGTAGAGCCGCCACGTCGGCCGGATCCCGAGGCCCCAGACGAGATAGACCGCGGCCCACACCACGAAGATGTGCCGGATCCAGAAGCCGAACCAGCGGGGATCCGGAAACGGCTGGGTGAGGGATGGCGTCACCAGCGTCGTCAGCGTGAGTGTGAGACCCACGTAGTAGCTGAAGGCCGAGGTCCGCGGTCCGCCGGTCCACAGCGCGAAGAAGGCCGTGTAGTCAGCCAGGTCCGAGAGCTGCAACGGCCAGGAGCTCCGCATGCTCCTGACACCGGGCGTGAGCCAGTAGACCTGGATGCCCACGATCGCCACGAGGCTCACCGCCGCGAAGGTGCGGCGTGCCACCAGCTCCTGGCGAGTACCACGGTGCCTGCGGCCCCACCACACCACCGCGACGATGCCGACCGCGGTGACCACCAGCAGCGCGTAGTGCTGGCCCGACCAGGCGTGGAAGCGATCCGCCGCGAGTGGGGAGCTCACCCATCAAGCGTACGGACGCGGGCGGCTGATCTGCGCCCGCAGCCGAGCCATCCGGGCGTCGAGGTCGCTCGCGGTGACAGCGGCGAGCCGAAGCTCGTCGAGCAGACCGGGCGGCACCTCGCCGTCGTACTTGTAATAGATCTTGTGCTCCACGCTCGCCCAGAAATCCATCGCGATCGTGCGGATCTGCAGCTCGACCTCGACGTGCTCGGTGTGGTCCGACAGGAAGACCGGCACCTCGACGATCAGGTGGAGGCTGCGGTAGCCGTTCGGCTTCGGATGAGCGATGTAGTCCTCGATCTCGACCACCGTGACGTCCGACTGGCTGGTCAGCATGTCGGCGATCCAGTAGACGTCCGACTCGAAAGCGCAAGTGAGACGGATGCCTGCGATGTCATGGATCTGGGCCTGGATCTGATCGATCGCAGGCGGACAGCCGATCTTGGCGGCCTTCGCCAGAAGGCTCTCCGGTGACTTCAGCCGGGTCCGGACATGCTCGATCGGGTTGTGGTCGTGGGTCTCCTCGAACTCCTCGCGCAGGATCGAGATCTTCGTGGTCAGCTCATCGATCGCGAACTTGTAGCGGAGCCGGAAACGGGTGAACTCCCGTCGCAGGTCCCTCACCCGGTTGACGGCCGTCGCGTCGTGCGGGTCTCCGAGGAAGTCCGGCGACTCCAGCGGGTTCACCGGCAGCTGAAGCACTGCCGGCTCCGGCCTGGACTGTTGATCGACCACGATGCACCTCCGGAGTTGCTGCCTTCCAGAATGCCTGATGCATCCCAGCCGGATCACCCTCCGCGTCAGGAGGCTAACGGCCCCGTGCTGCGACCGGCCAGGTCTCCAGGCCCCGGCCGTCGTCGGCGTAGAGGACGTCGCTGAGGTTGACGGTGTTGCAGACGTGGTTGGGGACGACGTCCACGACCGACCCGAGCGGATAGGACCGTGCGGTCTCGACGACAGCATGATGTTCCGAGAGCTGGACGATCCGGGCGTCGGGATCCTCCAGCAGCCGACCGAACCCGCTCGCATAGGCCGCCCGGTCCGCGCCGAGCGCCTTGCTGCCGGAGTCGAGGACGACGCGGCCGCCGGCGTGGCTGATCACCGTCGCCCGGCAGGTGAGTGCGATCCGCTCGGGCGTCATCCGGCCGAGCTCCCACTGCTGCGCGTCGCCGAAGACGTAGACGCCCGGCCGCAGCTCCGTGGTGACGCCCGGCGAGCCGAGCGTCGTCTCCAGGGAGGGCGTGGAGCCTCCGCTGAGCACGACCGGCTCGATCCCCGCGCCGCGCAGCTGCGTCGCGGCCTCGGCGAGTGCGTGCGACTCGTCGGCTGCTGCCGATGCGGTCGTCGTGGGCGAGTAGCTGTGGCCCGGGAAGGTGAAGGCCCCGACGACCTCGAGACCGGCCTCCGCAGCCGCTACGGCGAGCTCGGTGACGTCCGTGGGCGCCACACCGGTGCGGTGCTGGCCGCTGTCGATCTCGATCAGAACGCTGCAGGCTGCGCCCGCGAGGCTGGAGGCGAGGTGACGTGCGCCGTCAGCGGAGTCGACCGCGCACCGGAGCGCGACGCGATCGGCGAGGGACCTCAGCCGGGCCGCTTGATCCGCGTCGGGCCAGATCGGCAGGGCCAGGAAGAGATCGGTGACGCCGGCATCTGCGAAGACCTCAGCCTCACCGATGGTCGCCACGGTGAGCCCGCAGGCGCCCGCCTCCAACTGGCGACGGGCTATCTCGGGTGACTTGTGGGTCTTGGCATGCGGCCGCAGATCGAGGCCCGCCGTACGTGCGGCGTCCGCGACGCGGGCGAGATTGGCGTCCAGACGGGCGACGTCGAGACGCAGGTACGGCGTGGAAGGCAGCACCCGACGATCGTAGGAGACGCTCCGTCGGCCACCCGATGAGGAAGCCGAGGGCGAGCGGAGGACGAAAGAAACCGCAGGCTCGCCTGCGGGTTTCTCTGGGTGATTCAGATGGTGGAGCGTATCGGACTCGAACCGACAACCCCCTGCTTGCAAAGCATCAAAATCCACCCCGCAAATCTCTGTTTCCGCAGGTCAGAGGCGGTCTGGTGTGGACAGACTTTCCCCCACGGTGCCATTCTTTCCCCCATGGGGCCCCGCGGGTGGCCACGCTGCTTCCGGTCAGCTCGTGTGCCCTGCTCGCCTCGAGCCACAGCTGGCCGGCGACGATTCCGTCGATGTCCGGATGCCGATCACGAAGCTCGACCGCGATCCTCGTCGCTCCCGGCACCAACAACCATGCCAAGGCGGTCACAGCATCCTGCTTCGTGGCAGTGCGCGCAGCCAGACGCACGAGTACGTCGTCCTTCGTCGGCCGCGGCGCGCTCCGCGTCCATTCCGGCAACTCATCTAGGTCGGCAACAACGCCCAGCGCGGAATCCTCAACGCACCACCGCCGCCACGATGTACGCGCGCCCAGCATCAAGGGCGCATCGAGGTCCTCGACGCCGAGACGCTTGGCAAGGTCCATCGCACGATCTCCGAGTCACGCGTAGGAGTCCGCCCAGCCGACCCCAGCCACGACCACGACAGGGCAGCCGACGACACGAGCGGACCATCCACGGTGAGCCGCTGGCGCGCGTCTGTCAACGCCCGACTTTCTCAACTTCCAGCCAGTCCGACACAGTCGGCGCCAGTCGTCGACAACCGTGGACAGCCGTCACCGAATTGAAGACGTGTTCGTCTCACAGTGTGGTCTTGGCCTAGACCCCCATTGGAGACTTCGCAGCTGTAGAGGACCGGACGCAACTTCAAACGACGCAGCGCGAAGTATCCTCGGCCCGTGCCAAAGGTCCCCGAGCCAGAGACGGTTCGCGGATTTGAGCTCCGGATCGTCAAGAACGCTGACCGGGCCGATGACGTGTTAGATGGCGCTATTGCTGCGATCGGCGCCGCGATCTTCGTGATCAGCGATGGCTGGTTTGGTTGGGGACCGGACATTACCCGCGCTCGTTGGCTCGTCGAGGTTCACGGGAGAGGTCCGGACGACTTCCGCATCGTCGGGACCTCGTTGACTCTGCGTGGTGCCCGGCGCAGGAGCCGTAAGGTGCGGGACATCCTCGTAGCCGGGGACCGAGCCGCGATTGATGCCTTGCCAGACCTCGACTACTGATTGGGATCCATCGCCCTTTTGCGCATGCCGGGACGATGTGCAGGGTCGAGCGGCGTGGGCATAACCGGTTCTTCTCCGGAGACTCGACTTGAAGTCGCCGAACAACCAGTCTCGTGGCGAAGGTTAAGGAAAGCTGGCGCCATGACGCTTGAGCCGATCGCGCCTGGCCTGCACGAGTCCCTGGTAACGACCGATCTTCAGAACCGGCTGGCGCTGGTAGCCGGACTGGACGTCGCGACGGCGCAGATCGACCCGGCCGATCTCCCTCACGTCCTCGCCCAGCACGTCTACGCCTCCGCACACCGAGCATTCAGCGGACGCTCCGCCGAGGACGCGGTGGCGCTCGCCAACCAGCTGATCGACGCGCTGCAAGACGCCGGCACCGAGGTCACTGCTCCGGCGACCCAGCTGCTCCGGATCGCACCGGCGCCTGGCCCCGGCGTCGTCACCTATCCCGACGTCCGACCGCGCACCCCGCTGGCCGCGGCGGCCCTGATGACGAACGCGAAGTCCGAACCGAGCCTCGGGCCTGAGCTGCGCACCGAGATCGACACCGCCGACCACGTCGACCTGCTCTGCGCGTTCGTCCGCTGGGCCGGGCTGCGCCTGCTCGACCCCGAGCTGCGACGGCTGCGTGAGCGCGGCGGCCGGCTCCGGGTCATCACCACGACGTACACCGGCTCTACTGAGCGCCGAGCCCTTGACCACCTCGTGCGCGAGTACGACGCTGAGATTCGCGTGCAGTACGACGCCCAGCGGACGCGCCTGCATGCCAAGGCCTGGATGTTCCACCGCAACACCGGCTTCGCCACCGCCTACGTCGGGTCCTCGAACCTCACCCACACGGCCATGCTCGAAGGCGTCGAGTGGAATGTTCGGCTCTCCCGGATCGCGACGCCGGCGCTGCTTGAGAAGTTCAACGCCACCTTCGACACCTACTGGAACGACGCCGCCTTCGAGACCTATCGGCCCCGCATCGATGCCGACCGGCTTGACCTGGCGTTGGCCGAAGCGGGCGGCCGCACCAGCAGCGGCCGTGTCACGCTCTCCCTATCAGGGCTCGCGGTCACGCCGTACCCCTACCAACAGGAGATGCTCGACGAGATCGATGCCGAACGCAGCGTCCACGATCGCCATCGCAACCTCGTCGTGGCCGCGACCGGGACCGGCAAGACCGTCGTCGCCGCCCTCGACTACCGGCGCCTCGCCACCGATCCGTCGCGGCGGCCCTCGCTGCTCTTCATCGCGCACCGCAAGGAGATCCTCGAACAGTCACTGCGGACCTATCGCGAGGTGCTGGCTGACGCGAACTTCGGCGAGCTCTACGTCTCCGGGTCGTTCCCGAAGGACTGGAAGCAGGTCTTCGCCAGCGTCCAGTCACTCAGCGCCTACGGCGTCGCGAACCTGCCGAACGACGCCTTCGACATCGTCGTCATCGACGAGTTCCACCACGCCGCCGCCAAGACGTACCGCGCCCTGCTCGACCACCTCGCTCCCAAGGAACTCCTCGGCCTCACGGCGACACCCGAGCGGGCCGACGGCATCAACGTCCGCGACGCCTTCTTCGACGGCCGCATCGCCACGGAGCTCCGCCTCTGGGACGCACTCGGGGCCGAGCTCCTCTGCCCGTTCCACTACTTCGGCGTTGCGGACAACACCGATCTGAGCCGGCTCAGCTGGAAGCAGGGCACGTACGACGACACCGAGCTCTCCAACCTCTTCACCGGAAACGACGCCCGCACGCGAATCATCCTGAAGCAGCTACACGAGAAGGTCCTCGACACGGCCTCGATGCGCGCGCTGGGCTTCTGCGTCACGATCGAGCATGCGCAGTACATGACGGCCGCGTTCAACGAGGCCGGCATCTCCGCCCGCGCCGTCACCGGAGACTCGACGCCCGATCAGCGCGCCGCTGCGCTGGTCGCCCTTCGGGACGGCACCGTCAACATCCTGTTCACCGTCGACCTCTTCAACGAAGGCCTCGACATCCCAAGCGTCGACACCATCCTGTTCCTGCGGCCGACCGAGAGCGCCACCGTCTTCCTGCAACAGCTCGGCCGAGGCCTACGACGTACAGCGGAGAAGGCCGTGCTCACCGTGCTGGACTTCGTCGGCCACCAGCACAAGCGGTTCCGCTGGGACCTGAAGCTCACCGCCCTGACCGGCCTGTCCCGCAGCCGACTCGGCACCGCGGTCCACCAGGAGTTCCCATTCCTGCCCAGCGGCTGCCAGATTGTGATGGACAAGGAGACCCAGGCGGCGGTCCTGGCCAATCTCAAGACGCAGATCGGAAGCCGGTGGGGCGACCTGCTCGCCGAGCTGCGCGCCATCGGAAACGTCGAGCTGCGCGAGTACCTCGAAGAGTCCGGCGCCGCGCTCCCGGACCTGCTGAAGTCCGGACGATCCTGGACCCGCCTCCGCCGCGAGGCGGGCTTCGAGACCCGACCGGTCGGCGAACGCGAGGACGAGCTCGTGAAGCGCGGCCGCTCGCTGATCCACGTCGACGACCGTCCACGCGCGTCGGCCTACCGATCGGTCCTTAGTTCCGCAGCCGACCCGGCACTCTGGTCGCCCGCCGAGCGTCGCCTCGCCGAGATGCTCTTCTTCTCGCTCTGGCCCAACGGCGGCGGATTCACCAGCGTCGAGGAAGGCATCCGCTCGCTGCACTCCAACGAGGCTGCGACTGATGAGCTGTCCACCATCGTTGACCTCGGCTTCGAGAATGCACGACGTACGACGATCGAACTCTCCGGCGACCTTGCCGGTGTCCCACTCCAGGTACATGGCCGCTACCGGCGCGAAGAAGTCCTCGCCGCCCTCGGCGACGCCAGCCTCGCCAAGCCGCCGATCAACTTCCGCGAAGGCGTCCTCTGGGTACCCGAGATCAACACCGACGCCTTCTTCATCCAGCTGAAGAAGTCCGAAGCAGCCTTCTCACCCACGACGATGTACCAGGACTACCCGATCAGCCCGACCCTGTTCCACTGGGAGTCCCAGAGCCGCACCACCGTCGCCTCACCCACCGGCCAGCGCTACCTCAACGGCACCAGCAACATCCTGCTCTTCGTCCGCGAGACCGCGGTCGATGAGTACGGCACGGGAGCGCCGTACCTGTTCCTCGGACCGGCTACCTACGTCAAGCACGAAGGCGAGCGGCCAATCGCCATCACGTGGAAGCTGGAGACGCCCATGCCGATCGACTTCTTCACCGCAGCCAAGGTCGTCGCGAGCTGATGGGCGTGGCATGAGCAGATTCAGTCCTTACCCACGCCGCGCCTACGGTGCTCTCTTTCGAGGCTGGGCACGTCGCAACCTCAAGGCGCTGGCTATCGTCGGTGTCGGCGTCATCGTGCTCCTCGCCGTCGAGACTGCACTGATGGTCGTCGTCGTTCCGGCGAGCGGCTTCAGATGGTGGCTTCTCGGCGCTCTCCAAGTAGCGATCGTCGCCGTCGCGCTCCATCTCGTCAACGCTGCATTTCTCGCTCACGAACGCGAAGGCATCTGGCAGTTGCGCGGCGCATGGGGCGAAGAAGCCACCCGCGACGAGCTGCGACGCGCTAAGAAGAAGCGGACTATCTGGGGCTGGGTCGACAGCATCAACCTTCAGGCCGGCGACCTCGATCATCTCGTCGTGACCCGCAATGGAGGGCTCATTGCCGCCGACTCCAAATGGCGCAGCGACGGCAAGGACACTAACGCGATGGCGCAGTCAGCCGCCCGGGCGAGGCTTCGTGCCGAAGGCGTGGCTCGCAGCCTGCTGAAGTCCGAGCGCGGGTCTCACCGCGCGAGGGGGCACGCTGTCGTGGTCCGACCACTCGTCGTCATTTGGGGCCCGGCGCAGCACCAGGTCCCCGACGGCTGCGAGATCAACGGCATCCCGTTCGTCGGCGGTCGACGACTCCAGGCATGGCTTGAGGGTCTCGACGGCACGGAGGTAGGCGAGGGAGCTGCGAAAGAGATCATCAGCGAGTTGAAGAAGTTCCGAGCGCGTACGAGCGACGCCGCGGTCAAACGGCGCAGGTAACGCTTCCCCCGCCAGTCCCCCGCCGGGTCGCATTCGGGGCGGTCGAGCCGGCCGGGAAATGAAAGAAACCCCAGGCTGACCTGGGGTTTCTCTGGTGGAGCGTATCGGACTCGAACCGACAACCCCCTGCTTGCAAAGC
>Ga0164242_10000208_pt1 | contig 73439 bp, 71 predicted proteins | sample OricomgcompostMG_FD_108783 | JGI IMG/M metagenome (GOLD analysis project Ga0164242, IMG submission 108783) | Miracle-Growth compost microbial communities from Emeryville, California, USA - Original compost - Miracle growth compost (MG) ... | reverse complement strand
GTCGTCGATCCAGCCGACATCAGGCCTCCTCAGGAGATGGCCGAACGTTACTTCGACGTCGTAGTAATCGTCAACGAACTCTGGTTGAATCCGATCCCATGCAGGACTGGGACGCCTCGTACGACTTCGTCGCCGTGGGCTCGGGCGGCGGCGGCATGGTGGGCGCTCTCGCCGCCGTCGACGCCGGAGCGACCGCGCTGGTCGTCGAGAAGCAGCCACTCGTCGGGGGCTCGACGGCGATGTCGGGTGGCATGGCGTGGGTTCCCAACAACTCGGTCATGAAGCGAGCCGGCGTGTCCGACTCCTACGAGGACGCGATGGCGTACTTCGAGGCGGTCGTCGGGGACGTCGGTCCGGCGTCGTCGTACGAACGGCGGCAGGCCTTCTGTACGGCGGGGCCTCAGATGATCGACTTCCTCGAGCGCGAGGGTGTGAAGTTCGTCTACTGCCCGGGTTACAGCGACTACTACTCCGATGCCTTGGGCGGCAGCGACATCGGGCGCGGCGTCGAGCCGGTGCCGTGGGACGGCCACCAGCTCGGTGACTGGTCGGGCAGGGTGCAGATCGGCATGGCCAAGCACCTCGGCCTGGCGGTGATGACGAACGAGGCGCGCCACCTCTCCCACTACAACCGCAGCGTCAAGGCGTTCACGACCTCCGCTCGCGTCGCCGCCCGGACGATGAAGGCCAAGGCGCTGCGGCAGGATCTGCTGACCAACGGCGCGTCGTTCATCGGGCAGGTGCTCAAGATCGCGCTCGCCAAGGGCGTGCAGGTCTGGACCGATGCGCCACTCGACGACCTGATCGTGGCGAACGGCCGGGTCGTCGGCGTGCGCGTCACGCGCAACGGCAAGCCGGTTCACGTGCAGGCACGCAAAGGCGTGCTGCTCTCGACCGGCGGCTTCGCGCAGAACCGGGAGATGCGCGCCGAGTTCAAAGGCGACAAGACACAGGCCCCGAAGTGGTCGATGGCCAATGCGGGCGACACCGGTGAGGCGATCCGCACCGCGATGAAGCTCGGCGCGAAGACCGACTTCATGGACGAGGCGTGGTGGCTGCCGTCCCCGCGGTCCGGCAAGTTCGGCCAGAACACCCTCGACCAGGCCCGCCAACGACCCCGCACCATCTACGTAGACGCCGCCGGGAAGCGCTTCGTCAACGAGTCGAACTCCTACATGGAGGTCGGCAGAGCGATGTTCGAGCGGGACAAGACCAGCAAGGCCGTGCCGTGCTGGCTGATCTTCGACGACCGCTACCGGAAGCGCTATGCGCACGTGCGGTCCTCCCCCGGCCGGTTCCCCAAGGAGTCGTTCGAGAGCGGCAAGATCAAGAAGGCAGCGACGCTGCGTGAGCTCGCCGAGCTGTGCGGCATCGATCCCGCCGGGCTGATCGAGACAGTCGAGCAGTTCAACTCCTACGCCGTCGATGGCTTGGATCCGCAGTTCGGTCGCGGGGTGTCGGCGTACAACAAGGCGCTCGGCGATCCGCATCGCAAGGTGAAGAATCCGTGCGTCGAGCCGATCGACGAGGCGCCGTTCTACGCGTGCGATGTGGTGCCGGGCGACGTCGGCACCTGCGGCGGCATGCTCACCGACGAGCACGCCCGAGTGATCGGCAACGGCGACAAGCCGATCCCCGGGCTCTACGCGACCGGAAACGCGACCGCGACGGTGATGGGCCGGCACTACCTCGGCCCGGGCGGCAGCATCGCGAACAGCATGATCTTCGGCTACGTGGCCGCCCGCCACGCCGCAGCCCAGGACTGAGGACACCGTGACCGATTTCTCGACCGTCAACTTCTTCAAGGACGCCGCGATCCAGGCGGACCCCTATCCGTACTTCGACTGGGTGCGCGAGCAGGGACCGGTCTGGCAGGAGCCGAACTACGGCGCCTACATGGTCACCGGGCACGCCGAAGCCAAGGAGATCTATCGAGACCCCGCGACGTTCCCGGAGCACGAGGCTGCGTCGGGGACGTACTCCTCGTGCAACACCGTCAGCGGGCCTTTCGTGAAGTTCTCTCAGGCAGTCGAAGGTGACGACATCACTGACGTGATCGTGGCGTGCCGCAACGAGCTGCCATTCAGCGACCAGATCCCCAGCTTCGACCCGCCGTACCACACCTCGCAGCGCCACCTGTTGATGCGCCTGATCACGCCGGGGCGGTTGCGGGCCAACGAAGAGTTCATGTGGACCTACGCCGGCACGCTGCTCGACGGCTTCGTCGGCGGTGGTTCGAGTGAGCTGATCTCCTCGTTCGCCGAGCCCTTCACGCTCACAGTGATCGCCGACCTCGAGGGCGTCCCGGAGTCCGACCACGCCGCGTTCCGCGAGCACCTCTCGACGGTGTCGGACGGTCTTCAGCACAAGCCGCTCGAGTTCCTCTACGAGCGCTTCGCGGAGTACATCGAGGACCGTCGTCGCGAGCCGCGCGGCGATGTCCTCACCGGGCTCGCGACCGCGACCTTCCCGGACGGGTCGACGCCGGACGTCAAGGACGCGGCCCTGATCGCCGCGAACCTCTTCGTGGGCGGTCAGGAGACGACAGTACGAATGATCGGCTTCGCGCTACGAATGCTCGGTGAGCGGCAAGACCTGCAAAAGCTCGTGCGTGACGATCACGAGCTGGTCCCGAACTTCATCGAGGAGACCCTCCGCCTCGAGAGCCCGCTGCGCAGCCAGTTCCGAATGACGCGCGTCCGCACCACGCTCGGCGGCCTCGACATCCCCGCCGGCGCCACCGTCATGTTGCTTCCCGGTGCCTGCAACCGCGATCCGCGGACGTTCGCGAACCCACACGAGTTCGACATCAACCGGACCAACGCGCGGCAGCACATCGCCTTCGGTCACGGCATCCACACCTGTGCGGGTGCACCGCTGGCCCGGACCGAAGGCCGCGTCACCCTCGAACGGTTCCTCAAGCGCACCGAGAACATCGCGATCGACGACGCGAAGCACGGTCCTGCCGACGAACGCAGCTACGACTACCTGCCGACGTTCTTCCTACGCGGCCTGCAGAAGCTCCACCTGCGGTTCAGCTAGCGAGAGTTCAGCTAGCCAATCACTCCCGAGCCTTCATGGCCTGAGACAGGATCAGCTTGGTCTGGGCCATCGAGTTGCCCGCCGTCGTCCCGCCGTCGATCGGCAGCACGATGCCAGTGATCTGAGCTGCGCGATCGCTGGACAGGAACACCACAGCATTCGCGACGTCCTCGGGAAGCGCCTCACGGCGCAACGGCTGCATGTACTTCAGCACCGGTCCCATGTCGTAGGTCGTGATGGCGGTGCGGATGTGGGCGGGCGTGAGGCAGTTCACCCTGATGTTGTACGGCGCGAGGTCGATCGCCATGCACTTGGTCGCATGCGCGGTCGCGGCCTTCGAGGAGCGGTAGGCGATCATCCCGGGGCCTGCGTTAATCGCCGCGATCGACGCGTTGTTGATGATCACGCCGCCACCGTGGTCTTTCATGTGGCGCGCGGCCTGCTGCGATCCGGCTACCACCCCGAAGAGGTTGACGTTCATGATCCGCGCGAAGTCAGCGAAGTCGTCATCAAGCAGGCGGGTCATCGCGCTGCCGATGCCGGCGTTGTTGAACATGATGTGCAGCCCGCCGAAGTGGCTCACCGCGAACTCGACGACCGCCTGCATCTGCGCGAGGTCGCTGACGTCGGTCGGGTGAAAGGCGGCAACGTCCCCGAGGTGAGCGGCCAGCTGCTCCCCCGCTTCAGCGTCGACGTCTGCAATGACGACCTTCGCGCCTTCGGCTACAAGCGCCTCCACGGATGCCCGTCCGATTCCGCCGGCGCCACCGGTGACGATCGCAACCTTGCCGACCAGCTCCTGTGTGTTCACCGGAGCGACCCTAGAGGTCTCCGGTTCGCCGGACCCGGCTGACCTCGATTGCCAGGGCGCGCTTCGCCTCAGTGACACGGGCCGCTGCTCGCGCGCGCGGCGCGGAGAGCAGCACCTCGGGGAACACCGTCGGCAGCGCCGACTCGTCGATCACGATCAACCGCGCCCGCAGGTCCTCACCGAGGATCTCCGCCCGCAGCACGATGTCCCAGACCCCAGGCCCGATTTGCGTGCCGCCGACGCGCGTCAGGTCGATCGTCGAGGTGCCGGTGAGAGTCAAGGTCGCCGTTTCCGGATGGCGCCGGAAGTGGCGTCCATGTGGCCGCTGCGCGAGAGCAACCGAGTACGTGGTCGGCAGATGCCACTGGACCGATGTGCGACGGCTGGCGATCAGGACCTCCAGGTCGACCGCGACCAACCGGGCGGCAGGCTCGGGCCCGTCAGCATCTGCCGCCGGCAGCGTCTCCTCGTCGAGGCACCAGTCGTCGTGGGCCGCTGCGCGCGTGAAAGCGACCGGAACCCCGTCGCGATCGAGGACGAGACGGTAGTCGACGGTCCAGATATTGCCAGTCGCGCGGAGCTCGACCAGCTCAGCGCGCAACGAGAGTGCCGCCGCCCGGGCGTCGATGCGGCGTACGGCGTCGGGATCGTCGTTTCGCAACGCCTTCGCGGTAGCGCGCGGGAAGGCGCCGAGCCGATCGATCACCGCACCTGGCACCGATTCGGTCAGCGCGTCACGAAGCACCTGATGCTTGAGCTCCTCGCCGTCAGCAGTGGCGGGTCGCATCCGGCGCGGACCCGCCTTCTTGAGCAGCTCGTGCAGGACCGGGCGGTGCAGCATGGCGTCTCGAAGTGACTCGTCATCGGCCGTGTGGTGACGGATCAGCTCGATCACCTCGCGATTGCTCGCGACGTAGACCTCGAGGTCAAGAGCTGATCGGGAGAAGTTGCCCTCGCCCGGATGGTTGTGGTGGTAGCAGACGTGATCGGCATACACCGAGATCGTCTGCGCATGCAGGTAGGCGTGAGTGACGAAGTGGTGATCCTCGAGCCGCAGCCGACCCTCGGGCGCAGTGATGTCGTGCGCGAGCAGGAACGCCCGGCGAAACAGCTTGTGGGGCGTCAGGCTGATCATCGCCTCGGGAGCAGGAATGCTCGCCCGGCTCTCGCGAAAGATCCGTGGGATCACCGCGCGACGGCCGTGCGCGACAACCTTCCCGATGACGACGTCGGAGTCGTGCTGCCGTGCCCATCCCACCAGCCGCTCCAGAGCCTCGGGGTCGAACCAGTCGTCATGGTCGGCGAAGAACACGTAGTCGCCGCGAGCGTTGGCGAGCCCGACGTTACGGGGTCGGCCCGGTGAGCCGGAGGCGGGCTCGTGGAAGGCCCGGGCGTTGCGGGTGTTCGCCACGATCTGGTCGATCATGAGCGGCGTCCGGCCGTCGTTGGAACCGTCGTCGACGTAGATGATCTCGATCCGATCAGCCCCGAGTGTCTGGGCCCGCAACGACTCGATCCCAGGGCCCAGCGCCTCGACGCGGTTGAAGACGGGGATGACGACTGTGCAGTCGATCGTCGTCGTCACGCGATCCACCGGCGTGCCATGGACGAATGGTTCCACGGTGAGGGCACCTCTTTAGGAGAATGCGGCGGTGAGGCGCACAACGACCAGTGCCGGCCTTGCGACTGTTGGCGTACTCGTCGCCTGGTGTCTGCTCGCGGTGGGCGATTCCAGGCACGAAGGCTTCTACACCCCGCTCAGCCTCGCGCTCGTCGCAGGCGGACTCGTCCTGCTCCTCGCAGTGGTCGTCTCCGGAAGGGCGCTCACCACGCCAACCGGGCCGGCCCTCATCCTCCCCGTCGCAACCTGCTACCTGGCGTCGGTCATCCACCCGGCCAAGGCCTACATGTTCATCTCGGACGGCGGCGAGAGTGCGGTCAAGGTCCTGGTGATCATCGGGACAGCGGTCGCGTTCGCGACCTTGGTGATCAGGCACCTACGCAACGTCTGGGGCCTCGCATCGATCTGCGCGATCGCGCTCGCCACCGCGATCGTCGTGATCCGCACCGCGCCCTCGCCCGGCATCGATGTGTGGTTGCTGCTTCAGCAGTCGAGCTCGGGGTTGCTCCACGGCGCGAACATGTACCACCAGCACTGGCTCGGGACACCCGCCGGCGAGCTCACCGACGTCTATCCCTACCTGCCCGGGACCACCTTGCTGTTGGCGCCGTTCAAATGGCTGCTCGGCGACGTCCGGTACGGAACCGCCGTGGCCTCCCTTCTCGCCGCGTATCTCGTGTGGCGACTCGCACCGAGAGCACCTGCGGCGCTGGCCGGCCTCATCGTCCTGATGCCGCACTGGGCCTTCCTCGTCGACCAGTCGTGGACCGAGCCGCTGCTCGTCGCTGAGCTCGCCGCCTGCATCCTGGCGCTGCGCGCCGGCCGGACCGGCTGGGCCACCGCAGCGCTCGCCGCCGCCCTCGTGACGAAGCAGTTCGTCGCCCCACTCCTCCCACTGTTCGCGATCTGGCGCGCGTTCGGCGTACGGCGCGCCGCCATCGCGGCAGCCGCCGCGTTCGGCGTGGCGCTGCCTTGGCTGATCGCCGACCCAGGGGCGATGTGGCACGACGCGGTCACCACCGAGCTCAACGAGACCGTCCTGCCCTTCGGGTTGGACTTGCCCAGCTTTCTCGCCCGTCACGGCATCCACGCTGGTTTCGCGCTTACGGTAGGCGTAGTGGGAATCGCGTACGCCGTGGCGGTCCTCCGGCTGCCGCGCACGCCGTCGGGCCTGGCACTCGGCTGCGCGCTGATCATGTGGAGTGTCGACTTCGCGAACAAGGCGACCTTCTTCAACCACTACACGTTCCCGCTGGGCCTGCTGATCGTGGCGGTCGCGGCAGCAGAGCCGATGCCCGCTGGCGGCTCCGGGGCACTTCAGGGCGAGCCGAGATCGGTCGAGGCCTAACGCGTGGAGACGCCGGGCGTGCAGCCGCCGACTGTCGTCCTCGGCGCGGGGCCAGCCGGCCTGACGGCCGCGTACCTGCTGAGCAAGGCGGGTTCCCCGGTCACCGTGTTCGAGGCGGACTCCGTGGTCGGCGGCATCAGCCGGACGGTGGAGCGCGACGGCTGGCGCTTCGACATCGGCGGCCACCGCTTCTTCACCAAGGTCCCGGAGGTCGAGAAGCTCTGGAACGAGATCCTTCCCGACGAGGACTTCCTGCTGCGGCCTCGACTGAGCCGCATCTACTACCAGGGCAAGCTGTTCGACTACCCGCTCAAGGCGTCCAACGCGCTGCGAAACCTCGGTGTCCTCGAGGCCATCCGATGCGTGCTGTCCTACGTGTGGGCGCGCCTGCGCCCGCCGAAGGACCAATCGACGCTCGAGGGCTGGGTGGCTGCGCGGTTCGGCTGGCGGCTGTACGGGATCTTCTTCAAGACCTACAACGAGAAGGTCTGGGGCGTGCCCGCGAACCAGATCGAAGCCGACTGGGCAGCGCAGCGGATCAAGAACCTTTCGCTCGCGAATGCCGTCCTACACGCGATCATCCCCAAGCGTGGACAGACCGACATCACCACGCTGATCGATGAGTTCCGGTACCCGAAGTACGGCCCCGGAATGATGTGGGAGCGCGCGCGCGACCTCTCGGTCGAGGCCGGTGCTCGCATCGAGATGTCCACCCGGGTCGACACCATCAAGTGGGACGCCACCGGTGCGACATCGGTGGTGGCGCACCGCGGCGCCTATCAGGTCACCACGCCGGCCGCTGCGGTCATCAGCTCGATCCCGCTTCCGGAGCTGGCACGTGCCCTCGACCCGCCGCCTCCGGACCACGTCGTCGCGGCGACGCGGCGGCTTCGCCACCGCGACTTCCTCACGGTCGCGCTGGTGGTTCCGCTGTCCGCAAGCTTCCCGGACAACTGGATCTACATTCACTCCCCTGACGTGAAGGTCGGGCGCGTGCAGAACTTCGGCTCGTGGTCGCCGTACCTCGTCAAGGAGGGGCGGACCTGCCTCGGTCTGGAGTACTTCGTCAACGAGGGTGACGAGGTGTGGGCAATGGACGACGACGACCTGGCCGAGCTCGCCGCGCGCGAGCTCGCCGAGCTGGGCCTGGTGGAGGTCGGTCAGGTCGAGGCGGCGTACGTCGTGCGGATGCCGAAGGCATACCCGGTGTACGACGAGGGCTACGCGAACGCCGTCGAGGTCATCCGGCAATGGATGGCCGACAACATCCCGAATCTCTCTCCGGTCGGCCGCAACGGCATGCACAAATACAACAACCAGGACCATTCGATGATGACGGCGATGCTCGTCGTCGAGAACCTGCTGCTCGGCACGGAGCACGACATCTGGGCGGTCAATGTGGAGGAGGACTACCACGAGTCCAGGTCGACGAACTCGGTGCCGCGACCACGTAGCAGCACGGGTCGTGACGCACCGGTGCTGCCCCGCCCGTCGGGCTCCCTGTAAGGCAGGCATATAGCCCGGACTGACTATCTCGCTGTCCGCTTTGGCCTACTTCGGATAGTTCGAAACTCGCGCCATGTTCAGGCCCAATGACCCATGGCCGGACAGCGCCATAAGGCCGACAGTTATGACGTGGACACCGAAGAGCGAAACCTGGACGCGATGGCAATGCTCGAGACCTTGGTCTCCGAGGCGCTGGGCGAAGAGGGATCCGTCAGTGAGGTCATTCGTCCGTCGGCGATCATCCCCGAGGACGCAGCGCGATCCATTCTCGTCGAGCTCTCGGTCCGGGATCTCCGCATGGGCGGGGTCTGGCTGGCCGATCCCACCACCTGGCAGCGATTCGACGATCCGACCGAGCGCAACTTGATCGGCTCGATCCAGGTTGCCTACGGCACCCCGACGAAGTACGAGATCACCATCTACCGCTGCACGGTGACCCGGTTCGGCACGGAGCGGGGCTGGACCGTGGGGCTGCTCTGCGACGACGCACTCCAGTACGGCGAGCTGACCCTTGCCAACTGTCCGCGAGCATCGCTTGCCGCGCCGCCGAAGCCTTTCCGCTTCGGGCACCAGACCGTCTGACCTCAGCGTCCTACGAGCCGAACTTCACCCGGCCGCGTCCGAGACGGTTCCCGCCCGCTCACCCGCGCTGGTGAGCCGTCACACGCCCACGATGGTGGATCTCAGCGTCGCCGCCTGGAAAGTACAGGCCCTCGTGGCCGCTGTCGGACCAACGAACCAGGTACGGCGGAGCGCCGTCAGGCCCATGAACCTCGAGGATCTCCGCGTCGCGCGGAGGAGTGCCCACGGTTGCCGACTTGACGATGATGCGATCGCCCGGCGAAGCCTTCATCACAACTCCCGGTGAACCTCGAAAGAACTACCTTCCTTCCAAGTCTTCGCCCGATGAGGCTGGGGGCACAGATCCGAAGGTCATCGTCTCTCCGACGAACGGCTCTAGCCACCACGAAGCAGTTGACGCGGTCGCGACTTGCTAACGGCTGATGAAGCCGTCAAAGCAGCACACGGCCACCTACCAACCGACCTCATCGATCTCCCCGGGCCAACGTCCGCTTGATCACGCCTGCATCGCGGCCGAGCAGCATCAACCCGAACACGAGCGGGACTGTGAGCGCGGCCAGATCGGCGGCACTGTGGTGCAAGACCGCCATGACCAGGACCAGCAGCAAAGCTGCGGCGACGGCAACTGCGGCGACCACTCGATGCAGCGCAAGTGACCCGACGTGAGGCCACGGCATCACGTCGTCCCCCGTCGCCCCCGGTCGCCGGCGCGCCGAGATCACGCCCACCCGGTTGATGCCGAGGGCCGCGAGCTCGGCGAGCGTCGCGTAGACAGCAACGAAGCCGGCGGCGCCGTCCACCGACGATCAGCTACCCGGCGCGAGAGACCCTGCGGCCGTCGCCTCGTCGGGCTCATGGAACTCCACCTCTGTGAAGAGCACGAGGTCGTCCTCCGTGAGCGCATCATCGTGCTTGCCCCTGTGAATGACCCCTTGGAGGCCCATCCACACCAGTGGAAGCACGCCGCCGATGATGAACAGCACGTCACCCGGCAGCCGGATCCACTCGATCGTCGAGTTCGTGGGATCGCCGATGAACTTCAACGTACGGGCGTCGAAGTAGCCCACGTCGACCGAGTGGTACAGCTGCAGGATGCCGAGCGGGAGCAGCGTGGCGAAGACCATCCACGCCAGCCCGATGTTCAGCGACCAGAAGCTGGTCTTCGCCAGGCGCTCACTCCACTTGTCAGCCGGGATCAGGTAACGCAGGGCGAACATCGAGAACCCGACGGCGAGCATCCCGTAGACGCCCATCATCGATGCATGCGCGTGGTTGGCCGTGAGCGCGGTGCCGATCTCGTAGTAGGACACGACAGGCAGGTTGATCAGGAAGCCGAAGACGCCGGCACCTAGGAAGTTCCAGAAGCCGACCGCGACCAGGAACATGACCGCCCAACGGTGCGGGAACGGCGTCTCGCTTTTCGATTCCTGACGTGCGCCGAGCCGAATGAAGCTCCAAGCCTCGATGCTGAGGAAGGTGAGTGGGATGACCTCCATCGCCGAGAAGAAGGCCCCCAGCGCCATCACCGCGGCGGGAGAGCCGTTGAAGTACCAGTGGTGCGCTGTGCCGATGACACCGCCGATGCTGTAGAGGATGACGTCGAGGTAGATGACCCGGAGCGCGACCTTCTCCCGGACGACGCCAAGCAGCACGAAGATGTACGCGACCATCACCGTGGTGAAGAGCTCGAGGAAGTCCTCGACCCACAGGTGCACGACCATGAATCGCCAGAAGTCGGTGATCACATACGTGTCGCTGTGCTGTGTCAGCAGACCCACCGCGTAGACCGCGGGCAGCGCGAGTGCCGCGAAGAAGAACAGCCACGGCATGTTCGCCCGTGACTCGGTCGCAAGCCGCCGCCGTAAGCCGCGCCACAGCATGACGACCCAGAAGACCATGCCGATCGTCAGGAGAACCTGCCAGAACCGGCCGAGGTCGAGGTACTCGAAGCCCTGCATGCCGAACCACGACCAGGCACGGCCGAACGCGCCGCGGATGCCGGCGTACTCCCCCAGCAATGAGCCGACCACGACGATCACCAGAGCGCCGAGCAGGCCGTACGCCAGCACATGCTGCTTCTTCGGATCGGGGCGGCGCGTGATCATCGGGACCAGGAAGATGCCCGCGGCCAGGAAGCTCGTCGAGACCCACAGCAGCGCGAGCTGGACGTGCCAGGTGCGGGCGATGTTGTAGGGCAGCACCTTCTCCAGCGGGATCCCGAAGAAGCTGCCGAGATCCGCCCGGTAGTGCTCGGCGGCGGCGCCGACCAGCGTCTGCACCAGGAAGAGCCCGGCCATCGCCAGGAAGAAGTACGCCGTCGCCCGCTGGCTGGCCGTGAGCCTGACCGTCTGCGGGTCGCGGAAGCTCAGCTCCTCCTGGTCGCGACCGTGCCAGCCGAGCAGATCCCACCTGCCGAACACCGCGAACAGCGCCCCGGTCCCAGCAAGCAGCGCGATCAGGCTCAGAACGCTCCACACCACGGTGTCAGCGGTTGGCCCGTTACCGACGAGCGGCTCCGGCGGCCAGTTGTTGGTGTAGCTGTACTTCTTGCCCGGCCGGTCCGCGGCCGACGACCAGGCACTCCACGCGAAATAGCTCGTGAGGTGCTCGATGTCCGTCCGATCGGTGATCGCATGGGGTCGTAGCCCCGTGTTGGACGGCTTCGCAAACTGTGCGGCGTAGTAGTCGACCATCTCGTTGAAGGCAGCGCCCTGCGCATCGGACAGCGTCAACGTCTTCGTGCCGTCGTCGTACCGGTTCGTCTTGAAGTCCGCTTCGGTCTTGTTCTGCGCGGCGTCAGAGCTAGGTCCGCCGTACTGCGCCAGCACAAGCGCAGCCGACCGATGGAGGTAGTCGGCGGTGTAGTCCGGTCCGAGGTATGCGCCATGACCGAAGATCGAGCCGTACTCCATGAGCCCGTTCTTCAGAAAGACGTCCTGGCCGGCACGAACGTCGGCCCCGGTGAACAGCTGCTGGCCGGAGGCCGTCACCACGTTGACAGGAACCGGCGGCGCCGCCTGGTAGGTCAGGAATCCCATCAGAACGAGGCCGAAGAAGCCGGCGAGGGCGACCAGCGTCGCCACTTGCGCCCATGCCTTCGAGATCAGCAACGAACGGCGGCCCGGCGGCGTCGGATCAGCATTCCTGCCCCTTGTCACGGTTGACGTCACACGACTCTCCTCGACGGACGCTGGCTGCCATAGGCCTACCGCGAGACGCTGCCGGATTCAAGATCGGCACGCGTCGAGGACGTGCACAGGCGCTGGCTGCCGGAGCGGTTCGCGAAGATCTGAGCCTGCTGGCCGCGTCAGAACAATGGCTTCGGTTGGATCGCTGTCAGACCCTGGCCACGAGCTGATGAAGCGGGTGAGCAGGCTGGCTCGTGATGATCGTCCCCGCCGTGCCTTCCGCAAGCGCAAAAGCGTCTTCGAGCGCGCCGATAGCGGCGAACCTGCCACCACCGTCCACGAAGTCACAGGCGGCTTCGATCTTCGGCGCCATCGAGCCGGCCGGAAAGGCGAGCTCACGAAGCTGAGCACTGGTCGCACTGCGAATGGGGCGGGCAGCGGGAGTGCCGTACTCAAGCTCTACCGCGCCGACGTCGGTGAGCATCAGGAGAGCGTCCGCATCAAGCTGATGGGCGAGCAGGGCCGATGCGCGGTCCTTGTCGACCACGGCCTCAACCCCGCGCCGCCCGTTGACGGTGTCGACCACTGGCACGCCTCCGCCTCCCGCGCAGATCACGACGGTCCCGATTCCCAGCAGCGCCCGAATCGACGTGAGCTCGACGATGCCCACCGGCCGAGGTGACGGAACGACGCGCCGCCAGTAGGGACCGTCGGGCTTGACGGTCCAGCCGCGCTCCGCTGCGAGCCGGTGCGCGGTCGTCGCGTCATACACCTGACCAATGAACTTCTGCGGGTCGAGGAAGGCTGGGTCGTCGACCTGCACCAACGTTTGCGTCAACAACGTCGCCACCCGGCGCCCGCGCAACGCGTTTGCCAGCTCGCGTTGGAGCCAGTAGCCGACCATCCCTTCGGTCTCAGCGCCAAGAACGTCCAGGGGATACGGGCGGGTCAGCGCCGGATCGCTATCACTCTCAACGGCAAGGATCCCCACCTGAGGCCCGTTCCCATGAGTGACGACAAGCTCGTGCGTTCTCGCGAGCGCAGCAATCGAAGCGACGGCGGTCCGGACATTCGCCTGCTGGGTCTCTGCATCAGGCGACTGACCGCGCTGCAACAGAGCGTTACCGCCAAGAGCTACGACGAGGCGCACGGGCTACACCCCCAGGGTCGCGACCAAGACAGCCTTGATCGTGTGCATGCGGTTCTCCGCCTGCACGAAGACGATGGACGCCGGTGACTCGAAGACCTCTTCGGTCACCTCAAGCCCATCGAGGCCGTGATCCTGGAAGACCTGTTCGCCAACGGTTGTCTGCCGATTGTGAAGAGCCGGCAGGCAGTGCATGAATCTCACCTGCGGATTCCCGGTCATCTTGAGAAGATCGGAGTTCACCTGGTACGGATGCAACATCGCGATGCGCTCGGTCCAGATGTCCTTCGGCTCTCCCATCGAGACCCAGACATCCGTGTGGACGTAGTCCACACCCTCAACCGCCGCGATCTGGTCCTCCGTGATCGTGATTCGGGCACCGGAGGCTGAGGCGAGCTCGCTGGCACGGTGGACGACCGTATCGGTAGGCCACAGCTCCTGTGGCGCAGCGATACGGACGTCCATACCGAGCAGAGCACCCATGGTCAGGAGCGAGTTGCCCATGTTGAAACGAGCGTCGCCGAGATAGCAGTAGCTGATCTCGTCGAGCGGCTTGGCGCTGTGCTCCGCCATCGTGAACACGTCGCACAAGGACTGCGTCGGGTGGTATTCGTTCGTCAGTCCGTTCCAGACCGGCACACCAGCGTTCGCTGCCAAGACCTCAACGGTCTGTTGGGCGAATCCGCGGTACTCGATTCCGTCGTACATCCGCCCGAGCACCCGGGCCGTGTCCTCCATCGACTCCTTGTGGCCAAGCTGGGAGCCGTCCGGACCGAGGTACGTCGTATGCGCGCCCTGGTCTTTCGCGGCGACCTCAAACGCGCAGCGGGTGCGGGTCGACGTCTTCTCGAAGATCAACGCGATCTGCCGGCCGCGAAGCATCGGTTGCTCGGTGCCCGAGTACTTGGCTCGCTTCAGGTCACGGGCGAGATCGAGCAGGTGCCGGATCTCTCTCGCGTTGAAGTCGGCTTCCTTGAGGAAGCTGCGGTCGCGGAGGTTGTAGCTCACGCCGATGCCCCCTCGGTCGTCGCGGCGGACGACACCGGCTCACGAACGATCGGGCAGGACATGCATCGTGGCCCGCCGCGGCCGCGCCCTAGCTCGTTGCCGGTGATTGTGATGACCTCGACCCCAGCGCGTCGCAGCTTGGTGTTGGTGTCGACGTTGCGCTCGTATGCGACGACCACGCCCGGCGCTATGGCCAGGACGTTGTTGCCGTCATCCCACTGCTCGCGCTCCTGCTCGACCCGGTCGCCGCCGGTTGTCAGGACCTTCAGCCCGTCAACTCCGAGCACGTCGGCCAGCGCTGGGAAGAGCGACTCAACCACATCGACCGCGGTGCCGCCGTCGTCATCTGGGGTGAGTCTCCACACTCTCGACTCGTCGGCAACACCCGGGTAGGCAACGAACGTGCCCGTGTCGACCATTGTCATGACGGTGTCGAGGTGCATGTACGCCCGTCGTCTCGGCAGCTCAACGGCGAGGACCTCGCGCGCCGCGCCCGCCGCGAAGAGTCGTCTAGCGACGATCTCCACGGTCTGCGCCGCCGTACGCTCGCCCATCCCGATCACCACTGCGCCATTGCCTACAACGAGGACGTCTCCCCCCTCGATGCTGGCGGGCTGGTGATCGACGTCATCTGCGCCGTACCAGAAGGCGAAGTCGGAGTTCGCGAAGTCGGGATGGAAGCGGTAGATCGCCTCGACATGGACGGTCTCGCGAATCCGGGCCGCCTTCGCCATCGGATTCACCGACACCCCGCCGTAGATCCAGCACGAGGTGTCACGCGTGAACATGTGGTTGGGCAGCGGGGGCAGCACGAAATCGTCTCGGTCGAGGGTCGCGATCCGGAGGCTGGGGCCTGCGTACTGCAGCTCGCCGACAGTCAGGCCGCCGATCAGATGCGACGTCAGCATCACCGAATCCATCGCCGCGAGTGCTTCGCGCAACGGGTCGACCAGCGCCGGACCGAGCCGCGGCTCGGTCACGACGCGGTCGAGCACCCACTCACGTGCGGCTGACATCTTCAGCGTCTCTGCCAATAGATCGCCGAGAAGCACGACGTCGATTCCGCGCTCTCGCAAGGTGTCGGCGAAGGCATCGTGCTCCTGCCTTGCCTTCTTCACCCACAGCACATCGTCGAAGAGAAGCTCGTCGACGTTGGAGGGGGTGAGCCGCCGCAGCTCGAGGTCGGGCCGGTGAAGCATGACGCGGCGGAGGTGTCCGACCTCAGAGCCGACGTGCGGGGCGGTCATCCTGGCGATGGCCATGGCGATCTCCTTGGTGTCGTCGAAGCTGATTGCGACCGCATCAGGACCGGGTCGGCTGGGCGGGCAGCACGACGACCGCGTCCGCTGAGCCGTCGCGGATGTCCACTGGCTCAGGCGCAGTGCCCTCGCGCTCCTTGCGGGCCTTGAGGAAGCCGTAGACCGGGATCCCGACCAGGATCAGAATCACTGCCTGGTAGACCGCCTGGTAGCCACTCGCCGCGGTGATCCAAAGCGAGAACAGCACCGCCGCGCTGGCGATCGCTACATCACGAGCGAGCGCCCAGCCGTGCACCTGCCGCCGCCGCGAGACGAGGTAGGCCAACTGCGCGCAGGCGGAGAAGAAGTACGGGATTGCGACGGTGACAACTGACAAGTAGACGAGGTAGGTGAAGACCTTCAGGCCAGTCGCGCCGGTGTAGCTGTATCCCATGAGCAGAGAAGCGAGCGTGGTCGACACCACAATGCCGAAGGTCAGAGCGCCCCGCTGATTGCGCCGCAGGAAGCTTCGCGGGAACAGATCATGGGCTGCCGCGGCGTACGGCATCTCGGCCGTCACCAGAGTCCAACCGTTGAGCGCTCCAATGCCCGAGATCACCGCCACGGCCGCAACGAGCTTGCCGACAATCCATGCCTGACCGAACATCGTCTGGAAGGCAGCGACGAAGGGCGCGCCGTCATTGACCAGCTTCGCGTGCGGCTCGAGTCCCATCACTGCAGCCGTCACGGCGAGATAGAGCAGAGCGCTCAATCCCGTGCCGATGACTGAAGCGCGACCGACGTTACGGCGAGGGTTCTCAACCCGGCCGGCGACGATCGCCGCGGTCTCCACACCGATGAAGGAGAACAGGGCGACGCCGGCTGCAATTGATATGCCGCTGTAGAGGCTGCCGCCGGTGGCGTTGAACGGGCCGAAGTTCGCCTGGTGGACGAAGAACCAGCCAACAACGCCGACGAGCATCAAAGGAATGAACTTCAACACCACGGTGACCACCTGGAAGACCGCCATGCGCTTTACGCCGAGAAGGTTGATGGCAGCAGGTATCCAGAGACCCGTCATCGCGATCCCAAAGTTTGTCCATCCGCTCGGGTTGGTGATTCCAAACAGGGATTCGACGTACAAGACCCAGGAGGCGACGATGGCGGCGTTGCCCGCCCATGCCGTGATCCAGTAGCACCAGGCGGTGAGGTACCCGGCGAAGTCGCCAAACTCGTGTCGGGCGTACGCGTACAGCCCTCCATCACTGTTCGGCACCCGCTTGGTGAGTTGGCCGAACAGGAGGCCGAGCAAGACCGCGCCAACGGCGATGGTCGCCAAAGTCAGGATCGAGCTGGTACCGGCACCTGCCATCACGGCCGGCATGGTGAACACCCCGGTTCCGATGATGCTGCCGATCACCAGCGCGGTAGCTGACGGCAGTCCCATGCGGTGCTCGGAGGTCGAGCTAACCGGTGCGGCGGCCTTCGCCGCGCTTCGTTCGAGGACGGTCATTGAGATCACCCATTCGGTGTGAGCGGCCCGAGCGGCCGGTTCGGTCCCACGGTGGCGGTTGGAGAGGCGTCTCGGGCAGAGCAGATCGCAACGATGGCTAGGGCCTTGCGGCTCTACTTCCGGTCGGTCGAGGCCGGAGAGTCGTATCTACGGAGAATGGGAAATAGCGCGCGAAGGCCGCAGCCGACCGCCGCCTTCAACAGTTCCGGCACCCACGCGATAGCACCCGCCAGGCCGGTCACGACCAGTACGAGGTCCGGACGCATTGGCGTCCGCCCGGCGACCAATGCGAGGTAGCGGCTTCCCGCATCGATGGCCTCCCCGCACGTTCGGTACCACCCGTCCGAGCCGGTCGCCGCGCGCAGCGGCTCGACAACCCCGAACCAGCGTCGGGATCGGCGAAGTGCCTCTCCCACCATCTCGAGATCCTGGGCAGCGGCTTCAGCCACGACCGGAGTCGAGGCGAGGTCGAGGACCACGATCGAGTCGATGGGCCCGGCTCCGTGTTCCAACTCCGCGCACAGGTGACGTACCGCAGACAGCGAACCGACCCCGTGGATCACGAGCGCGCAAGATGCTCCTCGGACCTCGTGGTCGAAGGTGACGGCCATCGTCGAACGATCGCGAATACCTGCCGTTCGGCGGAAGATCCGTTTCTCACATGGACCGAGGTCTTTTGGCCCGGGTGCTGGTCGCGCCACCGCCCTTCGGCCTTATCAATGGAGTCCAGTGGACCTACCGCACATGACCACTCGAGGCGGACCCTCGGGAGATGAATCGGCACGATGACTGGAGAACGCAGATGAACGCGACGCAGGTCATGTCGACGACCGTCATCACGGTGCGCCCGGAGACCACAATCCTGCAGGCTGCGAGGCACCTCGTACTACACAAGATCGCCGCCCTCCCCGTAGTGGATTCGCAACGGCATCTCGTCGGGATCGTCAGCGAGGCGGATCTGTTCCGCGCGAGGGCAGCCAGCGTCGGCGCCAGCCTCGGGCACAGCGCAACCTACGACGAGTCGGCACCGGTATACGTCAAAGAGATCATGTGGCACGACGTCATCTGGGTCCGACCCGATGATTCCCTCGACTTGTGCACCCAGCTGATGATCCGTCACAACGGCCGAAGCCTGCCCGTCCTGCGCGGCGGCGTACCCATCGGAATCGTCACCCGACGCGATGTTCTCGGTGCACTCTGCCGAATCGGCGGCGGACCAGGAGGCGACCAAGCGCTACGTGCCACCGCAGGGACGGGAGCGATCGACCTCCGGTCAAAGGAAAGGGTGGACGCGTCACGATGAACGCATCGGTCACGTCAGCAGATCTCAGGGCGGTCGATGTCATGAGCAGCCCGGTGGCGACGGCGCCAGAGAGCAGCAGTCTCTGGCACGCCGGCGATCTCATGATCGGGCTAGGAATTCATCATGTCGTCGTCGTCAAGGCCGATCACTGCATCGGTGTGCTCACCGACCGTGACGTCCTGGAGGCATGGCATCGAGGACCTGCGGCGATCCGTTCCACCCCCGTCGGTCGCCTCGTCGCGGCGTCGACGGCATGCGTGCTGCCTGAGGCCCCGCTCAGCCAGGTCGCGTCGGTCATGAACGTCAATCACGTTGATGCGGTCCCTGTTGTTGACGAGACGGGCAAGCTCCTCGGGTTGGTCACGGCCGGCGACATCGTGCATGCCGTGGCAACACACGGCCTTGCCGGCCCGGTCGAGTCCGCCAGACCCGACTGAGTCGCGGGAAGCACAGGCGGTCCAGTGACCGAGACAGCTCTACCGCTACGGGCTTCTCAGCTCACGAAACGGTTCGGGGACTTCACCGCAGTGGACGGTCTGGATCTCGTCCTCGCCGCCGGTACTGTGACCGGCTTCCTCGGTCCAAATGGCGCGGGCAAGTCCACCACGCTTCGCATGGCCGTCGGTCTCATCAGTCCGACCTCGGGTGAAGTCACCCTCTACGGACAGCCGGCTGCGCTGCCAAGCGCACGGAAGCAGCTCGGCTACCTGCCAGCGGATCCGGCATTCGTAGCTCGGCTCAGCGGCGTCGAGAACCTCGACATGTTGGCTGCGCTACATGGGCAGCACGGTGCAGTCGACCGGGACGAGGTCGCCTCAGTACTCGGCCTCACGAGATCGGAGATGATCCGGCCCGTGCGCTCGCTGTCGAGTGGAATGAAGCAGAAGCTGGGATTGGTCGCGGCACTGCAACATCGGCCCGATCTCATCATTCTCGACGAACCAGCGAACCGACTGGACCCACTCGTACATCGCTCGTTCTGCGAGCTGCTCCGATCACAAGCCGCCGACGGCAGGACCATCCTGCTGTCCTCTCACGTGCTCGGTGAGGTTGAAGACGTGTGCGATCGGATCGCCCTGATCAAAGCCGGGCGACTGATCCGAAGTAGCAGCGTCGAAGCTGTACGCGCAGAGGCTCAGCGCCGCGTCACGCTTCGATACGACAGGCCGCACCCGCCGCCCGCTGTGCTTGCGGACGCGCAGGTGACCGGGGACGTCGTGACGGGCCGAATCCCGGCGGCCCACCCCGAGGTCGTGCGGCAGCTGGTGGCAGATCCCTCGCTCCGCGATATCGAGATTGAACCCGCATCGCTCGAGGACGTCGTGCTTGAGATGTATGTGGAAGGAGCACACGATGCTGGCAATCGTCAGGGCTGAGCTACACGCTCGTGCCCGCTCAGTAGCCGCCCTCGCAGGCGGGACATTCGTTCTTCTGCTCGTGCTTGCCGGGACGTACTCGGCATATGGCGGCGAGAAGGCGCTAGGGAAGGCATTCGGATCCGGCCATACCCCGAAGTTGTTCTCCGCCTTCGCGGGCTCCAGCGATGCGAACATCTTTGCGCCGGCCAGCTATCTGTCGTTCGGCTTCACCCACCCGCTCTTCCTTGTGCTTGCGCTTGCCGGAGCCGTGACGGTTGGGGTCGGCGCGGTCGCGGGCGACGTTGAAAGCGGGCGGGCCGAGCTGATCTACAGCCTGCCGGTGCGCCGCACTCTCATCTTCGACGCCCGGGCGCTAGCCGGCGCGGTCGCGGTGATCACCGTTGTGTTCGCTGCTGTGGTCGGCGCTGAGATCGGCCGGCTGATCAGCAGCGATCTCTCCAACGTCTCGGTGTGGGTACCGGTGCGCGTCGCAATCCAGCTACTGCCGTTGCTCGCCCTGTTTGCAGCGGTCGCCTTCACATCGTCGGCCATCAGTCGCACCCGCGGCGAGGCGATGGGGCTGGCCGTCGCGGCCCCGGCCGCGGCGTATCTGGCCAATGTCGTGTCGCTGCTGTGGTCGAAGGCCTCGTTCGTCGGAACGTTGGACCCATTCCACTACTTCCAGGCGACAACGGCAGCTACAGCGGTCAATGCATGGGATGTGGGCGGCCTCGCCGCAGCATCAATCATCGTCTACCTGGCTGGCCGCAGCTGGATCGGTCGCCGCGACCTTGCATAGCTGCGCCCCCTCCAGCGTGGCTTGCGTTGTCGATCGCAGGAGAGCGGCAGCCTTGTCGAGGGACTCAGACGCATCACCGGTCGTCGAAACAACGGTCGCCGTCGGCCACGGAGCGAATCCGGCGCGCATGGCCCGCCGTTCCGCCATCCCGGCCTCCGAGAAGCCCGGGCGGCTGCCTCGTAGCCGTTCGGCGGCGGTCACGTCGTCGACCTCGCAAGCGATCTCGCTGAGGATCGCACCGGCCTCCTCGGCAATCGCTGCAGCCTGGCGCCGGTGCGCGGAGTCCCGCCAAGACGCGTCGAGGACCACGGAGTACCCCGATCCCAATGCGGTCCGGGCACGACTCAGCAGCTCGGCGTACACGGCAGCGACGGCCGATTCCGTATACCGCCCCGCGCCCCACGGCGATCGTTCATCGGACTCGCGACCTTCGTGCCGAATCGCGTCCGTTGACAGGTAGACGAGGTCGTGCCGGACGGCGAGCGCAGACGCAAGCGTCGACTTCCCCGAACCTGGCAGTCCCCCGATGCACGTCATCGTCGGCTGTGCAGCAACCAAGTGGGCTTCCGCGAGATCGAGGAGACGGTCTTCCTCCGCAACCGCTGCCCTGGTCCGCGGCCGGGGTGACATGAGAACGACCTTCAGCCGCACCAAGGCCCGTTGCGCGACATAGAAGTGCGCGAGCGACGACGGATAGTCGTCGCCCGTGTGATCTCGATAGACCGCCCACAGCTGGTCAGCGACGGCCGGCTCGTCGAGCCGCTCGAGGTCCATGGCCAAGAACGCGAAGTCCGCAACGACATCGCAGGCCCGCAGGTCGGCGTCGAACTCGAGGCAATCGACGATGCGCACCCCGCTCGAGGTGACGTAGACGTGATCGACTCTCAAGTCGCCGTGGCCGTCGCGGATCCTGCCATCCCGTACTCTGCGGTCAAAGAGCAGCCGACGACCGTTCATGTATCGGAGCCCGAGCTGGTAAGCCGCTCCGCGGCGCTGGTCTGGCGAGAACGCGGGATTGAGCCGCTCGAGCGCCGCCCACTCCTTTCGCCACTGCGCAATGACCCGACGCCACGAGCCAGGGCTGGTATCGCCCACAGCCGGTGGGGTCGCCGTGTGTAGTGCCGCCACCTTCAGCACCACCTCCTCGACTGCGCACCTCACCCGGTCCGGCTCCCGACCGAGGAGAACGGCCAGGCCGTCGCGATCGTCGAGTCGTCGCATGACGACGGCGGGCTCGACGCAGCAGTCACCGAGATCGATCTCGGCGACGCCCAGGTAGATGTCCGGGCTCAGCCTCCGATTGAGTCGAACCTCGTCAAGACACGCCCGGTGACGCGCTTCGATCGTCGAGAAGTCCAAGAAGTCATTACGAACCGGCTTCTTGACCTTGAGCACCTTGTCGCCCAGGAAGTACACCGCCGACACGTGGGTCTCCGTACAGCCGGCCCAGTTGGCGCCTGGCCTGGGGTTTCCATCAGCCACCATGAGGATGCTTCCCCGCGGGGCGATCACCGCACCACGAGGACGGGACACGAGGCGTGGTTCACGCAATGGTTGCTCACCGAGCCGAGAACGACGCGGCCGATCGCGCCGAAGCCGTGACTTCCCACTACGAGCAGCGCGGCGTCCTTGCTCTCCGCGACCAAGACGGGCCCCGCACCACCTTCCCGACAAACGGTCTCCACCCTCGTCTCGGGAATCGTGAGCTCTGCGCGCGCCTTCTCGAGCACTGAAAGTGCGTCGGCGCCGGGCGTCAGGCCCTCATAGCCAAACGCAGAACCGTAGTTCAGAGGCCAGACCCAGGTCGTGACGATTCGCAGCCGCGCACCAGTCGTGGTGGCGTAGCTGTCTGCCCACTTCAGGGCCGCCATGCTCTGCGCCGAGCCATCCACCCCAACGACCACCATGCTCGTCAGCTCAGGCATCGTGCTCACCTCCACGGTTCGATACCCCCAGATTGCACGCCTCGAAGCTCTGAACTACAGAGCCGTTCGTCACCTGAGGCAGGGAGAAGCGGCCCCTTTCGGCCTAGCGCGACGACGAGGTCAGGCGGTCATCACGACCTTCACCGCACCCGTGTCGCCGGCACGCGCAAACACGTCGTAAGCCTCGAGAATGTCGCCCAGGGCGAAGTGATGCGTGACGAATCGCGAGGCGTCGATCTGGCGTGACGAAAGCAGCCGGAGCAGCGTAGGTGTGGAGTACGTGTCGACCAGACCTGTCGTGATCGTCACGTCGCGGATCCATAGTGACTCGAGATGCAGCGTCGCAGGTTTGCCGTGTACCCCGATGTTTGCCACGCGCCCACCCGGTCGAACGAGTTGTGTACAGAGCTCGAAGCTGTCGGGCACGCCAACCGCTTCGATTGCAACGTCCGCGCCGAGCCCGCTGGTCAGCGCCTTCACCATCTCTACGGCATCGTCACGCCCATTGTTGACGGTGATGTCTGCGCCGAAGGTCTTGGCCATGTCAAGTCGAGCGTCGGCCAGGTCGATCACGACAACGTGGCTCGGTGAGAACATCCGTGCGCCGGTGACGGCCGAGAGCCCGATCGGCCCGGCGCCGACGATGGCGACGGTGTCGCCGGGGTTGATCCGTCCGTTGAGCACTCCCACCTCGTACCCGGTCGGCAGGATGTCGGCGAGCATGAGGATCTCCTCGTCCGTGGCACCCGCCGGCACGAGATATGTGGAGGTGTCGGCGAACGGCACTCGCGCGTACTCGGCCTGGGTGCCGTCGATCATGTAGCCGAGGATCCAGCCGCCGCCTCCCAGGCACTGGCCGAAGCGCCCTTCACGGCAGAACCGGCACCGGCCGCATGCGGTGATGCATGAGACAAGCACTCGGTCACCGGGTCGGATGGTGGTGACCGCATCGCCGACCTGGACGACGGTGCCAACCGCTTCGTGTCCGAGGATCCGGCCCGTAGCGACCTCGGGGGTGTCGCCCTTGAGGATGTGCAGGTCGGTGCCACAGATCGTGGTCGTATCGATCTTGACGATCGCATCCGTCGCCTCACAAATCGTGGGATCGGGAACGTCGTCCCAGGACTTCGAGCCGGGCCCGTGGTAAACCAGTGCCTTCATCGTGACTCCTCAGGTTGCTAGGTGCGCTCAGGTGAAGATGACGTGCCCGCCGGCCGCCTTCTCGTAGAACTCGCCGACGGTGATGATGTCTTGGACTTGCGGGATGAAGTCGTTCTTCTCGAGGCCGAACATGTCGACCGAGGCCTTACAGGCATAGAGCCCGGCGCCGGTATCGGCGATCATCTCGACGAACTCCGGAATGGAGGGGATGTCGAGCTTCTGCATCTTGCTGTTCATGTAGTGCGTCATCACTGTCGAGATCCCCGGCAGGCCACCGATCATCGTTGGCAGGTGCAGTCCGGGGTTGCCAACAGTGGCGAGCTTGATGTGCTCATGCCGCTCACGATGGATGGCGTCCAGGCCGAAGAACGTGAAGAACAGGTTCGCCTCGATGCCCTCCGCCCTGGCGCCGTTGGCCATGATCAAGCCGGGGTAGACGCCCTCGAGTGAGCCCTTCGAGATGATGATGGAGACCTTGGTGATGGGGTCGCTCATGGCGTTCTCCTCGATCGATTGTCTGAGTCAGATGCAGCCGCGTGGTTTCGGGATACCGGCGATCTTCGCTGCGGTCTTGGCTGGTCCGTGGGGGAAGAGCTCGTAGAGCTCCTTGATCGGGATGCCAGAGGTCTTGCCGAGTACCCGAACGGTCGGGCCGCTGCCGGTGTTCAGGTACTGCTCCCGCATGAATCGGACGACTGTCCAGTGACGGTCCGTCAGCTCGTCGATACCTGCCCGGCGCGCGAGCTCGGGCACCATGTGCTCGTTCCACTGAGTCGGATCGATGAAGAAGCCTTCGTTGTCAAGCTCGACGTTTGCGGCAGCGATGGTCACAGTCGACATGGTCAGTCCTCCTTCAGTCCGGCACCGGCGAGCCCCGGCTTGCCTCGTGTTGGCATCGCCGATCCGAGACCGGGCAGGTCACGCCCAGGGAGCAGAACGTGCCAGTAGAACCATTCGAAGCCGAGCTTGGCGAGATGGTTGAGCCGGGACTCGCGTAGCAGCGGCAGGCCGAGGGTGGATGGGAAGTGACCTGGCAGCGGCTCGGTGTCGTAGTTGAAGTCGATCAGCATGGCCTTGCCGAAGCCGGACTCGATGAAACAGTTCGTGTGTCCGTCGAACCGCCCGCTGAGCGGTAGGTCGTGAATGAGTCGATCGATGTTCTCGACCAACAGATCGCCCTCGTAGTGCGCCACCGAGCCGGCCTTGGAGGTTGGCAGCGCGGCTGCGTCGCCGACGGCGAACACGTTCGGCGCGGCCTTCGACTGCAGGGTCTGCTCGTCCACCGGAACGAAGTCGAGCTCGTCACCCAGGCCGGCAGATCGACCGACATACTCCGCTCCGCTGTGCAGCGGCACCACCACCGCGAGGTCGAAATCGACACTCCGGCCGTCGTATCCGACCAGGCGTCTCGCCTCGCCGTCGACCCGACCGGTGTTGAACTCGGTGACCAGATCAATTCCTTTTGCCCGCAGCAGCCCACCGAGGTGCGCGGAGGCGACTGGCTTGGTGAACGCGCCGTCGAGCGGTGTGACGTAGACGAGCTCGACGTGGTCACGCAGCCCGCGCTGATGGAAGTACCAGTCGGCCAGGAATGCGAACTCCAGCGGCGCCACCGGGCACTTGATCGGCAGGTCGACGACATTGACGACGACCCTGCCGCCACTGAAGTCACGCACTGCGCGCTGCAATCCCGCTGCACCCTCGGGCGTATAGAAGGTAAACACTCGGTCGTTCCAGCCAGGACCCGTCAGTCCTTCCGTCTCCTCAGGAACGAGCCGCGCCCCGCTCGCGATCACGAGGACGTCATAGTCGAGGTCCTCGTGATCGCTGAGAGTGACTCGGTTGGCCGCGAGGTCAACCGAGTCGACACCAGAAGGGACGAATCGGACGGCATCGTCCATCTGACGCCGACGCGAACGGGAGAGGTCCTCGGGGTTCGCCCTCCCGAACGGCACGAAGAGCAATCCGGGCTGATACACGTGACTGTCGTCCTGGTCGACGACCGTCACATCGACGGAGTCGCCGAGCCGGCGTACCAAACGGTTGGCGACGAGCGTGCCGGCTGTGCCGCCGCCGAGGATGACGATCCGGCTCCTCATGCCATCAGGCCAATCTCGGCGGCAGGTCCCGCGCCAGATGAAGACATGACCGTCACCGCACGATCACGACGGAACACGACGCGTGATGCACGCAGTAGTTGGTCACCGAGCCGAGCAACATGCCAGTGATGGGCCCATGGCCGTGACAACCGAGAACTAGTAGCTCGGCATCATCGCTCGCGGCGACCAACGCCGGACCGGCTGGGCCTTCCCGGCAGATCGATTCAATCCTCGCGTCTGGGACCGTGAGCTCGGCTTGCGCCTTCTCGAGAATGGCTCGGGCATCGGCTTCTGGAGTGAAGCCGTCGTATGCGATCACGGCCGCGTAAGCGGTGGGCCAAGTCCACGCCGCGACGAGACGTACCGTTGCGCCGGAGAGGCTTGCGTAGCTGTCGGCCCACTTGACGGCCGCCGTGCCGTCGGCCGATCCATCGACACCGACGACAACCACCTTCGACCGCTCGGGCATCGTCCTCACCTCCGGGTTCGGTACACCCAATCTGTCCTTCCTGAGCTCTCGATTGCAGAGCCTTTGGTCACCCGAGCTAGGGCGAAGCGGCTCTTTCGACGCCCGGACCGCCGACCTAGCGTCGGCTTCATGGCCCAGTCTGAGGTCGCCAGCGAAACGCGCCCTGCCCTGGAGCCCGACGCCCGTGAACCGATCCGGGCGCTAATGCGCGACCTGCGTTCCGACGTGAGCGGACTGTCCACCGCTGAAGCCCGCAGACGACTGGACGCCTACGGTCCCAACACCCTGCCGGTGCTCCGCCGGCGCTCATGGGCGCGCGACATCCTGGATCAGCTGATTCACCCACTCGCGCTGCTGCTCTGGGGAGCCGCCATTCTCGCGATGGCCACCGGGTCAACCGTCATCGCCGCCGCGATCGTGGGCGTCATCCTGCTCAATGGCGCCTTTGCATTTGTCCAGGAGCAGCAGGCTGAGAGATCGGTCGAGGCGCTCGGCGCATACCTGCCGGCACAAAGCAAGGTCCTCCGTGACGGACGCCTGCAACTTGCCGCCGCGACGGAACTTGTCCCCGGTGACGTGATCGAGATCGCGGAGGGTGAGCGTATTGCCGCCGATGCACGGATGTTGTCCGGGACCGTGCAGGTGGACGCATCTGCCCTAACCGGCGAGTCGACACCGGTCACTCGTTCTTCTGACCTACTGACCCCGGACATTTCCACCACCCTTCTGGACGCGCCCTACCTGGTGTTCAGCGGCACTTCCTGCACCGCCGGATCGGGAATCGCTGTCGTACACAGCACCGGCCGTCGAACCGAGCTGGGACGCATCGCCGCTCTTAGCCAAAGGGTGACCCGCGAGCCAAGTCCGCTGGAGAGACAGGTCCGCCGGGTCGCCTGGATCATCGCGGCCGTTGCCGTCGGGGTCGGCTTGGCCTTCTTGCCGCTCGGTGCTCTTGCGGGCCTGCCAATGCACGACTCGTTCATCTTCGCCATCGGGCTGCTCGTGGCCAACGTCCCCGAGGGACTGCTGCCCACAATCACGCTGGCCCTGGCGGTCGGCGTGCGGGAGCTGGCGCGACGCGGTGCCGTCGTCAAGCGGCTCAGCGCCGTCGAGACCCTCGGCGCAACGTCGGTGATCTGCACCGACAAGACCGGCACCCTCACTCAGAACAACATGCGCGTGGTCTCGGTATGGACACCGGACTCCCTCGAGCCAGTGCCACCGCAGGGCCGGTCTGCCCCAATGCAGGAACTCGCAGCCGCAATGGCTCGATGCACCACCGTCCAGGTCGGGGACGGCACCGTCCTGGGTGGCGACCCGATGGAGGTGGCGCTGCTACAGGCAGCTACAGAAGTCGGGGTCGATCTCGACACAGACAGGCGCGACAGCTCGCACGTCGCCATCTTTGACTTCGATCCCGCTCTCAAACGGATGGCAACGGTCAGCCGAGCACCGGAAGGGCTCCTGGTCGATGTCAAAGGCGCGCCCGAGGCGGTTCTGCCGCTCTGCCGACCCATGCTTCCGGCGACCGGCGACACGGCGCCGGAAGCGATCGTGGCTGCACTCGCCGGCCGGGGGCTACGAGTCTTGGCCGTCGCGGGCCGAACCATCGGAAGTGGCGAAACCGCGCCTGCATCCCGCGATGCCGCGGAACAAGGTCTCGAGCTGCTCGGTCTTGTCGCCCTCCTCGACCCGCCACGCCCAGAGGTTGCTGCAGCTGTGACCACCTGCCATCAAGCGGGCCTGCGAGTCCACGTCGTGACGGGGGATCATGCGCTGACCGCGGCCGAGATCGCCCGCCAGATCGGAATCGGGGAGCCGGAACTTCGAGTCATCACCGGTGCCGAGCTAGCGCAGCTGACCGACGCCCAGCTCGACAAGCTCGTCGAGAGCGGTGCTGAGATCGTCTTTGCGCGAACCACCCCCGAAGACAAGCTCCGCATCGCGGACGCCGTCAAGGCGACCGGTCATGTCGTTGCGATGACTGGCGACGGGGTGAACGACTCGCCGGCCTTGCGGCGCGCGGATATCGGTATCGCGATGGGGCGCGGCGGAACGGAGGTCGCGCGAGAAGCGGCAACGATGGTGCTCACAGACGACAACTTCGCGACAATCGTCAGCGCTGTCGAAGCGGGTCGGCGCGTGTTCGACAACGTCCGCAAGTTCATCTTGTACATCTTTGCGCACGCGATTCCAGAGATCGTTCCGTTCATCGTGTTCGTTCTCTCTGCAGGCACCGTGCCGCTTCCACTTACTGTGCTCCAGATTCTCGCGATCGATCTCGGGACTGAAACGCTCCCGGCGCTCGCGCTAGGCCGCGAACGGGCGGAGCCGGGGTTGATGAGTCGTCCGCCACGTCCGCGGACGCAAGGGGTGATCGACCGTCCGCTGTTGATACGCGCCTGGCTGCTCCTCGGACTCGTGTCTGCGGCCCTCGTCATGGCCGGGTTCTTTGCCACACTCCTCATGGCCGGGTGGCACCCGGGCGACCCCACGGGTGAGGGAGCACCGCTCCATCATGCGTACCTCCAGGCGACGACGGCGACGTTCGTCGGGATCGTGGCCTGCCAGGTAGGCACCGCATTCGCCGCCCGCACCGAGCGCGCGTCGCTGAGGTCCGTCGGCGTATTGAGCAATCGCCTGCTACTTGGCGGTATCGCCTTTGAGATGTTGTTTACAGCGGCGCTGATGTACGTACCGGCGCTTGGGCACCTCTTCGGCACCGTGCCGCTCCCCGGGCCGATCCTGGTCATGTTCATCACCTTCCCGGTGATCGTGTGGTCTGCAGACGAATTCGGTCGCTGGCGCCGACGCTGCCGCACCCTCCGGTGAGGTAGAAGGACTCTCTCCTGATGACTTCCGACTCTTTCTCTGACACGTCGCAGGCACGCAGGATCAAGGAGGGCGGAGGTGGTGCAGATGTCCGATACCGGTCTGGTGGTCGTCGGAGTCGACGGCTCCAAGGACAGCATGGCGGCCCTCAGGTGGGCCGAGTCGTACGCGACGAGCAAAGCCGCCACACTGCGCGTGGTCACAACGTGGGCCTGGCCCGCCGCCTACGGAGCCCCGCTGTACGTCGAGGCATATCAGCCGGATGCCGAGGGCGCGGCAACCCTCGAGCAGGCGAGAGCACAGCTATCTCTGCCCGCGGATCGCGTCGAGGTGTGCTGCCGCGAAGGTGCGGCCGGCCCAATCCTCGTCGAAGAGAGCGCCGGCGCCTCGCTGTTGGTGGTTGGCAGCCACGGACACTCCGTGATCAGCTCCCTGTTGTTGGGCTCGGTGAGCAACTACTGCGTGCACCACGCGGCCTGCCCGGTCGCCGTCATTCGTTGATCCGGCGATGGACGTTGCCAGGCCATCGCCGAGATCGGGGTCCCCAGCGACACGTACTGGGCGTTGGGCCTGACGCTCGACAGGCCTCAGAGATTCCTGCGAGGGCCGACCAGTGACCATCATCGCCGCCGGACTGGGCGCGGTGGTCGGCGCGGAGCAGGGCGGCCTGACCAGCCGCGACGCGGCAGCGCGCCTCACTGAACATGGTCCCAACGCCTTGCCGGCACAACGCGGAAAGTCGCTCTGGCAACGGCTCGCATCGCAGTTTCGCGACCCACTGGTGCTCGTCCTGCTAGCCGCCGCTGCCCTGACACTCGTTACTGGAGACCACGCCGACACGGCGATCATCGCCTTGGTGATCATCGCCAACACCACGGTTGGCGTCGTTCAGGAGATCAAAGCCGATGGCGCCATCGCGGCATTGCGCGCGTTGACAGCGGTGGAGGCGCGCGTCGTCCGCGACGGCGTATCGATCTCGGTCGATGCCAAGGCGGTCGTGCCGGACGACCTGATCCTCATCGGCGAAGGCGACATCGTCTGCGCCGACGCCGACGTACTTGATGCGGCAGCCCTTCTCGTCGACGAGTCTGCGCTGACCGGAGAGTCCACGCCTGTCGCCAAGGATGCGGGAGATGACCTCGCCGCGGGAACCGTCGTGGTCCACGGTCGCGGAAGCGGCCTGGTCCGGAGAACCGGCGTCGATTCCGCGATGGGTCGGATCGCCTCGACTCTGAGCACCGGTCCGTCACTGACCCCCCTTCAGCATCGCCTTGCCGATCTCGGCCGCGTCCTCGCCGGAATCGCCGCCTTCCTCGGCCTGGTCGTGATGGCGATTGGGCTGATTAGAGGGCAGGCCGCGGAGCTGATGGTCATCACAGCTGTGAGTCTGGTCGTGGCAGCGGTCCCTGAGTCTCTCCCTGCCGTTGTGACGCTCAGCCTTGCTCTAGGGGCGCGCCGGATGGCTGCCCGCCACGCCCTGGTACGCCGTTTGCCGGCCGTCGAGACTCTCGGATCGGTGACGGTGCTCGCTACTGACAAGACCGGCACCCTCACCGCCGCATCGATGGTTGCCGAGGCGATCTGGACACCGGATCAAGAGGTCCGGCTCACCGGGACAGGATTCGATCCGGTCGGCGATGTCATGGGTAACGACGGCCGGATGGACGCCTCCCACGCCCAATCGGTAGCCGACCTGCTGATCGCAGCCGTGCTCTGTAACGATGCGAGCCTGCGGCCGCCCGTCGCCGCCGACGCACCATGGCAGGCAATCGGTGATCCCACGGAGGCGGCGCTGTTGGCAGCCGCACCAAAACTGCCCGTTGACACCGGGAGGGCACTCGAAGACTGGCCGCGGGTCGCGGAACTTCCCTTCGACAGCGTTCGCAAACGGATGGTCACCGCTCATCGTCGGCAGGACGGCAAGATCCTCGTGGTCTGCAAAGGTGCACCTGAATCCGTGCTTACGAGCACCGTGCTTCGCGAGGCGCCGAGCCTGCTCGATGTTGCGCGGGCACGCGCCGATGCCTACGCCGAGGCGGGCTATCGAGTGCTCGCCGTGGCAACCGCAGAACGTGACGAGCTTCCAGATGACTTGACCACGGTCGAGTCACACCTTGACCTCAAGGGTCTCGTCGCACTCGCAGACCCGCCGCGCGCCAATGCAGCCGCGACGATCAGCGCGTGCCGCTCTGCCGGCATCACCCCGGTGTTGATCACTGGGGATCACCTCGCGACTGCCCGCAATATCGCCGACCGGGTCGGCATCTCCACCCGAGACAACGATGTTGCGCTAGGCGCCGATCTCGGTGATGCTTCGCCGAGCGCCAGAGATCTCAGCGTCGTCGCCCGAGCCGACCCGGCCCACAAGCTTCATCTGATCACGCAGTGGCAGAACCAGGGCGAGGTAGTTGCCATGACGGGGGACGGCGTCAACGATGCCCCCGCGCTGCGTCGCGCTGACATCGGTGTGGCGATGGGCAAACGTGGGACAGACATCGCCCGACAAGCGGCCGACATGGTGCTCGCCGACGACGATCTGGAAACCATCGTCGCTGCCGTGGAAGAAGGTCGGCGCGTATATGCAAACGTCCGGCGTTTCCTTCTCTACGCTCTCGCGGGCGGCGTCGCGGAGATCATCGTGATGCTCACAGGTCCCGCGATCGGCTTGGCTCTCCCGCTGCTGCCTGCCCAGATCTTGTGGGTGAACCTGCTCACCCACGGGCTGCCCGGGGTCGCGATGGGCGCGGAGCCGGCGACACCAAACCTGATGCGCAGGCCACCTCGGCCAGCCGATCAGAGTGTCCTTGGCGACGGGCTCTGGCGACACGTACTCATCATCGGCGCCGTGGTGGCCGCCGCTTCGCTCGGCGCGGGCGCATGGGCGCGATCTTCGGGCGTACCACCTCAGACCGCAGTCTTCTTGGTCCTCGGCCTGTCCCAGCTGGGGGTGGCGCTCGCCGTACGTGCCCGGCATGGCACGCGTGAGAACCCCTTCCTCCCACTGGCCATCTCCACCTCATTGCTCCTGTTACTCGCGGGGGTCTACCTAGCGCCACTGAGAGACGTCCTAGGCACGCAGAGCATGGCGGCGGCTCACACCGTCGGACTGTGCACGGCAATGGCCGTCGGGTACGTCGTGACCCGCGCCGTGCGCCGGTTCCATCAAAGCGAGGTTTGACGCCCCGACACGGCGCCAAGTGAACGTGGTGAACAGGAAGAACGGAGCAGGCCATGACTGAGCTCGCACGCTTCGCCAGCGGCACCGGTGCCGGTCGACCTGCGGACCACGCCGGGGGAACCCGGGCGCCGTCGCCGTACTCCCTGGAGATCACCGACGGTCCACTGAACGCGGAGGCACTGCGAGCCATCGACTCGTGGTGGCGCGCCGCCAACTACCTCGCCGTGGGCCAGATCTACTTGCTGGACAACCCGCTCCTCGCCGAACCGTTGCGCCCGGAGCACATCAAGCCACGGCTGCTCGGCCACTTCGGCACCGTGCCCGGTCTGAACCTGGTGTGGGCACACGTCAGCCGCCTGATCCGGGAACGTGACCTCAACGTCGTGTTCGTTGCTGGGCCCGGTCACGGCGGCCCGGGGCCCAACGCCTGCGCATGGCTCGAGGGTGCCTACTCGGAGCTCTACTCGCACGTCCCTCGTGACGGGGCCGGGATGCGGGAGTTCTTCCGGCAGTTCTCCTTCCCGGGCGGGGTGCCGAGCCACTGCGCGCCCGAGACACCGGGTTCGTTCCACGAAGGCGGCGAACTCGGCTACTCGCTGCTGCACGCATACGGCGCCGTGCTCGACCACCCGGATCTGCTCGCGGTGTGCGTAGTCGGCGACGGGGAGGCAGAGACCGGACCGCTCGCCACCAGCTGGCACTGCAACAAACTTGTCGATGCTGAGCGCGATGGCGCTGTGCTTCCCGTTCTCCACCTCAACGAGTACAAGATCGCGAACCCAACGCTGCTGGCCCGGATTCCTCGCGACGAGCTCGACATGCTGCTGCGGGGTTACGGGTACGAGCCGCACTTCGTCGAGGGCACTGAGCCAGGGATCGTTCACCAGCAGATCGCCGCAGCCCTCGAGGATTGTGTGGCGGCGATCACCGAGATCCAACGGACCGCGCGCTCGACCGGCAGCACCGAACCCGGGACGGCGTCACGACCACATTGGCCGATGATCGTGTTGCGCACCCCGAAAGGGTGGACCTGCCCCCCGCTGGTCGACGGGCACGTGGTTGAAGGAACCTTCCGCGCTCACCAAGTCCCACTTCCCGACGCCCGAAACAATGACGAGCACCGCGCCACTCTGCAGGCATGGCTGGAGTCGTATCGGCCTCACGAGCTCTTCGACGAGACCGGCGCGCCACGGCCTGAGCTCCTCGCGCTGAACCCCGTCGGGGAGCGGCGGATGAGCGCCAATCCCGTCACCAACGGCGGTGCCCGTCTACGAGACCTCACGCTTCCCGACTGGCGGCAGTACGCCGTGGATCTATCCGCCCCGGGGGCGAGCCTGCACGAGCCGTGCCGGGTGCTCGGCGCCTGGTTGCGGGACGTGACTCGCGACAACCCCGACAGCTTCCTCGTCTTCGCGCCGGACGAGTTGGCAAGCAATCGGCTGCAGGATGTCCTTGACGTCACCGGCCGACGCTGGGAAGCAGAGATCGGCCAGTACGACGACCGTTTGGACCGCCACGGCCGTGTCATCGAACTGCTCTCGGAGCATGTCTGTCAGGGAATGCTGGAGGGCTACCTGCTGAGCGGGCGACACGGCGTCTTCACGTGCTACGAGGCGTTCATCCACATCGTCGACGCGATGTTCAACCAGCATGCGAAGTGGCTCGAAGCGGCGGGAGCGGTGCCGTGGCGCCGCCCACTGGCCAGCCTCAACTATCTGCTCTCCTCACATGTCTGGCGGCAGGACCACAACGGCTTCACCCATCAGGACCCTGGGTTCCTCGACGTAGTGATGAACAAGAGTCCGCACGTCGTCCGCGTCTACCTCCCGCCCGACGCGAACACGCTGCTTTCGACGTACGACCACTGCCTACGATCACGCCACTACGTCAACGTCGTCGTCGCCGGTAAGCAGCCAAGTCACGACTGGCTGACGGCCGAGGCAGCAAGCATGCACTGTGAGCGCGGCGTGGGGATCTGGGAATGGGCCAGCAACGACGGTGGCCCTACCTACCTGCCCGATGTGGTGCTGGCTTGCGCCGGCGACGTTCCGACATTGGAGACACTTGCCGCGGTCACGATCTTGCGCGAAAGGCTTCCCGGGCTACGGGTCCGGGTCGTCAACGTCGTCGACCTCATGCGCCTCTTGCCTGACAGCGAGCATCCCCATGGATTGCCGGACCAGGAGTTCGATGCGTTGTTCACGTCAGACCGTCCGGTCGTGTTCGCGTTCCACGGTTATCCATGGCTCATCCACCGGCTCACCTATCGGCGCGCGAACCACCACAACATCCACGTCCGCGGCTACAAGGAGCGAGGTACGACTACCACGCCCTTCGACATGGTGATGCTGAACGATCTCGACCGGTTCCACCTCGTCATAGACGTCATCGACCGTGTGCCCGGGCTCGGTGACAAGGCCGCGACGCTACGGCAGGACATGAACGACGCTCGGCTGGAGGCTCGTGCCTGGACCCGCGAGCACGGCGAGGACCATCCCGACGTAACCCGTTGGGCATGGCCGGGCGCGCTGAGCTAGTGAACGTCCTCACCGTCAACGCCGGCTCGACCACGACAAAGCTCCATCTTGTTGCCGGCGGCGTCACAAGATCGGAATTCGGTTCGATGGAGAATGCCATCGCGGCGCCGGGGCTCAACCCCGACATCGTCGCCCATCGCCTCGTCCACGGCGGCGCGCACAGCGAGACTGTGGTCCTCGACGACGATGTCCGGGCCGAACTCGAGCAGCTCGTACCGCTCGACCCGCTCCACGAACCGCCCGCCCTTCATCTGATCGATGCCACCAGGTCCGCCTGGCCTGGCATCCCACACGTTGCCTGTTTCGACACCGCGTTTCACCAGACCATGCCATCGGCGGCGCGTCACTACGCGTTGCCTGAACCGTGGCGAAGCCGACTCGTGGCCTACGGGTTCCATGGGCTGTCACACGCGTGGGCCGCCGAACGCGCGAAGGCACTCGCGCCGCGAGCCCGCCGGATTGTTGTCGCCCACCTCGGCGGGGGCTCCTCGTTGTGTGGCGTGCTCGACGGTCGCAGCCAGGTGACGACGATGGGATTCAGCGCCATGGACGGCCTGGTCATGGCGACCCGTCCAGGTCATCTCGACCCGGGGGCCGCGATGTGGCTCATGCGCCAGGGTGACCTCGACGTCGAAGCGCTGCTCAGCCGCGAAAGCGGGTTGATCGGACTCACCGGAACGAGCGACATGCGAAGAGTTCTCGACGGCGCCCACGGCGGCGACCCCGTCGCTCGCTTCGCTCTCGAGATGTGGGAGCACCGCTTCCAGGTCGAGCTGGGCGGGTGCGTCGCCGCGCTCGGTGGACTCGACGCGCTGATCTTCACCGGCGGCATCGGCGAGCATGCCGATGATCTGCGCCAACGAATTTGCGCGAAGCTTGCGTGGCTTGGGGTGGCCAGCGGTGAGCCCATCCCCCTGGAGTCCGAATACCCGCGTGAGTTGCGCTTCAGCGTGGCGACCTCTCGAGTCGACTGCCTGGTCGTTCCCGCCCGCGAAGAACTCGTTCTGGCGCGCGAAGCCGAGCGAATCACCGGGCCCACTTCCACTTGAGCCTCAGGCGCGACTCCGCTTGTTGCAGACACCGCGCTAAGCACCCACTGCCCACACACCGACGGCGACCGACACAGGTGCGTCGGACGTGCGCAAGCGAAAGACTCACGACATGTGTGGCCCTAACTCCGCCCTCGGCTTGAGTGACGCCGAACGAGAAGCTTGGCCGGAGCTGCGGGAGCGACTTCGGCAACCGGGCCGACTGATGGCACTGATGCGTGGCATTCTCGGCGCCGACGCGGAGGTCGGCGTGATCGCCTCGATCACGCCCGCCGGCATCGCCCAGCCGATCGCGATCCTCGTGACACCCGAGATCGCGGATGAGCTCGCTCTCCCGGAAGACCTCACAGCCGACGAAGTCGTCGGCTCGATCGGTGGCGGCGATGTCGCGGTTCTGCTCGACTCGGTCGACGGCGCGACCCGGCCGATCGCGATTCGGGTCAACCCGTGGATCTTTCACAACCTCACGATGTTCGCCCGAAAGGTGTGGTCGCAAAGACGCCCGCTGTGACCGGCGATCGGGGGGACGAGCCGGCCTGTAAGCCGGATTCTGTGTCACCCGGACCGAGGTCCGAGTGCGACGGTCATCTCTCTACGATCGCCGTTGCCGACGACCTCTAGCGGTCTACCCGGAAGCTCGGGCGGGCCGCCCTCGAACGCTTCCTGTCTGACCTTGCTCCGGGTGGGGTTTGCCAAGCCGCTCGAGTCACCTCGAGCGCTGGTGGGCTCTTACCCCACCGTTTCACCCTTACCGCCGGCCGAGGCCGACGGCGGTCTGTTCTCTGTGGCACTTTCCCGCGGGTCACCCCGGGTCGGTGTTGCCGACCACCCTGCCCTTCGGAGTCCGGACTTTCCTCGGCGGTGCCGAAGCACCGACGCGACCGTCCGGCCGACTCGTCCACCGTCAAGCCTATGAGGGTCGCTACCTCGACACAATCGCCATCGGCGACAAGATGTGCGCGTGGCGATCCGAACCCTGCCGACGAGGTACATCGAGCTGACCGGCGACGACCACTATCCGTTCGTGAGCAACGTGGACGAGCTGGTCGACTACATCGAGCCTTCGTCACCGGGATTCACACCGGGGAAATCGAGTACCGCGGTGACGACGTCGCAGGTGTAGCGGTGCCTGATATGCATGAACTAACGAAAGGAATGAGATGACAGTCGAGGTCGGCGGCAAGATTCCGGACGTCGCGGTGAAGGTGATGCGCGACGGCAAGCCGGAGGAGGTCAACACGGCAGACGTGCTGGGCAAGGGCAAGGTCGTGCTCTTCGCCGTACCAGGCGCGTTCACGCCGGGCTGCTCGAAGATCCACCTGCCGGGCTACGTCGAGCACGGCGCGGAGCTCAAGGCCAAGGGCATCGACACCATCGCCTGCGTCTCGATCAACGACGCCTGGGTCATGGCGGCGTGGGGCGAGGCGCACGGCGTAGGCGACGACATCCTCATGCTCGCCGACGGCAACGGCGCTTTCACCGACGCGATGGGCCTGTCCGCCGACATGAGCGGCGCCGGTCTTGGCACCCGCTCGAAGCGTTACGCCGCCGTCATCGAGGACGGCACCATCACCGAGCTCGAGGTCGAGGCGGCCCCCGGCGTCGACGTCAGCAGCTGCGAGAACATCCTCAGCAAGGTGTAGCGGGTGACCGTCCACAGATCGCGAATCTACTTCGACTGACGCCCCGGTTTGCATGCAATATGCATGCATGGCGATCTACACTCGTGGCATGGGCAAGGTTCTGCAAGTTCGAGACGTCTCGGACGAGACCTACGCAGCCCTGAGTCGACAGGCCGCGGACCGCGGCCAGTCGTTGAGCCAATACCTGCGACGCGAACTCGATGACCTGGCGCGCATAGGCGACGCACTGGCCCACAACGAGCGCGTCATCCGCGATCTCCGGTCGAAGATCCAGGCCGACGTCACTCGCGAGGAAATCGTTGCCGCGCTCCACGAAGGGCGGCGCGAGAGGAGTTAGGTCGTGCACGTCCTCGACGCGAGCGCAGCGGTCGAGCTTCTGGCTGGACGTGTTGACCTTCGCCAGCTTGGTGCCGACCGGCTCGTTGCTCCTCACCTGATTGACAGCGAGTTGCTCAGCGCCCTTCGGCGCCTCGAGCGGACACAGCGAATCTCGGCTGCGACGGCACGCCAGTCGCTCGCAGGATTTGGCCGGTTGGCGCTGACGCGCCACCCTGTCGACTGGCTGCTCCCACGCATCTGGGAGCTTCGACACAAGCTCACGAGCTACGACGCCACTTACGTCGCCCTCACCGAAGCGCTCGAGGCGACCAGCCTGCTGACGGCTGACGAACGGCTCGCGCAAGCGACCGGCGTACGGTGTGCGATCGAGTTGATCTGACACGTCACGAGGAGTGCCTGAATGCCGTACGAAACGCTGCTGTACGACGTGACAGACCGGATCGCGACGATCACCCTGAACCGTCCGGACCGACTCAACACGATCGTGCCGCCGATGCCTGAGGAGTTCGAGGCAGCGGTCGCGGCCGCCGTCGCTGACGACGCCGTCAAGGTGATCGTCGTACGCGGCGCCGGCCGCTCCTTCTGCGCAGGCTACGACTTTGGTGACGGCTTCCATCACTGGGACGACCGCATCACCACCGACGGCAAGTGGGATCCGGGCAAGGACTTCCAGCTCGCTGGTGCCTACGGCCCGACGCAGCGCTTCATGTCGATGTGGCGCTCCCCCAAGCCGGTGATCGCCCAGGTCCACGGCTGGTGCGTCGGCGGCGGCAGTGACACCGCGCTGTGCGCCGACCTCGTCATCGCGTCGGACGATGCGCAGATCGGTACGCCGTACTCCCGAATGTGGGGCTGTTACCTCTCCGGCATGTGGATCTACCGGTTGGGCCTGGCCAAGGCCAAGGAGTATGCCCTCACCGGCAAGCCGCTGTCCGGCGTCGAGGCCGCGCGGGTCGGGCTCATCAACCGTTCGGTGCCGTTCGCCGATCTCGAGCGCACTGTGGCGGAGGCCGCCGCGCAGCTCGCGTCGATCCCGTCGTCTCAGCTCGCGGCGATGAAGCTCGTGGTCAACAACGCCTACGAACAGATGGGGCTGTCTGCAACGCAGACCCTCGGCCCGATCCTCGACGGGCTGATGCGCAACACCCCCGACGCCGCACAGTTCATCGCCACCGCCGACGCCGACGGAGTCGGCGAAGCGACGCGACGCCGAGACCGGCTGTTCGGCGACTACAGCCAGGCGCCGAGCGACGCGAAGCCCGACCCGAGCAACGTCATCACGCCCTGACGAGACGCGCCGACCGCAACGCCTGACGGCTGAAGAGCACCACCGGCACCACCGCCGCGACGGCAATGCCTGCCGACCACACCGCGACGTCGGGCGCCGACATCCGCGCGACCAGCCCGACCGCGGGGCCGCCCAGACCCACGCCGGCGTCGAACCAGGCGAAGAACGCTCCCGACGCCGCGCCCCGCTGCCGTTCCGGCACGCCGGAGACGGCGAGGACACCTAGTGACGGCACCGCGAGCCCTTGCCCGACCGACAGGACGACGAGCGCCCCGATGCTCAGCGACTCAGCCCCGGAGATCGCGAACACGATCAGGCCCGCCGCCTCGACCAGCGCCGAAGCCGCCAGCACCGGGCGGGCACCAAGTCGGTCCGGGAGCGACCCGAGTGCGAGCCGACTCACGATGACCCCCGCACCGAAGACCGGCACGATCAGCGCACCGACGTCGATCCCGTGCTCGGCGACGGCGAGCGCACCGAAGGACAACACCGCGACGTAGCCGACGTTGACCAGCAGCAACCCGAACCCGGGCCGGCCGGTACGCCGGACCATCTCCAGCACCGGCGCCGGCTCGTGACGTTCGGCGGGTCGCGGCGCATCGTGCACGGCGAGCGCAGCAACCGCACCGAGCAGCGGCAGCACCGAGGCGACCAGCCACAGCCTGCCGGTGTGCTCGGGACCGATCAGCTCGAGGATGAGCGGACCGATCGTCAGGCCGGCGTAGTTGGCCAGGCCGATGTGGCCGAGTGATCGGCCCTGATGCTCCGGGCCGGCCAGCCGAAGCAGCCACAGGACCGTTGCGCTCATCATGACCGCTTCACCGGCGCCGACCAGCAGCCGACTGGCGACGAGCGCGCTCAACGAAACCTGCCAGGCCGGAAGCACTCCGACCGCCATCACGACGGCGCCGGCGATCACCATCGGCCGGGCGCCGAAGCGGTCCGACCACCGCCCGCCGAGCGGTCGCAGCACCGCGCCGGTGATCGCCGGGGCCCCCACCGCAAGCCCTACCGCCACTGACCCGCCGGCCAAGCGCCCGTCGACGTACGCCGGCACGGCACGAAGGACCGCGCCCAGCGCGGCGTAACACGCGACCGCGGCGGCCAGCACCGCGACGTAGCCTCTCCACCGTCGCAGGGAACGCACCGGTTCCCCCTACCCCGGATCAGCCCGGAAACGGCGTGGCGATTCCCCCGAGGTGGCTGATGTCGTTGACCAACCGCACGACCGACGCACCTTCACCGCGCCAGTCGACCATCGAGATGGATGCCGGGTCGATGTGGATCCGGAACACGGTGTGCAGCGGCGCGTCGAGGGCGTCACGGAGCATCAGCTTGATCGGCGTCACGTGCGTGACGACCAGCACCTTCATGTCGGGGAAGGCAGCGACGGTTCGCTGCCGGGCCGCCACGACGCGCTTCTCGGAAGCGACCATGCTCTCGCCACCCGGAGGCGCGATGTGGGGGTCAGCGAGCCATTCCCGCAGGGCGTCGGGCGACCGCTTCCCGATCTCGCCGAACGTGGCGCCTTCCCACTCTCCGAAGTCGGTCTCGGCGAAGCCCTCCTCGATCACCACGTCCACGCCCGCCTTCGCCGCGACGATCTCCGCGGTCTGCCTGGTGCGAAGCAGCGGGGACGACACGATCGCATCGAGACCGACGCCGGCCAGCCGGGCCGCGGCGGCCTCGGCCTGCGCGATGCCACGCTCGGTGAGTGCGGCCTCCCCGCGTCCGCTGAAGCGCTTCTCGATCGACAGCGGAGTTTCACCGTGCCGCAAGATCGTCGCGACCGTCGCCGGACCGGCCGGTGCGCTCCAGCCGTAGAGCGCGTTGTTGCGGGACCTCGCCGGCGCGGCCGCGCTCCCCGGCGGGCGGGGCCGCCACTCGCGCCCGGCCGCCTGGTCATCCATCGCCTCGTTCGCGAGGCGGTCGGCATGACCGTTCAGCTCCCGCGGAATGTGCTGGAAGTGCGCGCGCGGGATCTCCCGCAGCACCGCAGCCGCCTGCTTGGCGAGCACCTGCATGTCCGGGTGCTTGACCTTCCACGCACCACTCATCTGCATCACGACGAGCTTCGAGTCCATCCGGACCTCGACGTCTTTGGCACCGAGGTCCACCGCCGCCTCAAGACCGGCGATCAGCCCGCGGTACTCCGCGACGTTGTTGCTCGCGATCCCGATTCCACCTGCAACTTCACGCAGCACCTCACGGGTCTCGGCGTCTCGGACGACCGCGCCGTACCCGGCCGGCCCCGGGTTGCCCCGCGATCCGCCGTCCGCCTCGATGACGACCCTGTCGACCATGTCGGTCAGGTCAGATGCCGGAGTCGGCGGTGCGGACCAGGATCCGACGGCACTCCTCGCACCGCACGACCTCGTCCGGTTCGGCCTCACGGATCCGGTTCAGATCAGTCGTGTTCAGCTGCAGGTGACAGCCCTGGCACTGACCACGGTGCAGAACGGCTGCGCCGACGCCGGCTGACGATGCGCGGAGCTTGTCGTAGAGCGCGAGCAGATCACTCGGCAGGGCGCCGGCCGTCTCCGCGCGCTGTGCGGCGTTCTTCTCGATGTCGGCCGCGATCTCGCCGATCAAGGTGTCACGGCGTGCGAGCGCTTCGGTCAGTGATGACCCGACCGCAGCGAGCTCTTCCTTGAGCCCGGCCAGTCGCGCCTGAACCGTCTCTCGCTGCTCCATCACCTCGAGCTCGGCGTCTTCGAGCTCGGTCTGCCGTCGATGCAGGGACTCGATCTCGTGCTGCAGGTTCTCGAGCTCCTTCGGCGAGGCCACCTGCCCGCTGTCGAGACGCTGCTGGTCGCGCTGCATGCGCGCGCGGACCTGCTCGACGTCGGTGTCGACCTTCGCCTGCTCGCGCCCGAGATCGCTGTCTTCGGTCTCCGCCCGCACGACGTCGTCGCTCAACGCCGCCTTGCGCTCGCCGAGCTGCTCGATCTCCGCATGCTCGGGCAGCGTCGTACGTCGGTGCTCCAGCCGGTCGATCGCCGAGTCGAGCTCCTGCACGTCGAGCAGCCGGAGCTGGTCGTCAGGTGCAGCCTTCACAAGACCTCAGCAGAGTGTGAGTGAACGGTCCATGGATCGGTGACGGTCCGGGAGACCGTCGTGACCACCGTAGTGCCCGCTGCCGCCGCATCCGCCGTCAGCAGTGCCGCGGCCTCGTCGAGCCACGGCGCCTCGGTCGCCCAGTGCGCGGCGTCGATCAGCCCGATGCCCAGATCGGCGACCGTCTCCGCCGTCGAGTGATGCTTGAGGTCGGACGTCACGAGAACGTCGGCGCCGACACGCGCCGCGGAAGCCGCGAGGCTGCCGCCCGATCCGCCACACACCGCCACGGTGCGGATCGGCCGGCCTGGGTCGCCGGCCGCCCGCACGCCCCATCGTGTCGCCGGCAACGAGGCCGCGACAGCGGCGGTGAAGGCACCAAGGGTGGTGGGTGCCGCCAGCTGTCCGACCCGACCGAGACCCAAGCCACTCGGTACGGCGGCGAGCTCCGTGACGTCGTACGCCGGCTCCTCGTAGGGGTGCGTCGCGACCAGCGCGCGGATCATCTGCGCCCGAAGCCGCCTCGGCGCGATCGTCTCGAGTCGCGTCTCCTTGACGTGCTCGACCTTGCCGGGCTCGCCGATGGCGGGCGACGTCGTCGGGCCGGGCGTGAAGGTGCCGATGCCCTCACCCAGGTAGCCGCACCGCGTGTAGTCGCCGACCGTCCCCGCACCGGCCGCCGCGAGCGCGTCCAGCAGTCGCTCGGCATCGTCGACCGGCACAAACGTCACGATCTTGTCGAGATCTCCGTGTGGCAGCGGTGAGAGCGGTTCGGTCTCGCGCACCCCGAGCGCCGCCGCCAGCGCGTCGTTGACGCCGGGCTTCGCGACGTCCGCGTTGGTGTGGGCGACATAGAGCGCGACCCCCGCCCGGATCAGCCGGTGAACCACGCGTCCTTTCGATGACGTCGCCGCAACGGACGTCGTCCCGCCGAGGTAGAGCGGGTGATGAGTCACGAGCAGCTGGGCGCGCGCACCGATCGCCTCTTCGGCGACTTCCTCGACTGGATCGATGGCGAAGTGCACGCGCTCGACGCGGGCTGCCGGGTCGCCGCAGACCAGCCCGACCGCGTCCCAGGCCTCCGCCAGGCCAGGGTCGTAGCGCTTCGAGAGAAGTGCGACAACGTCGCTCACCGCGCTCATGCGCTCGCCAGCAGCCGCTCGAACCCGGCCCGCACGCAGCCCGGCCGCTCCATCCAAAGCATGTGACCGACGCCGTCGACGACGTCGACCCACGCTCCCGGAATCAGCTCGGCTGCCTCCGTGCAGACGGACACCGGCATAGGGCTGGCTCCCCCAGCGAGGAAGCCGAGCGGCACGCTGACGTCCGGCAGTGCGGCGGCCAACGACGGCATCGCAACGACCAACGACTCCCATAGCCCGGAGTACGCCGGCACCGACAGCTGCATGTCATCCGGCATGGGCGGCGCCGAGGCAGGGTCACCGAAGTACGCGGGCCACACGAGCCGCAGGCTTTCCAACGCGTCACCCTCGGTCCCCTCGCCGCGCATCGCACGCTCGTCGAGTGCCTGCGCCGCAGCGCGAACGGCTTCGGGAGTACGCGCATACATCTCGGCTTCGAAGGCGGCGACTCCCCCGTCGCCGACAGCACCGAGCGGGTCGAGGCAGAGCACCCCCTTGAGGCGGTCAGCGAGGCGGGTGGCGGCGTGCATCGCGAGGTGGCCACCCCAGGAGTGGCCGACGAGGTAGGCCCGCTCGATGTCGAGGTGGTCGAGCACCGCGACGAGGTCAGCGAGCGCGGTGGCGATGTCGAACGGCCCGTCGGTCATCGACGGAGCGAGCCCCCGTTGCTGGTAGATCACCGAGCGGTGGCCGCCACCCAGCTCCGCGGGCAACGATGCGAGGTACGTCGCGGCCATTCCGGGCCCACCGTGCAGCATCAGCACCGGCTCACCCTGACCGTCGACCCAACCGCCGATGGAGCCGCCCTCGACCGGAGCCGAGAACTCCTCGCCGCGCATGGTCGTCAACATACGTCGCTGACCGGTCGGCATGCTGTACGGGTGACGTCCTCGCGGCTCTGGCTGGTTCGCCACGGCGAGACCCGGTGGAGCGCGACAGGCAAGCACACCGGCCGCACCGACGTTCCGCTGACCGACTCCGGACGGGCGGCTGCGGAAGCACTGGCGACAACGCTGGCCAGCCAGTCGTTCGCCCTGGTGTTGACCAGCCCGCTGTCGCGGGCTCGCGACACCTGCACGCTGGCGGGCCTGGGCGGGGAAGCAGTCGTCGACGGAAACCTTCGTGAATGGGACTACGGCGACTACGAAGGCCGGACGACACCGGAGATTCGCCGGCAGCGTCCCGGCTGGAACGTGTTCAACGACGGTTGTCCCGGGGGTGAGTCGCCCGAGCAGGTGGGCGCGCGTGCCGATCAGATCGTCTTGCGCGCCAGGGGCGTGGACGGTGACGTCGTCGCCTTCTCGCACGGCCACCTGTTGCGGGTGCTCGCCGCTCGATGGGTCGGGCTGCCGCCGCAAGCCGGCGCGCATCTCGCCTTGGCGACCGCCTCGGTCAGCGTGCTCGGGTGGGAGCGCGAGGTTCCCGTCATCAGCAGCTGGGACCTCACCTAGCTCGAGTTGTCAGCCGTGCGGATGACGGCGCGACGGCTCGCGACCGAGAGGTTGCGTCGGCGCCGGCAGGATGGCCTTTCGCGGCTTGAGCGGGCGGGTGACCGGCTTGTCTGCGGTGACCACCACACTTTCGCCGTCGTGGTGGAACGCGACCTCGCCCTGATCGCCGTCGTGGAGCGAGTACGTGACCTCACGGTGATCGATGTCGACCCGCAGCCGCACACCGCGCCATCGGATGCTGAACCCGAGCCGCGTGATGCCTTCGGGGAGGGCGGGGTCGAACAGCAGCTCGCCGCCGTAGTCGCGCAACCCGCCGAACCCTGCGACGAGTGAGATCCATGCGCCGGCAAGCGATGCCATGTGCAGGCCGTCGCGGCTGTTGCGGTGCAGGTCGCGCAAGTCGATCATCGCGGCCTCGTAGGCGTAGTCGTGCGCCAGCTCGAGGTGCCCCACTTCGGCGGCCATCACAGCCTGCGTCAGCGCGGACAGCGACGAGTCGCGCACGGTGCGGCGCTCGTAGTAGTCGACGTTGCGCGCCTTGTCCTCAGCGCTGAACCGGTCGCCGCACCAGTGCATGGCGAGCACGAGATCGGCTTGCTTCACGACCTGCTTGCGATACAGGTCGAAGTACGGCGCGGAGAGCAGCAGCGGGTACCGGTCCCTGTACGCCTCGAAGTCCCAGGTCTCGTGCCGGGTGTACCCCTCCGACTGCGGGTGCACCCGAAGCTTCTCGTCGTACGGGACGTGTACGGCATTCGCCGCGTCCCGCCAGGCCGCTGCTTCCTCGAGAGTCACGCCGAACTCCCGGGCCAGGGCTGGATGCCGCACACACGCGTCAGCGGCAGCGACGAGGTTACGAGCGGCCATGAGGTTGGTGAAGACGTTGTCGTCGGCGATCGCGCTGTACTCGTCAGGCCCGGTAACGCCGTCGATGTGCCAGGCACCCTCGCTGTCGTGGTGGCCGAGCGAGATCCACATCCGCGCTGTCTCGACCAGCACCTCGAGTCCCCCGGTCTTCTCGACCGAGTCGTCACCGGTGACGAGCCGGTAGCGCTCGACGGCGTCGGCGATGTCGGCGTTGACGTGGAAGGCGGCGGTGCCCGCCGGCCAGTAGCCCGAGCACTCCTCACCACGAATCGTCCGCCAAGGGAACGCGGCACCGCGAAGCCCGAGGCGGGCTGCGTGCTCCTTGGCGAGGTCGAGCGTCGAGTGGCGCCACCGGATCACGTCCGCTGCGGCCTTCGGCTGCGTGTAGGTGAGCAGCGGCAGCACGAAGCCCTCGGTGTCCCAGAACGTATGACCGTCATAGCCCGGCCCCGTGAGGCCCTTGGCGGGGATGCCGCGGCGCTCGGCGCGCGCGCCGGCCTGCAGCACGTGGAAGAGGCCGAACCGGACCGCCTGCTGGATCTCGGCGTCACCTTCGACCTGGACATCGGCGGAGTCCCAGAACTCGTCGAGGTACTCGCGCTGCTCCGCGAGCAGGCCTTCCCACCCCGAGTAGCGGGCGCTCGACAGGGCAGCGGCGACCTGGTCGCGCAGGGACGGGCGCGACCGCAGACTCGACCAGCCGTAGGCGAGGAACTTGACGAGCCGCAGGGTCTCGCCAGGGTGAAGATGCGCCACGACGGTGGTGCGCGCCCAGTCCTCGCGGGTGTCGACATCGATGTCGACGCGACCGTCGTAGTCGATGATGTGGTCCATCCCCGCCGCCATCTGGAGCTGGCTGGCGCGGGTGTGGTGCATGAGGATGCCGCCCTTCTCGTGGCGGAAGTGCTCCAGCCCGACGAGCGGCCGATCGAGGATCGCGGACACCCGTGGGTCGGACTTCATCCGCGGCAGCTCTTCGTTGGCGACGAGCTCGGACTGCAGCACGAAGCGGATCGGCTCATCGACCGGCTCGACGACGAACTCGATCGCCGCAACGGCGCGCTGCACGAACGACACCATCCGTCGCGAACGCATCCGCGCCCGCTGCCCCGCCGGCGACACCCAGTCGAGGGTCCGGGTCAGCGTGCCCGCCCGGAAGTCGAGCACCCGCTCGTGGTGGTGCAGCTCGCCGTAGCGCAAGTCGAGCGGCTCGTCGTTGACCAGGACGCGGATCAGCTTGCCGTCGGTGACGTTGACGACGGTCTGCCCGGACTCGGGGTAGCCATAGCCGGCTTCGGCGTATGGCAGCGGCCGCTGCTCGTAGAACGAGTTGAGGTAGGTCCCCGGAATGCCGTGCGGCTCACCCTCGTCGAGATTGCCGCGCATCCCGACGTGGCCGTTGGACAGCGCGAACACCGACTCCGACTGGGCAAGCAGGTCCAGGTTGAGGTTCGTCTCCCGCACGTGCCATGGCTCGACCGGATAGGCCGACTGCTCGATCAAGCGACCACGTCCTCGAGCAAGTCCGCGAGATCGCTGACCACGATGTCCGCCCCATTCTGTTTCAGCTCGGTTGCCTGACCGACGCGGTCAACGCCCACGACGGCGCCGAACCGACCTGCCCGGCCGGCGCGGACTCCCGCGATCGCGTCTTCGAAGACCGCGGCGTGTGCCGGCTCCACGTCCAGCAGCCGCGCGGCCCGCAAGAAGGTATCCGGCGCCGGCTTGCCGACGAGCCCCTCCTCGCGGATCGTCACCCCGTCCACGCGCACCTCGACGTACTTCTCCAGGCCGGTCACCCGAAGGACATCGGCAGTGTTGGCGCTTGATGAAACCACCGCGCGACGAAGACCTGCCTGCTTTGCCGCCTCGAGATAGCGGACGGAGCCCGCGAACACCTCGACGCCACCCCCACGAATTCGCCCGACAAGATCGGCATTCTTCGCATTTCCGACCGCATTGACCGTGCGGTCACCCGGCGGATCGTCGGGCTGACCTTCCGGCAGGACGATGCCGCGACTCGCCAGAAAGTCCCGTACGCCGTCCGCGCGGGGCTTGCCGTCGACGTAGCTCAGGTAGTCGTCATGGGAGAAGGGGCGGTACGACGTGCCGCTGCGCGCCAGGAGAAAGGAATCGAACGCTGCCGCCCACGCCGCGGCGTGAACCGCGGCCGTGTCCGTGAGAACTCCGTCGAGATCGAACAGGCACGCCGTCACGCCGGCTGGTAGTCCGAGCACTTCTCTCCTTCCGCCGGATCGATCCCATCACGAGCCTGCAAGTCGTGAACCGTCCCGTGGCGCCGTGCGTGGATGATCAACAGAGCGGGAACACTCAGACCCGGAGGTGCGTCATGCACACTGCCGCTGATCAATCCGGTACCGACCTTCGCAGCGCCCTCGGACGCGCCCATGACCGGGCCGATGATCTCCTCGCCGATCCCGAAGGCAGCCGACTCGAGGTGGTCGCTTGGCTGTCCGCGCACATCGCCGCGTTCGAACATTCCGTGTATCCAGTCGTGAGACGGCGAGTGCCCGACGGCAACCTCCTGGTGAAGGAGGACCGCGAGGTCGTCGCGCAGCTGGCGCACACGCTGCGAATGATGGAGCGACGCCACAGCGGCGATGTCCTTGCCAGCCGGCTGTCGGCAGACCGCCTCGGGGGCCGAATCAGCGCGCTCATCGCCGTGCACCGGAAGCTGCAAGGCAGGATCGTCGACGCGCTCGAACACTCGCTCGATGACGACGCGATGAGCGAGCTCACGAAGGCGTATGAGGACTCGCTCGCCCACGCCCCGACACGTCCCCATCCGCACTTGCACTCCGGTGTGATGTTCCGGCTGGACGCCCTGTGGGACAAGGTGCTCGACACGATGGACGGTCGCCACATCCCGCTGCCGAGAGTGGCGCGACAGCGGATCATCCCAGGGCGGTGGGGCGCTTATCTCCTTGGGCAACCCCACGAGCCGCCGGCCGTACCCCGCGCTCCGCGCTCGAGCGCTTGACCGGCTTCTCGGACGGTGCGTACGGCTTGCTTCCGAAGTAGTCGCTGAGCGACTCCATCACGTCCTGGGAGTGGCTGAAGATCACATAACGCTTACGGGGTCCTGCCACCCCCGTTGCCGACGCCGGCAGTCGGAAGTCGACGTGCATCTTGTTCGCCTTCGCGATCCGGCGAAGGGCGGTGGGCGTGTAGTAGGACACGTGACCCCGACCGAAGATGTAGGTCTGCCGGTTGAGGTTGCCGCCGTCGTAGATGTTGGTCGAGCACACGACGATCCCGGCGCGATGCACGTAGCTGAACATCTGCGCGAAGTCCTTGCGCGGATTCGTGAAGTGCTCGATGACCTCACACGCGATGACGACGTCGAAGGTCTCCTTCGCCGGCTGGCTGATGTCCACGAAGTCCGCTTCGTCGCGCACCCGCATGATGTCGCCGATGGCGACCCGCCGGACCCGTGGCAGCTTCGCGATGTGGATGTTGTCGAGGCTCCGTCCGGCGCCATAGACGAGAACATCGAGGCGCGGGCGAGCCAGGACCTCGCCCGCGAGCTTCGCCATCCCGAACTCACGGCCCTTGGTGTCGAGGGTCCCGCAGCGTGAACCGACGCCGAGGTCCTCGACGGACTCGCTCGCCGTGTAGTCGTGCCGGTTGTTCAAGACCTTGACGTGGCCGCAGCTTCGGCAGCAGCGGACCTTGGCGGTCTGGCCGGAACCCCGATTGGTCACCAGCTTCCGGCGGGTGTCCGGGCTGCCACATGCCGGGCAGCGCCGCTTCCCGGCGGCGCTCTGGGCCGGCTCGCGACGCAGGATCACCGTGTCGAGCATGCCCTTCCAACGTTTGACCACACGCCGACGTTGACGCCGGATCCGACGTGAAAGCGAAGCCATGTACGGGGAGGCTAGTGCTCTATCGCACTCGGTGGCCGTTCGCACCGTGGGCGAGGGCCTTCCGCCAGGAGTAGGTGAATTGCGGCTTGGCGCCGTAGCCCCCGGTGAGCACCGCCGATACCGAGTCGGTGCCATCGGCGGCGCGCACGGCGCCGACCCCGCCCAGCACCAAGGGCAGCCCTGCAAACGGCTGCAGAATCGACTTGCGGTGGCCCCAATACCCTGTGGCGCCCGCGAACAGACAAGCGAGGTTGGTCGTCAGCGTGCCGTCGAAGCCGTCGTCGTACATCCACTCGTAGTCGGCAGCCAGAACTCCGTAGTCGTGCGCCCAGACAACCTGGTACCGGTGAACCCCGAGTCGGCGGAGCAGCGCCATCGCGGGGGCCGGATCGAGCTCGGCGACCGCCGACACCTTGGCCACGTGGTTGAGCCTCGACAGCATCCCCGCGATCGGCCGCAGCCCACGATTCACGCGCTCGAGGTTGATCACGACGAATGCCTGCTCCGCGCGGGTGAGATTGGCGTAGTTGCGTGGCAGGACCATCTTGGTCTTGCGCATCGACTCGCGCGCACGGGCGTGGTTGATCGCGGCGACGGTCTGCGAGATGCAGCGGTGGCTCAACGCACCCTGCAGGTCGCACGCCTGCAGGAAGTAGGGATCCGCCGCGACGTTGTGCATGCCGCTACGGTGCGGGGCAGCAGCCGCAGGGGTCGGCCGCACCACTGCCGTGGCGACGAGAGCCACCAGAAGGAGGCCGAACCCGCTCGCAGCAGTCACAGTCCGCAGAATCTTGAACACCTCGCCAGGTCTATCGGTGGCCCGGACGGCGGTGCAGGGGAGAACGACGGTAGGTAGGGGGACCAAAGTCCTTCAAAACAGGGCAAACAGTCTGCGCGCCAGCCACGAGCGGTGGTCCAGAAACGGTGGTCCCAGCAGGACTCGAACCTGCGACCCCCTCGTTGTAAGCGAGGTGCTCTAGCCAACTGAGCTATAGGACCGAAGCAGTCCGAGGCTAGATGCTCTCGAGCGCCTTGAGGTAGCCGTTGATGTCGCGCGCGTCGGCGATCGCGCTTTGCACCGTCCAGCGAATCGTGCCGACCCGGTCGATCACGTAGGTCGCACGGCCCGCAGCGCCGAGCGTGTCGTCGAAGCAGCCGTAGGCCGCCGCTACCTTGCCGTGCGGCCAGAAGTCCGACAGCAGCGGAATGGTCAGGCCGTTCGTGTCCGCGAACGCGCGTAGCGCCGGCACGGAGTCACAGGAGACTGCCAGCACGTCTGTGCCCCGCTCGGCCCAGGCATCGGCGTGATGCTGCAGCTCGATCATCTCGCCACTGCACACGCCGGTGAAGGCGAACGGATAGAAGACAAGGAGGACGTTCCGCTCGCCGGAGCGTGAAGCCAGCGACTGCTCGCTGCCGTGCTGGTCCCGGAGCTGGAACGCCGGTGCGGTGTCACCGACGCTGATGGTCACCGTCTCGCTCGCGCCGCCTTCGGCGCCACGAGACGGGCACCGTTCCAGTCCGCAGCCGCAGCGATGCTCGACGTCTGCTGCAGCCCGGCCGTCGGGGCGGCCTCGCTGACGTCGCTGGGCTCCACATGGCCGTCACGGCCGGCCTTCGGAGTCAGCAGCCAGATGACGCCGTGGTCGGCGAGCGGCCCGAGGGCGTCGACGAGCGCATCGACAAGATCACCGTCGCCCTCCCGCCACCACAACAGGACGACGTCAACCACATCGTCGTACTCCTCGTCGACGATCTCCGAGCCAGCGCGCTCCGCTATCAGCTGGCGAAGCTCGTCGTCGCAGTCGTCGTCCCAGCCAAGCTCCTGGACGACCACACCCTCGGTGATGCCCAGCTTGTCCGCGACGCCGTGCGCTGCACCGCCGTCGGTGGCGCTCACCGTGGGTTACCTCCTGCTCAGACATCGGCCGCCGAGTTCGGTTTCGGCGGGTCGTGTGCGATTAGTCCACCCGTTGACGGCCCGTAACGCAAGTGTTCAAGCCCGGGCGTAGCGTCGGGGGCATGGCGACGGGGCGAAACCGCTACTCCGTAATCAGCGACGGCCTGCCCAGCCAGATCCCCGATGTCGACCCTGGCGAGACCCAGGAATGGCTCGACTCGCTCGACGCTGTGATCGACTCGGCCGGCGCGCGGCGAGCCCGCTTCCTGATGCTGAAGCTGCTCGAACGAGCCCGCGAGCGCCAGGTCGGCGTACCGGCCCTGCGCTCCACCGACTACGTCAACACGATCCCGGCCGAGGCGGAGCCGTGGTTCCCGGGCGACGAGTTCGTCGAACGTCGGATCCGCGCCTACATCCGCTGGAACGCCGCGATCATGGTCAGCCGCGCCAACACGCTGACCAACGTCGGCGGTCACATCGCCACCTACGCGAGCAGCGCGAGCCTCTACGAGGTCGGGTTCAACCACTTCTTCCGCGGCAAGGAGGGCGGGGAGTCCGGCGACCAGGTCTACATCCAGGGTCACGGCTCGCCCGGTGTCTACGCACGCGCCTTTCTCGAAGGCCGGCTCACGGAAGGGCAGCTCGACGGCTTCCGCCAGGAGATCAGCCGAGGCGGCCTCCCGTCCTACCCGCACCCCCGGTTGAAGCCGGACTTCTGGGAGTTCCCCACCGTCTCGATGGGCCTGTCCCCGTTGCAGGCCATCTACCAGGCGCGGTTCAACCGCTACCTGCACGACCGCCAGATCAAGGACACGTCGCGCAGCCACGTATGGGGCTTCGTCGGCGACGGCGAGATGGACGAGGTCGAGTCACTCGGCGCCCTCGGCGTCGCGGCCCGCGAGGAGCTCGACAACCTGACGTTCGTCGTGAACTGCAACTTGCAGCGCCTCGACGGACCGGTACGCGGCAACGGCAAGATCATCCAAGAACTGGAGTCGTACTTCCGAGGCGCCGGCTGGCACGTCATCAAGGTCGTTTGGGGCCGCGAGTGGGACGAGCTGCTCGCCCGCGACTCCGACGGCGTCCTGGTCAATGCGATGAACACCACTCCTGACGGGCAGTTCCAGAAGTACTCGGTCAGCGACGGCGCGTTCATCCGCGAGGACTTCTTCGGCCGCGACCCGCGCCTGCGCAAGATGGTCGAGCATCTCTCCGACGAGGCCATCACCCGGCTGTCGCGCGGCGGGCACGACTACCGGAAGGTGTACGCCGCGTTCAAGGCCGCGCGCGACCACGTCGGCCAGCCGACCGTGATCCTTGCCCACACCATCAAGGGCTGGACGCTCGGCAAGGACTTCGAGGCGCGCAACGCCACGCACCAGATGAAGAAGCTCACGAAGCCCGAGCTCAAGGACTTCCGCGACCGGCTGTACCTCGAGATCCCGGACGCGGACCTCGACGCCGACCTGCCGCCGTACTACCACCCTGGTCCGGACAGCGACGAGATCGCGTACATGGCCGAGCGACGTCGCGCACTCGGCGGCTTCCTGCCGCAGCGCATGGACCGCTCGAAGCCGCTGGTGCTGCCCGGCGACAAGGTCTACGACGTCTTCCGCAAGGGCTCCGGCAAGCAGCAGGTCGCGACGACGATGGCGTTCGTCCGGCTGCTGAAGGACCTGATGAAGGACAAGGTGATCGGACCGCGGTTCGTGCCGATCATCCCGGACGAGGCGCGGACGTTCGGCATCGATGCGATGTTCCCGACCGCGAAGATCTACTCGACGCATGGCCAGCGCTACGACCCGGTCGACGCGGAGCTGCTGCTGTCCTACCGCGAGGACACGCAGGGACAGATCCTGCACGAGGGCATCAGCGAAGCCGGATCCATGGCCAGTGTGATCGCGGCGGGATCGTCGTACGCCACTCACTCCGAGCCGATGATCCCGGTCTACGTCTTCTACTCGATGTTCGGCTTCCAGCGCACCGGCGACCTGATGTGGGCGATGGCCGACCAGCTCGCCAACGGCTTCCTGCTGGGCGCCACAGCCGGGCGCACGACGCTGAACGGCGAGGGCCTGCAGCACGAAGACGGCCATTCGCTGCTGCTCGCGTCGGCCAACCCCGCGTGCGTCGCGTTCGACCCGGCTTTCGCCTTCGAGGTCGCCATCATCGTGAAGGACGCGCTGCGCCGGATGTACGGCGAGGCTCGTCCCGGCGAGGACACGGACGTCTTCTACTACCTGACGGTCTACAACGAGCCGAAGCCGCAGCCGCCGGCGCCCGACCTCCCCGATCTCGAGCACCAGGTGCTGCGCGGTCTCTACCGGTTCGCGCCCGCTCCGGAGGTCCCCGGCAACGGCGCCGCGCCGAGAGCACAGTTGATCGCCAGCGGCACCGCGATCCATTGGGCGCTGGACGCCCAGCGAATGCTCGCGACGGAGTGGGGTGTGGCCGCCGAGGTGTGGAGCGCGACCTCGTGGACCGAGCTGCGTCGCGAGGCGTTGCTGTGTGACAAGGAGAACCGCCTCGCTGCGGCGTCGGGCGGCGCGTCCCCGCAGCGCAAACCCTGGATCACCCAGCAGCTGGAGGACGCGCCCGGGCCGGTGATCGCGGTCAGCGACTGGATGCGCGCGGTGCCGGACCAGATCGAGCAGTGGGTGCCGGGCGACTGGTCGTCGCTGGGCACCGACGGGTTCGGCCGGTCAGACACCCGCGAGGCGCTACGGCGCTACTTCTCGGTCGACGCCGAGTCGATCGTGCTGGCCACCCTCACCGAGCTTGCCCGCCTCGGCGAGATCAAGCCGGAACTCCCCGGCCAGGCGATCGAGCGGTACTCATTGGCTTAAGCAATGTGGCATTGCCCGCGTGATCCGAGGCTTTCCGAGCCAAATCGTGGGGGTGATGGCACATTGCTTCACCATCACCCTCCCGTGATCGGCGTTTCTGCGCGATTCCGTGCGCGCCACGCTCAAGAATGCCTCCCAAAGGCGTGTGCTGATGGGGAGGGCGGGCCGTGGGCAACCGTCGCGGGTCGGTCGTCATCTCGGCGCTGGACGGGCATCCCAATGCTCTCGAGATCCTCTCGATCACCTCACAGCTCCCGTGCATCACCGACCTCGGGCTCGCTGAGCTTGCCGGCGCCTGGCAGAACACCTCCGAGCTGGCTGAGGCACGCCGGCACGCCCTCGAGCCGGATTCGCCGCTCGTGTTCGACGCGCTGGCCGCCTTCGAGACCGTTCAGGTGATCTTCGCCGAGGAGATCCGCGGCGACGAGGACTACCTCACGGTCGAGCCGGAAGTGGCCTCGACGGCGCTGAAGGCGGTCCGCGACGCGATCGCCGGCGCCTACGCGCGGCCGGTCATCACCACGGTCGAGCACGCCTCCCTCACGCGTGCCTGGCGGGCGGTCTACCCGAATGACCGCCTCACCGCACCCGATCTCGGCAACCGCTCCTCCGAGGTGAACACTCTGCTGCAGGCCCTGCCACGCCTCGCGGCCACCTGCCACGACAACGCGGCGATGGGCGAGCACGCGTTGATCCTGAAGGCCGGTACGACGCTCGACGAGGACATCCGGCTTGCGGCCCGCGAGGAGGCTTGGCACGCCGCCGTGCTCACCTCACGCCGCCGGATCTGGCAGTTGATCCGCCACACCGGGGACTGCGAGCGGAAGCGCTACTGCCACAGCTGTCGTGAGCGCGAGCGGGATGCCGACACCGACCGGGTGCTCCGGCTGTGCATCGATGCCGCCTGCGGGCTGCTGGTCGCCGGCGCGCTCGAAGACGACATCGTCGACGTGCTCACCGCACCCGTCGACTGCCTGCTCGACGCGCACCGGCCCGCCACCGAAGGCTGAGGCGACGCCGCGTCCTGCGGCGGTAGCGTGACAGGGTGCGAGGAGCCCGCCTCACCCTGATCGGCACCGTGACCGGCGTGATCGGCCTCGCCCTGTTCTGCTACGAGGCTCTCCCCACCGTGACCGGCGACCACATCCTGAGCTCCACCAGCCAGCTGCTGATGTGGATCGGCTTCGGCATCATCGCGGTCGGCGGCCTGTTGCTGGTTCTGGGCGGCTGGAGCGCGGCGAGCGAGCTTCCCGATTCGTCAGCGGATGCGGACGACGTCAGACCGCAGCACTGAGCCAGCGCACCGGCGTTCCGTCCCCGCTTCGCCGGTAGATCTCGAGCTCGTCGTCCCAGGCCGTACCCAGCAGCCGATTGATCGAGTGCCGGATCGAGACGACATCGCTTGACTCCGCCAGCACGGCCCGCAGTCGGTCCTCCTGGACCAGTACGTCGCCGTTGGCGCTCATCGTCGCCCGGAACACGCCCAGGTCGGGTGTCATGGCGTAGCGCTCGCCGTCGCAGCCGTCACTCGGCTCCTCGGTGATCTCGATACGCAGCAGCGGCCAGCTCCGCAGCTCGGCGGCGAGCTTGCCTGCCGTGCCGCCCGGACCACGCCAGCCGGTCTGGGCACGCAGGCAACCCGGCGCGATCGGCTGGTCGTGCCAGTCGAGCCGCACCGGCACGTTGAGCACGGCGGCGACCGCCCACTCCACGTGAGGGCGCACCGCCGCCGGGCACGAGTGCACGAACAGGACACCCCGAGCGCTCACCGTGACCTCCATCTGCTCGTCGAGGGAACGCCTTCCCCAGCGATCTCGACTCAGCAGCGCACGTGACGCGTGGTGTGTGGATCCATTCTGCACCATCAGCCCCACAAGCACCAGCACCGGCGTATACCGCGTCCGGGCGGGCAGATTTCCCCAGGCAAGGCTGGATTCAGGGATCGCGCATGCCGACGTAACTAGCCTCGGCAACTTCCCCGAGACCCAGACAAGAAAGACTGCCGATGGCCCTCGTCCTCGCCGTCTCGCTTCTCGCGGCCGGCTGCTACGCAGTCGGGATCGTCCTGCAGTACCACGAGGCTCACAACGCCCCGGACAAGCTTGTGCTGTCACCCCGGCTGCTCGGCACGCTGGCGCGCCACCCGCTGTGGCTGATCGGGCTGGGGATGATGTTCGCGGGTCAGGGACTGCAGTCCGTGGCGCTCAACGGCGGGAACCTCGCGGTCGTCGAGCCCGTGTTGACCCTCTCGATGCTGTTCGCGCTGCCGTTGGCGGCGGCGTGGCGACGCGAGCGGCTGCAGCGCCTCGACTGGACCGGCGCCGTCCTCGTCTGTGCCGGCCTGGGCGTCTTCCTCGGCGTCGGCTCCCCCAGCGCCGGTCGCGCCGACATGCCGTCCTACCAATGGCTCCTCGTGGTGCTGGCCGCGGTGGGCGCGGCGCTGACCCTCGTGGCCCTGGCGCGGCGGAGCCCCTGGCCGGCCCCCCGGGCCGCACTGCTCGGCACGGCTTCGGGCGTGCTGTTCGGTCTCCAGGACGCGCTGACGCCCTACTGCGCCAACGCGCTCACGCACGACCCGCTGGGCCTGCTCCTGTCCTGGCAGCCCTACCTGTTCCTGCTCGCCGGCGGGTACGGCGTGATCCTGATGCAGTCGTCGTACAAGGTTGGTCCACTCGCCGCCGGGTTGCCGGGCATGACGGTGGGCGAGCCGATCGCCGGGATGCTGATCGGCATCTTCGCTCTCGGCGAGCACCTCGGCACCACACCGATCGCGCTCGCCTTCGAGACCCTCGGCGCAGCGGTGATGATCGTCGGGTGCTGCCTGCTCAGCCGTTCCCGCCTCGTGCTGGGGCGCTACCACCCGAGCCGGCACCTCGCGGACCAGCTGCGAGCGATCGAGGCGCGGATCATTCCGCGCCGCGCCGATGCCCCGCCGGTAGGTTGAACAGGTGCGGTACGTCGCCCTCCTCGTGCTCGCGGTCGTTTTTCTGACCGGACTCGTCTGGTGGGCACTGTTTCTCGGCAACGCCGTCCGCGGCGTCTTCCGGCGGCGTTGACCCTGCGGCGACGCGCGGCGGCTCTCACGCTTCTCGGGGCGGTAGCCGCCGGGTGCGGCGGGAGTGGCTCCACGCCCACGACGCGCTCCGCCGCGCGCACGCCTCCCGACATCGGCGCCCTGCTTCGGCAGCCGGTAGCCACGCCCAGCGTGTGCACGAACCAGAACGCGTCGACCTACAAGCAGCGGCGCTCACCGTGGGTCGGGCACGTCGACATCTCCGTCTTCCTGCGCGGCCGTGCAGATCCCACGGCGGTGAAGACCATCGGCCGTGCGCTCCGCCATGCCTCGACCGTCGAGCGCGTCTACTTCGAGTCCAACCGCGAGGCGTACGCCGAGTTCAAACGGCTCTACACGTGCTGGGCGGCGGTGTCACGCTCCCAGACCCCGGCGTCGTACCGGGTCGCGCTCAAGCAGAGCGCGACGATCGGGCAGCGCGACGCCCTCGTTGCCCGAATCGTGCGCGACCCCGCGGTCGACTCGGTGAGCTGCGATCCGTCGCTTCCCTGCACCGACGTCGTTGCGTCGGCGGCCGGTCGTCAGCGGCGATAGAAGACACCCACGCCGACCGGGATCTGACGCTGCCGATGATGGTGCCCCGCGATGAGCGTCAAGCCGTGGTGGTGACGATGGTGCAGTCGCGCGACCATGCCGGTCGAGTAGCCACCGTCGAGGGCGTAGGCGCCTGCCGCCCGAAGCTTCACCAGCAGCGCTGACATCTGGTTCTCGTCCAAACCGTAGTGGTCAGGGCCGCGAGGACTGACAGCGGTGACGAGCATCAGCGTCGAGTGACTGCGAGACCACGCGATGCCGGTCCGTGCTGCGTAGTACTCGTGATGGCTGCAGTAGAGACCTGTGTTGATCTGGTCCGCGCGGGAGACCGTGTGAGTGCCGACGCCATACGCCTGCTCGAACGCGACCGGTGCGTCCGTCCCGACATGCAGTCGCATCGTCACTGGTACGTCGCGGCCGAGTGACCGCAGCCAACGGATCGCAGCGGCGCCACGCGCGACGAGGAGACGGCCACCGTGAGGGGTCACTCGATGGCGTCCGACCCCCGAGTGGATCCGGCCGTGGCGGATCTCACGGCTCTTCGCGCCGGACGGCAGCGGAATGTGGCGGCGTCCCCAGGCGCCCGTGTAGACCGACAGGCCTTGCCGCACCTCGGGCTCATTCACTGCTGTCAGCCGCGCGATCGCGTCGCCCGACCGGACGCTGCCCGACAGCCACACATCGCCGTCCTGCGCGCGATGGTTGACGCCGATACCCGCAACGCGCTGTGGGCGATCCGTCAGGACCATGGGGCGGCGGTGGCTGATGAAGGGAACCTTCGGAGCACCGTAAGCGAGGTTGAAGTACATCCCGTTGGTCGCAGCCACGAGCTTGCGGTTGGCGGCGAGTGATGTCAGGACGCGGCCCGAGGAGAGCGCGCCGTGCAGCGGCGCGACCGAGACGCCCCGCTGCGCAAGGTCGATGCGCAACACGCGTACCTCGACCTTGCCGCGGTCGCCGCGCATCGTGGTCGAGCCGAGCGTGACGCCGGGAGCAAGCTTGTGGTGACTCCAGCTGAGATGGCTCGCCGAGGTCGTTCTCGCGGGTGGGCAGAAGGCGTAGTTGCCATGATCGCCAGCGCCTGCCGGAGCAGCCGTCAGCAACAACGAAAGCGACGCCATCGCTGCAACGGCAGGTGACGCCGCACCTCGCAGGTGCTGCATCTGGGAAACCCCTCCGGCTCGAAGTGCGTGAGCCTACGCCGCAATTTTCTTGATCGCATCCCCTCTCGCCTGCACGAATCCGGGTGCAGCGGCGCGTAGCCCGCAGAGGAGCTCCGGAACGAGCAGCACGATCAAGAAGACCAAAGGACCACGCCACGAGTTCGTCGCCGAATGCAGCGCACCGAACACCAGCGGCCCGATCCCGGCGATGACGTAGCCGATCGACTGCATCATCGCCGACAGCTGGGCGGTCTGCGCGTGGCTGGTCGCACGCAGGACGAGAAAGCTCAGGCAGAGCGGGAAGGCCGCGCCCTGCGCCGCACCGAGAATCACGAGCCACAGCACCGCGGGCTTCGTCGGCGACAGCAGCATGCCGAGGAAGGCGCACGTCGAGCACGCGACGACCCCCACAACGATCCAGTACTGGCTTCGCAGTCGGCTGGCGATCGAAGGGGTGACGAGAGCGACGGGCAGCTGGATGATCGAGAGCAGCGCCAGCAGGCCGCCCGCTGCAGAACGTGAGTAGCCGTGGTCCTGATAGATCGACGGCAGCCAGTTGACGACGACGTACACGTTGAGCGACTGCAGCCCGAAGAACAGCGTGATCATCCAGGCGAGCGGGTCGCGCAGCATCGCACGGGAGAGGTTCGGCGCCTCACCTTCGTCGCGCTGGTGTTCCTGCAGCGCGAACGGGAGCCAGATCAACAGCGTCAGCCCGGTCAGTGCTGCCCAGATGCCCAAGCCCCCGCGCCAGCCGGCGCCGAGGGCGTTGCCGATCGGCACAGTCAGCCCCGCGGCGAGTGCGACCGATCCGATCGTCGCTGTTGTGGTGGCGCCGAGCATGAGCCCGGTGCGCCTGGGGAACTCGCGGCGTGCCACGACCGGCATCAGGACGTTGGCGATCGCGATCCCGGTCGCGGCCAGCAGTGTTCCGGCGAACAACGTGAACACGTCGGGACCAACTCGCAGCAGCGATCCGCCGAGCAGAAGCACGAGCACCAGGAGGATCGAGCGACGCAGCCCGAATCGATGCGAAAGCCAGGGCCCGACGAGCGCGAGGACGCCGAAGCAGAACACCGGAAGCGCGGTGAGGACCGAAGTCGCCGCGTCCGACAGGCCCAACCCGGCGCGGACCCGGTCCAGCTCCGGTCCGAGGCTGCCGATGACGAGCCGCAGGTTGACCGCGACGAAGACGACCGACACCGCGAGACGAACCGATCCGAGGGCGGCCGACCGCTCATGAGGAGTCATCTCAGCTCAGTGCAGGGCGGCTTCGTGGTCGCTGTGACCCGCCGGTTCGAGCTGGAAGGTCGAGTGCTCGACGTCGAAATGCCCGGCGAGGCAGGCCTGGAGCTCATCCAGGAGGACGGGTGCCCGGCCTGTCGTGAAGCAGTCGTCCGCGATCACCACATGCACCGAAAGTGCGGGCAGGCCTGAGGCGACCGTCCAGACGTGCAGGTCGTGAACGCCGACGACGTACTCCGCCTCGAGAAGATGTTCGCGGACCAGCGCCATGTCCACGTCACTCGGCGCGGCCTCGAGCAGCACCCTTCCCGATGCGGTCAGCAGCCGGCGTGCAGCGTGCAGCAACAGCAGAACGAGGAGGAGCGACGCGACCGGATCGGCACGGGCCCATGACGTCGTGAGGATGACGACACCGGAGATGACGGCAGCCGCGAACCCGTAGGCGTCGGTCACGACGTGCGCCATCGCTCCGGCGACGTTCATCGATCGTCGCTCGGTGCGCGACAACACCAATGCGGCGATCACGTTCACGCCCAGCCCGACGAGACCAACGATGATCATCGCTTTGCCGTCCGGATCGGCCGGCGTCACGAGCCGGCGGATCGACTCGGCCGTGATGAGCACGGCGACCACGACGAGCGTCACCCCGTTGAACAGAGCGGAGAGCACCTCCGCTCGCGCGAGCCCGAACGTCCAGTGCCCGAATGCAGGCCGTCGCGACAACCGCGCCGCCACTACTGCTGCGGCGAGCGCGACGACGTCCGTGACCATGTGGCCGGCGTCGGCGAGCAGGGCGAGGGAGTGAACGATCAGCGCGACCGTGACCTCGACGGCAAGGAAACCGGCGAGCAGGGCGGTGGCGATGACCAGCAGCCGATCGTCGCGGGTCACCGCTCGATCGTCGCATGCGTGCCGTCGCGGGATTGATCACCTCGCGGGCGGGCATCTCATGATCGTGTTCCGCATCCTGCCCACACTGGTCGTGATCTGGCTCGCGATCGGCGCGCTCGCCGGATGGCAGCGGCATTACTACAACGACAACCACCACACCTGCGCGCACGCAGGAACCATCGTCGCCACGATCTTCGCCGGCCCGCTGAACTACGTCGGAGCGAACCCGAAGGTGCACTGCTCACTGCCGCGACCGAGCAGGTAGCCGGCTACACGCAGGGTGGTCGGTGGTGCGACACCCCAGCCGGCAGCCGCAGCACCAGTGCGCGGTCGCCCCCGCCCAGGTGCGAGACCGTGAGCCGTACCGGTGTCGAGCTGGTGACCGTGATCGACGGGCAGCTCAGATGCGCCCGCCGCGCGTTCACCGTCAGCGTCTTCACGCGTGACAGGTGTAGCACCAGTCGGTCACGGGCCTCAGGTCGCGCTCCACGACGCCAGGTCAGCTTGGTCCGCACCGCCGGAAGCGGAGCGGTCACCACCTGCGGCGCATGGTGCACGACCGTGATGGGACGTTCCCGGATCCCGAAGGATCGGGCGCGGACCGATGCCAGCGCGCCCGGCGCCGTACTCGCCGCAGCAAGGTGCGATACCCAGTACGCGGTCGTCGTACCGATGCCGAGCCGCGGCACGTCGAGATCGGGGTACCACGCGTACACGATCGTGCCCGGGTTTCGCTTGACCGTAGGAATCGCACCACCCAGCGCATGCACCATGCTGCCGAACCGGTCCTGCAAGGCGTAGACGAGATGGTCGTTCGCCGGGAGCAAGAAGAACGTGTAGCGGTTGCCGAGTGCGCGCAGGTCATTGGTGGCCTGGATGTCGCTCGGTAGTGGAACCAGCTCGTCGATGCCGCCCTGTGTCACGACGTAAGGCACCCACTTCGCGTTAGCGAGCAGCGGACTGGTGAAGCCGTCGTCGCCGCAGTGCGCCTCGGTCTCGGCGGGTGCTCCGGCTGCACTCGCCGGAACACTGACCTGCCGGCCGCCCAGTTCGACGATCCGGATGCCGCAGTTCGGCGGGCCTTCCAGCGGCATTGCCTGGCTGAACAGATCAGGATGGGCGAGAGTCAGCTTGTACGACGCCCATCCACCCATCGAATACCCCGACATCACGGTCCGTCGCGGGTCGAGCCGGTATGACGTGGCGATGGCGTGCCATACCGACCAGAAGTCCTGCTCTGCCTCGTCGAAGTACCAGCCATCGGGGCCGAACCCCTCAGTGGTCGCGCAGATCGACCGTCGCTGCTGGCACTCCTGCCGGATCAGGTGCGGGTTGAGCGCGCCGTACTGGTTGAGGTTGACGTCCAATGAATGCTCGATCCAGGTCAACGGCAGCCGCTTGTGAAGCGAGGCGTGCCGCGGGACGTAGACGGCGTAGGGCTGGACGCGGCCCAGATAGTTGGGGCGCAGGTCGCCCGGCGAGACCGTGCCGGCGTTCGCGATCACGCCCTGACCGAGGTCGAGTCGCGACACGTACCAGCGATTGCTGTAGCCGCGTGGTCTCGGCGACGGGGTCGTCAGGCGATGCGCGAGGCGCTTCCAGTCGATGACCCGCGAGAAGTCTGACAACGTGTTGCGGGCGAGCGCATCCGCTTGGTGGTCCTCCATCCAGAAATTGCCGGTGACGGCACGCTCGACCCCATCGAGCCCGAGCGCCGCATTGATCGGTGTGTTCTGCCACAACGTCTGCAGCGCGGCAACCTGAGCGTCTGTCTGGCCGTCACGGTAGATCGGCGGCTCTTGGTGCACGGTGCGGAAGGTGACGTTGTACACGCGCGGGAGGCTGGCGGCCTGCTGCGCGTTGACGCCGCCCGAGAAGTCAGCAGGCGCAAAGCCCGTGCCGTCCGCGTCGGCAAGGCCGGCGGCGAGCCGGACCCGCCACTTCCCGCCGACGTCGAGCAGTGACCGCGGCACCCGGACGATGAAGCTCCGGCTCCGACGGTCGACCGCGAGCCGCCCACCGTGAGCAACGACATCGACCGAGCCCCCGTGACGCAGGTCGTAGAGCCGGACGGTCTTCGCCGAGACGACGAGGGCCTTTTCGATGCCGGGCGAGGACACACCCGCGTTGCCGGGCCAGGACGCGCCGCCGGTCGCACGCCTGTCGTCGGTGTCGAACGTCCACTCCGCGATCGGCAGGTTCGGATTGGCAAGGGTGTTCCAGTCGACCCGCCAGTACGACGCGTGCTTGGTCAGGCCGACCGCGGCGCGGAAGATGTCGGCGCCGTTGCCGTGGGCGGCGCCGTCGGGGTAGCCCGCCACGCCTTGGGTCGGCGCGAGCAGGCTCACGGTCGCGTCGAGTGACAGCGGCAGGCCTGCCGGTGCGGCGGCACCGTGGTCGTCGTACACCCAATCGGTCCACAGCAGCGCACCGTCATCGAGGCGACCGGTGCCCGAGGTTCGCGAGAACGTGCTCGGGAACGGCCAGACCTCGTGCACCGGCTCGGGCAGCTTGGGTTCGGGCAGCAGAGCCGCCTTCGGCACCCCGACCGGGAGTCCCGCCACCCGGTGGTGCGTTTGTGAACCGTTCGCCGCGCCCTGATGCGGTGGACGGTTCTCGTACCGCGGTGCGGCTGCGGCACTCGCCGCGCCCAGCGCGCCGGCACCGGTCGCAAGTGCCACCGCCAGGGCGGCGAGGCGTCGGCACAGCACCCGCCGACCCTACGAGGACCGAATCGATTTCGTTGCAGTGGGGCGAGTCGGACTCGAACCGACGGCCAAGGGATTATGAGTCCCCTGCTCTAACCAGCTGAGCTACCGCCCCGCCAGCATCCTGCCGCACCGGGGTTTGGCTCCCCCGTCTGGACTCGAACCAGAAACCTATCGGTTAACAGCCGAACGCTCTGCCAATTGAGCTACGGGGGACCGGGTGGGCGGTAGTGCATGCACCGCCCGGCTGGCGCCAAGACTACCGTGAAGGTTGTGAAGCGGATCCTGCTCTCGCCGAAGTGGCTGGTGGGACACCTCTTCGTGATGGCCATCGTGCTGGGCATGCTGCGGCTCGGGCTCTGGCAGTGGCACCGGGCGGAGTCCGGCAACGGCGGCATCCAGAACTACGCGTACGCCTTTCAGTGGCCATGCTTCGCGGTGTTCGGGATCGTCCTGTGGGTCAAGACGATCCGGATCGAGCTCGACGACTCCGACGAGAAGGCCTCACCGCTGCGTAACTCCCGGTTCGCAGCCAAGCCACTGCCGGAACCGGCGATCGTGAAGGGCCCAGGCGTGCGGATCGGCATCGCCACCTTGGCGATCGAACCTGACGAGGACGACGTCGAGGTGACGGCGTACAACGCCTACCTGGCACGACTCAACGCTCGAGCCAAGGGCGCCTGAGATGGCAACGGGGGTGTTGGACGTTCGCAGCGTCGAAGGCGCATTGCTGCGCTACCGCATCGTCGCGATCGTCGTCAGCGTCCTGCTCGTCGTGCTTTTCGGGGTCGGCCTTCCGCTTCACTTCGCCGGCGGTCATGACGGCGTCGACCATGTGGTCGGCGTGGTGCACGGCGCGATCTTCTTCCCGATCTACATCCTGCTGACGCTCGACCTCACCCGTCGAGTCCGGATGACCCCGGTGCAGCTCGTACTGACCGTTCTCGCCGGTGCCGTCCCGGTCGGGTCGTTCTACGCCGAGCGCTACACCACGCGATACGTCCGCGAACGCCAGGCGGCGCTGACCATGGCGGCCGACGCCGCCGTCACCTGACCGGTCAGATCGGCGGCGCGGCCGGCGGGTTGCTCGCAGCCCCGGCGTCGCCGGAGTGCACCGCTCGCAACACGTTGATACCGGCCTGCACGATCGTCAGCACGATCAGGATGTAGCCGCCCCAGCGCAGCCCGTAGTCGACGCCGAAGGCCCCGCCGCTCGGCAGGTCAAAGCTCTTGATGATCACGAAGAGCGCACCCAGGGCCGCGAGACCCGCCTCGACCAACGGGTATCTCACCGGGAGCTCGGGCAGCGAGTCTCCGGCGAACAGCTCAGCGGCGGTGAGGAGCAGCGAAAGGAGCAGCAGGACCAGGCCGAAGGCTGCCAGCCCATGCCACGCCGTGACACTCACGCTCACCCCGCCCCCGGAAGCGCCGTACCAGGGCAGGAACGAGGCAATGAACACGAGCACGCCGGAACCAAGGGCGATCTGGTCATGGCGAGATAGTGCCTTGAAGTCAGGCGTGGACGAGGACATCAGCTTCCCCCTGCCGAGTCGCGGTCGATCGATCTTGACGCCCTGGCCCGGTTTCCACAAGCACCGGACCGGCGCGTCACAGCACCGGCTCCTGGGAGCGAACCGCGCGATACACGCAGATCGCCGCGTGGAGCACGACCAGGACGATGAGGATCCAGCCGCCCCACTTCAGACTGCTCGTCGCACCTGGGATGTCCAGGTCGGGCAAGTCGAAGCTGCGTACGACGACGAGCACCGCCCCGACCGCGGCCAACGCGGCCGCCGCGATGGACAACGGGCGGCTGGGGGCATCCTCGCCGAGCATCGGCCCGGATGCCGTCACGACCAACGACAACAGCACGAGGAGCAGGCCGGCGGCGGTCAGCCCGTGCCAAGCGTTGTAGGTGCCTGTCACCCCTGCCTCCGCCAGCCCGCCCTCGAACGTCACGCCGTACCAAGGCAGGAAGGACGCGATGAACACGAGCACACCGGTGACGACCAGCGCCATCTCCGATCGCGACGCGGGGCGGTACTCAGGCTCCTCGAACGTCACTGCAGCTCACCCACGGCCTTGGAACGCAGCCCCTTCTTCTGCCGTTCCAGCTCGATCAGCTCGCCGAACATGCGGTTGTACTCATCCGCGTTCTCGACCGGGTTCAGCCGCTGCAACCGCGACTTGAGCTCCTGCACGCGGCGAGTCAGTGCCATCTCCTCCAGCCGCACGAGCAACGCCTCCGCATAGCGCACATCGGACTCGTCAACCGCCTGCATGGGCTCGACCGCAAGCTCGGTCATCAGGTCGCGGATGGAGTCCGTCTCGGCCGCTTCGCCGAGCCTGGCCACCCACTCCGCTCCGCCGGCTGACCGGGCCGCGCCGCCGGCCTTGGCGACAGCCGCCTGTACCGCGGAGTACGCCGGCGCGGTGAAGCACTCCTGACCGAGACCGTCGAACAACGGGCCGGCCAGCGCTGGGCGCTGTACGACGAGCTTCGCCACCTCACGTTCGACGACGAGCCGAGGGTCACGCGGGTCCGGGATCGGTGCCGCCTCGCGCCGGCGTGGTGCCGCCTCGCGCTGGCCCGGTGCGGCGCCGCCGCCGTGGCGCACCCGGGCGAGTACCGGCTCGACCTCCATGCCGAGCCAGCCCGCCAGCCGTCGGGCGTACTCGTCACGCAGCGACGTGTCCTTCAGCTGCGCCACCACCGGCGCGGTGGAGGCGAGTGCCTGCACGCGACCCTCAGGGATCGTCAGGTCGAAACGCTCGAGCGTGGCCCGGATCGCGAACTCGGCCAGCGGGATGTGGCTCGCCACCAGGTCGCGCACCGCGAGGTCACCGCGCTGCTGGCGGAGATCACACGGGTCGAGACCGTCCGGCTGCACCGCGACAAACGTCTGGGTGACGAACTTCTGCTCGCCGGCGAACGCCTTGAGCGCCGCGTTGCGGCCGGCCTCGTCACCGTCGAAGGTGTAGATGACCCGGCCGCGCAGCTCGTCCTGGTCCATCAGCAGCCGGCGAAGGATCGAGATGTGCTCGTCGCCGAACGCGGTGCCGCAGGTCGCCACCGCCGTCGTCTCACCGGCAAGATGACAGGCCATCACGTCGGTGTAGCCCTCCACGACGACTGCCTTGCCGCTCGTCGCGATGTCGTGCTTGGCGAGATCGACGCCGTACAGAACCTGGCTCTTCTTGTAGAGCGGTGTCTCCGGAGTGTTGAGGTACTTCGGCCCCTGGTCGTCCTCACGCAGCCGGCGAGCACCGAAGCCGATGATGTCGCCCTTGCGATCGCGGATCGGCCACATCAGGCGGCCACGGAAGCGATCGATCGGACCGCGCTGGCCTTGGCTGGCGATCCCGGCCGCGAGCAGCTCCGCGTCGGTGAAGCCCTTCCGCCGCAAGTGGTTGACCGTGATGTCCCAGCCGTTCGGCGCGTAGCCGACCCCGAACCGCGCCCACGCCGCCTCGTCGAAGCCGCGCTCGGCAAGGAACGTGCGCGCGATCGCCGCCTCCGGACTCTGCAGCGAAGCGACGAAGAGCTCCTGCGCGGCTATGTGCGCATCCAGGAGACGCTGCCGCTGGCCGCCCCCCTTGGTCGGGGCCGCGCCGCCCTCCTCTCGCCGGAGCTCCACGCCGGCACGCCTGGCGAGAACCTCCACCGCGTCGGCGAAATCCAGATGCTCCATCTCACGGACGAAGGTGATCGCGTCGCCCGATGCCCCACAGCCGAAGCACTTGTAGAAGCCGAGCGTCGTGTTGACCGTGAACGAGGGCGTCTTCTCCTCGTGGAAGGGGCACAACCCCTTCATGCGCCCGGCGCCGGCTCGTCGCAGCTGGACATGGTCGCCGATGATCGTCTCGAGCGAGATGCGCTCGCGGACGGTCGCGATGTCCTCATCGCGAATCCGTCCCGACATGCCGACACTGTACGGCGCGGGAGCGACCGTCCGACTTGCCTTGTGGTCAGCGCCCTAGACGGGGCGACGAAGCTCCACCTGCATGCTTGCGGTCCGTCCGGTGATCAGCTTCTGGACGATGTCGACGATCGTGAAGATCGAGAGCAACACGAAGCTCTGTAAGCCCGGCTGGAAGATCGAGACCGGCGGGAACAGCTTGTCGGCGAAGTCGTCACCACGACTCTCCCGCAGGCGCGCGTGGCAGGTCCAGTTCCAGAAGACCGGATTGACCTCGTAGCTGATCTGCTCGACGTTGAGCCCGATCCGGTCGGCCAACCGCTGCGCGGACTGCGGGTCGTAGAGGGTCCAGTGCCGCGGGAAGTGCCAGCCGCCCCAGAACCGGCCGAAGCGCCGTACGTCGGCGGAGTCCACGTTGGGCGTGGCGAACATGAACACACCACCCGGCTTGAGGAGCTCTGCGGCACGCCGGGCGAAGCCGACCGGGTCGTCGACGTGCTCGATGACGTGGCTCGCGACGATCAGGTCGAAGGTGCCGTCGGGCAGCTCCTTGTCCATCTCGAAGCGGCCTGCCACCGCGATGTGCCCGGCGGCCTTCGCCCGCTCGACCGCCTCCTCGCCGATGTCGATGCCGTACGTCTCGATCGTGCGGCCGGGGATGGCGTCGCGGTACCAGGTGAGCAGCCGGCCGTCGGCGCAGCCGACGTCGAGGACCCGCGCCGGTCCGTTGCCGGGAGCTGCTCGCTCGAGCAGCTTGCGAAACCGCTTCTGGTAGCGCTTGGCCTTGATCCGCTCCCCCAGCCCCGGAGCACCGCCATCGTCGTGGACCAGGTGGTAGGCGTAGTACTCCGCTGGGTAGATCCGGCCGAGCTCGCTGACCGCTGGGCGCGGGTTGAGCCGGACCAGGCCGCACTCCTTGCACCGCACGATCGGGAACATCGCGTTGGTGGTGTTGCGGTACTCGTGCTCGCGCCCCTCGAACAGCACCTCGTCGTCGTGGGCACCGCAGCCGGTGCACGGGACGTCCTCGGTCTCGATCGGCGCGGCCGGATCCTGCCCCGGGGTCTCGTGCCCAGCGGCCGCCGTCATGCGGCGAGTGAGGGTGTCATGTCAGAGACCGTGCGTAGCGCACCAGCTGGGTGAGGTACGCCGTACGGATCAGACGCGGCGGCTGCGCCGAGTCGGCCAGCGCCACACGTACGTCGGGTAGCCGGCGCGCTGGAACCGCCGGATAGAGGTGGTGCTCAGCGTGGTAGTTCATGTTGAACGGCGCGAGGAAGGCGAGCTCGACCGGATTGCTCGTGATCGAGACGAGCAGGTTGTCGTGCGCCGGGCGCTCGTCGGTCAGCACCGCATGCTCGATGAAGCTGCGGATCAGGTGGCACACCGTCGTGAGCGTGACGAGCGGCAGCACCCACAGCGCGAGGTAGAGCCACCAGTCCCCGAAGGCTGCCCACGTCGCGCCCCAGATCACCAGCTGTGAGATGACCAGGTTGCGGAGGTCGCGGATCTTCTCGGAGCGCCCAACGGTCGACGGCGCGCCGGACAGCAGCACCATCACGGCATAGCCGCCGAGCAGCCCCAGGCCGAAGTAGCGGACCAGCGCCCACTTGCTCGCCTTGTCAGCAGTGTCGTGAAGCGCATGATCCGGATCTTCAGGGGTTGTGATCAGCCGATGGTGCGCCAGGTGCCGGGCGCGAGTCGCGTGCCACGGCGAGCCGCACGGCGACGCGCACAGCGCGATCCCGATCAGCTGGTCGCGCTTCTTGTCGCGCGTGAAGCTCGCATGGATGCAGTCGTGCTCGACGTTGAGCAGCGACTGCTGCTGAGCCGAGATGACCAGGAACGCGAGGACGACCGTCCACCAGCGGGTGTGGAGGCCGGCCGCCGCGAAGGCGCCGATGATGACCACCCAGGTGAGGCTCAGGAAGACCCAGTTGCCCACCCGGTCACGGACTCGGAGCGTGGCGAGCTCGCGGACCTGGTCAGCGCTGAGCAGGCCGGCGCCTTGCCGGCCGAGCGTTGGGGAGGTCACCGCCACGGCTGGAAGTGTATTGGCTGGACCCGCCCGATGCCTGCGCCGAAAGGACGCCGTCAGAGGGTCAGCGTGATGATCTTGTGAGGGAGCTGAAGCGGCCCGTGGAGGTACTCCTCGCCCACCACGGCGAACCCGAGCCGCTCGTAGAAGCCGAGCGCGGTCACGCGTGCGTTGGCCCACAGCAACGGGGCCTTGTAGTCACGGGCGACGTCGATTGCGCCCAGCAGCACCTTTGCACCGATGCCCGCGCCTTGCAGCTTCCCCGATACGGCCATCCCTCGAAGCTGCCACGCGAGCGGTTCGTCCAAGTAGGGCGACGGGAACACGCTGGCGCAGCCGACAACGGCGCCATCGACGTAGGCGGCCACATGACGGCTGTCAGGACGCTCGTCGTACGCCGACGGCTCGACCGGGTATCCCGGGCGCAGCACGGCCATGCGGAGTGCTCGAATCTCGTCCGCATCGGCGATACGGACCACTACGTCATGAGACAAGACGCTGATGCCAGGCGAGCGCCGAGGTGTCGGTGAGCGAGGCGACCTGGTCCACGACCACCCGCAGCCGCGCGGCGTCGTTCAGCGCCACCTCGAACGGCGCACGCATCGCCGGCTCCAACGTGTCAGGCGCCCCGGTCGCGATCGCAGCGAGCAGCTCCGCGAGCTGCTCGCGCTGACGTTCCTGCAGGGTGAGGGTCTCCTCGCGACGCATCACGTACTTCGCGGCCACGGCCTTGAGCACCGCGCACTCGGCGCGGGTCTCCGCCGGGATCTCGAGGCTGCCGCCATAACGACGCATCGGACGGCCGTCGCCCGCCGCGTGCGTCGCGCGCGTGACGGCTCCGCAGAACCGGCCGATCAACTCACTCGTCATCGCCTTCAGCGCGACCATCGCGCGCATCGACCCGTCGTACTCGCGCACCCAGCAGGGATGTTCCCGCAACCGGTCGAGCGCCTCCAGCAGGGCAGCTTCCGGGACGTCGAGGTACTCCTCACGCGCGAGGGCCACCAGGTCCTGCCGCTCCGGCTCGCTGTCGAGCCACTCGAGCGAGAGCAGACCCGCCTGAATGGCGTCTTCGAGGTCATGCACCGAGTACGCCACGTCGTCGGCCCAGTCCATGATCTGCGACTCGATGCACTTCATGCCCGGGATCGCGCCGAGGCGCAGCCAGTCGAAGACCGGCTTGTCGTCCTCGTAGCAGCCGAACTTCGGGGACTCGGGTTGGCGGGGCCAGGGATACTTCGTCGCGGCGTCGAGCGTCGCCCGCGTGAGATTGAGACCGACGCTGTGACCGCCGGCGTCGACGATCTTCGCCTCGAGCCTGGTCAGCACCCGGAGACTCTGCGCGTTGGCCTCGAAGCCGCCGAACCGGTCGGCGAACTCGGCGAGCGCCCGTTCGCCGTTGTGGCCGAAGGGTGGGTGCCCGAGGTCATGCGCGAGGCAGGCGGTGTCAACGAGGTCCGGGTCGGCACCGAGCGAGCCGGCGAGCTCGCGCCCGATCTGCGCGCACTCCAGTGAGTGGGTCAGCCGGGTCCGCGGGAAGTCGCTCTCGCCGACGCCGACGACCTGGGTGCGTGCCGCGAGTCGACGGAGCGCGGCGGAATGCATCACGCGGGCCCGATCACGGACGAACTCGCCGCGGACGGTGCGCTCGGACTTCGTCGGCTCGTCGACCAGGCGGGCGCGAGTGAGGACGTCGTACTCCACTGTCAGATCACACCCGCGCTGTGCTCGTTGTCATTGCCGAAGATCTTGTAATAGATATATGCCTCGGTCTCGCGGGCGATGTACCTGACCTCCACGCCCCGACCATCTACGGCGGGCCCGGTTCGCTCCGGCGACGTGTAGGCCCTGATCCCGAGATCCCGCGCCATCGTTCGGGCGCGCAGGCAGTGCCAGGGATCGGTGACCAGGACGGCGCTGTGCCAGGCATGCGCGTTGAAGGCGGCCTTGACGGCGCGGAGGCTGTTGAACGTGTCGCTGCCGGTGGGGAGGGCAACGAGAGCCGACTTCGGTACACCGTGCTTGCGAAGGTACGTCGCACCGGACGCGCCCTCGGTGAAGGCGTCTCCGGGCTGCTTGCCGCCGACGGTCACGATGTGTGACGCGACCCCTTCGTTGTAGAGCGCGAGCGCATGGTCCAGGCGCGCCGCGAAGACCGGCGACGGCCGGCCGTTGTACTGGCTGGCACCGAGCACGACGATCGCGTCGGAATGCGGGTGCTGGTCCTCACGGGCCACCCACCACACATGCACCCAGACATAGCCGATGTAGACGACAACCAGGAGAACGAGAGCTAAGACGATCCGGCGGGCCCAGCGAAACCAGGCCAGCGGCGTCACCGGCTGTCGCTACCTGCCGCGTCGAGCGAGGCACGGCCGGCCTCGAGCCGCGCGACGGGCACCCGGAACGGTGAGCACGACACGTAGTCCAGGCCGGCGTGATGGAAGAAGTGGACGGACTCCGGGTCTCCGCCGTGCTCCCCGCACACGCCCACCTTCAGGTTCGGACGCGTGGCGCGGCCTTCCTCGACAGCGATCTTCACCAACCGGCCGATGCCCTCGGAGTCGAGCGTCTCGAACGGGCTGACGCCGAAGACCCCCAAGTCGATGTAGCGCGAGAAGAAGGCGCCCTCGACGTCGTCACGCGAGAAGCCCCACCCCATCTGGGTGAGGTCGTTGGTGCCGAAGGAGAAGAACTCGGCCGCTTCGGCGATCTGACCGGCGGTCATCGCCGCGCGCGGCACCTCGATCATCGTGCCGATCAGCGTGTGGACCTCGACACCGGTTTCCCTGGCAACGTCGGCGAGGATCCGCTCCGCTTCCTCGCGGACGATCTCGAGCTCCTGCACGGCACCGACGAGCGGCACCATGATCTCGGGCTTCGGGTCCTTGCCGTCCTTCTTCAGCTGGGCGCACGCCTCGGCGATCGCCCGCACCTGCAGCGCGAACAGACCCGGGATGACCAGACCGAGCCGCACCCCGCGAAGACCGAGCATCGGGTTCTGCTCGTGCAGGCGTCGTACCGCCTCGAGCAGCGTGCGGTCCTTGTCCGCCACCTTCTCGCCCCCTGCTTGTTGGTGCAGAGCCTCGGCGACCGCGATCTTCACGGACAGCTCGGTGAGGTCCGGCAGGAACTCGTGCAGCGGCGGATCGATGAGACGCACCGTGACCGGCAGCCCGTCCATCGCGGCGAAGATGCCGACGAAGTCCTCGCGCTGCAGCGGGAGCAGCGCGTCGAGCGCCGCCCGTTGCTCGCTCTCACCCTCGGCGAGGATCAGCCGCTCCACGAACGCGCGCCGCTCGCCGAGGAACATGTGCTCGGTCCGGCACAGGCCGATGCCCTCGCCGCCGAAGCGACGGGCGCGAGCGGCGTCCTCGTCGGTGTCGGCGTTGGTGCGTACGCCGAGCCGGCGCTTGGAGTCGGCGTGCTTGATGATCCGGTCGACCGCGGCAACCAGCGGGTCGGCATCGACGGAGAGCTTGCCCTCGAAGTACTCGACGACCGGACTCGGCACGACCGGGACCTCGCCGACGTAGACGGTGCCCGACGTGCCGTCGATCGACAGGACGTCGCCCTCACCCAGCTTGGTGCCGTCCTTGGTGGTCACGCTCTTGCCCGCCACGTTGATCTCGAGCTCATCCGCGCCGGACACGCACGTCTTGCCCATGCCGCGCGCGACGACGGCGGCGTGACTGGTCTTGCCGCCGCGACTGGTGAGGATTCCCTCGGCCGCGATCATGCCGGGCAGGTCGTCCGGGTTCGTCTCGCGGCGGACGAGGATGACCTTCTCGCC